>Ga0129315_1000215_pt1 | contig 62248 bp, 56 predicted proteins | sample Cm827metagenome_FD_94432 | JGI IMG/M metagenome (GOLD analysis project Ga0129315, IMG submission 94432) | Eastern black-and-white colobus group fecal microbial communities from Wisconsin, USA - Cm827 metagenome | ecosystem: Host-associated > Mammals > Digestive system > Large intestine > Fecal... | reverse complement strand
TGGTTTGAGAGTTGTGTAATGCCTTATGGTGCTCAAACCAGCACATGGACAAGTTGGTCGAACTGTTGGTTTGAGAGTTGTGTAATGCCTTATGGTGCTCAAACTGCGCTTCGGAGCTTACGGTCGACAGACCGGTTTGAGAGTTGTGTAATGCCTTATGGTGCTCAAACATTGTGGCGACCTTACGCGCGCTCCCCAGTGTTTGAGAGTTGTGTAATGCCTTATGGTGCTCAAACACACGCCTTATGGCACGGTTGTTCGGATGAGTTTGAGAGTTGTGTAATGCCTTATGGTGCTCAAACAGTGAATCCACCGTCACGCCAAAGTAATCGGTTTGAGAGTTGTGTAATGCCTTATGGTGCTCAAACCACGCACTCCAATTCGATCGGGTTGCGCCTGTTTGAGAGTTGTGTAATGCCTTATGGTGCTCAAACGCGCGCTGAATGCTTGTCCCTTTTCCCCTTGTTTGAGAGTTGTGTAATGCCTTATGGTGCTCAAACCGTTTTCTTGAAGTATGTGAGGACAACTACGTTTGAGAGTTGTGTAATGCCTTATGGTGCTCAAACTACAGACTTTTTTGAACCGGACTTCGCTTTGTTTGAGAGTTGTGTAATGCCTTATGGTGCTCAAACATAAATGACCTGGCGTTCCTGCTCGTGGGGGTTTGAGAGTTGTGTAATGCCTTATGGTGCTCAAACGTGTTTTCATGCCCTGTCGGACGATGAAGAGTTTGAGAGTTGTGTAATGCCTTATGGTGCTCAAACGGCGGAACTCTACTTCGTAACCGTGCGGCGGTTTGAGAGTTGTGTAATGCCTTATGGTGCTCAAACAAGTTTATCTAAAAAGTAGAAAAAGTTCTCGTTTGAGAGTTGTGTAATGCCTTATGGTGCTCAAACCTTGTGACAAGTACGACGCCTTTGCGGTTCGTTTGAGAGTTGTGTAATGCCTTATGGTGCTCAAACCTGCTCCAAGAAATTTACACAACCGCCGCCGTTTGAAAGTTGTGTAATGCCTTATGGTGCTCAAATTCACTTCGACTGTTGCGCCGTCGTACGAGAGTTTGAGAGTTGTGTAATGCCTTATGGTGCTCAAGCGCGTCGTTAACGATGCCGGTTTTGACTTCGGTTCATCTTGTTCTTCCCGCACACGCGGGGGTGATCCCATTTGAATGAATTGTCGAAACAACGTTTTTGAGTCCTTCCCGCACACGCGGGGGTGATCCCGTGATGACGCTCAGCTATGGCTCGGGACAATAGTCCTTCCCGTACGCGCGCCCGACTTCTGTCGGGCGTTTTTGCATGTCATTTTGGCGGGGGCGATAAAAGCGGGCGTTTTGGTGGTGTGTAGCGGGTGGCCTATTGGCGTGTAGGGGTGAGGGGATTTTTTGTTATATGTGCTGTTTGTTACATATGTTGTCAATCAAAATATATATCAGGGGGAGAGATATACCTCATCTTGTGTGTGCTTGGTGTAGACAGGTGCAGATGATGTGCTTTTGACACGGACAAAGGGGGTATAGTAAAATGATGGTGTATATATTTGATTGAGGTGAAGGCATGATAAATCGGATTGTCAGGCAATGCGTCGCGGTGTGCGCTTGTGTATGCTTGAGCATCGGTGTCGGTGCGGTGGACTTGCGTAAGGGGGATGTGGGGCCCGAGGTATTGGCGTTGCAACAGGAGCTCATCGCAGCGGGGTATTTGGCACGTGAGGCGGATGATGAATTCGGCTCGGCCGCGGAGAAGGCGTTGCGGTTGTTTCAGCGTGACGCGGGGCTTACCGTGACGGGGGTTGCGGATGCGGATTCGCGTGCGGCGTTGCGCGGGCATACGATGCCGCGACAGGGGGGCGGGGTGTTGTATGCGCCGGGCAATATCGGTGATGAGGTGCGCGATGTACAGGAGCGATTGCGCGGCATGGGGTATTTGGATGATCGTGCGGACGGGGTGTACGGCGCGAAGTTGACGGCGGCGGTACAGCAGTTGCAGCGAGAACGGGGACTCGAGGTCATCGGTGCAGTCGATGAGGCGACGTGGCGCTTGCTTGGCGGACGTGAGGCGGAGGTTTCGCGCGGCGGCGCGGTGAAAGGGCTTCGTGAGCGGGCCAAGCGGTCGACGGGCAAGTCGGTGAAGAAGGAGACGACGAATATTTTGCGTTTGCAGAGTCTGCTGATTCAAAACGGGTATAATCCGGGTACGGTGGACGGTGTGTTCGGCGGGGCGACGGAGCGGGCGCTCAAGGAGTGGCAACGGGCGCACGGTGTCGCGGCGACAGGCGAGGCGGATGCGTATTTTTGGCGTGAAGCCGAGTCGCTACCCTCGGCTCCGACGCGGTATGCGAAAAAGTGGCGAATGCATTCGTCGGCGTATTCGAATCAGGATAGTGATACGGGCAGTCATACGGCGCGCGGCAGTCGGCTGGTGCGCGGGCATGTGGCGGTCGATCCGGGGGTGATTCCGCTGGGGGCGATGCTGTATGTCGAGGGCTACGGCTATGCACTGGCGGATGATATCGGCGGTGCGATTCAGGGACAGACGATTGATGTGGCGATGGACAGTTACGGCGAGGCGATTCAGTGGGGGCGCCGCGAGGTGACGGTGTACCTCGTCAGTGAACCGGAATAAATCGACAGCAGACATTCACGTCGGTGGGTGTCTGTTTTTTGTTGCGATGTTGGCGGCGCGGTCGTATGCGGGGAGATGCGCGGATGCACATGCGGTGGGTGCGTGAGGTCGCCGCGAGGTGACGGTGTATCTTGTCAGTGAACCGGAATAAATCGACAGCAGACATTCACGTCGGTGGGTGTCTGTTTTTTGTTGCGGAGTTGGTGGCGCGGTCGTATGCGGCGAGATGCGCGGATGCACATGCGGTGGGTGCGTGAGGTCGCCGCGAGGTGACGGTGTGTATAATGTGAGGATGCGCGGAGTTGCGTGCGGATGTGTGTGGCGCGGCGATTGCCCGAAGTTTTTACGTGCGGCGTGCGGGGGCGGCGGTGTGAGAGAGTGAAAAAGTGATGTGGTATAATAAGACAGATATAGTAAAGGTGGGACGGTATGCGGGTAATCGGGATAGATCCGGGTACGGCGATTTGCGGGTATGGCGTGGTCGAGCGGACGGGGTCGCGTTTGCAGGTGTTGACATACGGTGTGATTCGGACGTCGCCGCAGCGGCATATGGCGGCGCGGTTGGCAAAGATTTATACGGGATTGACGGACTTGATTGCGCAGTATCAGCCGGAGCGAATGGGCGTGGAAAAGCTGTTTTTCAGTCGCAATGTGACGACGGGGATACCGGTCGCACAGGCGCGCGGGGTGATTTTATTGGCCGGGGAAATGGCGGGATTGCCGCTCAGCGAGTATACGCCGAATGAAATCAAGCAGGGCGTGGTCGGTTACGGGCATGCGGATAAACATCAGATGATTGCGATGGTACAGCGACTTTTGGGAATTCGTGAGACGATTCGTCCCGACGATGCGGCGGACGCGCTCGCGGTGGCGATTTGTACGCTGTTGCGCGAGCGGCAACCCATGCGGCAAAGGAGTAGCAGATGATCGGATATGTACACGGAACGGTCGTGCGGTTGTGGGAGCAGGAATGCCTGGTGGATGTGCACGGTATCGGCTATCGGGTGTGGATTCCCGCATCGACGCGGGCGACGCTCAAAACAGGAGAGGAGGCGTTGTTGTATACGCATTTGCAGATTCGTGACGACGGGTGGTTTTTGTACGGATTTGCGACGGAAGCGGAGTATGCGTTGCACGAGCTGTTGTGCACGGTGACGGGAATCGGGCCGAAGGTCGCGGTCGGGATTGTGGCGGCGATTCGGCCGGAGGATTTTTATACGGCGATTCGCACGCAAAATAAAGCGGTCTTGATGAATTTGCCGGGGATCGGCAAGAAGTCGGCGGAGCGCCTGCTCTTGGAGTTGAAGGACAAGGTCGGCGAGTGGCCGCTCGATGCGGAGTCCGCAGATACGGGGCATACACCTGCGGCGGCGGGAGCGGTCGCCGAGACGGTGACGGCACTATGCCAATTGGGGTATACGGAGGCGGAAGTCGGCCCTGTCGTCATGCGGCTGTCGGCGGAGCATACCGATACGGGCCGATTGCTCACGGCAGCGTTGCATGAACTGGGCAAGGAACGGGGGACGTAATGGACGAAGAACGAATCATCGGACGCGAGGAGCTTCCGGCGGACGGCTGGCAACAGAGTCTGCGTCCGCGTCATTTGTCGGAATATATCGGGCAAGAGACATTGAAGCGCAATCTGGCCGTCTATATTGCCGCGGCGAAACAGCGCGGCGACGCACTCGACCATGTGCTGCTCTACGGCCCGCCGGGGCTGGGCAAGACGACATTGGCGGGTATCATCGCGGCCGAGATGGATGTACCGCTGCGCATTACCAGCGGGCCGGCCATCGAGCGGCCGGGTGATTTGGCGGCGTTGTTGACGAATCTGGAGCCGGGTGATGTGCTGTTTATCGATGAGATTCATCGTCTGTCGCGGAGTGTGGAGGAGATCCTGTATCCTGCGCTGGAGGATTTTGCGCTGGATATTCTCATCGGCAAAGGCCCCGGTGCGAAGTCCGTGCGTATCGATTTGCCGCCGTTCACGCTGGTCGGTGCGACGACGCGGGCAGGGGCGCTGGCAGCACCGCTGCGCGATCGCTTCGGCGTGATTCATCGGCTGGAGTATTACCGGCCGTCGGAGGTGCAGCAAATCATCGAGCGGGCGGCGGGCTTGCTCGAAATCGCCATCGACCCGTACGGCGCGGCCGAGATTGCACGGCGTTCGCGCGGGACACCGCGGATTGCCAATCGCCTGCTCAAGCGGGTGCGAGATTTCGCGCAGGTCCAGGGCGACGGGGCGATTACCGCCGAGATTGCCGATGTGGCGCTGGCCGCGATGGAAGTGGACAAGCAGGGGCTGGACGCGATTGACCGCAATGTTTTGCGGGCGATTATCACGCAGTTCGGCGGCGGGCCGGTCGGAATTGATACGATTGCGGCGGCGGTCAGTGAAGAAACGGCGACGATTGAAGACGTGTATGAGCCGTATCTGATGCAAAACGGCTTTTTGCATCGGACACCGCGCGGACGGGTGGCGACGGCGGCGGCGTATGCGCATTTGGGGATTCCCTATCCGGAGAGAAAGACGGCCGGCGATTTATTCGCAGGTGAGGACTGATGATGGGCAAGATGCTGATGCTCGCGGGGGCGGCACTGATTGTCGTCGGTGCGCTGCTGCATTTCGGCGGGCAGTTCTTTTCGCTCGGTCAATTGCCGGGCGATTTCAAATGGACGCGGGGCCATACGACCGTATATGTGCCGCTGGTGACGTCCCTGTTGTTGTCGGTGGTGCTGACTGTATTGGCACAATTATGGTTTCGGAGATGAGGTATGACGAATAATATATGGCTTGGGGCGCTCTTGTGCGGCGCGTTGCTGTTCGGACACGGTGCGGCGGAAGCGGCGTCGGTCAAAGGAGCGCCGGAGCGACCGAGTAAGACGGCGATTGCGACGCAAGTGCGGGGCACGCAGGCGACAAAAGCGCTGCGTTCATCGCGCGACAAGCGGGGCGAGCGCGAGGTGCGTCGGGAAGACAGTCATGTCAAAGGCGTGACGCGGCGGACGGATGCGCGGCGGGAGACCGCAGCGGCAGTGCCGGAGGTGTCGCTCACGCGGGCGCAGAGCTTGCCGCCGGTAGGCAAGGAATTTGTGACGGAAAACGGTCCGCCGATTGCGGTCGGTATCGGGCGCGGGGTCAGCGCGGCGACCGTCGGGGCGTACGGGTCGTTTACGGTATTTGACGGCGTGCGCAAGTGGAAGTCGTTCCCCGCAGGGACGAGCATTCGGGTGACGCGTGTGGGCGATGTCCTACAGGTCAACGGCACGCCCGTCGGCAAAACGGTGTACGTGCGCGGGCATGATGCCGATGTCGTGACCTATGATGAGACGCCGTATCGGGGGATTTTGCGGCTGATTCCGACGGTCGGTTCCGGCGGCGTGACGGTGATTAATGAGGTGCCGCTCGAAAGCTATCTCTACGGCGTGGTCCCTAAAGAAGTGTCGCCGTCGTGGTATCGCAATGCCCTTAGGGCGCAAGCGGTAGCGGCTCGTTCGTATGCGTTGGCGCATCGCGGGACGTACGGCGCACAGGGATTTGACGTGGTCGATACGATTGCCTCGCAAGTCTACGGCGGATTGGCGGCGGAGACGGAGCGTACGACCAAGGCGGTCAACGATACGCGCGGCGAGGTGCTGGTCTATGACGGCCGTCCGATTGACGCGATGTTTTTTGCGCATGGCGGCGGGTATACGGAAGACAGTGAAAATATCTGGGGCAATGCCATCCCGTACTTGCGGGCGGTGGAAGAACCCTTAAACGCCTATACCAAACAGCCGTGGCGGGTGAGCGTGTCCCTGACGCGGCTGGCAGCGGAGCTCACGGCGCGCGGTTATGATGTGGGGGAAATCCGCAAAATCCGATTGTCCAAATTGACGAAAGCACCGATGAAAAAAGCTGACCGCGGCGTATCGGGGCGGGTCAAAATCATGGTCATCGAGGGCAAAAAAGGCAAGAAAATCATCAGCGGTAATTTGTTTCAGCAGATGTTCGACTTGCGCAGTACGATGTTTGATATCGAAGCGGGCAAGAAAGGCTGTATCGATGTCGTCGGCTACGGCTACGGACACGGGTTGGGATTGTCCCAATGGGGCGCGCAGGTCATGGCGCAAAATCGGGATGACGACGACTTGTACTACCGCACGATATTGGCGCATTTTTATCGAAATACGGAATTAAAAAACTGGTATTGAGAAGGGATCGAATGGACGTACGCGAATTTGATTATGTATTGCCGCCCGAGCGGATTGCGCAGACACCGATCGAGCCGCGTGACGCCTCGCGGCTGTTGACGTTGGATCGGCGGACGGGCGCAACGACGCAGGGGACGTTTCGGGATATTTTGGCGGAGGTGCGCGAGGGGGATGTGTGGGTATTCAATAATACCCGCGTGTTGCCGGCGCGTTTGTACGGCACGCGGCCGACGGGCGGACGGGTGGAAGTCCTGCTCTTGCACCCGCTGGGGAGCGACCGTTGGGAAGTCTTGGTCAAGCCGGGGAAGAAAGCCTTGCCGGGGACGGAGCTGTCCTTCGGCGACGGGCTGACGGCGGTCGTAGAGGACCGCACGGATTTCGGCGGCCGCGTGGTGCGGTTTGCGTATACGGGAGATTTTAAGGCGCATCTCGAGACGGTCGGAGAAATGCCGCTCCCTCCGTATATCCACCGGCGACTGGAAGATCGGGAACGCTACCAGACGGTATATTCTGCCGTGGACGGTTCGGCGGCGGCACCGACGGCGGGGTTGCATTTTACGCCGGAGGTATTGCAAGCACTCACGGCGCGCGGTGCGGATATCCGCTACGTGACGCTGCATGTCGGCCTGGGAACGTTTCGGCCGGTGAGTGTGGAGCGGATCGAAGATCACACGATGCACGAAGAAGCCTATGCGGTCAGCGAGGAGACCGCGGCCGCGGTCAATCGCGCCAAGGCGGAAGGCCGGCGCATTGTGGCGGTCGGTACGACCTCGGTCCGCACGCTCGAGTCCGCCGGTGCGGACGGCACGCTCAAGGCCGGCGCGGGGACGACGGAATTGTTTATTTATCCGGGATATACATTTCGGATGGTCGATGCGATGGTGACGAATTTTCACTTGCCGCAGTCGACCTTGTTGATGATGATTAGTGCATTTGCGGGCAAAGAACACGTACTGGCGGCGTATCGGGAAGCGGTGGCGGCGGAGTATCGGTTCTTCAGCTTCGGCGATGCGATGTGGATCAGGTAACCGATATGGCAGTCATACGATACGAAGCAGTACATACGGATGCGCAAACGGGCGCGCGGGCAGGGCTCTTGCACACCCCGCACGGGACGTATCCGACACCGATGTTTATGCCGGTCGGCACGCAGGCGACGGTCAAAACGCTGGCGCCGGAAGAGGTGGCGGCGACCGGTGCGGGGATTATCCTCGCCAATACGTACCATCTCTTTTTGCGTCCGGGCGCGGATTTGGTCGCCGAGGCGGGCGGTTTGCATCGCTTTATGCAGTGGCCGCGGGCGATGCTCACCGACAGCGGCGGATTTCAGGTATTCAGTCTGGGCGCGATGCGCAACATCAAGGAAGAGGGCGTCGAGTTTCGTTCGCACTTGGACGGCTCGAAACAATTTTTATCGCCGGAGATAGCGACCCGCGTGCAAATGCAGTTGGGCGCGGATATTGCGATGGCCTTTGACGAATGCATCCCCTATCCGGCCGACCATGACTACGCCGCCCGCTCTACGGCACGGACGACACGCTGGGCCGAGCGCTGTCTTGCGGTGCACGACCACCCCGCGCAGGGGATGTTCGGCATCGTGCAGGGCGGGATGTATGCCGATTTGCGGCGCGAGAGCGCGCGGCAACTGACGGCGCTGGAGTTTGACGGGTACGGTATCGGCGGTCTTTCCGTCGGCGAGCCGCATGAGTTGATGTATGAGATGCTAGAGGTATCGACCTCGCTCCTGCCGGCGGACAAGGCGCGGTATCTCATGGGGGTCGGTACGCCGGACTGTCTGGTTGAAGGCGTATTGCGCGGCGTGGATATGTTTGACTGCGTCTACCCGACGCGGGTCGCCCGCAACGGGATGGCGATGACGCGCGAAGGGCGGCTCAATATCAAAAATAAACAGTACGAGCGCGAATTCATCCCGCTGGCGGACGATTGTGACTGCTACGCCTGCCGACACTATACGCAGGCGTATATCCGCCACCTGTACAAGGCGGAAGAAATCTTCGCGTTTCGTCTTTTGAGCATTCACAATCTGCATTTTCTCCAGCAATTGATGCGGGACATGCGGGAGGCGATTTTGGCGGATAGTTTTGCGGATTTTCGCGAGGCGTTTTGGCAGCGTTGGGAGCGCACGAGCAAACCCGCACAAAAATAATTGTGCAGGCGTGCGTAGATTATGATAGAATAAAAAAGAATGTACAGGGGGTGACAATATGAATGAAATCATGCCTTTATTCAATGCGGCGTGGCCGTTTCTGCTGATGATCGGGATTTTTTATTTCCTGCTCTATCGCCCGCAGAAAAAAGAAAAAGCGGAACGCAAGCAATTTTTGGAGCAGCTGTCGAAAAACAGCAAGGTGATTACCGTGGGCGGATTGTACGGTACAGTCAAAGCCATCAAAGGAGAGATTGTCGTACTGCAGATTGCGCCGAAGACGGAAATCCGTGTCGCCAAAGCGGCGGTACACAAGTTCCAGTATGAAGAAGAGGAAGAAGAAGTCGCCAAAGAAGTAGCGGCGGCACAAGACGATGAGGCGACTCATGGCAAATGAGACACCGACGGCGCAGGAACAAAAAGCGGTTCTGCGCCGCTCTGTTTTACCGTTGCGCAGACGAGCGGCGGCCGATACGGCCGGCGTACGAGCCATCGCCGAGCGTCTGCTGCAGCGGCCCGAATGGCAGTCGGCACGGACGGTATTGGCCTACTTGGCCCTGCCTACGGAAATCAGTATGGACACGGTCATCGGTGCGGCGCTGGCAGCAGGGAAAACGGTGGCGGTGCCGGTACTGACAAAAACGCGCGGCGTGATGCAGGCGGTGCGGCTGGCCGAACTGACGGCCGTCACGGAAGGCCGTCTGGGGATTCGCGAGCCGCGGGACCGGTCGGCGGTCATCGCGCCGCAGTCAATCGACCTCGTGCTGGTGCCGGGGACGGCATTCAGCCGTGACGGCGCACGTCTCGGCGCGGGCGGCGGCTACTATGACCGCTACTTGCCGCAGACGCAGGCGTTTCGCGTCGGGGTAGCGGCGGAATGTATGCTCACGAATGACGTGCCGCTGACCGACACGGACGCACGGATGGATGCGGTCGTGACGGAAGCGGCATGGTACACACCGCGCGAGGGCGCGGAGAGGAGGAAATGATGCGCATCAATGAAATGTTGAAATTTGCGCTGGCGGTACTGGCCATCATCGGCCTGTTTGCCTTCAAGGTCGGCGATTTGGCGGGCTCTATCAAGCAAGGGTTGGACTTGCAGGGCGGCACACATATCGTGCTGGAAGCCAAGGACACGGATGTACACGCCGTGACGGATCAGGACGTCGACCAAGTCGTGAAGATTATGGAACGACGGATTAACGAAATGGGCTTGACGGAGCCGGTCATTCAGCGCGAAGGTTCGCGTCGTGTGATTATCGAGTTGCCGGGCGAACGCGATCCGGAAAAGGCGATTAAGACCATCGGCAAGACGGCGGTGTTGCAGTTCAAAGACGAAGACGGCAATGTCCGCCTGTCGGGGGAAGATTTGGCCAATGCCAAGGAAGAACTCGGCCAGGGCAATCAGCCGCTGGTATCGATTGAGTTTAATGACGCAGGCGGCAAGAAATTTGCCGAACTCACGACGGAAAATGTCGGCCGGCACATCGCCATCGTCTTGGACGGCGAGATTTTGACCAATCCGGTCGTCAATGAGCCGATTGTCGGCGGTAAAGCGGTCATCACGGGCAACCGTTCGCTGGAAGAAGCGAAAGATTTGGCGATTTTGCTGCGCAGCGGGGCCTTGCCGGTCAAGGTCGAAGTCATGGAAGTCCGTACGGTCGGCCCGTCGCTCGGGCAAGACTCCAAGGACAAGAGTGTCCGTGCGTTCAGCATCGGGTTGGGCTTGATTGTGCTCTTTATGTTGGCCATCTATCGGGTCAACGGCTTTATCGCCAACGTGGCATTGCTGGTGTATGTCCTGCTTTTGCTGACGATTTTGAAACTGCTCAATGCGACGCTGACCTTGCCGGGGATTGCGGGGGTCATACTTTCCATCGGGATGGCCGTCGATGCCAATATTCTTATCTTCGAGCGATTTAAGGAAGAAATCGCCGCGGGCAAGGTCTTGCGGCTGGCGATTCAGGCCGGCTTCAAGCGCGCGTTTGCGACGATTTTCGACGCGAATATGACAGTCATGATTACCGCGTTGATTTTGTTCGTCATGGGCAGCGGGACGATTAAGGGATTTGCCGTCACGCTCGGTTTGGGCGTGCTGGTCAGTATGTTTACGGCGATTACGGTCAGCCGTACCTTGCTGATGATGCTCATCAATGCCAATGTGGTACATAACCCGTGGCTCTTCGGCGCACGGAAAGGGGGCTATGCGAAATGAAGTGTAATTTTGTCACCTATCGCAAATGGTGGTTTACCATCTCGGGCCTCTTTATGATTCCGTGCATCATGTCGATGTTTTTGTTCGGATTTAACTGGGGGATTGACTTTACCGGCGGGACGATTTTGGATTTGGAATTCAATCGGCCGGTGACGGTCGCCGAAGTCCGTACCGTACTCGAGCAGGATAATCTGCAGTCGAGTACGATTCAGCTGACCGGCAGTACGGACAATGAGAGCGGCCGATCGGTCATGATTCGTACGCACAACTTGACGGCGGAAGAAGCCAATCAGGTCATTGCGCATGTCGATCAGGGGCTGGGCGGCGCGACGGTCAACCGGATTGAAAGTGTCGGCGCGGTCATCGGTTCGGAAGTCACGGAGCACGCGATTTTGAATTTGCTGGTGGCCTTTGCCGCGCTGGTCGCGTATATCTCGTATCGGTTTGAATACCGAATCGGGATTTCCTGTATCACGGCGATTACGCATGACATCATCGTCGTGCTGGGGGTATTCTCCTTCTTCCAATTGGAAATCGACGCGTCGTTTTTGGCGGCGATTTTGACGGTCATCGGGTATTCGATGAACGAATCGGTCGTTATTTTTGACCGCGTTCGTGAAAACCTGCGCACACATCGCAAGACGGATTCGTTTGAAGTACTGGCCAATGACAGTATTACGCAAAGTATCACGCGGAGTATGTACACGCTGACGACGGTCCTGTTTGCGGTCGGTTCGCTCTATTTCTTCGGCGGTGAAACGACGAAAAACTTTGCCCTTGTCATGCTGGTCGGGTTCATCAGCGGGGCGTACTCGTCGCTGTGTATCGCGACCTCGCTCTGGGTGGTCTGGCGCAACTATGACGGTCGCCGGCATCACAGCCTTCGTACGCAACAAAACGCATAAGCGTTATGGTAAACGGCGCCATACAAAAAGCTGTCCCTTTCGGGACAGCTTTTTCGTTGGCGTAATCATTCGTCGAAGCAGGTGCAATAGGTCAATGTCTTTTTGACCAGCGGGAACAAAATCTGTCCTGCGACGGCTTGTGCCGCCTCGTGACCGGCCAGCACTTCAATCAGTTTGAGTGCAAAGAAGGGTGCCGTGAGCGGGCCGCGGCTGGTGATGACATTGCGATCGACATAGACGGCGTCTTCGTGTGTGACTTTGAAGCCGACCCGTTCTTCACAGCCGGGATAACAGACGCCCTCGATTTCCGCAGCGATGCCCGCCGCATTGAGCACGATGGGGCTGGCGCAAATTGAGCCGACCACTTTTCCTTTTCGATAAAAATCGGCGATGAGGTCGGTGACGCGTTTGTCCGCCGCGAGCGCTTCCGTGCCGCCGAGACCGCCGGGGGTGATGACCGCCGCATAGTCGTCGGGATCAATATCGGCGAATAATTTATCCGCGCGAATCGGTACGCAATGATCGCCGAAGGTGTCGAGCGAATCACCGATGGCGACGGTGTCGACGAAAATATCGGCGCGCCGCAAATACGTCGTCACAATCAGCGCTTCCGTTTCTTCATACCGTTCACTTAACAGAACCATGACTTTTTTCACAATACCACTCCTTTCTGATACTATATAGTATAGCAAAGAAGTGACGGTTCGTCATGACGGAGGGGACATATGGAAATCAATGAGATGATGCGCATCAATGTTTTTACGGAACGTTTGGCGTCCGCCGAGCCGACGCCCGGCGGGGGCGGTGCGGCAGCACTGGTCGGGGCGCAAGCGGCGGCGCTGGCGGAGATGGCGGCCCGCATTACGGAGAAAAATCCGCGGTATGCGCAGGTCGCCGCGGAGATGGCGGACTATGCGATGCAGGCGGCCGCGTATCGCCGGCAACTGTTGACGTTGATTGCGGATGATGCGCAGGCGTTTACCGCATTGATGGCGGCGTGGAAACAGCCGGCCGATGCGCCGGGGCGCGATGAGATACTGCGCGACGCGTCGGCGGCGGCGACGGAAGTACCGCTTGTGCTGGCGGAGACGGCGGCGGCCGTCGTCGTGCTGGCCGAGCGGCTGTTGCCGCGGGTGACGGCGGGGATACGCGCCGATGCGGAGCTGGCAGTCATCTTCGGGCGTGCCGCCGTCGAAGGTGCGCTCTACAATGTCCGTATCAATATGGAAAGCCGGCCGCATGACGCGACGCGGAGCGCGTGGGAAGAGCGGGTACGGTGCGTATTGCACAACGCGGGCATAAGCGGAACATAACAGGCAACATGTCGGGATTGTTCACTGCTTGGTGAATATCCCGACGATTTTTTGTCGAAAACGGTCGAAATGCGGTGCAATCGGTAGGGGATTATGGTATTCTATAGGGTGAAAGAAAGGTGAATAGAATGCCGAGATTACGACGAGTCGAGCGCATTGCCGCGCTGACGAAAATGTTGACCTCACGACCGCACGAATTGATACCGCTATCGTACTTTTGTGCGTATTTTGATATTGCCAAATCGACGCTCAGTGAAGATTTGGTTTCGATTCGCAAATCGTTCGAAACATTTTCGCTCGGTGAGATCGAAACGGTTTTCGGAGCGGCGGGCGGCGTGCGTTACTTGCCGGTACGTCGCGGCCAAGAAGCGGCCGAGGTGCTGGAGCGTATCGCGGCGACCTTGGCGGACGAAGAACGGATTTTGGCGGGAGGGTTTCTCTACATGTCGGATATCCTGTACAACTGGTATTGGATGACGGCGGTGGGGGAAATTTTTATGACCAGATTCCGTCATGCGCGTCCGGACTGTATCATGACGGTGGAGACGAAAGGAATCTTGCCGGCGATGATGGCGGCGCGGGCGTTCAACCGTCCGCTCGTCGTCGCGCGACGTGACAGTCGGGTGACCGAGGGGTCGTCCATCGGGATTAATTACGTGTCCGGTTCGACGAAACGCGTGCAAACGATGTCGCTGGCCAAACGCGCACTCTCGGCGGGACAGCGGGTCTTGATTATCGACGACTTCATGAAAGCGGGCGGCACGGCCAAGGGCTTGATGCAGCTGGTGCATGAGCTCGGCGCGGAAACGGTCGGCGTGGGGGTGCTGGTCGCCACCGCCGAACCGGCGCACAAGCTGGTGGAACAGTATACGCCGCTGCTCGTCCTGCACGGGATGGAGGACGGCGCGACGCGCCCGCAGATCGAGCCGCAACTGCAACGGACGAAGGAGGAATAGCGTGGGCAAATGGATGGCGGCCGTTCTGGCCGCCGGTAAAGGAACACGGATGAAATCGCGTCACCCGAAGGTGCTGCATCGCGTCGGCGGGGTGCCGATGGTCGAGCGCGTACTGGCGGCGGCCGACAAGGCGGGCGTCACGGAGGCGGCGGTGATTGTCGGCTTCGGTGCCGACGAAGTACAAGCCGCGTTGGGTGATAGGGTGACGTATGTCCTGCAGGCCGAGCAGCTCGGTACGGGGCATGCACTGCAGCTGGCGCGCGACGCACTCGCGCCGGCGGATTCCGTGTTGGTGGTGTGCGGCGATACGCCGTTATTGCGGGCGGAGACGCTGCGCGAATTGGTGGCGACACATGCCGCGGAAGGGGCGGTGGCGACGGTGTTGACGACGCGGCTGACCGACCCGACGGGTTACGGCCGGATTGTGCGCGGTGAGGACGGCCGTGTGGTGCGGATTGTGGAAGAAAAAGACGCCGACGACGCGACGAAACGCATCACGGAGGTCAACACGGGAACGTATTGTTTCCGGGCGGCGGCATTGTGGGAACAGCTGGCGCGTATCGGGTGCGACAACGCGCAAGGCGAGTACTACTTGACGGATGTCATCGGGCTCCTGGTGGACGCCGGCGCACCGGTGGCGGGAGTCGTGTGTGCCGATGCGCAAGAGACGCTGGGGGTCAATTCCCGGGCGCAGCTGGCAGTGGCCGAGCAGGTCGCACGGGAACGCAAACTGGCGGCACTGATGGCAGACGGCGTGACGATTGTCAATCCGCAGACGACGTATGTCGACGAGACGGTGGCGGTCGGCGCCGATACCGTCCTGGAGCCGGGGACGATACTGCGCGGTACGACGGTCGTCGGCCGTGATTGCGTCATCGGCCCGGCGACGGAGCTGGCGGACACGACGGTGGCGGACGGCGCGCATATCCATCGGACGTATGCGCATGAATGCCGCATCGGTACCTGCGCGGAGATCGGTCCGTACGTTCATTTACGGCCGGGAACGGTACTGGCCGACCGGGTGAAAGTGGGGAATTTTGTCGAAGTCAAAAATTCCGTCGTCGGTGACGGCAGTAAATTACCGCATTTGAGCTATATCGGTGATACCGATATGGGCGCGCATGTCAATATCGGCTGCGGCACGATTACGGTGAATTATAACGGGAAAATCAAGCAGCGCACGACGGTCTGCGACGGGGCGTTTGTCGGATGTAACAGCAACCTGGTCGCACCGGTGACGATCGGAGCCCAAGCCTATATCGGCGCCGGCTCAACCGTCACCAAGGATGTCCCCGCACGGGCGCTCGCAGTCGGTCGCGCCAAGACGCTGGTCAAAGAACACTGGGTCACGGACGATACGTATAAAAAGTAAACGAAACAGATGATGAATACATGATGGATTCTGACAAAGGAGATGCATTATGGCAGTCGAAGACGGAAAGCAATTGAAACTTTTTACGGGAACGGCACATCCGCAATTGGCACAGGAAGTGGCGGATTATATGGGAATCCCGTTGAGCCGGGCATTTTGCGGCCGGTTTAACAACGGAGAAATTCAGGTCATGATTGACGAAAGTGTCCGCGGCAAGGATGTATTCGTCATTCAGCCGACCGGGACGCCCGCCAATGACAACCTGATGGAACTGTTCATCATCGTCGATGCGCTGAAGCGGGCTTCGGCGCAACATATTACCGCGGTGGTACCCTATTACGGATATGCACGGCAAGACCGCAAGACACGCGGGCGGGAGCCGATTACCGCGAAACTCGTGGCCAATCTGATGGCGACGGCCGGCGTGACCCGGCTGGTGACCATCGATTTGCATGCCGGTCAGATTCAGGGCTTCTTCGACCAGCCGGTCGACCATCTCATGGCCGCCTCGATTTTGGCGGAACATATCCGCAAGCAAGAAATCGACGACCTGCTTATCGTGTCGCCGGACTTGGGCGGCGTGACGCGGGCGCGTGCGCTGGCCGATCGCGTCGGTGCGCCGATTGCGATTATCGAAAAACGCCGGCCGCAGCCGGGCGTGGCGGAAGTCATGAACTTAATCGGCTCGGTCGAAGGCAAAAACTGCGTCATTGTCGATGATATCGTCGATACGGCGGGCTCTCTCGTCGAAGGGGCGAAGGCATTGGAAAAATTCGGCGCCAAATCCGTTCGGGCGGCGTGTACGCATCCCGTGCTGACCAATCCCGCCATCGAACGCTTGCAAGCCTCGAATATCGAAGAACTCATCGTGACGAATACCTTACCGCTGGAGCCGGAAAAACAGATTGACAAAGTGACGGTGCTTTCCGTGGCCCCGCTCTTGGGAGAAGCCATCATGCGCATTTTCCACAATGTATCCGTCAGCAAGCTGTTTGACAAGTAAGGGCGTGCCTTGTGATTATGGTAGTCGGCCTGGGAAATCCGGGCAGCGAGTATGCACAGAGTCGCCACAATGCGGGGTTCATGGCGGTGGACACTATCGCCGAACGCCACGGCGTGACGCGCTGGAAAGAGGAGCAGCGGGCATTGACGGCGACGTACCTGCATGCCGGTGAAAAAATCATGCTGGTCAAGCCGCAGACTTTTATGAATCTGAGCGGCGAGGCGGTCGGGCCGTTGGCGCGCTATTATCGCATTGACCCCGCGGATGTGTATGTGATTTATGACGATATGGATTTGCCGGTGGGGCAGTTGCGCATTCGGGTCAAAGGCTCGGACGGCGGGCACAACGGGATGAAATCGGTGATTGCGCACCTGGGAACGAAGGACTATCCCCGCTTGCGCGTCGGTGTCGGCCGTCCGGCACCCGGTTGGAGTGTCATTGACCATGTCCTGGCGATGCCGCGGGAAGAAGATGCAGCGGCGTTTCAAGAGGGAATTGCGGCGGCGGCGGCGGCGGTCGATGCGATTGCCGAGTTGGGGCTTGACGTCGCGATGAATCGTTGCAATCCGCGTCATCACGGCAAGGCGGAAAGACGGGCGCATGAATGAAACGGAAACCGATACGCAAAGGGCGTTCGGGAATGTCGGTCAAGGCTGTCATTTTCTGCGGCGAGCGCTTGCTTATATTGCAAAAAGAAGATAGAGAGGGGCGTCACCCGTGGGAGTTTCCGGGCGGCGGGCTGGAATTCGGCGAGGATTTTGCCGCGGCGTTGCGGCGGGAAGTCCGCGAGGAAACGGGGCTTGTCGTCGATATCTTGGGGTCGATTGGGCTGTGGGAATACCGGCGGACATCGTCGTCTTATTTGACGGGGGTAATCATGGCGTGCACGACGACTTCGCGCGAGGTGCGGTTGTCCAAAGAGCACGGTGCCTATGCCTGGATTTTGCCGGAAGAACTCGCGGCGTATCCGCTGCATGACTCGCTCAAACGGGCGTTGGCGCGGATTTCACCGGACAAATTGGCCGCGGCGGTGACGCTGGCACGGCGGCTCAGCGGGGAGTCATCATGATACAGATTTGGGGATTGAGAAAATGTCGGGACACGCAAAAAGCGCTCCGCTTTTTTAAGGAGCGGCGGATTCCCGTGCAATATACGGAGCTGACGGAAAAAGGACCCGGCAAGCGGGAATGGGAAAGCATCATTCGCGCCATCGGGCGGGCGCCGATTCAGCGTGACGGACGCGCGTTTCGCGAGGCGGTGCCGGCGGGGACGAGTTTTGACCCGCTCGTGTTGTTGTGCACGCATCCGACGGTGGCGGTGACGCCGCTGGTGCGAGACGGTCGGCGTGCGACGGCGGGATTGTGCCCCGACGAATGGACGGCGTGGTGGAAGGAGACACAAGCATGAGCGGCAAGCTTATCGTACTGGAGGGGAGTGACGGCAGCGGCAAAGAGACGCAGGCGCGACTCTTGGCATCGCGGCGGCAGCATGACGGCGAGCCGACCCGCATGGTCACCTTTCCGAATTACGCGGGGGAGGCGTCCGCGCCGGTACGCATGTACTTGGCGGGGCGATTCGGCACGCATCCCGAAGACGTCAATGCGTATGTCGCCTCGACGTTCTATGCGGTCGATCGTTTTGCGTCGTATCGGGAAGACTGGGGCGCATTTTATGAAAGCGGCGGCACCGTCATTGCCGATCGCTATGTGACGAGCAACATGGTCCACCAAATGACGAAGATTGCGGATGCGGCGGAATGCGAGCGTTTTCTGGCGTGGCTAGACGATTTGGAATATACGAAATTCGGCCTGCCTCGTCCCGATGCGGTGATTTTGCTGGACTTGCCACAGGCGGTGACGGCACGGCTGATTGCCGAGCGGGAAGGCAAGGACGGCGGGGATATTCACGAACGCGACAGTGCCTACTTGCGTCGCTGTCAGGCGGCGTACGACGTATTGGAAGCGCGCTACGGGTGGCGACGTATTCCATGCAGTACGGGCGACCGGTTGCGCAGCAAAGAAGACATCCATGCGGAGATATGCCGCGTGCTGGCCGATATCTGAGCAAAGAAAAAGACACTGCGGTGTCTTTTTTTTGTGTGTGGATGCGCAGCTCGCGGACGCGGTATCGTCGCGCGAAGAGGCAGTATGGCACACAAAAAAGCCGCGAGCGATTGTCGCGGCCGAGAGCGCAGGTTAGCGCGGTTCCGTTTTGTCGGGGTGGGGGACCAGGTGTCCTTCCGCGTCTTTGTAGTAGTGCGCTTCCGCGGGGAAGTTGTCGGTTTTGGGTACGGTGAATCCGCGGCCGATGACGTCGGCGGTCGGCGTGATGAAGATGAACGCATTCGGATCGATGGTCGTGATGACCTCTTTGAGGCGGGCGATTTGGGTGAGATTGATAACGACAAAGACGACGCGGCGTTCCTGATGCGTAAATGCGCCTTGCCCGTGGAGAATGGTGACGCCGCGGCCGATGTTGCGAATGACGGCATCGGCAATCTCGTCGGGACGGCCGGAAATGATAAACGCGGTCTTGCGTTGATTGAGACCGACGACGACCTTGTTGGTCATCACCGATTGGATATACATACCGGCCAGCGTGAGTACGGCGAGTTCCAAGTTGAAGATGTAGGCGCTGATGGCCATGAGAATGACGTTGAATCCGAAGATGATGCTGCCCATCTCAAAGGAGTAATATTTTTTGACGATGGCGGCCACGACATCGAGACCGCCGCTGTTGCCGTCGTAGCGATACATCAGTCCCGAACCGATACCGATGAGGACACCGCCGAACACGGCGGACAATATCGGGTCGCTGATATGGGTGCGTAGCGCCAGAAACGCGGTCGAATCGACGGCGACAGAAATCATCACCGTACCGAAAATCGACATCAGCGTGTAGCGATGCCCTAAAAAGCGTATTGCCATCAGCAAGATAGGGATATTCAGGATGATGTTGGATACACCGAATGAGATACCCGACAAGTAATAGATGATGATGGATACCCCCGACATCCCTCCGGAGAGCAGGTTGTGCGGAATGTAAAACATGTTGAGACCGAGGGCGTAGATGAAACAGCCTACGGTAATCATGAGCATGGTTTGCAAGGTGCGATTCATGATAATCCTTTCCGTAATCCGTGCGGTTCATTGTCGAACAAAATAAAATCAAGTATACTAAGAAGGTGACAACCGCGCGACGCAAGTGCGGCGCAGGGGTTGTCGTATGTCTATTATACCTGTAACGATATCGTTTTACCAGGTGAGGAAGTGGATTATGCTGGAAGAATTGGCACCGGCCAAAATCAATTTGGCGCTGGCGGTGCTCGGTGTGCGTGAGGACGGCTATCATGAAGTGGATACGGTCATGCATTCCGTCGAACTCAGTGATTCCGTGTACCTGATTCCCGCGGCGGATACGGTGTTTTCTTGTGACCGTCTCGAGCTTCCCTGCGGGCCGGGCAATTTGGCGTATGAGGCGCTTCGGCTGATGCGGCGGTATACCGGTCGGCGCGACGGCGTGCATGTGCATTTGCGCAAGCGGATTCCGCACGGAGCGGGGTTGGGCGGCGGCTCGGCGGACGCGGCCGCGGTCTTGCGCGGGCTGAATCGATTGTGGGAATTACAGTTGTTGCCGTCGGAGCTTCGGTTTTTGGCGCGGGAGCTGGGAACGGATACGGTCTTTTGTTTGGACAGCGGTGCGGCGCGCGCCACGGGGCGCGGCGATGTATTGACGGCACTGCCGGTATTGCCGCCGACGGAATTGGTCATTGTCAAGCCGCCGCTTGTCGTCTCGACGGCCGCGGCGTATCAGGCCTATGACCGTGCGGCACGTACGGGGACGGTCGATGTCACGGGCATGGTCAATGCCCTGCACGGCGGCGCGGCGGGCATGGTGCGGCGCCGTCTGGGAAATGTATTTGAGTCGGTGCTGCTGCCGCAAGAGCCCTTGCTCGATGAAGTCAAGCGGACGTTCGTCAAGGCGGGCTGTCCGGTCTTGATGAGCGGGACGGGGGCGGCGTTTTTCGTCATCGCGGAGAGCCGCCGCGAAGCGCGTCTGCTGGCACAGCGGACACGGGAGCGTCATCCGGATTGGCAGGTGTGGTGTACACGGACAAGGGGTGGTATACAGGATGAAACATAATGAAACACGACGGTTGCAGCCGATTTCACTGGACGAGTATCGGCCGCTGCGGGAAGTGGTTGCGGAAACACTGCGGCAAGCGATACAGGAAGGCGTGCTCGCCCCGGGGGAACGCCTGATGGAAATCCATTTGGCGGATGAACTGGGGGTATCGCGCACCCCGATTCGCGAAGCGATCCGGGAACTGGAGGCGGACGGATTTGTCGTCATGATTCCCAGGCGGGGGACATACGTGGCGGATATTTCGCTGAAAGACATTTCGCAGGTCTTTGAAATCCGCTCGGCGCTGGAAGAACTCGCGGCGAGTCTGGCGGCGGAACGAATCACGGACACGGAACTCGAAGAATTGGAGCGGTTGCTTCGGGATATCCGCGTGCATATGGATGAACAGGATTTTGAGGCGATTATCGCGGCCGATGTCCGGTTTCATCAAGTGCTGTACGAGGCCAGCCGCAATACCCGCTTGATTGAGATTATTCATAATTTACGCGATCAGATTTTGCGGTTCCGGTCGGTGTCGTTGCACTATCCCGGACGCTTGGAGGAAACGTGGGAAGAGCATTGCAAACTGGTCGAGGCGATTGCGGCGCACAATGCCACGCGCGCGATGAAAATCGCAGCGATTCATATGGAAAACTCGGAAAAGACCTTGCTTAAAGGGATTGCGGAAGATAAAGAGGCGGCGGAGTTTATTCACGAATTGCACCGGCGGGAGCGCGAATGAAGCCGACAACCTTGGTGTTTCCGCTACGGGCGGACGGCGCGGTGCTCCTCGGACGCAAGCGACGCGGTTTCGGTGCGGACAAGTGGAACGGTTTCGGCGGCAAGGTGCAGGCGGCGGAAACGCTCCGTGCCTGTGCGGTGCGGGAGCTTAAGGAAGAGACGGGGCTTACTGCAGAGGCGGCGGACCTGGTGTGGTGCGGGGAGTTGCAATTTTCCTTTGCGGAGAGTCCGGAGCAAGATCATCCGGCACGGATTTACTTGTTGCGTCGGTTTACGGGCGAGCCGCAATTGACCGACGAGATGGAGCCGCGCTGGTTTGCACCGGACGAGGTGCCCTATGCGCAGATGTGGGCGGCCGATAGGTGCTGGCTGCCGCGGATATTGGCGGGCGAGCGGATGGCCGGCGAGATTGTGTTCGGGGCGGATGATACCGTGCAGGAGTGTCGGTTGCGGCGGATTGAGGACGTTGATGTTGCCGCGCCCTGATTGGCCGACGCGGCTTTTGGCGTGGTTTGCGCGGGAAGGGCGCGAACTGCCGTGGCGGGAGAACCGGACAGCCTATACGACGTGGGTCTCGGAAGTGATGCTGCAACAGACGCGGGTGGAGGCGGTGCGGCCGTATTATGCGGCGTGGCTGCATCGGTTTCCGACACCGGCGGCGGTGGCGGCGGCTGATGAGAGCGATATCCTGCATGCGTGGCAGGGTCTCGGTTATTACCGGCGGGCGCAGCATCTACAACGCGCGATGCAGGAAGTGGTCGCCCGCTATGACGGCTGTATCCCTTCGTCGCGCGAGGCGCTCGCGGCGCTGCCGGGCGTCGGCCCGTACATGCTGGGCGCGATTCGTTCGTTGGCATTCGGTGCCCCCGAGCCCGCGGTTGACGGTAATGTCTTGCGCGTATTCGCCCGCTTGTACGGAATCGAAGACGATGTCTTGCAGTCGGCGACACGCCGCCGGGTGACCGCACTTGCGCAAGAGGTCATTCCGCACGACGCGCCGGGCGCGTTCAATGAGGCGTTGATGGACTTGGGCGCGCTGCTTTGTACGCCGCGGACACCGCACTGTGTCCGTTGCCCGTTGCAGGCCGATTGTTGCGCGCGCCGATCGGGGCGGGAAACGCTTCTGCCGGTGCGCAGGAAGAAAACGAAACAAGTCACGGAGCGGGTCGCCGTGGCGGTGATTGCTCATGCGGGACGCTACCTGCTTCATCGCCGTAGCGAGTCGGGGATGCTTGCCAAGATGTGGGAATTTCCCGCCATGACGGGACGGACACATGCCGCGGCGCTGGCGGACTTATGTGCCGCCCGCGGTCTGACAGCGCCGCACGGCGTATATTGGCGGCATCGTCATGTGTTTACCCATCGGATATGGGAGATGCGGGCGTACCGCTGGGAGATGGAGACAGTGCTGCAGGAAGATGAATGCTGGTACACGCGCGACGAGCTTTTGACCATACCGCTGGCCGGGCCGCACGCAAAGTTGGCGGCCACATTGGCCTAAAGGAGAACCATGAATTATTGGGTGTTGTTTCATATAATTGTCATCGGTCTGATTCCGCTGCTCAATGCGTGGAACTATGCGTCGCTCGTTACGGAAGGGGACAGGCGTCGTCGGCGGCGTAAGTATACCGTCATGGCGGTATGGCTGGCGGCGGCGGTCGCGGGGGGCGGCTATTTTATTTATTATCGGGAGACGTACCTCGCACTGACAGGGGCAGTAGCGGTCGTGGCGGCGTATGCGGCGACGATTTGGGTGGTGGCGCAGTCGGTGTTGTGGATACCGCTGGTGCTTATGCGTCTGGCGGCACTCGTCGGCGGTAAGCGGGTCTGGAACATCACGGCGACCGGCCTGCTGGCGGCGGTATTTGCCGTATCCGCATACGGCGCGGTGGACGGGCATTTGCACTGGGAGCGGGAACGCTTGGATGTCACGTCGGCGAAATTGCCGCCGAGCTTTGAGGGATTGAAAATCGCCCTGCTCGCCGATACGCACATCGGCCCCTACTATCGTTTGGACGATTTGCGGACGCAATTGGCGGACGCCAAGCGCGAGCGGGCGGATTATGTCATCATTGCGGGCGATTTGATTGACGAGACGGATCCCGCGGTGCTGGCGGAGCTTACGGACATCATCAATACCGAGGCGGCGCATTTCACCTACGGCATTGACTTCGTTTGGGGCAATCACGAATATTACTACAATCGGCCGCGCGTCGCGAAAGCGCTTCATGCGTCGCGGCTGCGGATTTTGGAAAACGAACACTACGAATTGCGCCGCGGCGATGCGGGCATCATCGTGGCGGGGGTGGATTATCCGTTCGGCAAGGCCGCGACACGGGAGAAAGAGATTGCCGACTTTACGGATGCGGCCTTGCAAGGAGCACCCGCTTCGCAATTTCGCCTGTTGATTGCGCATCATCCGGACTTTCTCAAAGCCGGATTTGACCGCGGGGTAGATTTGATTCTAGCGGGGCATACGCACGGGATGCAAATCAATATCATGGGGCGGCCGTTTTTGCCGCTCTATACATATAATCGCGGCGTATTTTATGAAGGGCGTTCGGTCGGGTACGTGACACGGGGGACGGGGCATTGGTTCCCGTTTCGACTCGGTTGTCCGCGGGAGTTGACGTATATTACCTTGCATGCAGGCAAATAAAAACGAGGCCGCAGGCGGCCTCGCAGAGAGCGGTCAGGGTAAACGTCGGGCCGCTTTGGCCATAAAACGCTCACTGTCGACCTCGACGCGGGTATGCGTCCCGCGGGCGATTTCTCCGGATTCATCAGAGCAGGAAAAGCGAAATTCGTAGGTGCGTCCCTCGTGGCGAATCACCTCGGCGGTGGCAGTGACCGTCATGCCGACCGGAGTGGCGGCAATATGGTCAAGGCTAATCTGCGTGCCGACGGTGGTTGCGCCTTGGGCGAGGTGCGCCGCCAAGGCGGCGACGGCCGCGCCTTCCGCGGCCGCGGCAACGACGGGGGTGGCACAGACGGCAAGGGTACCGCTGCCGACGGCCGCCGCCGTGCGTGCCGGGGTGACCTCGAGACGGCAGGTGCCGGTAAGTCCGATAGTATGCATAGGATACTCCTTTCTACAACAGAACGTGTATCATTATTGTACCTGCCGCGCGAGGAAAAGTCACGTCCGCAAAGGATGGCATCGGTTTGGTGCGGGCGGACGGATATGGTATAGTGAGAACACGTAACGGAGGTGTGCAATGCGCGAATCATCGTGGTGTATTTGCGTACAGGATATACGTGACGGGCGGCGGAGGCGAGCGGCCGGCCGCTTGAGGGGCTGACGCTCTCACCACCGTGCACGGGCGGTTATTGGCAGATAGCGGTACGTATCGGCGGTGAAATGCTGTGTGGCAACAACCGCGTGACAGCGGCGGCGCGCCGGCGGACATGCCGGTCGTACGCCGACGGCAGCATCCCGCACCGAATACGCAGGAAATAGCGACATGAATCAGCGATGTCGTCATGAAGGAATAGAAAGCGAGGAATCTATGCACTATATCAGTACGCGCGGCGGCGCGACAGCCGATGCCGCGACGGCATTGGTACAAGGATTGGCGAGCGACGGCGGCCTGTATGTGCCGAGCGAATTGCCCGCGGCACGTGATTGGCTTGCGACCGGCGCGTGCGGCTATGATGCCTTGGCGGCGCATATCGTCCGCTTGTTTTTCGGCTGGGACGACGACACGGCCGCTCGCTTGTGTCGGGCCGCTTATCGCGGTACGTTTGTCACCGACGATGTCATCTCGCCGGTGTCGCTCGGCGATAGTACGTATGCGGTGGAACTGTTTCACGGGCGGACGCTGGCGTTCAAAGATTTGGCGCTCTCGCTCTTTCCGCATTTGCTGGTGCAAGCCAAACAGGATTTGGGACATACGGAGCACACGCTCATTTTGACGGCGACGAGCGGCGATACGGGCAAAGCGGCCATGGCGGGATTTGCCGATGTCGCCGGTACGGACATCATGGTCTTTTATCCGGCGCACGGCGTCAGCCCGATGCAACGGGCGCAGATGCAGACGCAAACCGGTGCGAATGTGCATGTCGTCGGGATTGACAGCAACTTTGATGACGCACAGCAATTCGTCAAGCGCGTGTTTTCTTCGCCCGACATGCGTGCCCGAGCGGCGGCGGCGGGAGTGGCATTTTCCAGTGCCAACTCGATTAATATCGGCCGCCTGATTCCGCAGATTGTCTACTATATTCGTACGTATACCGAGCTGGTCGGACGCGGCGAGTTGGCAGCGGGTGAGACCTTTGACGTCGCCGTACCGACGGGCAACTTCGGCAATATCCTGGCGGGGTACCTGGCCAAACGTATCGGTGTCCCGATTCGCCACCTGATTTGCGCGTCGAATGAAAATCACGTCTTGGCGGATTTCTTTGCGACCGGTGTCTATGACCGGCGTCGGGCATTTCATGTGACGAGTTCCCCGTCGATGGATATCCTGCTTTCGTCCAATCTGGAGCGGTTTTTGTACTATGCGACAGCGGGCGATACCGAGCGGGTGGCGCAACTGATGCGGGACCTGCTGACGAGCGGACACATGGCGCTGACGGTAGCGGAGCGGCAGGCGACGGAGGATTTTATCGGCGGCTGGCTGACGGATGCGGAAACACTGGCGGTCATTCGGAGTGTATACGACCGTACGAAGTATCTGCTCGATCCGCATACCGCGGTGGCGTACGGCGTCGTCGAACGCCTGCGCGTGCGCGGTCCGGTCGGCGACCGGCCGGTGGCGGTAATGGCGACCGCGCATCCGTACAAATTCCCGGAAACGGTGGCGGCCGCACTCGGCGTGGCAGCAGGGGACACCCCGTATCGCACCTTGGATGAGCTCGCCGCCACCACGCAGATTCCCGTGCCGACGGCGTTGGCGCAATTGAAGGCAGAGCCGGTCCGTTTCGCGGCGGTCATCGGCAAGCATGATATGGAGAATGCCGTGGCCGAGGTACTGCAGGCACTGGCAGCGAAAGGACAAAAGGCGGGCGATTGACAAGCAGAATGAAACGGGAATGGAGCGAACGCGAAGAACGATATATCAAGTGGGGGCTGTTGGCACTGCTGGTCCTCCTGCTGGCCGGGATTCATTGGGTGGATCCGGCCTTTTACCCGACGATTTGGGGGCTCTCCCAAAGCGGTGACTTCAGCGGCACGGTGCGCTATCTCAAGAGTTTCGGCACTGCCGCTATGCTGGTCAGCTTTCTGATTGATGTCATTATCAATATTGTCGGCTTTTTGCCCTCGATATTTTTATCGACGGCCAACGGATTGGTTTTCGGTATCGGCTGGGGTATTTTGATTTCCTGGGTCGGTGAAACGGTCGGCGTGATTATTTCCTTTTGGATGATGCGCACACTGTTTCGCGGCATGGCGGAGCGGTTGATTGCGAAAAACAAGATGCTCACCAAACTCGATCGCTACAGCACGATGTGGGCGATGGCGATTGCGCGGGCCGTACCGTATTCACCGAACGGACTTGTCACGGCGTTGGGCGCGCTTTCGAGCATTTCGTATCGTGACTATATCATCGGCTGTTTCCTCGGCAAATTGCCTTCGGTGGCGATTGAAGTCATCGTCGGTCACGACCTCGTCAATGCCGATGAAAACCGCCTGCGTCTGACCGTGATGGTGCTCGGCGTGACCGTCGTCTACGGCGCGCTCTGGTGGTGGACACAGCGCCGTAAAGCGCGAGCGGAAGAGTAGCGCGAGAAAGGGAGCCGTAGTGGAGACATAAAAAGAGACTTGCCTTGGCAAGTCTCTTTTCGTATTACTTGGTGATTACAGCAGTTTGCGCAGTTCTCGCGGTGATTTGGGCGAGAGGTACGCCGGCGGAATGTCAAAGACCGTGAAGCAGCCGGTCGCACCGTGGGCGGCAAGCCGCATGAGGGCGCGTGCGTACGCGACAAGGACGCTGGCGGTAAAGGACGGGTTGCTGTCGAGTGTGAGACTGTACTCGATGACTTCCGTTTCCGCGGGTTGGGTTTCCCCGACACGCAGGACAAATCCGCCGTGCGGCATGGCGCTGTGGTCGCGATCGAGTTCGTCTTGACTGACGAAATGGACGACGGTCTCGTAGCCGGCGAAGTAGTCGGGCATGGTTTTGATGGATTGCTCGACGGCAGCGGCATCGGCGCCGTCCGCTAAAACGACGTAGCATTCTCGCAGATGCGATTCTTGGGCGCTGATGTCGGCCTGCTCGCCGCGGCGACAACGTTCGAGGTATTCTGCTTTCGGGACGGTGTATTGTTTGGCGTCGGCGACGCCCGGAATGCGGCGAATCGCATTCGAGTGCCCCTGACTGATACCGCGTCCCCAGAAGGTGTAGTTCTTCCCGTGCGGGAGGACGGCTTCACCGTACAGACGCTGCAGGGAGAAGAGCCCCGGATCCCAGCCGACGGAGATGAGTGAGACCTTGCCTGCCGCTTTGGAGACGGCGTCGAGTTCGGTGAAGTGTTCTTCGATTTTGGCGTGGGTGTCAAAGCTGTCCACGATGTGGAATTTGGCCCCGATGTCGCGAGCCTGGGTCATCAGGTCGTTGGCGGAACCGCCGCAGAGCATGAGGACGTCGATTTGACCGACGAATGCGTCGAGTTTGTCCATCGTGTAGACGGGGGTGCCGCCGGCGCTTTGTACGCCTTCGCGACGCGAGAAGATGGCGACGAGCTCGATGTCGTCCTGGCGGGCGGCGGCGAGTTCGATGCCGCGGGCCAGATTGCCGTAGCCGACAATGCCGATTCGTAATGTATGCATGGTATCATCCTTTCTTTTTGTGTGTGAATATTATAACAAATTATCGTCCGGACGCAATACCTTTTTTGCTCATCACGCAGGCGGGCAGAGTGCGGTAAATGTTGGTATAATAGCGGTAAGGTACCGAAGGGGGAATGAGGGTGCATATCGTAACGATAGAGGCGGAAAATTATCGGACGTTTCGACAGGTGCGTATGGCGTTTCATCCGCAGTTGAATTACCTGGTCGGTTCGCATCGCATCGGCAAGTCCAACTTTTTGGATTTGCTGCACACCTTGCACACGGGGACACGGTTTTTGGCGACGGATTTTTTGGATGCACGTCAGCCGCTTCGCGTGCGGTTGACGCTCCAGCTGCAAGCGCGGCACAAGTTGCTGACAGACGGGCAGCCGCTCGCCGATGAGGACGGTGTGTTGCATTTGGAAGTGACGCAGCGACCGGATGAGGAGCTGTTCATGGTGGTGAATGCCGAGACGGGGCAGCCGGTCGATCGCATCTGGCTGCATCGGTTGCGGTATGTGGCGCACATGCCGTCGCAGCTCGGGCGGATGGGGATGGAGCCGGCACGGCAGGCGGCGTACAAGCGGTCGATTGAGGGATATTTCGCCGAGCGCGGGGAAGCGGCGTTGGAGCTGTTGGCAGAGCTGGCCCGACGGACGGGCGTGCGGGCGGAAGAGGTCGCCCAAGCGACGGCACAGACGGATGATTGGCTGACGTACTTGCATACGGGGGTCCCCGATGAACGGGCGGCGGCGCAGACGTTTCGCATGTTGCTCGCGGCGGTATTCCAATTGGTGACGGAGCTGGCGGAGTTGCGCCGCCGGGACAGCGAGTTTTGGGAGAATAATCTGCTGATTGATGAGCGCCATCGACGGTACTTGCCCTTGGTCATCAGTATTGACGAGCCGGAAATCCATTTGCATCCGTTTTTGCAGCGTTCGCTCTTGCATTTTTATCGGGATATTATCGCCAATCAAAGCCGGTTGGTCACTGATTTGCTGTCGTATTTTTTGGGAGTGGACGGACTCGAGGGGCAATTGTTTATCGTCACGCATTCGACGGATTGCCTGATTGACGATTATCATTATATTATGCGTTTGTATCGGGATGACAAGGGGCGCGTGCGGGCGGCGTGCGGCGCGGAGTTTTCCTTTGCGCCGGATGTGGAAAAGCATCTGGTGATGCATTTTCCGGAAATCAAGGAGGCGCTCTATGCCCGCTCGGTCTTGATTGTCGAAGGGGAGACGGAGTACGGTGCGTTTTTTGAGTTCGGCAAATCGCTCGGCGTGCATTTCGATTATGTGGGGATTTCGTTGATTAATGCCCGTGGGGAGAGCTCGATTGCGCGGATTGCGGAATTGTTCCGGCGGTTTGGGCTGGGGACGGTCAAGCTCTACGACCGTGATGTCCGCGATCAAATCGGCGAGATGCCGGACACGTTTTTCACGGAAGGGCCGTGTTTTGAGATTGACGTGGTGAAGCATCTGCTGGCCAATCGCGGACTCAAGCAGCTGCGTTCCGTAGTACGTCTCATCGGGGGCAGTGACGGGCAGGTGCGGCGCGAGATGGCGACGAAGGCTGCCCGTAAGTGGAAGCCGAACGGTAGCCGGTATTTCGGTGCAAAGAAATTGAAAAATATTTCGGGACGCGATACGGACGGTTTGACATTTTATTATTTCGCCTGGCTGTACAGTAATAAAGGCGTGATTGTCGGACGGGCGTTGGGACGGATATTGACGGCCGAGATGATACCGCATTCATTTCGGCAGGCGATTGCGCGGGCGGCGGAGCTGGCGCGTTAGGAGGAGCGATGGAACAAGTCGATTGGGGAGCGGTCATGGCGACGGCGGCAGCCGTGATTGCAGAGGAAGAACGCAGTGTGACGGCGCAGGCGTTGCGGCAGGAGGTAGCGGGGACAGACGATGCCGTAGAGACGGCGCCGCTATTACGGGGAATCGCCGCGCTCGCGCAGGCGGGGCGTGCGGTGCCGACCTTGTGGGCGGCGGCCGCGTCGCGGCAGGCGTGGCGGGAACGAGAGGACTTGCGTGCGGAGGCGGCGATGTGGTTGACGGGCCCGATGCCGGCGCATCATCTACATGCGGAGTTGTTTGCGGCGACGGTGCGTGAGGCGTATCGGTTGACGCAGTTGGCCGCGTGTGCGCAGGGGCTGGCGGCGTTGGCCGCCGTGCCGGAGCAAAGTACGGCCCCGCTGGCGGAAGTACTGCCGCCCGATATCGTGCCGACGGCCGATGTCGCGGAAGCGGCGGGCGGGCGCTACCTGCTGCTGTGCGGCGAATCGGCGCAGATGTGGGTGAATGCGCAGGGCGCGGTGCGGCGGATACTGGAGATGACGTCGCGTTACGGTATCGCCGTGCCGTGTCTGGCGGCGGCGTTGGCGGAGTTTGACGCGGTGCGTCGGGCATAAATGGTGCGCATGCAAAAAAGGACGGGTGACCGTCCTTTTTTATGTAGCGGAGTGTTCCGTCGGCGGTGCGTGCCCGGCATATCGGTCAGCGGCCGACGGTATTGGTGAGTGTACCGATGCCGTCAATCGTGACGCGCACGCGGTCGCCTTCTTGCAAGTAGGCCGGCTCTTTCCGGGCACTGCCCGTCCCGGTCGGCGTCCCGGTGAGCAGAATATCACCGGGGAGCAGAGTCATGACGCGGGAGAGGTCGCTGATGATTTCCGTGACGGAGACATGCATCTCATCGGTGCTTGCGCTCTGGCGCAATTCGTCATTGACATGCGTCGTCAGGTGAAACGGCGTCTCGCGCGCGCCAATCAGGACATAGGGGCCGAGCGGAGTAAATCCGTCCAATGCTTTGGCATAAAACCATTGCTCGCGGGACTGTTGCAGATCCCGTGCCGTGATGTCATTGGCGATAGTATAGCCGAATATCGATGCCGTCGCCTCTTGCGGCGTGACGCCCTTGGTGACGGCACCGATGATGACGGCGAGCTCGCCTTCGTAATCGGCCGCGTTCGTGCAATCCCCGTGCAGCGGGACGGTCTCGCCGCAGGCAATCAGTGTCGTCGGCGGTTTGCTGAAGTAGACGGGGGCGGTCGGCATGTCGCCGCGACCGTCGGGGTAATTGCGTCCGATACCGATGAGGTTGCGCGGCGGCAGGAAGGGAACCGTGACGGTGACCTCCTCCAGTGCGGTCGCCAGTTCGTGTCCGCATTCGTCTTCGCGGTATTGCTGGATGGCCGCGCCGAGTGTGACCAGACCTTCTTTGCCCGCGGTGATGAGTTCGGCCAGCGAGGTCGGCAGCGGGATGAAGTAGCGCTCTTCCAAGTCGGCGGCGCGGAGCACGGCGCGTACCGGCGCGGAGGCCTCGTCCGGCTCGATGACGACACCCCACTCGGGTAAGCCGTAATAGGTAAATGATACACAACGCATAGACAGACTCCTTTCCGATTCATTCGGATTGATTATAGCACGCGACGGCGAAAATCGCTTCATGAAGTGCCAAATATATGCGGCTGTGGTACAATACTAATAATTGGTAGGCACATATGGGAGGAAGAAGAATGGAAGAGCGGAAAAGCAGTAATTTTATTGAAAATGAAATCAACGCCGACATCGCCGACGAGGTGTATGCCGATCAGCGCGTGCATACCCGATTTCCGCCGGAGCCGAACGGCTACTTGCATATCGGACATGCCAAAAGTATCTGCCTGAATTTCGGACTGGGAGAAAAGTATCACGGCAAGACGAATTTGCGTTTTGACGATACGAACCCGACGAAGGAAGAAGCGGAATACGTCGAGTCCATCAAGGAAGACGTGCGGTGGCTGGGGTTTGAATGGGAAGGCGAAGCGCATTTCGCGTCCGACTATTTTGAACAGATGTATACCTATGCGCAGCAGTTGATTCGCGAAGGCAAAGCCTATGTAGACGATTTGAGCAGTGAAGAAATCAAGGCCTATCGCGGCGATTTCAACACGCCGGGCAAGGAAAGCCCCTGGCGCAATCGCAGTGTCGAGGAAAATCTGCGTCTCTTTGCCGAGATGCGCGACGGCAAGTACGGCGACGGGGAGAAGGTCTTACGCGCCAAAATCGATATGGCGGCGCCGAATATCATCATGCGCGACCCCGTGATGTATCGTGTCCTGCATGCGCATCATCATCGGACGGGAGACCGCTGGTGTATCTATCCCTTATACGATTATGCGCACCCGCTGTCGGATGCGATTGAAAACATTACGCACTCGATTTGCACGCTCGAGTTTGAAGATCATCGGCCGCTGTACAATTGGTTTTTAGAAAGCTGGCCGGCCAAGGAACGTCCGCGGCAAATCGAGTTTGCCCGCTTGAATGTGACGACGATGATTACCAGCAAACGTAAATTGCGGCGGCTGGTGGAAGCGGGCATCGTATCCGGCTGGGACGATCCGCGGATGCCGACGATTTCGGGGATTCGCCGTCGCGGCTATACGCCGGAGGCGTTGCGGGATTTTTGTGAGCGCATCGGCGTCGCCAAAAACGACAGCACGGTCGATATCGGACTGCTTGAGTTTTGCGTACGTGAAGACCTCAAGACGAAAGCGCCGCGCTTGATGACGGTGCTCGAACCGCTGAAGGTCGTATTGACGAATTATCCCGCGGACCGGCAGGAACTCTTGCCGGTGGAAAATAATCCCGACGACCCGCAGGCGGGCGTACGGGAGGTGCCGTTCGGTCGCGAACTCTATATCGAACGGGCGGATTTTATGGAAGAACCGGTCAAGAAGTTCTTCCGTTTGGCACCGGGCAAGGAAGTCCGCTTAAAAAACGCTTACATCATCCGCTGTGACGAAGTGGTCAAGGATGAGTCGGGCGAGATTGTCGAACTGCGTTGCAGCTACGATCCCGATTCCAAGAGCGGCACGCCGGGCAGTCAGCGCAAGGTCAAGGGCGTGTTGCATTGGGTCAATGCCGCGACCGCAGTGCCGACGGAAGCCCGTTTGTATGAGTATCTCTTCAGTCCGGAGGACATGGCTGATGACCGTGCACCGGAAGACAAGGTCAACGAATCCTCGCTCCAAGTGCTGGCGGCATTGGCGGAGCCGGCGATTTTGGAGTACCCGGTCGGGACGCGGTTCCAATTCATGCGGCAGGGATACTTTGTCCTTGATACGGATACGACGGCGGGGCATCCGGTCGTGAACCGCATTGTCGGGTTGCGCGATACATGGACGAAAATCCAAGCGCGGAAAGCATGAGGAGGATGCACATGAGACGGATCTGGATCGGTGCGTGCGCGGCGGTGTGCGTACTGGTCGGCAGCGTGCAGGCGGCGGAGTGGCGTATACCGGGTCTGGGTGAGATGACCTTGCCCGCCGGGACGGAGGTTGAGGTCGGGATGCCGGCATCGGCACCGGAGCGAAACTTGAATGCGCGCTTGCATCGGCACGGTATTTACGGCAGTGAATACTACCTCTTGCGCGGGCAGCGCGAAGCGGACTTCGCCTATGCGTGGGCGGCGCGGATTCCGCTGGATGCCGCCTTTGTGCGGACGCAGCGGGTAGCGGTACCGTCATCGCGCGCCGATGCCGTACAGGCGGCGGGGCAACAGCGGTTGCCGATGCTCACGGTCAAGCGGACGCGTCGTGAAGTACCGGCCGAAGGCGCGGAGCGTCTGGCACGGGCGGCGGCGCTGGCGGAGCAGCTTTGCGGCCCGCAGGCGCAATGGTTGCAGCCGTTTGCCAAGACTGATGCCGACGGCAGTGTACTCTACGGGAGCTGGATGCGACCGTGGCGCGAGCACGGGGTGCGGATGGACCAGTACTATCAAGCGTGGTTGATTGACAGAGGTACGACGGTCGAGATGTTTTGGCTGGTGACGGACGGGCAGCATCCCGCGTGGACCAAGGCGTTGACACAGGCGTGGCAGTCGCGCAAAGAAAGCCGCGGCCGCTATTTTTCAAAATGACATTTGACAAACGCAAAAATCGTAATTGACAAGGGCCTGACCCTTGGTTATGATAGAGGCAAGATACCATCTCAGTACTTGAAAGGGGAATAATCACATGGCAAAATTGGCAATTGTATACTGGACGGGATCGGGTAATACCGAAGCGATGGCACAGGCGGTCGACGAAGGCGCACGCGACGCGGGTGCGGAAACGGAACTGTCGTTTGTGACGGACGTAACGGCCGACGATATCGCGGAATATGAGTACATCGCACTCGGCTGTCCGGCGATGGGGGCCGAACAACTCGAAGAATATGACTTCGAGCCGTTTTTTGCAGAGCTGGAAGGGAAATTATCCGGCAAAAAAGTCGTCATCTTCGGCTCGTATGCTTGGAATGACGGAGAATGGATTGAGCTCTGGTCGAAACGGGTGACGGACGCGGGAGCGGACTTGGTTGCCGACCCGGTCAAAGCATTTGCCTATCCGGGCGATCCGGAATTGGAAGCGTGCCGCGCATTGGGCAAAGCCTTGGTGGAAGCGTAATGATGAAACGCCACGAATGTCGTGGCGTTTTCTTGTATAGAGGACAGGGAGGACGACATGAGAGTAGCGGTGGTGTACTGGTCGGCGACGGGCAACACGGAAGCGATGGCGGAGGAGGTCGCGCTGGGGGTGCGTGACGCCGGAGCGGAGGTACTGCTGGCGGAGATGAGCGAGGTCAAGGCGGACGATATCGCCACGTATGATCGGATTATACTCGGTGCGCCCGCAATGGGAATCGAAGAAGTGGAAGAGTTTGAGGTGCGCCCGTTCACCGAGGCGTTGTTGCCGTCGCTCGACGGTAAAGAGGTCGGGCTGTTCGGGTCGTGCGGCTGGTCGCGCGGCGAATGGCTGCTCAAGTGGGCCAAGGAGCTGGCGGCCGCAGGGGCGACGTTTTTGCATGCACCGGTACGCGGTGTCGGCTATCCCGATGCCGATGTGCTGGCAGAGTGCCGTGAGCTCGGCGTCGTCATGGGGACGGTATACCCCGAAGCCTGAATCCGTCCGCGCGACAAGGTGCGGGGCGGTTTCGTTCTTGGCAGCGGGTGCGGATATGATATAATAAATAAAATAAACTGCTTGCGCGCCGCCGCCGGTTCATGACGGCGCCACTACGGCGAAGGATGAGTGACTACAGGATACGGAGGAATAATCATGGAATTACCGGAAGACAAATTTGCCAAAGAAGGCTTAACTTTTGATGACGTATTGTTGTTGCCGGGGGCGTCGGATGTATTACCGCGGGATGTCAAGGTCGATACTTGGCTGACACGCAATATCCACATGAATATCCCGATTATGAGTGCGGGGATGGATACGGTCACCGAGTCGGGAATGGCGATTGCCATGGCGCGTGAAGGCGGTATCGGTGTCATTCATAAGAACATGACCATCGAGGAGCAGGCGTATGAAGTCGACAAGGTCAAACGCTCCGAGCACGGGATTATCGTCGACCCGATTTTCCTGAGTCCGGATCATCTGCTCGGCGACGCGGAAAACCTGATGGCCAAGTATCGTATTTCCGGAGTGCCGATTACGGTGGACGGCAAGCTGGTAGGGATTATTACCAACCGGGATATGCGCTTTGAGACGGATATGACCAAACGCATCGCCGATGCGATGACAAAAGATAATCTGGTGACAGCACCGGAAGGCACGTCCTTGGAAACGGCGACGCAGATTTTGCGCGAACACCGCATTGAAAAACTGCCGCTGGTCGACAAGGACGGCTATTTGCGCGGATTGATTACCATCAAAGATATCGAAAAAACGAAAAAGTATCCGAACTCGGCGAAGGACAGCAACGGCCGGCTTCTGGTGGCAGCGGCCATCGGCGTCGGGAAGGATATGATGGAGCGGGCGGAAGCGCTGGTCGCGGCCAATGCCGATGTATTGGTCGTCGATACGGCGCACGGGCATTCGGCGGGCGTCATCCGTTCCGTGAAAAAGTTGCGTGAGGCGTTCCGGACGGTCGATTTGATTGCCGGCAATGTCGCGACGGGGGCGGCTACCGAGGCGCTGATTGAAGCGGGCGCGGATGCGGTCAAGGTCGGCATCGGACCGGGATCGATTTGTACGACGCGTGTCATCGCCGGTATCGGTGTACCGCAGATTACCGCGGTATATGATTGCGGCTTGGTGGCGCAGCGGTTGGGCGTACCGATTATCGCCGACGGCGGGATTAAGTATTCTGGAGATATGGCCAAGGCCTTGGCGGCAGGGGCGAATGCCGTCATGCTGGGCAATCTGTTGGCCGGCACGCAGGAAAGTCCGGGCGAAACGGTCATCTACCAAGGCCGCAGCTACAAAGTCTATCGCGGCATGGGCTCGCTCGGTGCGATGAAAGCGGGCAGCAAGGATCGATATTTCCAGGAAAATCTGGACAAACTCGTACCGGAGGGTATCGAAGGACGTGTACCGTACAAGGGGACGGTCAGCGATACGATTTACCAAATGATTGGCGGCTTGCGTGCCAGCATGGGCTATTGCGGTGTGCCGGATTTGGTGGCGATGCGGGAAAAGACGAAGTTTGTGCGCATTACCAATGCGGGTTTGATTGAAAGCCATCCGCATGACGTAAATATCACGAAAGAAGCGCCGAACTACAGTATGAACTGATGCAAGGACAAGTACAAGAACAGCGCGTGTCCGTACTGGGAGTGGGGATTCATCCGCTCTCGGAGGCGGACGCGTTGTCACGAGTAACCGCCTGGCATGACGCGGAAGAGGGGCGCTATATCGCGACGGTCAACGCGGAAATCGTCATGCGGGCGCAGGTCGATGCGCAGCTCGCAGCCGCTTTGCGGCAGGCGGATTTGGTGCTGCCGGACGGCGCGGGCGTCGTCTGGGCGGGGCAGGTGCTCGGCACACCGTTTCCCGAACGGGTGGCGGGGATTGATTTTATGACGGCGCTCATTACGCGGGCGGCGACGCGGCAGGAACGCGTGTATTTTCTCGGCGGCAAGCCCGGTGTGGCACGGACAGCGGCCGAGAAACTGCAGCAAAGCGTGCCGGGGTTGGTCGTTGCGGGCGTGCGTGACGGGTATTTTCAAGACTGTGAGACGGAATCGATTGTGGCGGCGATTCGCGAGAGCGGCGCGCGCTATCTGTTTGTCGGGTTGGGCGCGCCCAAACAGGAATGCTGGGCGCATGCGCAGCGGACGTCGCTGCCGGGCGTGACCGCCGTCTGTGTCGGCGGTTCGTTTGACGTGCTGGCCGGTCATTTGCGGCGGGCACCGTTGTGGATGCAACGGCATCGTTTGGAGTGGCTCTATCGGGCATACAAACAGCCGAGCCGCTGGAAGCGTATGGCGGTCTTGCCGCGATTTATCTATGCCGTCCGCCGCGAGGCGAAACGGCGCAATAACCGCAGGGGAGGTTGAGCGGTGGGGATTCGAATCGTCAAGGAAGGATTTCCGTTTATCGGCACGGCGTTGGTCGTTACCTTGCTCGTCGGTGCGGGAATCGGCCGGTACTGGGCGATACCGCCCGCCGTGCTGACGTTGTTTTTTATCTTTTTCTTTCGTTCGCCCGCGCGCGTTGTGCCGACCGATCCCGATGTCATCGTGTCACCGGCGGACGGCCGTGTCATGGCGGTCGAGACGGCGACGGAAGAACTGTTTATGGGAGAACCGTGCCGCAAGGTGACGATTTTCCTGTCGGTATTCGATGTACATGTCAATCGTACCCCGATTGCCGGCGAAATCAAATTCAGACAATATACGGTCGGCGGATTTCGTCCGGCATACCAAAAGACGGTCGGTTTTGAAAATGAGCGGCATACCATTGCCTTGGTCAACGAGCGTCTGACGGTTGTCGTTACGCAGATTGCGGGGATTTTGGCACGGCGGATTGTGTCGTGGAAAAAATTGGGCGACCATCTGGAGAAAGGGGAGCTGTACGGTATGATTAAATTCGGCTCCTGCACGGAGGTCTTTTTGCCGCAGTCGGTCGAAGTCTGTGTCCGCAAGGGCGACAAGGTCGTCGGCGGCGAGACCGTCATCGGGAGGATAGGGAATGAGTAAACGCTACTTGGCCAATGCCTGCACGGCGGCCAATATTATTTGCGGGACGCTGTCGCTCGTGTGTACGATGCACGGAGAATATACCGGCGCGGCCGCGGCCATTTTGGCGGCGTTGGTGTTTGACGCGATGGACGGACGTGTCGCGCGGCATTTCGGCGTGGCCAATGATTTCGGGCGCGAGCTCGATTCACTCTGTGACGTGGTATCATTCGGCGTGGCGCCGGGAATTTTGCTGTACGGTTGGCAGTTGCATGCGGTCAGCGCGTTGGGGATTGCCGCCGCGGTGATGTATGCGGTCTGCGGGGCGATGCGGCTGGCACGATTCAACTTGAGCACCGATACGATTCACGGCTTTTTTATGGGATTGCCGATACCGACGGCCGGATGCCTGGCCGCGACCTATGTCTTGAGCGGCGTGCGTCTGTCGGAATGGATTGTCGCACCGATGGCGATGTGGATTGCGTGGATGATGGTCTCTGCCGTCCATTACCCGAATTTCAAAGAAAAGAGCCCTGATACTTTGCAGAAAAAAGCGATTGCGGCGACGGTCGCCATCGGGCTTTGTTTGCTGTGGTGGAATGTGGACTTGTGGACCTTTGTGCCGTTTTTGATGTACTTTGTATTCGGTCTCTTGAATACCTGCTGGAACCGTTTGGCGCATTGAGCGGCAGCGGCGTGCGCCGATGCGTGCGCCTCGCCGGACGGTAGCATTGCCGTAAGGCATAGGAGTAGATGCTATGTATATTATGGATATCATCATGATACCCATTCAAATCATCGTCATTTTCTTTACGTTTTATTATTTTCTATTGGCGATGTTCGGATTGTGGCGCAAGCGGGAGAGCAAAATCACCACCCCGGAAAAGCGTTTTGCGTTGATTATTGCGGCGCACAATGAAGAGCAAGTATTGGGAGAATTGATTGACAATCTCTACATGCTCCGTTACCCGCGAGAACTGTATGACGTCTATGTCGTCGCGGACAACTGTACCGACAGCACTGCCGAACTGGCGCGTGCGCACGGTGCCATCGTCCATGAGCGTTTCAATCGGGAATTGGTCGGCAAAGGCTATGCGATGGACTGGATGTTTCGGCGGGTGCTCGATTTGGATATCGAATACGATGCGTTTTGCGTCTTTGACGCGGACAACCTCGTCCATCTCGACTTCCTGACGGAAATGAACAGCCGCCTCTGCAAGGGTGAAGTCGTCATCCAAGGCTACCTCAGCGCGAAAAATCCGCGTGACACCTGGGTATCGGCGACCTTTGCCATGGCGTTTTGGGTGGTCAACCATCTGTGGCATTTGGGCAAGTACAACCTGGGGCTGTCGACCGCATTGGGCGGCACGGGGATGTGTATCTCGACAGCGATTATTCGGCGGTTCGGCTGGGGATGCAACTGTCTGACCGAAGATATGGAATTTTCCATGAAAGTGCTGTATGAAGGCAATGTCCGCACGACATGGGCGCACGATGCCATCGTTTATGACGAAAAACCGCTGACCTTTATGCAATCATGGCACCAGCGCAAGCGCTGGGCACAAGGGCATTTTGACTGCGCGGGACGCTATATTCCGCGGCTCTTGGTGCGCGGATTACAACGCGCGAACATCCGCCAATTGGACGGCATCATGCAACTCTCACAGCCGTACTTCATGCTGCTGTCGACAGTATTCCTGTTGGCCTCGTATGTGAATCTGTATACACCGTTCTTCACGACGTTTTTGTACAACGGGGTTCTATTGCCGGCTGAATTTTGGACAGCGCTGGGGATTATCCAGTACCTGCTGCCGGTGATAGTCCTGTGGAAAATCAAAGTGCCGTGGGGTGTGTGGATCTACCTGCCCCTGTATCCGCTGTTTTTGTATTCATGGGTGCCGATTACGTTCCTCGGCTTTATCGACCGGCACAAAAAAGAATGGAGCCACACGCAACATACACGCAGCATTTCGCTACAGGATGTGGCCTTACACTTGGGTGAGAAAAAACAGGAGTGACTATGCATATTTTCATGACCAACGATGACGGCATTCAGGCTATCGGGATACAACGCTTGGCGCGGGAGTTGGCCAAACATATCGGCCGTGTCACCGTGGTGGCACCCGATCGGGAACGCAGCTCGTGCTCGTCGTCGCTGACCCTGCGCGAACGGTTGTACTTGAAAGAATACTTTCCCGGCGTGGCGAATTTGACGGCATATTCGTTTACCGGTACGACCGCCGACTGCGCCAAATTCGGTTTGGCCTACTTGCTGGAAGACGACAAACCCGACTTGGTCGTATCCGGAATGAACAACGGCTACAACTCGGGGAGCGACGTCATTTATTCCGGGACGGTAGCGGGCGCACTTGAAGGGCATCTGCTCGGGATACCGTCGTTGGCGGTCTCCGGTACGTACATGGACGAAGAGTTTTTGGAACGGGCGGTGCCCTTTGTTCGGGACTTCGTTCAGCGTGTATTTGTGGAGAGCCGGTTTGACGGCCTGCTCAATCTGAATATCCCCGATATTGTCGACATCGGCTGGGAGCGGCTGAAAGTATGCCGTGTCGGCCAACAACACTACCGCAACGCTATCAGTCCGCTACTGGATGAAGACGGGCAGATTTACTACCATGTGGCGGGCGAGTATGTGACCACCGGGGCACCCGATACGGATGTACACTGGTTGCATCAGGGATACTTGACCGTCGTGCCCTTGCAGTGGGAAACAACCGCCGCGGCCAAACTGCCGGAAGTCGAAAAAATAGTACAGGAAAACTGAACGAATCGGTTGACTCGCTTACTGAAATATGATATGATTTTATCGTTGACAGATAAAGCCGGAGTGGCGGAATTGGCAGACGCACCTGACTCAAAATCAGGCGGGTAACACCGTGGGGGTTCAAGTCCCTTCTCCGGCACCACCAGTCAAACAGATCCGTAACCGTGAGGGCGGATTTTTTTGTGCGTCAATCTCGTTCGCGTAAACAAAAAGATACCAAGATGTGCCGTGCGGCATGTCTTGGTATCTTTTTGTTAGAATCAAGGACGAGATCGGCAAGCCATATTTTCAGGCGCAAGACTAGCCGGATATGGCGCCACCTGTTTTCATAACACGGCCACTCCTGTCGGAGTACTACGATATCGCGCTGGATGAGATGAAAGAAGATATCGAGAGAGTGCACGGCACGCCCGAGTATGATGAAGGGATGGCGGAGTATAACCGCGGTAAAGAGTTGTATGAACGACTGGAAGCGCTGGAGGGCTTGCGTGATGAACTCTATGCCGTACAGGATACGGGTATGTTGGCCTTGCGCGCGTCGCTTAGCGAGGACGGTCTTGCGGTGTATCAGCGGGTACACGATATCTTAATGGGCGTCGGCGGCGAGACGGCCGAAGCGGCGGATGAGGCGGCGTTCCTGTGGGCGAAACGCGCGGAAACATTTGCGCGCATCATGCAGGACATGGGGCGTAGCGACTTTACGGCGCGTGACTATTTGGAGATGCACCCGATATTTGCCGAAGATACATTCGGCGCGGGCGAGAAAGCGCCGAAGCAGTATTGGCAACTCAACGATGACGTAGACCCGAACGAAAAATTGATTGCTACGGATCTCTCGGAATTGGTAAAGCATCGTCAAAAGCTTAATCGGCTCGGCTTAAAAAATGCACTGCTAGGGGTACTAAGAGGCCTTGCGGGGCTGGAATTTGTTACTAAAAATGAAGACCGGATTGTATTTACTGATGAAAGTGCGGGGCACATAGGGTTTTCTCCGGTGAGACTTGACACCGAGCGTCTTGCGCTAAAGGATACTGTGCCGCAGTCGTTATGGGATATCGTGCTGCGCTCTCGGCGCATTGAAACAGGAGATAATCGCAAGAAAAAGAAAAAACCGCATGCCGTACAATATCATCGATATTATGCGGCAGTGAGTGTGGGTGAAGCTGTTTATCCGATTCGATTGGTGGTGGAAGAGCGGAAAGGTAACTCTCAAGTACAAGATGTAGAGCTCCTGTTGTATGATTTGTTTCCGGAAACCAAAAAGGAGCAGTTGAGCGCTAGTGAGTTAACCTCACCTCGGCGCCACACAACTGCTCCTTTTGAAATAAGAATAGCAGATTTGCTCAAAGGTGTCAAGGATATGGACGGCAATCCGTATTTTCAAGCCGACGAAGTGCCGTCATCCCGCAAGCAGCGGCAACTGGAGCTCATCTTGGCGGCAAATCCGATGCAAGATGACTACCACGTCGGGGTGCGCACCGTCGCGGATATTCGCTCACCGGAAGAAGTGTTCGGAGTGCAGGGGCAAGAAGACGAAGAAAACTATGTCTATCCCGACTTTACGCCCGAGGACGGTGCGGCCGCGCTGCACGCGGGAGAGATTACCGTGTACAGCTCACACCCGATTGAGGGGGGCGGATTCGTCACGCCGAGCCGCATGATGGCTAAAGACTACGCCGGTACGGGAACGGTGTACAGCAAGCGCGTACCGGTCGGGGACGTGGCGTGGCTGACGTCGGACGAGGGGCAATATGCACCGGTCGATGACACGTTCTTCCAAGCGGAAGACGATATCGGGCGCTGGGACATCACGGGCGCCGCGGGCTACAAGGCGAAAAGCAACTGGACGAAGGCGGAAATCATCCGCGGATTCGGCGTGCTGTACGCCGACCTGGCCAACCCGAACGGCATTGCGGCGCGGGCGGGACTTACCATTACGCCCGCAATTACACTTGAGGAGATTGAGTCGTTGCCGCGGCGCGTACTGGCGGAGCATTTCTTGCGCTTTCATCAGCGCCACCGTACGCGAAAGGGTAAGTTCTTGTACGATGCCTACGGCGTGGATCCTTCCGCACTGCTCAAGCCCTTGTCGTATTATCAGGACCTATCGAACGGCGGCAAGGCGTCGCCGACGCAAGCACGCAATCGGCGCATCGTCCGCGGGATGACGTCGATAGAAAACGGCAAGCGCGCGATGACACTGTTTCGTGACGGGGCGAATTACTCGACCTTCATCCACGAATCGGGGCATATCTTCCTGGAAGATTTACGCCTATTGGCAGAAAGTGAAGACGCGCCGGTGTGGCTGGTCCGCGACTGGGAGACGGTCAAGGCGTGGACGGGCTGGAAGGACGGCGCGGCGGACAATACCAAGGCGCATGAGAAATTCGCCCGCGGCTTTGAGGCATATGTACGCGAAGGGAACGCGCCGACGAAAGACCTGCAAGGCGTGTTCCGTACCTTCCGCAAGTGGCTCAAGGCCGTATACGAAACGCTGATTAACCTGGGCGAAGTCCCGCCGAAGGACGTACAGCGCGTCATGGAGCGCATGCTGGCGACGCAGGACGCCATCGACGCGTATACGGCCGAGCGGGCACTGGAGGAAATAACGAAGGCAGACGAGAAGCTGGCGGCCGCGCGCGGCGATCTGGTGGACGGTCTGTATGAAGAGGTCTGGACAGAACTCAACGACATCGAAGAGCGCGAAAGCAACGAATTACTCGAGACGCTCATGACGGTGTGGCGCGACAGGCGCGAAAAAGAACTGGCCGAACTCCCCGTGTACCGGCATGAAGCGCTGTATACCGCCTACGGATTCGACGCCATCCGCGCGCAGTATGCGAGCGAAGATGACTATCGGCGCGCGCTGGAAGAAGCGGGCGGGCCGCTTGACGAACGGCTGGAACACGAAGCCGAGGCGCAGCGCGAAGCGTTTCGCGAAGAACTGCTGGCCCCGGACGCGCTGCAAGAGCGCGTCATGAAGCGGCTGGCGTCGGGCGAGGGGCAGGCCTTGTACAGCGCGAAAGAACTTGCGGTCATCGAGAAGAAGAAGCGCGAGCTGTCGGTACGATACATGGCGCTCTTGCGAGAGTTGGACGGGGAAACCGAGCCGCGGCGCCTGCACGACGGGGAGCTACCCGAATCGCCGACGATGGCGGAGCTGTTTGCAAAGCCGGATGTCAACGTCGTCCATGTAACGACGCCAGAGGGAATCGAAGCGCCGACTGAATTGGTAGAAGCACAAAAGGCGCGGGACAAAGCATATGCTGCCGGTAAACGCGGGAAAGACTTGCCGGATAATCCGTACTGGTCGGAGTATCGGACGAAGGTAAAGAAGTGGCTGAAAGGTAATGTACCGGAGAGAGTAACACATCCTGAACTAGGCGTTATACAAATTAGCCGTAAAGGAATCGATCACGCACTTAGTACAGCTAGCACGGGAACACTTGATGTCGCAATGTTGCTGGGGTCGATTGACCGGATTTTAGCGAATAGCGTTGTTGTACAAAAGCAAAAAGATAAAAGAGGCGGCGGAGATGTACGTAGTGTAAGCGTTTTGTATGGCGTAGTATGTCTTTCAGGCAAATGGGTACTTGCTCGAAGTGTGGTAAAAGAACGTCTGGATGGTAGTTTTTATTATGATACACAGTCAATAAATGAAAATAACATCGGAGATTGGTTCAAATCGGCCGAAGGGCAATTGCCCGACGCGTCCGATACCAAACACTCCGATGTTTCTACCATCAGTGTAGAGGAATTGCTCAAGTTTGTCAAGGACAAAGATAAGCCGCTTCCCGGCGGCCCGACGAATCGGGATCGCATCCGACAGGTATTGCGTTTCTTGCGTGACGAACTCCCGGATGATGCGGGCGCGAAAGACGCGGTGCGTGAACTGGAGAAACGCGTCCGCAAGCTCAAGGATACGGATACGACGGCGTTGGATGAAGAAAAGGCGCGACTGAAGAAGCTGCTGCAGGAACGCCTGGACGGCTTGCGCTTGGTGCGCGACAGCACGAAGGGGCAAATCCGTCAAATCGAAGCGCGCGCGAAAGACGCTATCGCGCAAGGCACGGTCGGCGCGGCGTATACGTGGAAGACGTATCAAAACAAGGTCGCCTACTACAGCCGGCTGGCCGCGGAAGCCGTGGCCCGCGGCGCGTATGCCGAGGCGGCCGAGATGAAACAGCGCGAGCTGTATCACGCGTACCTTGCCAAGCACGCCGTCGGCGCGCGCGAACAAATTGAGAAGGACAAGCGGAGACTGGCGGACAATCTCAAGCGCATGACCCGCAAGGACGCGCCGGTCGTCATGGACGTACAGCCTAGGTACTTCATCGAGCATCTGATGTATCGGCTGGGACTGACGCAGACGGATGCGGTCATGCCCGCGGACGGATTCGATCTTGCCGCCGTCGCGCGACTGCTGGACGTGGATGCCGAGTTCGGTATGGCGGGCAGTGAAGTCATTCCCGATAGCGCGCGGCAGCTGCTGGCGGGTGGACGTCGTGACGAGAACGCCTGGCGACACATCAGTGTGGGCGAGTGGGAAGAAATCGTCGAGATGCTGACTGTCGTCTACAAAGTCGGGCGCAGGGCGCAGGAAGGCGTGACAATCAAAGACGCGCAGGGCAAGAACGTCGCTATCGCGGATGCGGCGACCGAGCTGGCCCAAGGGCTGGCGGAGCGGTTCGGGCGCGATGAGCGCGATTTGCGCCGCATCGAACAGGAGCGGACGCTAATGGATAAAGTCGTCCATACGGGCGCGGGGCTGCTTGCGGAACTTATCAAGCAGGAAGTTATCCTCAACCGGTTGGACGGCCGCGCGGGAAGCCACGGGGCGGGATTGTTCCACCGGTATATCTACATGCCGATTGAGCAGGCGATGAACAAGAAACGCGAAATGACGGCACAGGGCAAGAAAGAACTGCACGCAATATTCGAGCGGCGCTACAGCGCAAGCGAACTCCGCGAAATGCGGACGAAACGCAAGTACGCCGTCGGGGAGCGCGAGCGGTACACGAAGGAGGAAATCCTGTGCGCCGCCCTGAACTGGGGCACGAAACAAAACCGGCAGCGGACGTGTTTTACGTTCGGTGTAGGCGAGCGCGATATGCTGCAAGTGTTTGAGGAAGTACTGGACGGCCGCGACTGGGACACGGTCGAGGCCGTGTGGACACTCTTGGACAGCTATTTTGACGAACGCAGCCGCATCAACGAACGCGAGCGGGGCGTTGCGATTGCCAAAGTCGAGCCGCTGGCGTTCAGCGTCGGTGGGCGGCACTTTGCCGGCGGCTACTATCCGATTGTCTACGATCCGCAGTTGTCGGTACGGGCGAGCGACTTGGAAGTGGCGCAGGAATTGACGCGGCAAATGTCGTCGAATGCAGTATTCGGGTCGGGGCTGTCGGCCACGAAGAAGCGGCAGGTCGTCGTGCATCGGGAGCTGTTCCTGTCGCTGGACGTTATCCCGCGGGCGATGAACGAGGCGATTCTGCACATCTCCATGCGCGAGGCGGTGCTGGACGTGGCGCATCTCCTGGACCATGAGAACTTGGCCGAGCCGCTGCAAAAGGTCATCGGGGTCAGCCAGTATCGGGCGCTGCGGCAATGGGTACGCGACTGCTGGCGCGAGGACACGGATATTGCCAAAGGTCTTGAGATGTACGCGGAAACGCTCCGCCGTAACTCCGTCTTTGCGGTCATGGCGTATCGGACGAGCACGGCCGCGCTCAACATCTGTAACCTTCCCATGGCGATGTGGGAAATCGGGCCGCTACGATTCTTGCAGGCGTTGCACCGGTTCTATCGTCATCCGCAACAGACGGCGCGGGCGATTAAGGAAAAGTCGAGTTTTCTCGCTGAGCGGGAGGAAAACCTGGACCGCGACCTGGCGCGCGGTATGCAAATCGGCGGCAAGGAAACGATAGGCAAGGGGCGCAGGAAACGCGGTGCGGCCGGTCGATAATCCGTTTTATATTTTGGGCGTGAATCCTTATATGTTTAGTGAAAAAGATAATGAAGGTAAAGCAGAAATTTCAATCGAAAAAGCACGAATGTCGGATTGACATTCGTGCTTTTTTGATTGCGTTGCAAAAGATTACTTGCTGTATAACTCGATGATGAGTGTTTCGTTGATATCGTTGGCAAAGGGGAGTTCTTCGCGCATCGGAATGACGAAGGGGGGTGATGTAATAGTACCCGAATTAGAGCTTTTTCCCGGCGATTAATTTCTTTAAATCTTTTGTCAGTTCTTTAAGAATCCTTTGATATAAATCTTTTGGGGGTGTGTTGTTGAGTGCAGTTTCGTTTGCTCTTCTTCGGAAGTCTTGCTTTTGATATACGATGTTTCCTGTTTTTGTATCAAAAACAGAGATATTCACATACGCACAGGCTACATTGACGTTTCCACCAGGGATGTTGATGTAGTTGGTTTGTGGAGTGTTGACGTATCCGATAACTTTACCTGAAGTGTTAGTGACAGATGTTGAGTTTGTTGTCTGGTATGCGATAGATTTTGCTTCTCTGTACTCTGTATCAAACCCATAAGCTACAACGTCAATGGCTACTGACAAATCGCAGATCTGGCTCATCTCTTTTGTAAAAAGCAGGGTGAAGTTAGGGTCTTTACGAATGTCGTTACTTGCAGGATATCCTTTTTTAAGCATTGAATTATAAATATCTACAGCTGAATAAATTTTTGCTTTTTCAACCGAAAAATTTTCATCCGTAAATTCATTAATATTTCGTTGACTAACAGGATTGATGTCTCGATTAAAAGAAACGATTGGCATACTAATGATTTTTACATTTGTAAAATTAAAGTTTTTGTCGACCCAAACGTTCTTTTCGGCAGAAACGGGAAATGATGTGCAAACCACGAACATGATAAGAGCAAATACAAATAAAAATGATTTCTTCATTGTAAACAACCTCTTTCGTTTTGAAGTTAACTGTGACAATTTCAGATAGTGTGTAAGATAGATTTGATAGCGAAGAAAACAGATTTTCATAAAAGCAGAAAGTACGATGCATGAAAGATTAAGAGCCAACAAAAGAAATACGTAAAGAGAAACTATCCTTCCTATGAATAATAGAATCTTTTCACTCGCATGTCAATATAAAAAGAGTTATGTGCGTTTTTGAACTGTGAGAGAATTATAAATAGGAGATGTATGAGATGCAAATAAAAAAGATACAGTACTATACAAGAAAAAGCACGAATGTCGGATTGACATTCGTGCTTTTTTGATTGCGTTTAAAGGATTACTTGCTGTACAACTCGATGATAAGCGTTTCGTTGATATCGTTGGCAAAGGGGAGTTCTTCGCGCATCGGCATCCGCACGAGCGTGCCTTCCCATTTGTCGAGATTCTTTTCGATGTAAGGCAGTTCGAAGGTACGAATGTCCTGGAAGCTGGCCTTGTACATTTCGTTGCTGCGGTTCGCTTCTTTGAGCGAGATGACTTGTCCCGGTTTGACGCCGTAGGACGGGATATCGACGCGTTTGCCGTCGACGAGAATCAAGCCGTGGTTGACCATTTGCCGAGCCTGGCGAATCGAGCGGGCAAAGCCGATGCGATAGACCAAGTTGTCCAGACGGGTTTCCAGCAGGAAGAGCAGGTTTTCACCGACGATGCCTTCCATTTTCCGCGCTTTATCGTAATAGCGATAGAACTGACGTTCCAGTAAGTTGTAAATCGCTTTCACTTTTTGTTTTTCCAAGAGCTGCAATCCGTATTCGGATGTCTTCTTTTGACGCTGCTCTTTGGGTTGCCGTTTTAACGCTTTCGGATGGCCGTAGATATTCAGGCCGAACCGGCGGCTGGTCTTAAAACGAGCGTTCTTGTTTGTTGCCATGTACATCACCTCGTATAAAAATAGATAGCTGTCATTTACAGCTGTTCAATCATAGCATACCGCCGCGGTGTTGTCAACTATTCACGCAGGACGCAGGCCGTGAGTTGCGTCCTGCCGTCGCGGTCTTGGCGGCGGTGGATGCCTTGGAGTTCCGGTTCAAATCCCGGAAGGGCGTTCATCGCGTCTTCGAGGGCGGCGAAGTAGGCGAGGACGTTGTCGTTCCAGCGTTCGCCGGGGGCGAGGACGAGAATGCCCGGCGGGTAGGGAAGGACGCTTTCGAGCGAGATGCGTCCGCGGGCGAGGCGGAGAGGGATGAGCTCGCCTTGGCCGCGGGTCAGGGCGTCATTGGCATCGCGCATGGACATCGCGACGGCGGGGAAGTGCTCGCGGGCAAAGAGCAGGCGTTGCAGGCGATGGATGCGGTGGGTGCGGTAGACGGCGTGCAGTTCGGTGCACAGGCGGCGCAGGCCGTAGTCGCGGTAACGGGGTTCTCGGCGGACGAGGTCGGGAAATATCTCGGTGAGCGGCGTATCCGCATCGTAGGCGGTTTCGAAGGAGGCGAAGAGGTCGACCATGCGGGTCATTTTGGCGGCGGTTTCCGCCGGCGTGACGAGAAAGAGGAGTGTATTCAGGTCGGCTTTTTCGGGGGTAAAATGCCGGGTCTGGAAGAATCGGGAGAGAATCATCGCGGGGATGCCCGACGGTTCGTAGCGGCCGGCGTCGGCTTGAATGCCGGGGGTGACGGCCAGGACTTTGCAGGGGTCCAGGCAATATTGCCCCGCGGCGATATCGGCCAGTCCGTGCCAGTCGGCGTCGGGGGTGAGGGCAAAGTAGCGCGTATCGGACAGCAGCGTATCGGTGGGGATGTCCTGCCAGGGAGTACCGTCGACGGTCGGCGGCACGAGCGGACGGATGTACCGCAGCCGGCGCAGCATGTCTTTTTTCGTTTCCGTCGTGAGCCGCGCGGTTTCTTGCCACAGCGTGTGGCCGTGGGGGGCATCGTGCATGGCGGCATTCATGTCGAGCGAGGCGAAGAGCGGGTAGTTCGGCGAGGTCGAGGCGTGCAGTAAAAAGGCATTGTTAAATTGTTCGTGCGTGACGTAGCGGGCCTGGCCGCGCAGGTGGTCGTCTTTTTTGTGAATTTGCGAGGTCTGCGCCAGTCCTGCCAGTTGTTTGTGGACGGATTGGGTGACCAAAATCCCCGGTGCATGTTCATCGAGCGGCAGCGTCAGCGGGCTCATCTCCTCGAGCAGGGGCAGAAATTGTTCGTAGCCGACCCAGGCGCTGTCAAATAAGATGTAGTCACACAGGTGGCCGATGCGGCGCAAGATGTCGGCCGCACTGTAAAAGATGCCGTCATAGGTCGAGAGCTGGAGCGCCGCCAGTCGAAAGGGGCGCGGCGCGCGGGCGCGTTCGGGGTCGATGGCTGCGACGCGCGCGCGTAAGGTGTCCTCGTCCCAGGCCGCGGCGGGTACGCCGCCGATAAGGCCGTAGGCGTTGCGTTCACCTTCGAGGTAGACGGGAGTGGCGCCGGCGAGAATCATCGCGCCGTGATAGGCGGATTTGTGGTTGTTGCGGTCAAAGAGAACGATGTCGCCCGGTGTGAGCAACGCGCCGGTGCAGACTTTGTTGGAGGCGGAGGTGCCGTTGAGCACGAAGTACGTCCGATCCGCATGAAAGACGGCGGCGGCATGGGCTTCCGCTTCGTCGGCGACGCCCTCATGCGTCAGCATGTCGCCCAGTCGGCTGTCCGAAGAGGACAAATCGGCCCGAAACAGATTCGCGCCGAAGAAACGGTAAAACAATTCCCCGCCGGCCGTGCGTCGGTAGAATTCGCCCGCATGATGTCCCGGTGTCGCCAGCGAGGTCTGATTGCCGCGCGTATAGGCAAACAATGTCCGCACAAAGGGCGGCAGGAGGGAGCGTTCGTACGCGGCAGCCGCGCGCAGTACGTCTTCGGCGTCGCACAGCGGTGCATAGCCCGGCGCCGTAAAGGCGGCAAAGCGCGGCAGATCGGGGGTATCGGCAAAGCGTGCCGCCAAGTCCTCATCGGCGGCATCGAGAATGACGGCACTGACCCGCGCGGGGTCAGCCGTCCGCGGATCGCAGAGCGTGGCGACCGCGGCCAAACGGTCGTGTGGCAGGGAAACGCTCACCGCCAGTGGTAATACTATCATCACAATCTCCTTCCTGATTTCTCTCCGTTACGCCGTCGCGATTCGGTAGCGGCGTGATTGTCCGTTCGATAACGAATTAGTACTATTATACTATATTGTGCTAGGGGACTATGCAGGGATTGCAATGCACTTGAGACGGGCACCCGTTTTTTCGGTGTGCATACCTGAATACGGAATGGCTTAGGGGAAAGGAACAAAGTGGCGGCAACTTGCGAAGTGTTGACGAAAATACAATTTGACATCTATAATCAATAAAATATAGTTTCATTGCTCAAGGGAGACGGTCATGAGGTCATATACAACGAAAGAAGAATTAAAAAATGAAATAAAAAAGAGTTTTGGAAAATACATTTCGGAGTTTGAGTGTATTCCGGAAGAATTAAAAGATATAAAAATGGATGGGGTCGATAGAACACCGGCTGAAAATCTTGCGTATCAGGTGGGATGGACCGGTCTTCTTTTGAAATGGGAGAACGATGAAAAACGGGGAGTGGAGGTCAAAACTCCAACGGATACATTTAAGTGGAATCAACTCGGTGAATTATATCAATGGTTTACAGATACCTATGCGCACCAATCGTTGGCGGAATTGAAAGAGCAACTGATAAATAATGTGGAAGACATTTATCTAATGATTGACGGTTTTACGAAAGAAGAATTGTTTGAACCGCATATGAGAAAATGGGCAGATAAGTCCACTAAAACTGCTTCTTGGGCGGTCTATAAGTTTATTCATGTAAATACAATCGCACCGTTTGGAACATTTAGAACGAAAATCAGAAAATGGAAGAAGTTCGCATTGACGAATGCAGTTGTAAACGGAGAGGAAGCGAGGCGCTAAGCGCATATGTTTTGACAGACAAGAACAGGACGGCGACACGCAGTGAAAAACGGATTGACATTTGGCAGGCAACCACGTACAATAAAGGAAATGAAATGACGGTCACAATCGTCGTCATCTTTTAACCTAGTCCCGTGAGGCTAGAAAGGATGGTCGGTCAGGTGTGTTTTGGCTACCTCTTTATCGCGGGATAAAGAGGTTTTTTGTGTGAAGGAGGAGCAGGTATGAGCAGTTGGCGAGGACGCTCGTTGGTGGATTTGGCGTCGCTTGCGCCCGCCGATATCGAGACGGTGCTGGCGCATGCGCAAGTGATGAAGGCATTTATTGCGCGGGGTTACAAAAAGACGGATTTGTTGCGCGGCAAGTCCGTGGTCAATGTATTTGCCGAGGCGTCGACACGGACGCGGAGCTCGTTTGAGCTGGCGGGGAAATACTTGGGCGCGGATGTGATTAATATCAGCCAAAGCACGAGTTCGATGACAAAGGGCGAAAGTTGGCGCGATACCTTGATGACGCTGGCGGCGCTCGCACCGGATGCGTTGATTTTGCGGCACAGTGCATCGGGGGCGGCGGCCTATGCCGAAACCCTCGGCCGGACGACGGGAACGGTCCCCGTTATTATCAATGCGGGAGACGGTCTGCATGCACACCCGTCGCAGGGACTGCTCGATTTGTTTACGGTGCGGGAGCGCAAAGGGACGATTGCGGGGCTGACGTATGCCATTGTCGGCGATGTGCGGCATTCACGGGTGGCGCGCAGTGATATCCAAGGCTTTTTGAAGATGGGGGCCAAGGTACGCCTCATCGGCCCGCGGACACTGGTGCCGCGCGAGTTTGCCCGCGAGGGGGTCACGCTCTACGACTCGATTGAAGAGGGCTTGCGCGATGTCGATGCGGTGCAGATTTTGCGCTTGCAGACGGAACGGGCGGCGGCGGGGTTCATCCCGAATCGGCGGGAATATGCGCGCGTGTTCGGTATCAATACGGCGCGGCTGGCGGTGGCCAAGCCCGATGTGATGATTATGCATCCGGGGCCGATTCAGCGCGGCGTCGAAATCTCGCACGAATTGTCCTATGCGCCGCAGACGTTTTTGCAGGAGCAGGTGCGCAACGGTCTGGCGGTACGGATGGCGATTTTACATTTACTGTTGAACGGAGGGGAAGGCATTGAAGCACTTGCTTAAACACGCGCAGCGTCTGGACGATACGGGCGCGCTGACGGAGACGGATATACTGATTGCGGACGGCGTGCTGGAAGCGATTGCGCCGGGGATTATGCCGACGGCGGAGATGACGGTGGAAGACTTGCACGGACGGCTGGTCGTACCGGGGCTGACGGATATGCATGTGCATTTGCGCGAGCCGGGGCAGGAGGCCAAGGAGTCGATTGTGTCGGGGACGCAGGCGGCGGCGGCCGGCGGGTTGACACGGGTTGTCACGATGGCCAATACCTCGCCGGTCATCGATTCATTGGCGGTGCTCAATGCGGTCAAGGAACGGGCGCGCGAGGTCGGCCGGGTCAAGGTCGAGGTCATCGGCGCGATTTCGCAGGGCTTGGAAGGGAAAGTGCTGTCGGATATGGGGGACATGGCGCAGGGCGGCGCGGTCGCGTTTTCCGATGACGGGCATTATGTGGAAAGCGCCGAGTTTATGCGGCGGGCGATGGAATACGCGACGACGTTCGGCAAGCCGATCATCGACCATGCGGAAGATATGACGATGGCCGGGCAGGGCGCGATGCACGAAGGCCGCTGCTCGGTCGAGCTCGGTCTTATCGGGCGGCCGCGGGTGGCGGAGGATGTCGCGGTCGCGCGGGATTTGATGCTGGCCGAACTCACGGGGGCGCATGTCCATATCGCGCATTTGAGTTCGGCGCGGGCGGTGGAATTGGTACGGGCGGCAAAGGCGCGCGGCGTGCGGGTGACGACGGAAGTTACGGCGCACCACTTGGCACTGACGGACGAAGAACTGCGGCAGTATGATACCGCGTTCAAGGTCGCGCCGCCATTGCGCGAAGAAAGCGACCGGATCGCGCTCCTGGCAGGGTTGGCGGACGGGACGATTGACGCGATTGTGACGGATCATTCGCCGCATGCGGACGAAGAAAAAGATGTCCCGTTTTGTTGCGCGCCGAACGGCATGAGCGGTTTGGAAACGTCGCTGGCGGCGGTATTGACCTATGCGGTAGCGCCGGGGCATGTCTCGCTGGCACGGGCGATGGACGCGATGTCCGCCGCGCCGGGGAGAATCCTCGGTATCGGCGGCGGGGTGTGGGCGGTCGGCGCTCCCGCAAACTTGACGGTCATCGATACCGAGGCGGCGTGGACGGTCGATCCGCAGCAGCTGTATACGCAGTCGCGGTACACGCCGTTTGCGGGCAAGCGGTTGGTCGGTCGGGCAGTCGCGACCTGGGTGGACGGTCGCCTTGTGATGAAAGACGGTGAAGTCAAGTGAGAGACGGGTATTTATATTTGGCCGACGGCCGTACATTCGGAGGGTATTTGTTCGGCGGGCACAGCAAGCCGGCAGAGGTCGTGTTTACCACAGCTATGACGGGGTACGAAGAAGCGTATACCGATCCGTCGTACATGGATCAGATCCTGACGTGGACCTACCCTCTCGTCGGTAACTACGGCACATCGCTTAGGATTCGGCAAGGCGAACGCCCTGCGGTCAGCGGCGTCATCGTTTCGGAATTGACCGCCACGCCGAATAACTGGGAATCGGAAGGCACGCTGGCGGAGTTTTTGGCGGAATACGGTATCCCCTGCCTGGCGGGGGCGGACACGCGGGCCATCGCACGGGCCATTCGGGAAGAAGGCACGCCGCGCGGCGTGCTGGCCGGTGCCGATGAAGCGGCGCAGGCGGCGCAGTGGCTGGCGACAGCGCCGGCACATGATCAGATTTTGCGGGTCACGACCAAAGAACCCTATACCCTCGGCGACGGCACGCATCGGGTGACGGTCATCGATTGCGGGGTCAAGCGGCACATGCTGGAGCTATTGTGTGCGCAGGATTGCCGCGTGACGGTGTTGCCGGCGACGGCAACGGCGGAAGACGTCATGGCGACCGCGCCGGAGGGCGTATTTGTCAGCAACGGACCGGGTGACCCTGCCGATGCGCCGGGGACGGCGGATACCTTGCGGGACTTGCTCGGCAAGGTGCCGATGCTCGGTATCTGCATGGGGCATCAGCTCCTTGCCTTGGCACTCGGCGGCCGCACGGTCAAACTCCCGTTCGGGCATCGGGGCGGCAATCATCCCGTCTTGCATCTGGAGACGGGAGCGATTACCATGTCGTCGCAAAATCACGGCTATGCGGTCGAAGAAGCAAGCCTGCCCGACGGCTGTGAAGTCACGGAGCGTTCTTTGCACGACGGTACGGTGGAAGGGTTCTGCCACCGCGGGTATCGCGTGCGCGCGGTGCAATACCATCCGGAAGCCTCGCCGGGACCGCGTGACAACGAAGAGGTATTGGCACAGTGGATTGCATCGTGGCAAGGAGGCCGGGTATGAGAAAAGAGATTCATAAAGTATTGGTCATCGGCTCGGGGCCGATTGTCATCGGGCAGGCGGCGGAATTCGACTATGCCGGTACGCAGGCCTGTCTGTCGCTCAAAGAAGAAGGTTGCGAGGTCGTCCTGATTAACAGCAATCCCGCGACCATCATGACGGATACCGACTTGGCCGACCGCGTCTACGTCGAACCGCTGACACGCGAATTTGTGACGGCGGTCATCGCGGCGGAACGGCCGGACGGCCTGTTGGCGACGCTGGGCGGGCAGACGGGACTGAATCTGGCGATGGAATTGGCGGAAGCGGGCATCTTGGAGCAGTACGGCGTGACCCTGTTGGGGACACATTTGGACGCCATTCGCAAAGCCGAAGACCGCGAACTCTTCAAAGAGGCAATGCAGCAAATCGGCCAGCCGGTTCCGGAAAGCCGGATTTGCCATACGGTCGACGAGGCCTTGGCTTTTGCGGCGGAGATTGGCTATCCGCTGATTATCCGGCCGGCCTTTACGCTGGGGGGGACGGGCGGCGGTGTCGTCCACAACGACGCGGAAATGCGCGAAATCGGGCAGCGCGGCTTGGTCTTGAGCCCGATTCATCAAATCCTCGTAGAGCGTTCGGTCGCTGGCTGGAAAGAAATCGAATACGAAGTCATGCGCGACAGCGAAGACAATTGTATTATTATCTGTAATATGGAAAATATCGACCCCGTCGGTGTGCATACGGGAGACAGTATCGTCGTCGCGCCGAGCCAGACGCTCACCGACGGACAGGCGCAAATGTTGCGGACGGCGTCGCTCGATATCATCCGCTTCTTGCGAATCGAAGGCGGGTGCAATGTCCAGTACGCGCTGGATACCGAATCAAACCGCTACTATGTCATCGAAGTCAACCCCCGCATGAGTCGCTCGAGTGCGCTGGCGTCAAAAGCGACGGGCTATCCGATAGCCAAGGTCGCCGCCAAAGTCGCGCTGGGGTTGTCGCTGGGGGAAATCACCAACGCGGTCACCGGCAAAACCAAGGCGGCGTTTGAGCCGGCGCTGGACTACGTCGTCATCAAAATCCCGCGCTGGCCGTTTGAAAAATTCAACTTGGCCGACCGCGAGCTCGGCACGCAGATGAAAGCGACGGGAGAAGTGATGGCACTCGCGACGAACTTGCCCGCCGGCTTGCAAAAAGCCGTCCGCTCGCTAGAAACGGGTACGGATGCGCTCTACTTGCCGAAACTCGAGCACCTGTCGCACTATGATATTAAAATGCTGTTGCGGCGGGTCGACGATGAACGTCTCTTTGTCATAGCGGAAGCCTTGCGGCGCGGGTTTGAGCCGGAAGAAATCGCGCGGGTGACGAAAATCGACATCTTCTTCATCGCGCAGATTGAGCGGATTATCGACTGCGAACGCTGGTTGATGAACGGCGGCTTGACACCGGAGGCGGTGCGGCAGGCGAAGTATCTCGGTTTCAGCGACCGGTGGATGGCCGCGCTGGCGGGTGTGGAGGAAACGGCGGTCAAGGCACTTAGGGAGCAGGAAGGCATCGTGCCGTCGTATCGCATGGTCGATACCTGTGCCGCGGAATTTGCGGCGGATTCACCGTACTACTATTCGGCGTACGGCGTCGCCGACGAAGTCCGACCGCAGGGGCACAGCGTGATGGTGCTCGGTGCCGGTCCGATACGTATCGGGCAGGGGGTCGAGTTTGACTACTGCTCGGTGCAGGCGATTCGTTCGCTGCGGCAGTACGGCTATCGCTCGATTATGATTAATAACAACCCCGAGACCGTATCGACGGACTTTGACATGTCGGATGCGCTGTATTTTGAACCGTTGGCGGCGGAAGACGTGCTGGCCGTCATCGACAAGGAACGTCCGGAAGGCGTCATCGCCCAATTCGGCGGCCAGACGGCGATTAATCTGGGGGCGCAATTGGCGCGTGCCGACGTCCCGATGTGGGGGACGGATATGGACGGGGTCGATTTGGCGGAAGACCGCAAACGCTTTGATGCGCTGCTCGCCGAACTCGGCATCGCCCGTCCGCGCGGGTGCATGGTAACGGGACTGGCGGAGGCGCAGAGCGCAACGGCCGAATTGCACTATCCGTTGATGGTGCGTCCCAGTTATGTTCTCGGCGGGCGCGCCATGCAGATTGTCTATCATCCGCGGGAGCTGACCGCGTACTTGCGCGAGGCGGTCATCGCCTCGGCGGATCATCCGGTACTGATTGACGAATACGTCGTCGGGCAGGAGCTGGAAGTAGACGCACTGTGCGACGGGACGGATGTATTCATTCCGGGAATCATGGAGCAAATCGAACGCGCGGGTGTGCATTCGGGCGACAGCTTTGCGGTATTTCCGCCGCAACATGTGAGCGCGGCGATGACGGAGCGTATTGTCGATTGTACGGAGCGGATTGCCAAGGCGCTGCGGGTGCGCGGGATTGTCAATATCCAATACATTGTCGCGGACGAGCAGCTGTACGTCATCGAGGTCAATCCTCGTTCCAGCCGGACGGTACCCTTTATGAGCAAGGTGACGGGGTACAATCTCGTCGCGTTGGCGACGGGCATCTGTGTCGGCAAGACACTTAGGGAGATGGGCGTGACGCCGGGACTCTTGCCGGTACCGTCGCATGTGGCGGTCAAAGCTCCGGTATTCTCGTTTGCCAAGCTCGGTCTGGTCGAAATCGCCCTCGGACCGGAAATGAAATCGACCGGTGAAGTCATGGGCATCGGGGCGAATTATTCCGACGCGCTCTATCGGGCCGTCGTCGGTGCGCATATGCGCATCCCCGACGGGGGGTCGGTGCTGATTACGGTCAGCGACCGCGACAAGGAAGAAGCGGCCGCGCTGGCGAAGGAATTTATCGAGCACGGGTATCGCATCATGGCGACGGAAGGCACGGGCGAGTACTTGCGACAAGCGGGCGTCGCGGTGGATATTATCAATAAAATGCACGAAGGCGGCGATCGGACGTGCGCGACGGTCCTGCGCGAAGGGCAAGTGGACATGGTGGTCAATACCATCACCTACGGCAAACGGCCGGAACGGGAAGGCTTCCGCTTGCGGCGGCTGGCAGTGGAACTGGGCATTCCCTGCTTGACATCGCTCGATACGACCCGCGAGGTCGTGCATGTGTTGCAAAATCGCAAGAAACAGGATTTACCGGAGGTCAAGGCCTTGCAGGATTATCATCAGAAAGGGTGAGGATATGGGCATCGTCGAAACGGGACGGGTCACGGCACAGCGCCAAGTCGGACCGCAAATGTGGCAAATGCGGCTCGCACTGCCGCGTATCGCCGCTGCGATTCGACCGGGACAGTTTATTCATCTGCGTCGGGACGGGGCGCATGAGCCGCTGCTCCGGCGGCCGTTCAGCCCGTCGCGGGTCGATGCGGCGACGGGGACGGTCGAGCTGATGTATCGAGTCGTCGGCCGCGGGACGGCCGCGATGACACAGTGGGCGGACGGTACGGCGGTCGATGTCCTCGGGGCACTCGGGACGACGTTTACGCTCGACGGCCGCCTGCTCATGGTCGGCGGCGGTGTCGGTATCGCGCCCTTGATGTATGCGGCGCAGGAATGCGCGCCGGAGACAGTGACCGCGCTCATCGGCGGTCGCAATCGCGACGAAGTGTTTTGGTCAGAGCTCTTTCCGCCGGCGGTGACGGATATCCGCATCGCGACCGATGACGGCTCAATCGGACATCACGGCTATGTGCCGGAGCTCGTCCCCGCGTTGCTCGAAAGCGGCGCCTATACCCGCGTCCTGACCTGCGGACCGGCGGTGATGATGCGGGCGGTGGCGGCGATGGCGGAAGCGGCCGGCGTGCCGTGTGAAGTCTCGCTGGAGCGGCGCATGGGCTGCGGGACGGGCGGCTGCTTGGCCTGCGTCTGCGATCGACGTGGTGGCGGCCATGCCAAGGTCTGTCTCGACGGCCCGGTCTTTGACAGTCGGGAGGTGCGGTTATGAGTGTCAATATGGCGGTGGATTTTTGCGGCATTACCTTGCCGACGCCGGTGATTGCCGCGTCGGGGACATTCGGCTTCGGCACGGAATACGCGGACTACGTTCATCTCGATCGCATCGGCGGCATCGCGCTCAAAGGGCTGACCCGTGAACCCCGCGCCGGTAATGCCGGTGTACGGATTGCGGAGACATCGGGCGGGATACTGAATTGTATCGGCTTGGAGAACCCGGGGGTGGACGTATTCGTCGAGGAGATTTTACCGTCCTTACGTCGGCAGACGAGCGCGCCGCTCATTGCCAATATCTCCGGTAATACGGTGGATGATTATGCGGTGATGGCAGAGCGTCTGCAAGTCGAAGGGATTGCCGCACTGGAGGTCAATATTTCCTGCCCGAACGTGCGCAACGGGTGCTTGGCGTTCGGCGTCGATGCGGTCGCCGCGGCCGATGTGACGCGCGCCGTCAAGGCACACGCCGCGCAACCTGTCATCGTCAAACTCTCGCCGAATGTGACCGACATCACAGTCGTCGCGCGGGCGGTGGAAGACGCGGGCGCGGATGCGGTCTCGCTCATCAATACACTGCTCGGGATGGAGATTGACATCGAACGCCGCGAGCCGCTCCTGGGCAATGTGACGGGCGGCCTCTCCGGTCCGTGCGTCAAGCCGGTGGCGCTTCGTTTGGTGTGGCAAGTCGCACAGGCGGTGCGGATACCGATTTGCGGCATGGGCGGTATCATGACCGGCGCGGATGCGATTGCGTTCATGCAGGCGGGGGCGGCGTGCGTCTCCGTCGGGACGGCGACCATCGTCGATCCGACCGCCGTCGAACGTATCGCAGGTGAAATGGAATCTTGGTGTGCGGCGCACGGAGTGGAGGATATTCGCGATATCGTCGGCACATTGCAGGTGCCGACAGCCGCGCCGGACGTGTGCTCGACGGAATAAGGATGCCGGCATAAATCGAGACGCTTCGCTGCCGTGAGGCGTCTCTTTTGGTATACCGGTTGTTATCGAGTGAATTTTATTTGTGCGGCGGACATGCGGCTGCTCTGCGGTTGCCTGTTGCGAAAACGCACAGAAAAAAGCGATGTGATATAATAATCGGTACAGTTAAATTGAGATGATTTTGACTGTATGTATCGTCATATACGATAGGGCCGAGAGCCACGGAGGCATGCAAGAAAAATTCTCTTGCAAAACATAAAGAACGCTCATTGTCCCGAGCGGGAGGTGCTTTTGTGGTTCAGCCGTATCGTTTTTTTCATATTCATCCGAGTTTTTTTGCGCGTCATCAAGACAAGTTTCCGGCCTTGCTGTATCGCCATATACAGCGTAAAGGTGTGACGTTTTATGTCGTGTTTCGCGACGGACTGTATTGGGCGATACCGCATGTACATGACGCGGCGCGCTATCGTCGTCGCGCACAGGCCATGGTACGCAGAGGCAAGCGGCTGAATACGGTCGTCTTTACGGAGAGCGTGTCGCCGCATACGGCGCTGTTGCTGCAACAAGCATTTCCGGTGTTGCCGTTGTACTTGTCGAGCGCACTGACTGATGCATCGGGCGTACCGATACGCCTGGCCGATGCCGAAGAGAAGTTGACGGACAAGTGGCTGGTGGGACAGATGATTCGGGCGGGGAAAGGAATATTGCCCTTTGCGGCAGATGTTGAGGGTTTGCGTGAACGGTATCGACAAGACGGCGAGGACGTTGAGCTGTGGATTCGTTTGCTTGCCGAAAATCCTGCAAAGGAGGAACTCATCCCCCGTCACTCAGCGTTTGGTGATGCCGTGCGCCGAAGGCTGGCGGGAGATAGCACCGATTCTTGTGCGCTTGATTAAAACTTGTGGTGGTGTTAACCTGACTGTGAATGTATACAGTGAGATTGGGTAAAAATTTTATATTTATTTCGCTATAACTAAAATGCATTTGAGTTGGAACAAAATGTGTGGTATATTTAGGACAGCAAGACCGACGGCACCCGAGGGGAAGATGCGGATACCGTCATTTTGACCATCGAGTCACGGAGGTATACAATGCAACAGCATGCTGCAATAACGACAGTAATGGGAATATACCCGAATACACCTCGTTCGAGAGGTGTATTCGGGTCGTTTGTTTGCGCAGATGCTCGGGAGGAGGATGCGATTACCGGGGAAAACGTAGCATGAACGCAGGGATGCGGTAATAGAAAATGGGAAGTAGGATGTAAGGATTGACCGTTGAGTCAGGAGGCGTAGAGTATGAAAATCGGAAATCGTAAAAGTGCAGTGGCATTGGCCGTATTGATGGCATTGGGCACATCGGGGGTATGGGCGCAAGACCCGGCGACACCGGCAGAGCCGGCATTGACCAAAACCGAAGCGACCGGTTTGTTTGCGGCGAAAGAGTATGAAGCGACAGTCGATAAGATTGATGACAAAGTCGAAACGCACAGTATGGCCATCAAAAATTTGAAAAAGAACAAAGTCGACCAGGCGACGTACGAAACAGAGCGTGACGCGTTGAAAGCGCAAGTCGAAAAGGAACGGGACGACCGCAAGAGCAATGAAAAAACGCTGAACAGGGAAATCAAAAAAACGAATGACGCGTTGGCCAAAACCAATGAGGCACTGACCAAGGCAACGGAAGGCATCGACGGCAAAGCCGATAAGACGTATGTAGACGACGAACTGGCCAAGAAAGTCGATCAGGATGCGTTTGCCACCATCGAAGATAAGGTCGAAACGCACGGCATGGCCATCAAGCATTTGAAAAAGAATAAAGTTGACCAGGCGACGTA
>Ga0129315_1000211_pt1 | contig 62432 bp, 64 predicted proteins | sample Cm827metagenome_FD_94432 | JGI IMG/M metagenome (GOLD analysis project Ga0129315, IMG submission 94432) | Eastern black-and-white colobus group fecal microbial communities from Wisconsin, USA - Cm827 metagenome | ecosystem: Host-associated > Mammals > Digestive system > Large intestine > Fecal... | reverse complement strand
GGCTTCGCCCACGTCTATGAGACGTGCTCTTGACAGAAATTTACAAATTTTTTAAAAATCAAGTAGGCAAATTTAGATGTTTTATATATAAGAAAAAAGTCCGTGTTTTTGGGTGCACCTCATGATGTAGAGGGCTGCTGCGTGCCCTCATTCAACTCCTATCCCAAAACAAAAAACACATGAAATAAAAATTCCATGTGTCTATCTAAAAATTTATTAAATTATTTATTTTTAATAGCTGCCTTAATAAATCCATTGAATAGTGGATGTATTTTCGTAGGTCTAGACTTAAATTCTGGATGGAATTGACAAGCCACAAAGTGAGGATGATCCTTTAGTTCTATAATTTCCACTAAATCCTTGTCTTCATTAATTCCAGAAAATACAACTCCAGCTTTTCTAATTTCTCCTCTAAAGCTGTTGTTAAATTCATATCTATGTCTATGTCTTTCTTTAATCTTTTCTTCGCCATAAAGTGAATAAACATAGGTATCTTTGTCTATGCTACAGTCATAATCTCCAAGTCTTAGAGTTCCACCTAGATTTTCTACAGTTTTTTGATTTTCTAGTAAATCAATTATAGGATAGCTTGTGTCTGGATCTATTTCTGTAGAGTTTGCACCCTTAAGTCCAAGTTTATTTCTTGCAATGTCAATTAATGCAATTTGCATACCATAGCAAATTCCAAAGTATGGCACATTGTTTTCACGAGCAAATTTAGATGCCATTATCATACCTTCAGTGCCACGTGATCCAAATCCGCCTGGCACAATAATTCCATTAAGTCCTTCTAGTACAGATGTGTCTTTTTCAATTTCTTCTGAATTAATCCACTTGATTTTTACATCGACGCCATTTTCACATCCAGCATCTTGAAGAGCTTGAATTACAGAAAGATATGCATCGTGAAGGCTTACATATTTACCTACAAGACCAATGTTTATCTCGCCCTTAATGTCTTTAAATCTTTCTACCATTTTCTTCCAAGAATAATTTGATTCAGGTTGATTAGTTAAATCTAATTCCTTTAATATATAATCATCTAGTCCTTGCTTGTGAAATACTAGTGGCACTTCGTAGATTAAATCAACATTAGTTGATTGAATAACTGCTTCCACTGGCACGTCACAGAATAGAGAAATCTTTTCTCTCAAATCTCTTGTAACAACGCCATTTGAACGCACAATTATAACATCTGTCTTTATACCATTGCTCATAAGTTCCTTAAAGGAGTGTTGAGTTGGTTTTGTCTTAAGTTCATCTGAACCAGGAATATTAGGCACAAGCACTGTGTGAACAAATAATACATCTGATTTTTTATTTTCAGAGTGAATTTGTCTAATTGCCTCTAAGAATGGAAGTGATTCAATATCTCCTACTGTACCGCCAATTTCTGTGATAACTACATCGGCACCTGATTCTTTAGCTGCTTTATAAACTGCATTTTTAATTTCATTAGTTACATGAGGTATAACTTGCACAGTTGCACCATTGTAATCGCCACGTCTTTCCTTTGCAATTACTCTAGAGTAGACTTTACCAGTAGTAATAGATGCCCTCTTAGTAAGTTCCTCATCTATAAATCTTTCATAATGACCAAGGTCTAAATCTGTTTCCGCTCCATCCTTTGTGACAAAGACTTCGCCATGTTGATATGGACTCATCGTACCTGGGTCAACATTTAAATAAGGATCGAACTTTTGCATAAATACGCTAAGTCCTCTCTCTTTTAAAAGTCTACCAATGCTTGCAGCAGAAATTCCCTTTCCAATTCCTGACACAACTCCACCAGTCACAAATATAAATTTAGTCATAAATCCTCCTAATTTAGTGAATTGAAAATATCTTCGTAAGAAGGCAGACTTAAGTTTTCCCTTGAAATCATAGTTTCCATTTCATCTGCCAACTCTCTAATTTTTAATAATTTTGTCTTTATATTATGTTCAACATATTCCGCTCTTTTTTCAAGATCATAAATTTCTCTAGAATGTTTCATGAGTGATTTTAGATCCTCTTTTTCTTTTAATAGTTTTTCAACCTTATCTTCTATTTTATCATATTTTCCACTAAGGGACTTATTATTTTTAAAGGAAAGTACAACTGATAAATCCTTAAGTTCCTTAACACCTGATGGAACAATGTCCTTGTCAATCATGTGTACCAAAGTTTTAGCTTCAAGCATGTGATAATTAATTATCTCTTCAAGATTTACCTCATAACTTGCCCTCAATTCCTTTTCTGTGTAAATATTTCTCTTTATAAAAATATCATTGTAATCAAAATCCTTTTGAGCAATAAGAGCGTCAAAATAAGTCTTGTGATTAGCAAGCCCACGCCTTTCTGCTTCTACTTTCCACTCATCAGAATAATTATCACCGTCGCAAATGATTCTGCCGTGAGATTTCATAATATTTCTAACAATTTCTAGTATCTTTTCACGAAGTTTTCTCTCATCATTTTCAAAATCCTTAATTTCATCATAAATTTTAGACAAAGAATCAGCAATAGCACAGTTAAGAGTAATATTTAAATCAGAACCAGTCTTAGAAGAACCAAGCATTCTAAACTCAAACTTATTCCCAGTAAAGGCAACAGCTGCAGTTCTATTTCTATCACTTGAGTCCTTAGGCACATTTAAAAGATTATAACCTTCAAAAACTCTCTTATTTTCATCAACATATTCCACATTATCTCTGATAGCATTAAAAAGTTTTTCAAACTCACTTCCCAAAAATACAGAGACAATGGCAGGTGGTGCTTCATCTGCACCAAGTCTAAAATCATTAGAAGTGCTAGATGCATTAAGTCTTATTAAAGTTTGATATTTGTCAACTGCTTCAACAAGAGCAGCAGTAAATAATAAGAAAATGTTGTTGTTATATGGATCATTACCTGGATCAAAAACATTTAAACCATAATTAGTAGTGATGGAATAATTATTGTGCTTACCAGAACCATTTACGCCGTCAAAAGGCTTTTCATGAAATAGACAAACCATGTCATGTTCAAGAGCAGTTTCCTTTAAGATATTCATTAAAAGTTGATTGTCGTCAATAGCAACATTTACATTTTCAAATAAAATTGCCATTTCAAATTGATTTGGTGCAACTTCATTGTGTTCAGCTTCAGAATAAATTCCAAGAGCATAAAGCTTTTTATTTACATCAGTGTAGAACTCATCAACCCTTCTAGGAATTTGCCCAAAGTAGTGGTCTGATAATTCTTGACCCTTAGGACATGGTGCACCTACAATAGTTCTTCCAATATTTTTAAGATCACTTCTACTTTCGTAAATTTCCTTATCAACTAAGAAAAATTCTTGTTCAAGACCAACCTTAACTCTCATCCTGTAAGCATGAGTTTCCTTATTTAATAAATTCACAATCTTTATGCCCTCTTCACTTAAAGCCTTAGTAGAGTCAATAAGAGGACCCCTCTTATCTAGCTTTTCACCATTGAAGGACATAAAAATAGTTGGAATATATAGCACATCACCAATGATAAAGGAATTAGCTGTTAAATCCCAGTAAGTATATCCACGAGCTTCAAAAGTAGATCTCATGCCGCCACTTGGAAAAGATGACGCATCAGGCTCGCCCTTAATAAGTTCCTTTCCTGAAAATCTGTTAATAGGCTCGTTGTCTGAAGTCCTTGAGATAAAAGACTCGTGCTTTTTTGCAGTGTGACCACTTAGAGGTAAAAACCAGTGAGCAAAGTGAGTTGCTCCGTTTTTTAATGCCCAGTCCTTCATAGCGTGAGCTATGGCATCGGCAGTCTCCCTATCTAAATTCTTTTCATCCCTTAGCGCATCCTTCCACTTTAAATAAATAGGATATGGCAAATACTCCTTCATCTTCTTTTTGTTAAAACTATTAATACCAAAATTTTCTATCACAATTGCACCCCTTTTTGAAAACAAAAAAATGGCAATTAAAAAATTTAACTGCCATTATGAAAACTTCTTTGGTTTCTTTTTATTTTATTTTAAAAATTATTTTTTGTCAATAAATTGAGTGTTAGAAATAAAAAAATATATTTTTTGTTGAAATAAAACTTAACAGGGGCTATCCTTTTTGATTATTTTTTACTTTTTCTTTATTTTATTTATTTCAAAATGAAATTTTATTATTTTAAAAAGGGTTGTCCTCGTACTAAAAAAATGATGACCTTCATTTCATATTTTTCATTTTTTTTCTAGGAAAACGAGAATACCCTATGGCACAAGCCCTTTTTTAATTTGAAGGTAAGGGACAATCCCAAGAAGTATAAAAGCATAAAATAAAAAAACAAAAAATTACAATAATCATTTCAAAAAAAAAATAACACACGGGACAGTCCCGAATTGTTGAAAATTTTTTTTATTTTTGGGACTGCTGTGTGCCCTATGGGTATCCCGTACTTAATTTAATATATATATTTCCATTTAAAAAATAACGAATAAAAAATAATATCCTCTTGAGGCTTGGGACTGTCCCTATGTATAATTTGATGATAATAGTTAAGGGATACCCATAGGGCACACTGCAGCCCTCTGCAATTTGATTTCAAAAATAAAAATAAAAAAGGGACTTCATCAAGTCCCAATAATTTAATCCACATAATCCCTCAAAAGTTTTACTCTCGCGATAAAATACTTATCATCGCTTTCTATCTTTAGTTTTGCTCCTAGTATTTCTGATAAGTTCATCACTATGTTAAGACCTAGTCCTGACCCTTCTGTATGTCTTGACTTGTCTGCCTTCACAAGTTCTCCTATTAAGTCATTGCTATTTATTTCTAATTTTTCTCTCGTTTCATTTTTTATATAAAACTCTACATATTCTCCCATCTCCACTACTCCACACATTACTTTAGTGCCTTTCTTAGAGTATTTTGCCGCATTTGATAGGAGATTTTCCACTATTCTCACAAATAAGTTTACATCTGTGTATATTAAAACTTCTTCATTTTCGCTTTCATATACAAAGTTTAATTCATTTTTGTCAAATAAGCTGTCATAGTCTGCGTATATTTGAAGGACCAATTCATTTAGTTCAAATAATGTCCTCTCCACTTCTATGTCCTTGGTATTTGTCTTTGCTGCAAATATTAAGTCTTGGATTAATTCCTTTAGTCTTGTAGAGTTTCTATTTAATACCGATATGAATTTATTTGCCTCGTCATCTATTTCTTCTTTTTTAGAAAGTAAATCTGAGTAATTTATTATTGATGTAAGTGGTGTCTTTAAGTCATGTGATATATTTGTTATTAAATCCATTTTCATTTGCTCGGATTTCAAATTTTCTTCCATTAATTTCCTATCACGTTTTTTAAAGTCCTCCATTAAGTTTGTTATTTCTTCTAGATATTCATTTTCAAAACATTCAGGTATGTTAAATTCATATCCATAGAGTATTGACTCTACAAGTTCTATTGACAACACATTTTGAGCAAATTGCATCTCCACTGTGATTATTCCCCTCAGTATCATAAATAATAGTACATTTAAAAGAGTGATATTTGCAGGGATTAAACTGTAGAAAAACACATAGAGTATTATCATTGTGACATTTAATGTGCCAAATATTGTAAAGTTTTCAAAGTGTTTGTATTTAAATAGATTGTATGTGAGTATTGTTTCAAAAAATCTCTTTCTGTATATTTTTGCAATTATAACTATAATTGCAATTGTCATTGAAAGTATAAAGTATTTGTTAATGCTTAAAAGCTCACAGATTATTATGGCTGTTAGTATTATATTTTCTACAAATACTCTATCTATTAAATTTCTTATAATATCCTTTAAGGATTTGTATAAATCTTTAAAAAACATTATTTGGCCTCTATTTTATATCCCATTCCATATACTGATTTTATTAAGTCTGGCTTTCTCGGATTGATTTCTATCTTGTCCCTTAAGTGTGAAATGTGCACTGATATTATTTTTCTCACATTTATTGCCTCTTCTTCCCACACTAATTCATATATTTCATTTGATGAGAACACTCTACCAGGGTTATTGACTAAAAGAAGAAGTATTTTATATTCATAAGGTGTTAGATTTACAACTTCATCTTCTACCATTACTTCTTTCGACTCATCAAATATTGAAATTCTGCCAATTTTTATATGTTCTTTTTGCACACTTGATGCTCCCAGTGAGAAGTATCTTCTTATTAGTGAGTTTACTCTCGCATTTAATTCAACTGCGTTAAAAGGCTTTGTTATGTAATCGTCTGCACCTACATTTAGCCCTATTATCTTGTCTGTGAGTTCACTTTTTGCCGACAAGATTATTATTGGTATATTTGTCTTTTCTCTCATCTTTATAATAAGTGATATTCCATCTATCTCTGGCATCATTAGATCCACTATTGCTAGATGTATTTCTTCTTTTTTCATTATTTCAAGTGCTTCTTTGCCATTTAAGCAAGTAAACACATTATAATCATCAGATTTTAGATAAATTGCGATTGCATCACATATGTCCTTTTCGTCATCGCAAACTAAAATATTATATTTCATTTTATCATCCTTTACTTTACTTTATTTGTCCTCTATTAAATTATACTATATAATGTTAAAAGAGGTGACAAATGAAAATATTAAAAAATTTCATATACGAAAATAAGAATAAAAAGTTTTTTACTTTTATAGATAAATTTCTTTATAGAATAACTAATCACGATACATTCTCATATGGTGCGAGTTTGACATACTTCTTAGTACTGTCAATTTTTCCATTTTTGATTTCTCTTGTGAATGCCATTAATTATTCTGGTATATTAGACCCTGAGTATATAGTTAATTTCATGGATGTTCTGCCAACTGACATTCAGAGGATTGTCCTAAACTTCTTGGAGGAGCTTAGCAGTTCTTCATCTGGTAGCTTTTTGACAATTTCTTTTATCGCAGGTTTATTTACTGCATCTGGTGCAGTTAATAAGCTCATCAAAATCATTAACACATCCTATGGTTTTGACGAAAAGAGAAATTTCATCCTATTAAGGCTTACAGCTTTATTTTTTACCATTGCACTTATTGTCATGATATTTTTACTAGTGCTTACTCAAATCTTTGGAGAAATAATTTATACAAATATCATGGCATATCTTGGCATAGACAACAAACTCTTTGACACAATTTGGCTTATTGCAAAAAATGCAATTCCAATTATATATATGATAATTACCTTTGTGCTTTTGTACAGATTTTCCCCTTCAAATAGCAAGGAAAATATGATCACAGTAAAAAGTGTTCTTCCAGGTGCAGTGTTTGCCACTCTTGGCATGATTATTGCTTCACTGGGCTTTGGTTTTTATGTATCTAATTTTGGCAATTATTCAGTAACTTACGGGTCTCTTGGAGGTATAATCGTCTTCTTAGTTTGGCTTTATTTAATCTCTATAATAATACTTCTAGGTGCGGAAGTTAACTCCACAATTTACTCCATGAAGTACTTCCCAACGCTAAACAAATGGCCAAGGGGAGATTCTATTTTTAAAAATATTTTAAACTAAGCAATTTTTGTGGCTGCTATTAGTGCAGTCACTTTTTTTATTCCACTTTTTCTTGCGACTTTTGCAAGCTCAGCTATAGTAGATCCCGTAGTTATTATGTCATCTACAATTATTATTTCATCACGAATATTTACAACTTTAAAGGAATCTTTTAGATTTTCATGCCTTTTGTCCTTGTGAAGTCCATGTTGCTCTCTTGTGTTTCTGATTTTTTCAAATACTTTCACAAATTCCATGTCTATTTTATTAGAAATAGATTTTGCAATGAGTTCTGCATGATTGTATCCCTTTTGAAATTCTTTATCTCTATACATTGGCACAAAGGTTATAACTCCAGTGTATAATTTGTGCTTTATAAGAGACTCCGCCATAATGTCAGCTATATAATCTGCGTACTCCATTTTCCCTGCAAATTTAAAATCTAGTATTAACTTTCTCACAACTCCAAAATAATTTGATGCAACTATTACTTCATCTACACCTTCTATAAAGCTGTAGTCTGAAGGTGGATTTTTTACTATTAACTGACTACAGCTTTCACAAATTATCTTTTTATCTAAGGGAGTTTTGCATATGGGGCATTTATATTTTTTTATCACAGGCCACCTCTAGTTTCTTGCACAAGTTAGAGTATCTGTGCTTTGTCTTATTATTTTTTATCATCCTCACTAAATATTCACTTCTACCTAGAAGTACCACAGCTTTTGACGCCCTTGTAATTGCTGTGTAGATTAAATTTCTCGTAAGTAGAATTGGAGGTGCCCAGTAAAGTGGAATAATTACTATAGGAAATTCAGAACCCTGCGACTTGTGAATAGTCATTGCATAGGCAAGAGAAAGCTCATCTGCATTATTAACGTCATACTCCACTTCCCTTACAGAATCAAAAAGCACAGTGATTTTCTTATCCTCTTTATCAATCTTTGAGATATAGCCCATATCTCCGTTAAATACGCCCTTTGTATTCTCTTCGTAAAAATCAGACTCCATCTTTGATTCTAATTCATAATTATTTTTCGTCTGAATAACTCTGTCGCCAAGTTTAAACTTCTTGCCAGATATTTCTATAAATTCTTCAGATTTATTTAGATGATCTTGCAATACCTTGTTTAAATTAATTGTACCTTGAACACCCTTCTTCGTAGGTGTCAAAACTTGTATGTCAGAAGGCTCCACATTAAAATAATTTGTAAGCCTTGTCTTTACAAGATCCTTTAATATCTCTAGACCCTTGTTCTCTCCTCTTTCTTGAATCATAAAGAAGTCCCCACGGTTTAAGACGGGCATCTCGCCATGATTTATCAAGTGAGCGTTTTTTACAATCATTGATTCTTCTGATTGTCTAAATATTTCTTCGAGATTTGCAGATTCTATAACTTTAGATTTTAATATGTCTGAAAGCACATTACCTGCACCAACAGAAGGCAGCTGATCCTTATCTCCCACAAGTATAAGCCTAGTGGGCGGATCAATTGAAGTTAAAAGAGTTTCCATGAGAAGAATATCCACCATACTAACTTCATCAACTATTAGCACATCACATTCTAACTTTTCAACTTCTCTAAAGCCCTCTCCACCAAATCCAATCTCAAGTAGCTTATGAATAGTAAAGGCATCACGACTTGTCTGCTCCTTCATTCTCTTGGCAGCACGGCCAGTGGGAGCGGCAAGCTTTATCTTTTTATCCATTGATTCAAAAACATCAATAATTACCTTTAGAGTAGTAGTCTTACCAGTTCCTGGACCACCTGTGATGACAAATACTCCTCTATTAATTGATTTTTTCACTGAATCTCTTTGAGACTTAGAAAGCTTAATATTTCTAAACTCTTCTATCTCATTTATCTTGTCGTCAATATCTATATCCTCGTCAAAGGAAATGTTTAAATCATTTAATTTGCCAGCTACATAATTTTCCGCTTGAAGGTATCTCGCAATGTAGCAGTTATAATCATCTCCATCTTTCTCAACTATAAAATTTCTCTCAACTGCAAGAGTCCTTGCCAGTTCATCTACATCGTCAAATTTAATGTCTAAAAGTTTTGTAGTCTCCTTTATTAACTTTTCAATTGGAAGATAAGAATGACCATCTCTATTTGCAAGCATTAGCGTAAACTTAAGTGCAGCAATTTTTCTCTCCTTAGAATTTTTATCAAACCCTAAATTCTTTGCAATCTCATCAGCTTTTTTAAAGCCAAGTCCCCTAACAGAGCCTATTAAATCATAGGGATTCTTCTCTACGACATTTACAGACTCGTCTCCATACTCCTTATAGATTTTTAGAATAATACTTGAAGCAATGTTGTAGTTTGAAAAATACAAGAAAATTTTTCTCATGGCATATTGCTTGTCTAATGCTTCTTTTATGTCTTTAAACTTTTTTCTGCCAATACCTGTGACAGATAGAAGTTTCTCAGGATTATTTTCTATAACATCTAAGGTGTCAGCTTTAAATTTTTCCACAATTCTCTTTGCCATTTTCTCGCCAATATGAGGAATCATTGCACTTGAAAGGTAATTCACTATTCCCCTTTCAGTCTCAGGCACAATCTCCTTTAACTCGCTAAAAGCAAATTGCTCCCCGTACTTACTGTGATATGTAAAATCTCCAATGAATTTATAACTTGCATTTTGCCCAAAAATAGTGGCAGAACCAACAACTATTACCTCACCTTCATCAGTTGAGATGAGCGCAACAGTATAACCATTGTCTTCATTTCTAAAAATAATTTTTTCAACAATTCCCTCAAGAGTAATCATTCTAACACCTCCCTATAATTGTATCAGTTATTTTAAATTAAAGAAATATAAGCTTCTTAAAAATACACATGTAAAAAAGCCTTGTCACAACAAGGCTAGATATCATATGTAATTATAAAATATTTATAAATTTTTAATAGCTATAACTTCATTATTATTTAGTATAAGCTCATCAGTAAGAGCTTCAACTATTACAAGACCCCTGCCGTTGCAGTGTTTTTTGCTGCAATCATATAGAGATGTATCAAAGTCTACACCTCTGCCTTCATCCTTAACAATAATTTTAAGACTGCTTTCGTCTAAAGTTAGATTTAAATACACCTTTTTATTTAAATCTTCACCATTGCCGTGCATTGCTCCATTTATAACTAATTCATTAAGAATAACCTTAATGTCAAATAATTTATCTTCATCTATAATAAATGGATTTAAATTTGAAATTGCCTTATCAAGGAATCCCTTAATTAAGGAAATATCACTATTTATAAATCCCTGATAATTGTATAATGTATCCATATTTCTCACTCCATCTAGTATAAAATTACCCTTAAGATAATATTTTAAACGATTTTTTACAATACATAATATAATTTTACTTAAAGTTTATGACATAATTATTTGCACAAAAAATTAAAATAGCTTTAAATTATTTGTCTTTTTGGGTATAATAACAATAGCTCTTGCTAACGCAAGTAATTTTTAGAGGAGGAAGATTTTAATGAAAAAATATGAATGTACACTTTGTGGATATATCTATGATCCAGAAGTAGGCGACGAAGACAATGGCGTTGAAGCTGGTACAGCATTTGCAGATCTACCTGAAGATTGGGTTTGCCCACTATGTGGAGCTGAAAAATCAGACTTTGAAGAAGTTGAATAATTTTAAAACAAAGAAGGCTCGACCTTCTTTTACATAAAGGCACCTGAGTTAGCTCAGGTGTTTTTGTTTTGTATAAATTTTTAAGTCAAAAAAATAAAGCCCTTGGCTTTTATGTAAATTAAGAATAAATCTTAATTAAATATTAAATAATAGATTACATATTAGATTAAATGCTGGATTTAAATTCCCACCACTTTTTCCAATTATTTGCACTCATAGAACCTGGACAAATCTTTCTAGAAGCATCATAATGTCTTACCACTCTATCCTTTGGAATGTTATAAAACTTCATAAGCTCTCTAATTAGGACTCTTGTATTTTCAAGAGCAATATTGTAGTCAGAATCAGGATTTATACAAATCTCAACACCGATTGAGTTGTTGTTATAGATGCCATACTTTCCCTTGCCATCGCCGCAATGCCATGCAGATCTTGTAGTCTCTACAGTTTCAACAATGTGCTTGTCGTCCACAAAATAATGTGCAGAAGCATTTCTATTGCCACCGTTAAAATATTTGTAGTGATTCATAGCACCTGCACCTTTATTTCTGTTGCCAGTGTCGTGAACTACGATAAATCTTGGACTTCTTCCATTTCTGCTGGAATGATTGTGTTTAATAAGTTTCTTTTCAATTTTCATATTTTCCTCCTTGTATAGTTAAAAGTTGCCTGCGTGGGCAGTCATCTTTTGACTGCCCTTCTCGTTTTTGTCTTTTATTACCACCTCCTTTAATTTTTTGTGTATACAGGGACTGTCCCGTGTGCACCGAAAATGAAAACTTAAAATCACAGTTAATTTCATTAATTAATCTAGCTTATCTATCTTGGGACTGTCCCGTGTTCCGTTGAAATTGAGAACTAAAAACTATTGCCACTTTTATTAATTATTCTTACTTCTCTTCCTTGGGACTGCTGTGCCCTTTGGGACCGTCCCGTGTGCACCTAAAATGAAAACTTAAATTCATAGTTACTTTTATTAATTAATCTAGCTTATCTATCTTGGGACTGTCCCTCTAGCCATAATTTTGGAACTGCCGTGTGCCCTTTGGGTATCTCTTACCTTCTTCTTTGATTCAGCTTAAGGGACAGTCCCAAGTTCTATTAATTTCTTTCTTTACTTATGCCTTATCTTCATTAACGTCTATTTCTTATTAGTCACGGGACAGTCCCAAACTCCCTAAAACTCCTCAGCCCCACCCGCTAAACCTTCCCGGCAATATACTCCCTCAAATTATCAATAGCATTTCTCTTAAGATTTACCACAGTCCACTTTGAAATACCAAGGTAGTCTGCTATCTCACTTAAACCAAGCCTTTCATAAAAATATAACCTCACCACTTGCTCTTGCCTTGCCGTGAGTGAATCAAGCGCCTCCTTTAATAGGTCTAACTTCTCATTTTCTAAAATATCCCTCTCTATATCAACATCAGCAGAAATAGTGTCAAATACAGACATATCATCTTCGTCACTATCATCAATATGTTTTTCAAAATTCTTGAGATATTTATATGTATCGAGAAAGTGAAACTTGAGATGTGACTTTACATATTTTAAGAAGGATCTCTTATTATCAAACTGCTCTATGCAGAACAAAATAATAGAAATGCCATCTTGGTACAAATCGTCAAATTCACTATACACTGGGCAATACTTCTTGATAGAAGAGACAATGAGGGGATGAAGCATCTCTACAATCTCTGCCTTTGCCCTATTCTCTCCAATAATGGCAAGCTTTAAAACTCTGTCAAAATCTTCGTAATTGTTCTTCAAAATAAACCTCCTTGTTATTAATATAAGGATATTATAAAACACTTGTTTTTATATGTCAATAGTATTTGTGCTTTTATTTAAACTTTAATTTAAATATTTGTTTAATTTAGGCAAAATTTTAATTAAGATAATTACAAATATAACAACTTTATATAATAGATTTTATAATCATAATTCCATTATTATTAAGATCATAATCATTTGGATTCGTAGAAGGTCCATTTAGAACTCCATATCTCGCATCAATCAAGTTGTAATTAACTAACTGAATAATATAAAAATATCCATTTTTCTCATTTATTTCCTCTTTATTGAAAAGTTTAATTGCAAACTTAATCTCATAAATGTTTGCTTTTTCTAGGAAGGAAGAAGCATTTGTAAAGTCTTCATAATTCACATGTCCACAAACTAGTTTTGTATATAAATTTATTAAGTAGTTAGTCTTCTCCTCTTCAGAAATATTCCTGACACTATTGTATATTTTCTTAATTAAAAATTCTGGATTTTCTTCGAATCTCTTATTTAATTTATTGCGATTTTTAACAAACTCATCATCATTTTCTAAATTACTATATATCATATTATTCTCATAATTTTTCTTTATTTCTTTAATTACATAATAAACTTCTCTTTCATTAATATAGTTAATAATAGAAAAAAGGGATTTTATTCCAAATTTAGTTGCTGTAAGAGCAATAATTGATTTAGGAAAAATTAATATTAAAAAGTCCACAATATCATCAAAAGTATTATTTAAATTATCTTCTTTCATAATCCACTCCTTTTAAAAATTATTAAAAAGAAAAACCCGAGGTTACCCTCGAGTTTTATCTTTTAGTTTAACTCAAATTATTTTGCAATATTAAGAGTTTTTTCAACTGTTTCTAAGTTACCAAGTTTAGCATCTTCTTTAGAAGAAACGATAACTTTAAATTCTACTTCTTCACCAACTGCATAATTTTTATTGTCAGCTGGTTTGTTTGTTAAAATGAATTCAACATTAACTTTGTAATCTTTTAACATACCATTAAGAGTATCATTTTCAAGTTCTCTAGCTAAATCTGCAGGAACTACAGTCGTTCTATCAGCAAAATTGTGATTGTTGATAATTTCAACTGCTTTAGCTTGGTTTGTTCTATAACCTTTAACAGTTGCAATTTGATCTTTTACAGCTTTTAAAGAATCTTGATAAGGCTTGTTAGCTGGATCATTATATTTTGCATTATCAGCTAAAGTAAGATTAGCTATTGCTTTTTCTATTGCTTTAACTTCTTTTTCAACGTCTAAATAATTTTCTCCATTAACTTTATTTGGATTGTATTTAGTGTTAAGTGCATCAATTGAATTTAGAACTCCTTGAAGTCCTTTAACTGCATCAATCTTAGGTGCATTTTTTTCATTTAATCTGAAGTCAGCTGCATAGTGGTTTCCACCCCATCCAAGTTCAGTAAATACCTTGAATGCAAGCATTGTGTTAGTACCTTCATATTTTACAAGTGCTCTAGCATTGTCTTTAGATACATTGTAAGTTTGGTAACCATTCTTGTCATTAGCATTGAATAGGTTACGTTCAGTTCTAACAACGATTGTTGGGTGTTCTCCGTTGATGTCATTAACTTCAACGATTCTACCTAATTGTTGGTGAGAATCTACTGATGGAAGTACGTCAACGATTGATCCCTTAAGTTCTTCATTTCCAAGAAGTGAAATAACTGTTGCTTCGTTTGAATATTTGTCATCAGTTACGAATTGGATAGAAGTACCAACTTCAAGTTTACCATATCTTTCAGCTGAGAAGATGTCAGCGTCTCTAATATCTAGGAATGATCTTTCTCCATATTTGTCTTCGATTTCAATAGATTTTGTTCCATCTACTGCAGTAATCTTAACAATTGGGAATTTTTCAGTCTTAGAGTGATCAAGAATAGTTTCGTAAATTGATCCAGATCTTACATCATCTAATGTAATAACGTCTAGTTTGTCACCATATTCTAATGGGAATCTAGAAGTATCATATACATTGTTTCTATCTACTAGAGTACCGTCAGTTTTTTCTAGTGTAGTTCTAAATGCAGATGAAGAAGATTCAATTACTCTGTATTTAGTTCCATCATAAGTTTTGTTTACTAAGTTAAATACTACGATTTTTGCATCGTGGTTAGTATCTCTATCAAAGTCAATTGCTTTGTAGTTATTCTTTAGATTTGAAGAATCAAATCCAGCGTATACATCAAAGATTGGGTATCCTGCTCTGTAGTTTTGGAATCCAACTAGTGAAAGTGCTTCATTGATGTTAGCAACTTTCTTCATGATGTTGTTTCCTGGGTTAGCTACATAGATTTCAGTTTTGTCTGTAATCTTAAGAGTAAGATCACGGTCAACATTTTTGTAATCTTTAACATTGTTAAATGTTAGAGATTCAACTTTAGTGTTGTTGCTCTTGAAGTTAACTGTAACATATTTGTCAGCTTTTTTGCTGTAGTTTTTATATAATTCTTCATTAGTCTTAACGTTTGTCTTTCTTAGAGCATATGCATAGTTGTATGTTTCAACAGTGTTATCTGCAACACCTCTCCATACTTCGTTATCAGCTTTGATAGCTCCTGCTACGTTATTTCTAGCAAGTTCAGCTGGGTTACCAAGTTCGATAATGTGAGTTACTTCATTCTTATCATTTACAAGAACTCTTACTAGAGATCCTAGATAATAATCAGAAACTTTCTTATCAATGTCTTTGATAGCTCTAATTTGACGTCTACCAGCATTTTCGCCAGTTACAAATACAGAATCAGCTGTAATTTTGTATTCAGCTTTTGCATCTTGGTTTAGTTGAAGAACGTCTTTAGTGAAGTTAGAGATAATACCTCTAGTTTCATTTGAAGGAACTCTCTTGAATTCTTTCATTGTGTAAAGAGCGTTGTAAAGCATTGTGAATGCGTCGCCTCTGTTAGCTTTTGCATCATAATCAGTTACGTTTACATCAGCGAAGATTCCTAGGTCATGTGCCCAGTTAATCCAAGAAGCTGACCAAACTGCTTTGTCAACCATGTCTTGAGTTAGGTCTTTTTTAGCAAGAACTACTAACATTTTAGCAAGTTCTGCATAAGTTACGTCGTTTTCAGGTTTAAAAGTACCATCTGGGTAACCAGCAAGCATTTTGATATTGTTTACGCTAGAGTTTCTAGTTGTTCCAGCTGCAATATATCCATTTGCCCAGTGGTCAGCCTTAAGGTCTGAATAAAGTCCTGCTAGTCCTTGTAGGTTTTTAGCTTCAGCTTCTTGTCCGTTAGCTACTACAAGTACTTTTGTGATTTCAGATCTCTTGATATTGTTATCAAGTTTAAGATCTCCGTCTTCATAACCGTCAACAATTTTTAAATCTTTAACGTAGTCGATTTTATTTTGTTTTCCAACTACTTTTTCGATTTTTTCAACTTTAGCTTCATCTTTTTTAGCTTCAGTTGTTTTGTTTTCGGCGAAGACACTTGTGAATGTTCCTAGTACCATTACTAGTGCTAGTACTAGAGAAAGAATTTTCTTGTTCATTTGTCTTTCGACCTCCTTAAAAATTTTGTAGATTCTACAAAAGTCTCAAACTTTTGTCGTCGAGCAAGAAAAACCCGACTTAAGAGGTCGACAAATAAATATCGCCTTTCGGTTTCATATTTAATTGTCATGTTCCTCTTTGTTTATATTATACACTAGAAACTTCCTTTGTAAAATTACATTTATATTACATAAATATTGTTCATGTAATTTATTGAAATATTGTTGTAATAATTCAACTTCTTGTGTTTTACTTAGGTGCTTGTGATAATATGAGCTCTTTTTGAGCTGTATTTAGATTATAACAAATTGGTTACAATATTGCAAAGATTGTATTGTGACGTTGTAATTAAGCCATTTATGCGAGTAGCTATGACTACGACTCCTTTAGAAATGCTCCTTATTCAGTCACATTTCTTTCAGTCGCTGTATAAGGTTCTTCTAAAGCTATTATTTCGCTTCGCTCATTATAGCTTTGAAGACCGTTCGCTTCGTGCCTTGGCACTCATCTAACTACCATTAAAATTGGTTACAGTTTTGCAAAGATTGTGTTGTGACGTTGTAATTAAGGCATTTCTATGAGTAGCTATGACTACGACTCCTTTAGAAATGCTCCTTATAAGGTGAACCCAAAAACACGGACTTGGGACTGTCGCATGCTCTGGGACTGCTGCGTGCCCTATGGGTATCCCGTGTGCACCTGAAAATGAAAACTTAAAATCACAGTTAATTTCATTAATTAACATTATTTTTCTCTCTCGGGACTGTCCCTGACACTTTTTCTTTGATTCAGCTTAAGGGACAGTCCCAAGTTCTATCTATTTTATTTTCTTTACTTATGTTTTATTTTTATTAACTTCTTTCCATATATTAAATACGGGACGGTCCCGATCTATTGAAAATCCTCTTCTTTTTTGGGACTGCTGTGTTGCCCTATGGGTATCCCTTTTCCTTTTTTAATTTATATTTACTTCCTGCTATAAATTCATGGATACTTATTTATATATTGCACAGACAACTAGAAACTTGACTTTTTCAGTCATTTAAGATAAGAGATACCCACAGGGCACAGGCAGTACCAAATTATTCGAACTATTGAAAGCCTTTTTTCTATCACTTTACTCAATAACTATGCTATAATTTAGTCGAGGTGAGATGTTATGGCTAGATTACCTAGACAATTTTCTGATACTTGTGTGTATCATATTATTACACGTGGAAATAATAAAGAGAGAATTTTTTCTAATGATTCTGATAAGAGAAAATATATTTCTTTGATAAAAAGTGCAAAAGAAAAATTTGGTTTTAAAATCTTTTCTTTTGCATTAATGGATAATCACCTACACCTCTTGATAAAAATAGATAATGAAGTTTTAAGTAATGCCATGAAATTCATTCAGCAAAGCTATTCTAATTATTTTAATAATAAGTACCAAAGAACTGGCAGAGTTTTTGAAGGTAGATTTAAATCCAAATCTTGCAAAGATGATATTTACCTAATTGAGCTTATTAAATACATACATAAAAATCCTGAAAGAGCTGGACTCAATGAGATTTATACTAATTTATACACTTCATATAATTATTATTTCAGTGATGATAGTTCTTTTGTTGATGTGGATTATATTTTATCTATTTTTAGTGATGATAAGAGTTTAGCTAGAAAGTTATTTGCCGATTCTTTAAATATGCCTAGTAAGTTTAATGGAAAAGATATTTATAATGATTTAGGTTAAGGAATACCCACAGGGCACAGGCAGTCCCAAGTTCTAATGATTTATTTTTTTACTTATGTTTTATTTTTATTTACTTCTTTTTTTATATTAAATACGGGACAGTCCCAATCTATTGAAAAGCCTCTTCTTTTTTGGGACTGCTGTGTGCCCTATGGGTATCCCGTGTGTTATTTTTTTAAATGTTTATTATTATTTCTTTGTTTTTATTTTTCTACTTATATTCTGCTTGGGACTGTCCCTTTTTCTTTTTTTAATATATATTTACTTCCTGCTATAAATTCATGGATACTAATCTACATATTGTATAGACAACTAGAAACTCGACTTTTTCAATCATTTAAGATAAGGGACGGTCCAAATTCTATCGATTTATTTTTCTACTTAAGTTTTTATCTTTATTAATTTTAATTTTTTATTAGACACGGAACAGTCCCGATCTATTGAAAAGCTTCTTCTTTTTTGAGACTGTCCCAATCTATTGAACGCTTTCTCTCCAATCAAAAAAGAACTATCTTCCATAACAATAGAAAATAGTTCCTTCATCTTTTATTTGTTAAGTTTTTCAACTGCATTTGATAACTCACCTATTACTTCTTTTAGTTCTTCTAATTTTCTTTCGAATCTAACTAATAGATAGCATGAGATTGCAATGGGAAATCCAATGTTTGAAATATTGGCTAGTAATTCTTCCATATTAGATCTCTGTTTCTTTTCTTTCTATTAATACTGACCTACCGTGTCCAACTACATATCCAACTTTTCCATTCATTATGTTATTTAAAGTTATATGATTTACTAATGGGTCAATATCCTGGCTAGATATTTCTTCTTTTGGATTTGAGATGCTAATGCTAGTGATGTTATTTTCACCATCTAATAATTCAATTCTAAGTGTTTTTTGTAATTTCATTTATTTCTCCTTTCTTATTATGCTTGTTCTTTTATTTCTTCTTCTGTGATTTTTACAGTGCCTGCTAGATTTCCTTCTACTAATCCTTTTACTAATGTGGATAGTGTATAAAGATTATCTGCTGTAGTTTCGCTGTTGATATCTCTTAGAGTTATTGATCTCTTTCTGATATTGCCTTCAGTGTCTACATTTGTAACTACTGTCTTTAACATTGCTTTTTTCTCAGTGATGTTAGCTGCCATTTTCTCACCCCCTTACTATATACATAGAATATTTCTTAAAAAGTTGCTATGCTTTTTTTAATTTTTTTATTATTTTTTATTTTAGGAGAGAACAGCCACATAATAAATAGCGATTGAATATAATTTTTAGAGCGAGTCCGAATGGGATAACCATTTAATTAGGTAAGGGACAGTCCCAAGCTAGTTAAAAGAAACTTATTTAATAGAAGTGTTTTAATTTTTAAGTTAAATTTTTAATTAATTACGTGACAGTCCCAAATTATTGGGTTTTTTATTAGTTTTAAGTAAAAAGGAGCAACCCCCTCGTCAACTTTTCTTTTCACTTCGAATTTTAGGGCATAAAAAAAGCTACGACCTAAGTCGCAGCTTTTAAAAGTCTAATTAACTGTAAGGATTAATACCATCCTCTAAGTTTCATAGCATAGTCTATTGATTTAATAGCGTACATGTAAACTCCTTCTCTAGGAACTACATCAAATTCGTCACATACGTGGAATACGCCTTCGATAGCTTTCATCATGTCAGCTTCTTGTTTTTCTTCAACTTCAGCTTCTGTCCAGTACATTCCGTATTGGTTTTGTACCCATTCGTAGTAAGATACTAGAACTCCACCTGAGTTAGTTAAGATGTCTGGTGTTAGAGGAATTCCTCTTTCAAGAAGAACTTTGTCTCCTTCTGGAGTTGTAGGTCCATTTGCAGCTTCACATACTAGTTTAACGTTAAGTTTTTTAGCAACGTCTCCAGTAATTACATTTTCAAGAGCAGCTGGAATTAAGATATCCCATTCGCCAGTCCAGAAATCTTCATCAGAGATTTTTTCTGCATCTGGGTAACCAATTAGTGTGTGGTGTTCTTCTTTATATGCTAGAAGTGATTTAAAGTCTAATCCTTTTTCACTGTATAGTGCATAGTTTCCTTCGTTTTTGTCCCATTCAGCTATTGCGTATACTGTACCGCCTTGTCTTTCAATGTTTTTAACTGTGAAAGATCCAACATTACCGAATCCTTGAACTGCAATTTTAGCATTTGCAAAGTCAATTCCAAAACGTTTAGCAGCTTCTCTAGTTACTACTGCAACACCAAATCCTGTTGCTTCGTTTCTTCCTTCAGATCCGCCAAGTCCAACTGGTTTACCAGTGAATGTTCCTATATCTTGTCTATCTCCATTAAGTTTAATGTATTCGTCGATGAACCAAGACATAATTTGTCCATTAGTGTTTACGTCTGGTGCTGGAATGTCAATTCTTTCTCCAAGATATTTGTAAAGTCCTCTTACATATCCTCTAGATAGTTGTTCTAATTCTCTATCAGAAAGTTCAGATGGGTCTACACAAATACCACCTTTTCCTCCACCGTATGGAAGGCCAAGTGCTCCACCTTTGAATGTCATCCAAAGTGAAAGAGCTTTAACTTCGTCAAGGTTTACATTTGGATGGAATCTACATCCACCTTTTGCAGGTCCTACTGCTGTACTGTGAGCTGATCTCCAGCCTTTGAAAGTTTTTACTGAACCGTCATCCATTTTAACTGGAATTGAGATTTCAATTACTCTTTCAGGTTCTTTTAGAATTTCATAAACTGCAGGATCGCAGCCTAGTTTGTCACATGCAGCCTTAACTTTTTGTTGAGCGGCTACTAATGGATTTAATGTATCTGTCATTTTTAAACACTCTCCCTTTCTTATGTATCATTTTAGTGATAACTTTTTCATCTATGGTCATTATAACAAATAGATTTTTTTACTTCAAGGTGTTTGTCTAACTTTAACTAATTGTTAGGATTTGAATATTGTTGTTTATATTTTTTTTGTATTTTAGGTTATTATATTCAAATCGTAACTTTTGCTATTTTCTTCATAAATTTTACATAATATTATTTTTATTTTATAATTTATGTTCTTTTTATTTTATAATAACGATTTTCCCGAATAATTCTTCTCAAATTCAGATATTTCGTCGACTACATTTTTAAATCCTTCTACTTCACCTGTTGCATAGAAATTAATTTTTGGCTTCTTCTCATCGTTTAATAAGTCATCTTTTTCTAAACATTCTTTAAGTCTTAATGCAGTGCTACTTCCAGAATCTACAATATTTACATCTTTTCCCTTTTCTTTTAGTACTTCTTCAAACATTGCTCTCGCCAAAGGAAAATGTGTGCAACCAAGTATTATTGTGTCATAGTCATAATCTCCCAGTTTGTCTAAATATTTTATAATGCTATTTTTAACTACATCATTGTTAAAATTTCCATTTTCTATATCTAATACAAGTTGTGGAGCTCCTACTGATCTAAGTTCAATTTCATCATCTATTTCCTTTAATGTTCTGTCATAAACTTTTGAGCTTACTGTTCCTGTAGTAGCTATTAGTGCAATTTTTTTATTTTTTGTTATTGTTGCAGAGTATTCACAAGCTGGCTCTACAACTCCTATTATGTTAAAGTCATATACCTTTCTTGCAGCTTCAAGTCCAAAGCTTGTTGCAGTATTGCAAGCTATTACAACAGTCTTTACTTCTTTTTTCTCTAAGAATTTTAAACATTCTATTGTAAATGCTTTTACTTCTTCTTCAGTTCTAACTCCATAGGGCATTCTATTTGTATCGCCTAAATATTCAAAGTTTTCTTTTGGCAATACTTTTACTAATTCCTTTAAAACTGAAAGTCCACCAACTCCACTGTCAAATACTCCTATTGGATTTTTCTTACTATATTTCATTATTTCAACTTCCCTTAATCTAATCGTTAAAAATATTAATTATTTTTCTAATTTATATTCTCATTAGTTTCATTTCTATATTATATATTATTTTATAGTAAATTTCTTCTTATATAAAGACTTATAGAAATTTTTTAAAAGAATATAGTCTAACTGACGAAGAAATATACAAAACTCTATGTAAATAGCGATAGAAAATCAGACGCCATCAAATACTTAAATGGAATAAAAGACTTTGACCATATGAAGGGCTTTGGAATTATCGAAAGACTTTATGTAAAAAAGACAAACCCCAATAATGAGTTTGTCTTTTTATTTGCTAAATTTTAATATTCTATCTTATCAAGTATTCCCTTGAAATATGCTATGGCAATTCCATAATTTGTTATTGGAATGTTCTTGCCACTTGCTGTTTTTATTCTATTTTTTATATTTTTGCTATTTAACATACATCCGCCGCACTGGATGATTAGGTCGTAGTCCTCTATATTTTCTGGAAAGGCTGATCCACTTGAGACATCTACTTTTATATTTTTATTTAACTTTTTTCTAATTAGATTTGGTATTTTAATTCTTCCAATGTCTTCTTCTGCTGGTGCGTGGGTGCAACATTCTGCTATTAGGATTTTTGAATTATCAGCTAAGTTGTCAAATACTTTTGTGCCTTCTACATAGATTTTGATGTCGCCCTTTAATTTTGCAAATAGTACAGAGAAAGATGTAAGTTTTGTATCTTCTGGTTTCTTTTCATATACTTCCAAGAATACTGATGAGTCTGCAACTATTAAGTCTGGCTTTTTGTTTAGTACTTTTAGCACATCTTCTAACTCTTCTAGTTTTACCATCATTACAATGGCGTTTCTATCTAAGAGTTCTCTTATTGACTGCACTTGTGGAAGTATGAGTCTATTTTTTGGTGCTGCAATGTCTTGTGGTATTACTAATAGGACTAGGTCTTTTTCTTTTACCATGTTGTCAAAGAGTTTTTCTTCTTTTTGTGGTTTGTGTTTTAAAAGTTCTTCTAATAATAAATCAAGGCCTATATTTTTAAGTGCAGATACTTCTATAATAGGAAGTTTTTTAAATTCTCCTTTTATTTTTGATTTTTCTTCTTCACTTAATTTATCTATTTTATTAATTACTATTATCCTTGGAGTGACTTCTAATTTTTCTATTAATTTTTTCTCTTCAGATACGTCGCTGTCACTTACAACAATTACTGCTATATCTGTTTTATCTATTACTTCTCTTGTCCTCTTTAGTCTAAGTTTGGAAAGTTCTGTTTCATCTGTTATGCCAGGTGTGTCCATTAATAGACATGGCCCCAAGTCTTTTATCTCCATGGATTTATACACTGGGTCTGTTGTCGTGCCTTCTACATCTGATACTATGGATACATCTCGACCTGAAAAGGCGTTTATTAATGAGGACTTACCTGCATTTACTTTTCCAAAAAATCCAATGTGAATTCTATTTCCAGAATTTGTCTTCTCAAGTTCCATTAAAATCTAAAGTCTCTCTTTCCTTCTATTTCCATTTCATTAATATATTTTGTTGCTGCTTCTCGCACTGAATCTTTAGGGATTTTCTTAAGTTCTTCTTCTATTAATTCATCGCCAAGTTTTTTTGTATTTTCGTCACCATAGTCAAGCATGTATTCTTTTAATGTCATAAGTGCATTTGGTTGGCAGTAGTTTAATATTTGTCCTGATTTACAAAATTGCATGAATCTATCTCCAGTTCTACCTGCTCTATAACAAGCTGTGCAGAAGCTAGGAATGTATCCAAGTTCCATTAACCAATCTACTACTTCTTGTAATGTCCTGTGGTCGGCAACGTCAAATTGTGCAGAGTTATCTTCGATTTTTTCTTCTTCTACATATCCACCTACTGATGTTCTAGATCCTCCTGATATTTGGCTTACTCCAAGTTCTAATGCTCTTTCTCTAACTCTTTGTGATTCTCTAGTTGATATAATCATTCCTGTGTATGGCACAGATACTCTAATAAGTGCTATTAAATCTTCAAATATATCGTCTGAGAGTGCATTTTCAAAATCTTCTGGATTTATGTCATCTGCTGGTTGTATTCTTGGAACTGAAATTGTGTGAGGTCCTACTCCAAATCTTGCTTCTAAATGTTCTGCGTGCATTAGTAGTCCAACTAATTCATATTTATATGTTTCAAGTCCAAACAATACTCCAACTCCAACATCGTCTATTCCTGCTTCCATTGCTCTATCCATTGCCTCTGTGTGATAGTTGTAGTCGTGCTTTGGTCCAGTTGGATGAAGTTCTTCATAGGACTTTTTGTTATATGTTTCTTGGAATAATATATATGTTCCAATTCCCACATCTTTTAATTTTTTGTAATTTTCTACAGTTGTGGCCGCAATATTTACATTTACTCTTCTAATTTGTCCATTTTCATGTTTTATGGAGTAAATTGTCTTTATTGATTCAAGTACGTAGTCAATGGGATTATTAACTGGGTCTTCGCCAAGTTCTATTGCAAGTCTCTTGTGGCCCATGTCTTGAAGAGCTATTACTTCTTCTTTTATCTCTTCTTGAGTTAATTTCTTTCTTCTAATATTTTTATTTTTATAATGATATGGACAATATACACATCCATTTACACAATAGTTTGAAAGGTATAGTGGTGCAAATAAAACGATTCTATTGCCATAGTGATCTTCTTTTATTTTTCTGGCAAGTTTATATATTTCTTCTTTTATACTATCGTCTTCTGAAAGAAGTAGAAGTGCAGCTTCTCTGTGATTTAGTCCCTTTTCCTTTTTTGCTTTTTCTAAAGTTTCTTGCAAAAGTTTTTTATTATTTTTATTTTCTTCTGCAAATTTTAAAGTATCTAGTATTTCTTCGTGATTAATAAATTCTTCTGCATTTTTAGATTCTGGTTTATACATTATTTTCTTTCTTCCTTTCATAATCTCCTCTTGAAGTAGAGATTTCGTAACCAATCTTTTTTAATTTTTCACTTAAACCAATAAAGTCATCAGAATTTTCGATTTGAGTTCCTATTTTATTGTCGTACAATGTGTAATTCTTTCTAAGTTTTTCATCGCCTAGGTTAGGCATAAGCACATTTGCCCCCGCAAGGATTCCAAGCTCCCTTCCAGTTTCGTGAATGCTTCCAAGAGCAGTAGTCGCTGGCAGAAGCACTCTCTCATTGGCAATTCTTACAATTGAGAGAATTTTTAACACATCTGTGAGCTTCCCCCTTGGATAGTCTCTAAAGGGAGTGTCGTGATTTGGTATAAATGGACCAAGTCCAACCATTTGCGGTTTTAATTCTAAAATTAAATTTAAATCTTCATATAAATTTTCTAGAGTTTGAAAAGGCGAGCCCACCATCATGCCACACCCAGTTTGAAATCCCATTTCCTTTAATTTAAAAATGGTATTCTTTCTATTTTCAAAACTCATTGAAGGTGGATGAAGCTTTTCATAATGCGATTTAGTATTTGTTTCATGACGCAAAAGATACCTGTCTGCTCCAATTTCTTTAAGCCTTTTTAAATCATCTATTGATCTCTCGCCTAGTGAAAGTGTAAGAGCAGTGCCCACATGATTTTTCTTAATTTCTCTTATGATTTCTTCTAAATAAGAGATATTATAGAAATCATCTTCTCCGCCTTGGAGCACAATTGTATTTATGTTAAATCTCTTGGCATACTCAACTCTTTTTAGTATCTCTTCTTTAGAAAGTCTAACTCTTTTTACATTTGCATTTGCATTTCTAAGACCGCAATAGTAACAATTATTCTTGCAATAGGTACTTATTTCGATTAAGCCCCTAATGTAGATTTTGTTGCCAAAATTTTTAAGAGAAAGATTTCTCGCATATTCATATAAATCACTTGGATCATCTAAATTCATAAGGAATTTAAATTCTTCCAAGGAAAGTTTTTTTGAATTGTAAAATTTTTCACAAAGTTTTTTAATATTATTCATAGTTTTTCTTACCCAGTCACTATTATATTCTTTTCGGACATTTATTCAAGTTTATATAAACTTTATAAATAAAAAATCAGAGCCTAAGCCCTGATTCATGTGATTCTAAATTTTTTAGTTGCAATGACAAATTATTTTTGAAATCCTTCGTATAGATTTCCTTCTTGTTCGTCAATATATTTTTGTGCATTCATTGCAGCAACTGCTCCATCTCCTGCAGCGTTAACTACTTGACGCACAGTTTTTTGTCTAATATCTCCAGCTGCGAAAACTCCCGGGATGCTTGTTCTCATTTCTTCATCTGTCTTTAAATATCCATCTTCTGTGATTTCTAATTTATCTTTAAATAAATCAGTCATTGGAATATATCCAATAAATACAAAGATTCCAAATGGAGAATCTGATTTAATAGATTTTTCTTCTCCAGTGTTTGAGTTTTTAATAATCATTTCATTTACAATTTTGTCGCCCTTTATTTCTTTAACTTCGCTATTCCATATGAAGTCAATCTTGTCGTTGTTAAAGGCTTTTTCTTGTAAATCCTTAGATGCTCTAAGTTCATCTCTTCTGTGAATTATACAAACTTTTTTTGCAAAATTTGTGATGAAAATTGCCTCTTGAACTGCAGAGTCTCCACCTCCAACTACATATACATCTTCGTCTTCGTAGAAAGCTGCATCACAAGTAGAGCAGTAACTTACACCTCTGCCCTTGTATTCTTTTTCTCCAGGTGCACCAATTTCTCTAGGTCTTGCACCTGTTGCAATGATAATCGCCTTAGCTTCATAGTCTTCAATATAGCCTTTAACCTTTTTAACTTCGCCTTCTAGTTCTATATCTGTGACTTCGTCCATTACAATTTTTGCACCGTATTTCTTAGCTTGCTCTGCCATTTTCTTTCCAAGCTCAGCACCTTCTATTTTGTCAATGCCTGGATAATTTTCTACAGTTGTAGTTTCTGCAATTTGACCACCTTCAAGGCCCTTTTCTATAATTAAAGTTTTCTTTTTACTTCTTGCTGCATATAGCCCTGCTGATAAACCTGCTGGACCTCCGCCAATTATAATAATATCGTACATCTATACCCTCCAATTTAATTAATTATCTTTACCACTAAATTTATTATACCCAATTAAAAATTTTTAACTTATGTTATAATTTATTTGGTGATTTTATGGACTTAATACTTAATATATCAAACACAAGCTTTATAATTACAAATATTATTATGATAATTTTATCATTATTAATATTAAAAAATTTGTTAAATATAAATAATGATAACAAAAATTTTAAAAATATAGAATTAAAATATTTCGAAAAAACTTACTTTTGTAAGGGTGGAAATTTCATTTATAATACAATTATTGCAATACTTGTTTCACTTCACTCTAGAAATAAAATTAAAATTTCTAGAAAAGATTATAATACGAGAAGTGGTGATATTAAAACTTCTTATGAAATTGAAAAAATAGATTTGTCAGGATTAGATGCCGCCGAAAAAAAGATAGTGGATATATTATTTTCTTTTTCTAATGAAGATAAAATTTCCACAAGAAATCTAAACAAACTTAGAAAAAATGCTCCCGACGATTACAACAAGCCTTTTAATGAATTTATTTATTTTTTGGAAGATAGAATGAAAAGCTATGGACTGATAACAAAGAAAAAAACCTCAAATAGAAGTGTAATTGCCTTTGTCGTATTTTCATTATTATTTTTAATTGGATCTATTACTGTTTATAATGGACATATTTTCGGAGCAGTTTCAATAATTCTTTCTATAATATTATATGGATTTTTAATAGCAAGCTTCTCAAAAATGACTACTTCTGGTAAAAATAAATTTAGAGAACTTGAAAAATTAGAAAATGATTTAAAGGATTTAAAATTAAATACATGTGATGCAACTCTTGTGAGTATTGGGTTTGGACTAAATTTTAAAAATATTAGAGATATTTATGAGATTTCAGATGAAGTTAATATGGATATTTTCTTTGAAGATAAAGATATTTTTTATAAAGTCTTTAAAGAAGCTTTAGTTGGAAATTATTTACTTACTAGAAATTAATGGATTGGGACTAATAATTCCTTTCAGACTGTTGACAGAGTATCAAACCTACTATATAAGTGAACCATATTGAGCTTTCTGTACTAATTCAATTCGAAAACGAGCACCCGAAAAACGCATTGTTTGAGCGTCAGCGAGTTTGCGTTTTTCAGCGAGTTAAGAATTAGAATTTGTAGAAAGCGAAATCCGGTGAGCGTTATAGTGGGTTTGTCTACAACCTCTTGGGACTTTTAAGTCTCCTTTTTTAGCAGGCAGCTCTTTTTTATATTTTTTAATCTAATTTAATTTTTGGGTGCACCTCAAATTTACGAGGATACCCTTAGGGCACGCAGCAGCCCTTTTTATCTTATTTACATTTCTTTTTTATTAATTTTTCATCTTATTAAATTTTTTCATAAACAACAAAGGACAGCCCTCTTTTTTAACTACAGCCCTCTTTCTTAACTATAATCTTACATCAAAAAAGGACTGTCACTATAGACAATCCTTGTAATCAAATTAAAATTCACAAATTATTATTTTTCCATTTCCCTTGATTTTTAACTCTTCATTTTCTAATAATGCTGCTGAGAATTTTTCAAATTTTTCTCCATTTATTTCAAGTTCACTTTCAAAATTAAATACCACAGCTTTATTTTCAACTTTATAATCGAAGTCGTTAATATTTAAGGAGTACATTTTTGCATTTACTCCTTTTTTTATTATTAAATTAAAATCCCTTACATCTCCAGATGATTCAGTCTTCACATCTCCGTCAAAGAATAATACTTCATAAGGCTTTAATTTATATTTCTCACCCTTAGTTTCTATATTCATTGTGTTATCAAGTGGTGTGATATATCTATAGAATCCATTGTATGGTGTGTATGTTGAAGTTTCAAGTTCACATGTTGCAGTTGATATTCTAAGATCAAAATTCTTTTTTGCTACATCTGCATTTTCTGGGCTTATAAATACTTCTGTTGTAACTCCTCCAGACCACTTAGAGTCTTTAAATTCATTTTTTTTAATTATTTTCATTTAGCCCTCCAACAAATCTTTAAGTCTTCCAGTTACTTTATAATCAACTTTTTTAAGTTCTTCTATATTTTTTGCTCCATTTAACATCATTAGCATTTTAGTTTTATATATTAGTCCTTCAATGTATTTTAGTGTGTAGTCATATCCACCTCTAACTATAAAGGACAATATTTCTCCACTTATTCCAACCATTGATGCACCAGCTACTAAGCTTTTTACTAAATCAAGTGATGTCTTAACTCCACCTGATGATATTAAATTTAAATCATCTAGATTTAGTCTACTTGCTTCTATTAATGCCAATGCAGTAGGAATCCCCCATGAGAATAAATCTGAAAAGTCATTATTTGCATCTCTTAGATTTTCAATTTCTAAGAAATTTGTGCCACCGTGGCCTGAGAGGTCAATATTTCTAACTCCAATATCATAAAGTCTTTTCACATTTTTCTTTGAAATTCCATGTCCAACTTCTTTTACAATTACTGGAACTTCTGAAGCTTTTACAATTTCTTCTATATTTGCAAGTATGCCTTTAAAATTTCTTTCTCCTTCAGTTTGAGCAAGTTCATGTCCTGGGTTTAAATGAATTTGTATTGCATCTGCTGATATCAAATCAACTGCTTTTTTTGCATCTTCTGGTGTTGAAAATCCACTTAAGTTTGATATTACAACTCCATCTTTTATAACTTCTCTAACTATTTCAAAGGATTTTCTAGAATCAATATCTTCTAGTGCTATGGTTTGTGATCCAACTGCCATTGGTATATTAAATTTATTGGCAACTTCTGCTAAGTTTTTATTTATATCTTCTGAAAGGCTACTGCCACCTGTCATTGCGTTAATCATTAATGGAAATTTCACTTTTTTATTTAAAAATAAAACTTCTGTGTCAATTTCGGAAAAATCAATTTCCGGAAGAGAATCATTGTACAAAAAGATATCTGAAAATAGAGCATCGCCTTCATATGTGCTTTTTAGAAAATTTTCTATATGCTCCGTCTTTCTATACTTTCTCATTTAATCCGCTCCTAACTTTACTAAAATCAAATAAATAATATCATTTAAAGTTTTCTTTTGCAACAAACTAAAGGCCTAGAATAACTTTTCCTATTTTATGGCCATCATGCCTTATTAAGCCATCTTTTAAGTCTATAAAGTCTCCTTCTATTAATTTAATATTATTATTTTTAAAATATTTTCTTTCTTCTTCTTTTACAAAAATTGGCTCTGATTCATTCTTTCCATAATAGTAGTCATATACCTCTTCTGGAGCTCTCTTGTTGTTTGCAAGAATTACATCTATTATATTATCTCCAGTATGCTTATTTATTGCTTCCACATGATCCATTAGAGAATAGTTTAAAGTTTCTCCAAGTTGGGTCATGGCATTTGCTATAAAAACTATTCTCCCACTTGTATTTTTTAATGCTTCATTAATTCCCGCCACTAAAAAATTTGGAATTATTGATGTGTAAAGTGACCCTGGACCAATTATTACAATATCTGCTTCTTTAATTGCAGCAATGGCATCTTCATTTGCCTTTGGATAGTCGGGAATCATGCTCATCTTTTCTATTTTACTCCTTAGTCTATAGCTCATCTTTGGTATATATGATTCTCCAACAATTTTATCCTTTGTCTCAAGCTCTGCAACAAGATGCGTTTCATCAAAGGTAACGGGAAGTACTCTTCCAGTTATATTAAATACAGAGCTCATCTCCATAAGTCCCTCTTCAAAGGATCCGCTTATGTCTGCAAGTGCGGCAATTAAAATATTTCCCACATTTTGACCTTTTAATGTGCCAGTTTTAAATCTATATTCAATTAACTTTTTTAATATTTCATCAGTATTTGAAAGTGCCAATAGACATCTTCTCACATCTCCAGGCGGCAAAATTTGAAGTTCATCTCTTAGTATTCCACTTCCTCCGCCATCATCTGACATTGAGACAATTGCAGATATTTTAGTTGTCATATCTTTAAGGCCTTTTAATATTGTTGATACTCCCGTTCCTCCACCTATTGCTACTATCTTTTTTTCCATAAATTTTTCTCCATATCTCTATGGGTTACATAAGTTGCTGAATAATCTTTCTTTAATATTTCTCCCAATTTCTCAGCTATTACAACTGAGCGGTGAAATCCTCCAGTACAGCCTATTCCTATTTTTAATACTCTCTTTTGTTCTGTCATGTAATTTGGTATTAAAAATTTAAAAAAATCAATGGATCTATCGATAAATTCCTTTGTCACATCCCACTTTAAGACAAAATTTTTTACTTCCTCATTTAATCCATTTAAATTTCTATATTCTTCTATATAGTAAGGATTTGGCAAAAATCTAACATCAAAGACAATATCAGCATCTTTTAGTATGCCATCTTTATAACCAAAGCTTGAAATTTCTATTGGAAAATTATCTTTTTGGTCATAAGACATAAATGCCATAAGTTGTTTTCTTAAATTTTTTGTAGAAAGCTCTGAAGTATCAATTACAAAATCAGCATCATTTTTAATTTTAGATAGAGCTTCTTCTTCAAATTTATATCCTTCCACAATGGATTTGTTCATAGGGTGAGGACGTCTTTGTTCCTTATACCTTCCTATTATCGTATTCAAATCTGCATATAAAAATATTATTTTTAAATCTATATGCATTGACTTAACTTCATTAAGTGCGGTATAGATTGAGTCAAAGAATTCTCCCGACCTTAAATCCATTACCACTGCTACTTTTTCAAAATTTTTACTTTTTGCATCTAGTGCCATTTCACAAAATTTAGGAATAAGTGCTGGTGCAAGGTTATCCATTGCATAAAATCCCATGTCTTCAAAAACATCAAGGGCAAAGAACTTGCCTGATCCACTCATTCCTGTAATTATAATTAACTGCATTTAATCACCAATTATCTTTACTTCTCTCTCTAAATTAACACCAAACTTATCTCTTACAATTTTTTGAACAATTTGTATAGTTTCTAAAATATCTTTTGCTGTGGCATTATTTTTGTTTACAACAAATCCACAGTGTTTCTCACTAATTCCAGCACCTCTATGTGTAAATCCACGAAGTCCTGAATCATCAATTAACTTTCCTGCAAAGTATCCCTTTGGTCTCTTAAATGTTGAACCTGCAGAAGGCATATCAAGTGGTTGCTTTTCCCTTCTTCTGTTGTCAAAATCTTCATACTTTTTCTTTATTTCATCTTTATCGCCATGTTCTAGTGAAAAACTTGCACCTAGTACAATTAAATTTCTCTCTTGCACAATGGAGTGCCTGTAAGAAAAATTCATCTCATCTAATGGTAGTTCAATTATATTTAAATCTTCATCTAATAGCCTTACTGATTTAATTACATTTTTAAGTTCTCCGTCATAGGCACCTGCATTCATTACAACTCCGCCGCCAAGAGATCCTGGAATGCCGTGAGCAAATTCAAGTCCAGTTAGAGAATTTTCCATTGCGAATTCAGAAAGTCTCTTCATAGATATTCCTGCACCTGCATAAATTTCCTTCTCAGAAATTTTTTCTACTTCGTTTAATCTTGCCTTTAGCTTTATAATAATTCCGTCAAATCCATTGTCTTTTACAATGATATTTGTACAATTTCCAAGTATATAGTAATTATAATTATTTTCTTTTATTGATTTTAAAATTTCGATTAAAGACTTTTCGTCCTTTGGTTTAATTAATAATTTTGCTTCTCCACCAACATTAAAGGATGTGTGGTTTTTCATAGGTTCATTATAAAAAAATTCTCCAAGATTTTCATTTATATTAAAATTCATAATACACCTCTATTTATTCTTACCTTTATTATATCATTAAAAGTGTTTTCAACTATTATAAATAAAAAGTTTTAATAGAGTGTAAACTAGCTTTTGTTTTATCTCATTCTCTTAGGGTATAAAAATAAAGAGACTTATTATAGATGATAAAGGAGGATTTTATGAAGAAAGTTGCAATTTTGTTAGAAAATTTATTTAATGCACAGGAATTTATATACCCTTACCATCGATTACGTGAAGATTTTGAAGTGCATGTTATAAGTCCTAAGAAGGACACTGAATATAAATCTGAAAATGGTGAAAAATTTACTAGCACACATGAAATATCTGAAGTAAATGCTTCTGATTATGAAGGAGTTTACATCCCAGGAGGATATTCTCCAGACAAAATGCGTGTTAATAAAGATTTATTAAATTTCGTAAAGGAATTAGATGATGCTAATAAACCAATTGCTGCAGTTTGCCACGGACCTTGGGTTCTAGCTTCTGCAATTGATTTAAAAGGAAAAAAAGTTACAAGCACAAAAAATATTAAGGATGATTTAATCCATGCAGGTGCTGATTGGGTGGACGAAGAAGTTGTCGTATCAGATAATATAGTGACAAGTCGAACTCCAGTTGATTTACCTGCTCATGTAAAAGCTTTTGTAGAACTATTAAAATAATAAGCTATTAGAGTGCCTAGGGGCACTCTTTTTTTGGAGGATTTATGAATCACACAGATTTTAAGGAAATAGAAAAAATATTTGAAAATTCTCGGGATTATTTTAATTCTCACAAGACTTTTTCTATATCTCATAGAAGGGACTCGTTAAAGTCTTTATTAAAATCTATTGAAAATCACAAAGAAGATATCTATAAAGCATTGAAAAAAGATTTAAATAAAAGCAGCAGAGAAGCATTTTTAACAGAGTATTTGCTTGTGGTAGATGAAATTAAATACATGCTCAGACACATTTCTTCTTTTAGCAAAAATAAAAAGAAATTTCCAGGACTTACTCAAATGCCAGGTTACTTGGAAATAAGAAAGATTCCCTATGGAAAAGTTTTAATAATAAGTCCATGGAATTATCCCTTCCAACTTTCAATGACTCCAATAATAGGTGCAATTGCTGCGGGAAATACTGTGGTCTTAAAGCCTTCAGAATTTTCTCCAAATGTAGGTGATGTACTAGAAATTATACTAAAAGAATCACTAGAAAAAGGACTTGCATCTGTTGTATTTGGAGAGGCAGAAGAAGCAGAATTTTTGCTAACACTCCCCTTTGATAAAATTTTCTTTACTGGAAATCCAAGAGTTGGAAAAATTGTAATGAAAAATGCCGCGAAAAATTTAATTCCAGTCACATTGGAGCTTGGCGGCAAATCTCCTGCAATTATACACTCTTCGGCAAATATAAAAGATTCTGCGAAGAAAATTGCCTTTGGAAAAGTTATGAATTCAGGACAAACTTGCATTGCACCTGATTATGTATTAGTTCCTAAGGATAAAAAAGAAATTTTTATAAATGAAATTTTAAAATGTTTTGACGAATTTTTCCCAACTGAAAAATATTTTAAAGAATATTTTCCCAAGATGAATCACAGTGGAAGATATAATAGAATGACTGAACTTTTAAAAGATAATAAAATTAAGACTAATAGAAATAATATTTTTTACGAAGATACTCTTCAAATTTTTCCATGTGTTGTAGATAATCCATCCTGGAATTCAAGAATTATGGAGGAAGAAATCTTTGGACCACTTCTCCCAGTTATTCCCTATGAAAGTGAAGATGAGTTATTTGATATATTCAAAAACAAAGAAAAGCCACTTGCGCTTTATTTATTTGGAAATGATAAAGTTTTCTTTGAAAGAGCTATGACTGAAATAGATAGTGGCGGCGTTACAATAAATGACACACTCCTTCATGTTTCATCAAGTAAAGCTCCCTTTGGAGGAGTTGGAAACTCTGGAATGGGAAACTATCACGGCAAGTACAGCTTTGACACCTTCTCTCACGACAGAACAGTTTTAAAGAAATTTAATTTATTCGACTTTAACTTCCGCTATCATCCCTTTAAGAAAAGTTTTATGTATGAATTTTTAAAAAAATTATATAAATAGAAAAAGACAGCCACTAGCTGCCTTTTTTCTTTATAATTATAAATATTTCTTAATATCTTCTTCTATTGATTCTGGTGTGTCCTTTGAAGCAAATCTATCTACTACATTTCCTTCTCTGTCGATTAAAAATTTTGTAAAATTCCATTTTATTCTATCGCCAAGTACTCCACCTTGTTCTGATTTTAAAAATGTGTAAAGGGGATCTTCATTTTTACCATTTACATCAATCTTTGCCATCATTGGAAAACTTACGCTAAATGTAATATCGCAGAAATTTTTTATCTCTTCATTAGTTCCTGGTTCTTGTCCACCAAATTGATTGCAAGGAAATCCCAATATTACAAATCCATCTTCCTTGTACTTATTATATAATTCTTCTAAGCCCTTGTATTGTTTAGTAAATCCACATTTGCTTGCAGTATTTACAATTAAAACAACCTTGCCTTTAAATTCTTCCATGGACAGTTCATTGCCATCAATATCTTTAACTGTATAATCGTAAAACATAAAACCCTCCTTTTAAATATATAAAAAAGATACCCCAATTGGAGTATCTTTAATATTAATTATATTTAAATTATCTTTGAGCAAGTTCTCTATCGAAAATGTATAGACCGCTCCAGCTTTCGTTAATTCTTTCAAGTCTTTCAATGATTCCTCTGAAAGTATCTTCTTCTTCAACTTGTTCATCTACATACCATTGTAGAAGTGATGTTGCTCTGTGGTCATTTTCTTCTACTGAAAGATCTACTAATGCGTGAATTCTTCTAGATACTTCTTTTTCATGTTCTAATGCAGTTTTGAAAGTTTCTGTGAAGTTGCCAAAATCTTCTTGTGGCTTTGGAATTTCAGAAAGTACTGGTTTTTGATCTACTTCAAATAAGAAGTTTCTTAATTTTTCAGCATGTTCGAATTCTTCTTCAGCTTGTTTGTAAAAGAAGTGAGCAAATCCGTCCATTCCCTTGTCTTTTACATAATGTGCCATAGAGATATAAATATATCCTGATTCGATTTCAAAATTGTATTGTTCATTTAATCCTTTAAATAGTTTCTTTTCCATTATATTTTTCCTCCTAATTAAATAAGTTATTATTCATTATTGGCTATCGCCGATATAATTAATATACCCTCTTTTTATCAGTCTAAACATTTAAGTGCTAATCCCTAAATTATCTATTGATAGGTCTATATTGTCTTTAAAGCTAAATTCTATTCTATTTATGTCTGAAGTATTTAGGCTAGGATTTATCTTTTTAAATTCTTCCAGCGGTATTCTTACAGTTTGTGGAGTGAATCGAATTAAGAAGTCATCTAGTAAATAATCAAATTTATATTTGTAGAGCTTTGTATGAGGAGTTAGATTTGCATAGTCTTTTAAATTTAATTTTGAAGAATTTCCCCAAGAATCTTGTAACTCTACATTAATTGAATCTGAAATATCTCTATCTTCTTTGTTTGCAATGTCAAATTGAAGCACATCTCCACTAAAGTTTACTTTATCTTTAAATCTTATATTGTACTTGCTATTATCTTTTGCATTTATAAATACTGCCTTTGACTCTGAGTCACTATTTCCATAGCTTTGACTGCCTTCATAAATTTTTCTCATGTGGTTGAAGCTAGATATTGCTCCACCTTTTGATGCTGTAAGCAGATCATAATCTTCTTCAAAGTCTGCAATATTTTCATATCCTGAATCCATATATCTAGAATAATAATTTGTTTCTGGAAAATCTTTGTATTCCGAAGGTCCATCTTGAAATAGTTCTCTATTGTAAACTTCTCCAAAGGAATTTTCTAAGAAATTATATGTGTATAGGCAAAGTATTTTTTCTTGATCCTTTGCATCTAATAATTCTTTTCTATTTAAGAAAAATCCTTCTGGTGGATCATTGTCAAAGTCCTTCCAAAGTGAGTTGAAATTGCCGTGATTTGCATATCCAATGTATACTGCTGCTTTAAAATTATCGCTTTCTTTGGAAAACTTAACATTGTCGTATTGAAGCATTCCTTCAAAGCCCTCTACATCTGAATCATTTGTGCCAGCTATTGTCATGTAATTTACGTCTTTTAACATTAAATAACTGTCTGCCGGTCTATATTGATCATAAGTTCCAGCAACAGAAATTACTCCAGAAATATTAAAATTATAACTGTGTTTTATATTTCCATTGTCTGGATGAATGTTTAATTCATTAAAATTATATGCAATGGCTGCTGCTTCTGCTCCTCTTGAATGTCCCATAAGGACAATCTTTGATGTATCAAATCTATTGTATAATACAGAATCTTCTACTTTATTTCTTGTGACAATATTTTTTATGTTTTCAAGAAGTAAAACTGCTCTCGCATCATTTTCATTTGAGAGGCCAAATTTTAAAAATCCATTTAGCATATTCATGTCAACTGATACTACTGCAATACCTCTCTTTGCAAGGTATTTGCCAAGGTAGTCATATCCTAGATAATTTTTTGTAGTAAATCTGTGATTACCATGTGCTACAAAAAGTAGTGGTGCATTGTCTAAATTTTTTGGAAGATAAATTCTACCGCTTACATTAGTTTTATTAAGGCCTCTTTTAAAATAAAAATCACGAACTTTTTTAGTTCTTCCCCTATATCTCACAAAATTTGTAAGATCAACTGGAGTGCCTTCATAATCTATTATCTCTACTTTATACTTTTCAGGTTTTGATGCCACTTTATTTTTTTCTATTTCTTGATAATAAATTTCTCTAGATTCAAATCCAGGCATTAACATAAAGAATACAAAAGCTATAAGTATTGCTGTACTTGGTGCTAAAAATATAAGTGATTTTTTATTTTTGTTTTTTATAAAACTTGTAATTGATTTTGAAAACATGACTATTACAATAAAGGCCACTGCAATAAAAATTATTTCAAAATAATCAATTCCTACATCGTATAGAGTGTTTTCATAAAAATATTTTAATGCACTTATTAAAATTAAGTAAATGGCAATATTTTTTGCCCTCATTCTCTTTAATATAAACACTATATGCTTTAAGATTTCTTTTAAAAATAGAAATATTATAAAAAACAAAAGAGATATAATTAGCACCGAAGCTACCCTTGGAATATTAAAATCCACTAAATAATAATATATAAAACTAGAGGCAAATAAGGATAAGATTAAAGATATTATTATTTGAAATCCCCTGGCATTTCCAAAATGTTTTTTGAAAAACATATTTATTTTATTTGATATTTTGATTAAAAAATTGTTAATTTTCATAATAATAGGATAAGCCCTCGCTTATCCTTAATCCCTCTCTAACTCTACTAATTCACTTTCGTCAAATTCCTCAACATTAAGTGATTTAGATTCATTTATAAAAGTTTTATTAAATTCTCTAGTTCTTCTAATTTCAGAAAGATCTAAATATTCTACTTCCTTTGTATCATCTACTTCATAGAATACTTTTACAAGTTCTTGGATTGTGTAAGTATCCATTACCGTAGCTTTTCCTTTTTTAGTTTTTACAATTTCACCAGGTCTTGGCATTTTCTTATTGATGCACTCATATCCATCTTGTTCATATTTTAAGCAGCACATAAGTCTTCCACATATGCCTGAAATCTTTGCTGGATTTAAGCTTAAATTCTGATCTTTTGCCATTTTTATTGAAACTGGAGTAAATTCTGAAAGAAAAGTTGAACAACAAGTGGCTCTGCCACAGCATCCAAGTCCTCCAACATATTTTGCCTCGTCACGCACTCCAATTTGTCTAAGTTCTATTCTTGTTTTAAAAATTGCGGCAAGATCTCTTACTAATTCTCTAAAGTCTACTCTGCCATCTGCTGTGAAATAAAATAATAGTTTAGATCTGTCAAAAGTGTACTCGCAAGAAATTAGCTTCATATCTAATTTATGCTCTTTCACTTTTTGCTCGCAAATTATTATTGCTTCTCTTGCACTGTTTCTATTTTCCACATTGATATTTTTATCTTCATCAGTTGCAACTCTTATTACAGGTTTGAGTTCACCTTTTAATGTATCTTCATCAACTTCTTTTAAAATTTTTAATGTTCCAAACTCAAGTCCTCTAATAGTTTCTACTATTACATCATCTTCTAATTTTAAATCTATATCAACGGGATCGAAATAATAGATTTTGCCAGTTCTTTTAAATCTGACTCCAGCTACTTCTATCATCTAACTCCCCCTATTTCCATTAATAGTTGTTGTATGTTTAAATCAAAATTAATATTTTTTTCACTTCTCTTCATTGCATTAATAATTGCATCATAGGATTTTATTGCTCTATCAATACTTACATCTTGAAGTTTTAAAATATTTGATTTATCAATATTCATTATTTTATCTTCTCTATTTGTCTTTATATAAATTAAGTCTAGATACCATATTAACATAAAATTTAATATTTCATCTAATCTATCTTTATTATCTTTAAAAAAATCTATATATTTAAATATAAATGTTTCACTTCTTATGATTAAGTCAAGAATTTTTATAATTTCATCTTTTTTTGCTACAATTTCAGGGTCTTTTGTATATTTTAATGCAAGTGATACACTTCCATTGCAAAGTCTTGAAAATAATCTTGCATTGCTCTCTGAAACGCCCTCTTCTAGTAGCATTTTTTCTATTCTATCACTTGAAATATCCTTAAATTTTAAGATTCTACACCTTGATTTTATTGTTGGAAGAATTTTCTTTATGGAATTTGAAATTAAAATTAAAATCAAATAATCCATTGGTTCTTCTAAAGTTTTTAAAAGTGCATTTTGTCCCTCAACTGTAACTTTGTCAAAGTCGTCTATTATTACTACTTTATGATCACCTTTAAAGGGCATATTAAAAGTCTTATCAATTAATTCTTCAATTTCTTTTTTCTTAATTGAAGTATCACTTTTTATAATAGATAAATCTGCACTTTCATAATCATCTATGCCGCTAAAAAATCTAATTCCTTCTGGATTTTCTTCTAAGATTTGTCTTGCAAAGTTTTTGGCATGACTTAATTTGCCAATTCCCTTTGTCCCGTAAAATAAATATGCATGACTATAGGAATTATTTTCTATATCTCTTTCAAGACTATTTATTATATTAGTATTGTCTAAAAACATTAAATTCTCTTTGAATCTTCTAAGTCAACAACAAATATTGTTGCACCAGAAATTTTATAATCTCCTTCTTCAAGATGTACATCTTCTGGTTCAGTTAATTCTTTAAATATTGAATCTATTTTTTCCAATTCATCTTCCTTACATCCCAACAAAAGCGTACAGTTTCCTGATTTAAAAAATCCACCTGTTGACGCAAGTCTAGTTACATAAATTTCTTCATCTAAAAATCTGTCTATTAGTGCATCTGCATATTTTTCTTGCACTATTGCTATAATCATTTTCATATAATCACCTAATATTTTTTAAAATCCACTACATTCATTACAAATAATGTTGCTCCACCAACTTTTACAGTTATTGGAACAGGAATCATTGCTTGACCTGGTATATTTATCGGTTGAATAGTTCTTCTCACTTCTCTTGTTGTAGAGTTTTCTTCAACTATTTTCATAAATCTATCGTATTCAGAATCTTCAATACCAGAGAGCAAAGTACAGTTTCCTGATTTCAAAAATCCACCAGTGGAACTAATCTTTGTAACTCTAAATTTATTTTCATTAAGTACAGATATGAGAGATTCGCTGTCCACATCCTGCACAATTGCTATTACAAGTTTCACTTAAAGATCTCCTTTCTCTTCTAAGATCTTCATACATTCAGAAAAAACTTCTTCAATACTTCTATTTGCATCTATAAAATAAAAATTATCTTCAACTTCTAAATTATTATAAAAGTCTCTTACCTTTTTGTGAAAATCATTAGGTTCTTCTTCAAGTCTGTCATAATCTTTAGAATCCTTTCTATCTAGGGTATTTCTATTAGTCTTAAAGATAAATACTACATCAGGCTTTTTCATACCTGTGGCATAATTATTAATTGCCATTATGTCTTCAAGTTTTTGTCCCCTTGCCGCTCCTTGGTAGGCAAGTGATGAAAGTACATATCTTTCACATATTACATTTATTCCATCTTCTAGTGCCGGAATAATTTTCTCAAAGGTATGTTGTGCTCTAGATGCTGAATAGAGAAGGGCCTCTGTCCTAATGTCCATTTCTTTATTCTCTGTATCTAATATTATATCACGAATCTTTTCACCAATTTTAGTTCCGCCTGGTTCTCTAGTTTTTATGACCTTTATATTTCTATTAATAAGTTCATCATAAACTAAATTTGCAATTGTTGACTTGCCTGAACCATCTGGACCTTCAAATGTTATAAATTGACTCATTTAACTACCTCAACTTTTTCTTCATAAAGGCCTGTTATTTCTATTCCAGCCTTTTGAAGTTTATCTATATTATCTATTATATCTTTATTTATAATTTCTCCATAGGAAATTAATGGAATTCCCGGTGGATAAGCAGAAACTATATTAGAAGAAATTCTGCCAATAGCTTGTTTATAATAAATAGTTTCTTTTTCGCTTTCAAAAGCTTTAACTGGAATCATTGCCTTTTTAGGAATTTTAAAATCCATTGGAGTTTCTGTAATTTTATTATTAATATTTCCTAGCTTTAATATTTCTTCTTTAAGTTTATTAATTTCTTCACTTGTGTTAATTGGAGATATAATTGCAAGAGCATAGTATAAATCTGCCATTTCAAGTCTTATATCTCTATCTAGAAGTTTCTCTAGTACTTCTTCTCCAGTCATAGAATCTATCCTAAATAAAAACTTCATAGGATCATTTGCTACTATTGATGGGTGATTTAAATTTATATTGTAATTAATATCTTCTTTTAATTTTTTTATATCTCTTTCTCTTTTTTTAAGCTCATATCTTCCAATTTCATCCATGTATTTTAATCCCTGTTCTATTGATAGCATTAAAAGATAGGATGGCGATGTGCTGTGAAATATATTTATATAATTTAGTGCTTGTCTATATGTAAATTTATCTGAGTTTACATGAAGAATTGCACTTTGAGTAAGAGATGGAATCATTTTGTGAGTTGAGTTTATTACTAAATCTGCTCCTGCTTCTATTGCAGTAAATTTCCTCAAATCAGAGAAATATAAGTGAGCTCCATGTGCTTCATCTACTATTACAGTGATATTCTCTTCGTGAAGTATTTCTATTAATTCTTTTAGATTTAAAATTCCACCATAGTAGTTTGGACTCACAAGTACGCAGGCTTTTATATTATTATTTTTTATTTTTTTTCTAAGCTCATCCTTTGAAATCCCAAAAAACATTGCCCTCTTATCATCATAAATCGTATTTAGATACACAGGATCTAGCCTATTAATGATAAGGGCATTGTAAATGCTTTTATGTGTGTTTCTCTGAATTAAAATCTCATCGCCTGGCCTTGTTGCCATTTCAATTGCAGTGTGCAGTGCTCCAGTAGAACCATTATTAATCATAAAAGAATACTTCGTACCAAAAAGCTCTGCTATTTCCTCTTGCAAATTCTTTATCACTCCACTTGGGTTTAATAAATTATCTGTAGATGAAATTTCTGTCAAATCTAAATTTATAGAAAGGGGAAAGAAATCTTTTCCCTTGTGTCCAGGCATTCCAAAGGAGATTTTATTTTTATATTTTTCTAACTCTCTCAATAAATAACCCTTCATCTGTCTTCCACCTTTTCATAATTATACTATATTTTTATATTATTTAACAGTTAGCCCTTTTTATAAAAGTCTCCCTTTACAGAAACTTCTCCACTTGATAAAGTTACTTTTTCTTCGCCAGTATCTACAATTAAATTTCCCCTGTCGTTAATGTCAATTCCCTTTGCTTCATAATCTTTGCCATTTAGTGTAAAGGTAAGTTCCTTTCCAATTACAAGTGAGTGTTTCTTGTAGTAAGCTAAGACATCTTTTTCATCTCTTACAAAATTATTTTCATAAAATGCATTTATAATATTAGATAGTATTTCATTTCTTATGACATCTGTGCCTATATATCCTGCAATATTTTCAAGCCCTTTAAAGGCTTCTTCCTTTGGTTTATTAACATTTATTCCAATTCCTACGATGACAGATTTTACTGTCTTTGTTTCAAAATCTGCATCTAGTTCAGAAAGTATTCCACAAATTTTCTTGCCATCTATGAATAAATCATTGACCCATTTAATTTCTGCTTGCTTATCTGTTGAATTTTTAATTCCCTCTGCAACAGAAACTGCAGCTTTTACTGTTATTAAATCAAAAAATGATATATCAAAATTTTCTTTTGGGTGAAGGATTATTGTAAAGTATACTCCACTGTCTTTAGGTGATGAAAAGCTCTTTCCAGTTCTGCCACGTCCACCCTTTTGCATATTTGAAACAATAAGTGTAAAATCTTTGACATCTGTGGATGCAAGCATTCTCTTTGCCTCTGTATTTGTCGAGTCAATTTCGTCAAAAACTATGATGTCAATATCCTTTAATTCTTCTCTAAGGCCTTTTCTTATGCCTTGGGCAGATAATTTGTCATCTTTCATAAGTAATTTGTATCCTTTTTTTGTTTGGGATTCAATTTGAAATCCACTTTCTCTAAGGCTATTGATAGCTTTCCAAACAGCTGTCCTAGACATTTTTAATTTATCTGCAAGCTCTTGTCCTGAAACATATTTTGATCTATTTTCTTCTAATTCTTTAAGTACTATATCTTTTGTTTTCAAATAATCACCTTGTCCTTGACTTTTTCGTAAAAATCTTGTAAAATTACTTTCTAGGCCTGGAGAGATGTCCGAGAGGTTGAAGGAGCCCGCCTGGAAAGCGAGTATACATTAACGTGTATCGGGGGTTCGAATCCCCCTCTCTCCGCCATTGCCATGCTAGGTGGGAAATTAGCGATGTCCTGAACCTGCGATTCGCTACAGCAGGACTGAGTACCCTGTCTAGGATTTTATTTTTACAGTCTGCCCCATATAAGTGGTGTTGATGATTGGGTCCTGCGCAACAGGAACTTGCGAACCGTGTCAGATCTTGACCGAAGCAGCACTAAGTAAGACCTTCTGTGTGCCGCATGGGTAGCCTAATCTGAGCTAACTGTATGGGTAACGTGTGGATCTAGCTTTCAAAACAGGGCCGCATGGCTACATAAGTCTCTTGATTATTCAAGAGACTATTTTTTTATCTTTAAATCTGAAACATTTAAGAGCTCTCTCTCTTTTAATATTCCCCTATCCCTTAAATATTTTTCAGCTCTAGAATAAAAATCTCTTTTAGAATATGTGGTATAAAAATAATCTCTTATAAAATTCTCTCTCTTGTACTCATACTCTTCTAATACTGCATCTGTATTTGAATAAATTTCCTTTTTAAAAAATTTTCTAAAAAATTCTCTCTTTAAGTGAAGGCCACTTGATGCTAAAAAAATTAAATCATAACTTGAATAATCCAAATTATTAAATAATTCGTTACAAATTTTCTCAACAATTTCATCTGCAACTTGATCATTACATGCGTTTATTAAAAGTGGTACAGATATATATTTAACCTCACTTTTGGTAAAATTTGAAAGTGTATCTTCTGACTTTGTAAGCTTTGATGAGAGGCAGAGAATTTTTCTATCTTTTAACTTATTTTTTAATACTTCTTTTCCATAAATTGACCTTGAGTCTTTCTTAAAATAATTTATTGCATCAAAATCAAGCACATAAATTTTTTCTTTTCTTTTAAAAATCCCCCTTAATTCATCTAGTCTTTTATCTACAGCTTCTCTCTTGTAAAGGCCATAGTATTCAAATTTATCGTCTATATAATAATTTAGGAAATCTCTTTTCTCTTCATATAGTCCAACTATTCCCGGTCCCGTATCAAAAACTGCCAAAGTCCTCACCTACCTTTACCTTATAAGTTTTATCGTAAATTTCTCTATAAAAATTATAAGCTCTGTTTAAGTCTTTTTCATTTTCAAAAATCGCAAAGACAGTCGCTCCGCTGCCACTCATAACTGATGCACCATTCATGCTAATTAATTTTTCTTTAATTTCTTTAATTTCAGGATATTTATTAAATACAAATTCTTCCATTTTATTTCCCATGAAATAATTTAATTTATCTATGTCAAGTTTATAAATTGCCTTTAAAATTTCATTAAAATCAATTCTACTCTCGTTAATTTTTATATTTTTATAAACTTCTACTGTAGAGATGCCAAAACCAGGATTAACTAATAGAACATTGTCTAAATTAATTGGAATTACACTTTCTAATTCATCTCCAATTCCAGTTGCAATCTTAGAGCCTCCAGTCATCATGTATGTAAAGTCTGCCCCCAAAGGCTTTGAAAGCTCTATTAAATCTTTTTTTGAAATATTTAAATTATAAAGATCATTTAACGCATAAAAGGTTGCCGCACCATTACTAGTTCCACCAGCAAGCCCTGCCGCAATGGGTATGTTTTTATCAATTCTTACTTCAAAGGGTAAATCAAATCCCACATAATTTTTTAAAACTTCATATGCCTTATAGATTAAATTGTCTTTAATATTAAAATCAAAACTTGGAAGAATTTTAACTTCATCACTTTTTTTAAAATAAAGATAATCTGAAAAATCTGTCATTGCCATTAGAGTTTTAATATTGTGATATCCGTCATCTCTCTTACTAACTACATCAAGAGATAAATTAATCTTTGCATTTGCCCTTTTAGTAATCATAGTACACCTCAACTTAATTATAATTCAAAGTTGATATTTTTGCACTAATTGTTAACCTAAATTTGATTTTTTAAATAAATTTTTATTTGCATACTAGATTCGGTTATTCTTAAGCTTAGACTTCGCTTCGCTCGTCTTCTCTGTGAAAATTACAAAATCATGTCCAGTCTTCTGTATCTAGATTACCATTTCCGACTCCTTTGAAAATACTCCTTATTCAGTCGTATTTTCTGCAGTCGCTGGATAAGGTTCTTCATCGACTCTAATCTCGCTTCGCTCATTATCGTCGTGAAGACCGTTCGCCTCATGCTCTCGCATTCGTCTCACTACCATTAAAAAAGAGCTGCATCTGCAGCTCTAATCTATCAAGATATCATTTTTGCATCTTTGAAGCTTACATCTTCATCTAATACTGTAACTTTTACAGTTGAAGTAAGTACGTCTGAATAAGTGTAACTTGCTGTCACAACTTCTTCTCCATTATAAACTTCTAGTACAAAAAGACTTGGATAAGTCGCTTTAAGGACACCCTTTCTAGTAACAATTTTCTTTCTACCTTTATTGGCTTTCACGATAACTCTCTTGCCTAAATGGCTCTCAAGTTCTTTTCTAATTATTTGCATTTGATTCATACTGGATTTCCTTTCCTTACGAAGACTTTTATATACAAACTAAATTATACAAGAAAAGTCAACAAATGTCAAATAAAATTACTTATTTTACTCCATAATTTTTGCTTTGTCAATAATATTTATTATAAAATTTTGTTATTTTGAAATTAAAATGTATAATGTAATTAACTTAGAAAAAATACTTACATAAATTAGAATAAATAGACATTTGGTGAATTAAGTCTAGATTTTTCCACACAACTATTGTATAATTATGTATTGTTATTAAGTGGATTGGAGGTAGTATGCAAGAAAAGAAAAAAGTAGTTCTTGGTATGAGCGGTGGAGTTGACTCTTCTGTTTCTGCAATTCTTTTAAAAGAAGCTGGTTATGATGTAACTGCTGTCTTTATGAGAAATTGGGCTGAAGATGATGGTGCTTGTACAGCAAGAGAAGATTATATTGATGTCGTAAGTGTTTGCTCACAACTTGGCATTAAATATTTTACTGTAAACTTTGAAAAAGAATATAGAGATCAAGTTTTCTCATACTTCCTTGATGAATACAAAAAGGGCAGGACTCCCAATCCCGATGTAATGTGCAATACTGAAATTAAATTTAAAGCTTTTCTAGACTATGCTATGGATTTTGACGCAGATTATATTGCAATGGGCCACTATGCCAGGACAAAAAAGGTCAATGGCAAGACTTATCTATTGAGAGGACTGGATTCTAATAAGGATCAATCCTATTTTTTATCAAGAGTTAAATCAGATGCTTTAGAAAAGACTCTATTTCCTGTTGGAGATTTAACTAAAAGAGAAGTTAGAGAAATTGCAAAAAAATATAATCTTTCCACTGCTAGTAAAAAGGATTCTACTGGAATTTGTTTTATTGGCGAGAGAGATTTCAATGAATTTTTAGATCAATTCTTATTTACAAAACCTGGTGAAATTGTCGATGAAAAAGGCAATGTCCTAGGTGAACACTCTGGGCTTATGCATTATACAATAGGTCAAAGACGTGGAATAGGAATTGGCGGAGTTGGAAATGGCGAACCTTTCTTTGTAGCTGATAAGGATCTTGAGAAAAATCAGTTAATAGTTGCACAAGGCTTAAGTAATCCAATTCTTTACAGAGATGAATTTGAAGTAGAGGATTTATTCTGGATTACAGATGTGCCAGATTTTCCACTTACATCTAGTGTCAAGATTAGATACAGAGCCAGTGACGAAGGTGCCAAGCTAACTAAAGAAGGCGATACTTACAAGGTGATATTAGATCATCCACTTAAGGGCGTCACTCCTGGTCAAGTGTGTGTTTTTTATCAAGGCGAAATTTGTCTTGGTTCAGGTATTATTAAATAAATTTGGAGGTTTATATGAAATTAAATTTAAACAAAAGAGATTCTAAGGGTAAAAACAAAGTTGATAAACTTAGACTAAATGGTGAAGTTCCTGGAGTTATTTATTCAAAAGGACAAGAAGCAAAGATAGTTAAAGGTTTAGAAAAAGACCTATTAAAAATGTATTCTACAGAAGGATACTCAAATATATTTGAAGTAGAACTTGACGGAGAAACTATTTCAGTTCTATTTAAAGAAGTTCAAATGCACCACATTAAGAACTCAATGATTCACTTTGACCTATTCGAAGTTGATATGAACGTTGAACTTACTGTTGAAGTACCAGTTGTACTTGAAGGTAGAGATGAAATTAGAGTTCAACCATCTTCACTTATCCAAGTTCTTAACGAAGTTGAAGTTACATGTCTTCCAAAATATCTTCCATCAGAAGCTGTTGTAAATGTAGTTGACATGCAAATTGGTGATGTAGTAACTGTAGCTGATCTTGACATCGCTAAAGACGAAAACATCAAAATTAACCTTGATGATGAAGAAACAGTTGCTTCACTTGTTGAACCAACAGAAGAAGAAGAAATTGAAGAAACTGAAGGTGAAGAAGCTTCAGCTGAAGTTCCTACAGTATCTGAAACTGAAGAAGCTGAAGAAGAAGAATAATTTTTATAAAAAAGAGGACATCATGTCCTCTTTTTTTTGCAAATTTTCAAAAAAAATCTGCTGGAATTCTCCAACAGATTTTTATTTCATTTTATTCATTTCATTAACTTACAGAAACTCTATTTTTATGTTCAAAGTATGTTATACCAAGAAGTACAAATGCTTCTATTAGACATAAACCAATAAATACAAAGGCTCCTCCATCAACAGTTATAGTATCAGTATTTACTTCAAGAGCTATATTTGTAATTATTCCTAATCTATCTATTACAAATATTACTGCCGTTTCAAAAAGTGAAGTAAGAGCATAGACTAGAACTGGACCGCCTAGTCCAAATTTTCTAAGCTTTTTTTCTGAGCCAACTGATATTGAAAAAATAATTTTTGAAATTGAATATACTAAATAAATTATCCCAAAAACTATAAGTATTAAAACTGTATCCCATCCTGCATCTCTTGCCGCATTTGAAAGTTCTACAAAAATTTGATTCATTATACCAAATACATCTAATCCTTCACTTAATCCATTTATCATCATAAGACTTATAAAACAAGCACCATTTATTATTGAATAAATAAAAAGTGTTATAACATAATATATAAGCCTTGAAAAAGTCTTATCAGCTGCACTAGCTGGTATTGATTGATAAAATAAAGCTGATTTACCATAATATAGCTGATAATCTTCAACTATAATTGTAATTTCTGCCGCCATAAAAAATGCAATTACACCTAAAACACTAAATCCAAGCACAACTTCTGCCCAAGAAAGATCCATAGCACTTGAGAAAAATGTCAAAAGCGTTGCAACTATTGGCGCCACTATTAAAAACCAATTTGTTGTAAAATGTCTTTTAAGTTGATGAGCAAGTAATTTTCCCATTTAAAATACCTCCGTAAAATAATCTTCCACACTCATATTGTGTTCATTTCTAATTTCGTCAACTGTTTTATTAAGATAAATCTTTCCTTCAGATAAAAATAATACTCTGTCAAGTAAAGGCTCAATTTGAGTTATTAAATGAGTTGAAATAATAAGAAGAGAATCCTCTTTAAAATTATTTAAAATTACATTTATAATTGCCTTTCTCGCTGAAGGATCCACCCCTGAAATTGGCTCATCTAATAAGTAAATATCAGTATCTCTTGAAAGACTAAGAGCAATTTGCATTTTTTCTCTCATACCTTTACTCATTTCTTTAACCTTTGATTTAATAGGAAGATTAAACTCATTAAAAAGTTTATAAAATTTATCTTCGTCAAAATCACTAAAGAAAGTCTTGTAAGTTCCAACCACTTGTTTTACAGATAATTTTTCTTCAAGAGCAAATCTATCTGGTTGATATGAAACTTTATCATAAGTTTTAAAATCAGGTTTCTTACCATTAATAATTACATCACCTTTGTAAGTCTTTTCAAGACCAGCAAGAATTCTTAAAAGAGTTGATTTACCAGTACCATTTGATCCAACAAGTCCTACAATCTGTCCACCATCAAGTTCTAAATTTAAATTATCAAGAACTTTTTTGTTATAACTCATATTTAAATTTTTTATTTCAATATTACTCACTTTTATCCCCCCAATACTCGTCTAACATTTTTATTGATTCATCCTTAGAAAGTTCAAGCTTATCTGCAACATCAATAAGCTCGTCACAGGATTTATAAAAAGCACCCTTAGCCATTTTTTCAATTAAATTTAGATCATCTGTTACAAATCTGCCAGAAGTCCTATTAGATTTGGCAAGACCTTCACGCTCTAACTCTTGTAAAGCCCTTTGAACAGTGTTTGGATTTACGGCATAACTTTCTGCCAAATTTCTTACAGTATCCATTTTCTCCCCACTCTTCCATTCACCACTAGAAATTTTTAACTTAAAATCTTCTAAGAGTTGGATGTAGATAGGTCTATTATTATCAAACTCCAAAATATAACCTCCTTTTGTATTGTTGTACCAACTCCTTAATACAATGATATTGTACTATGTCCTTAATACAAATGCAAGTACTTTTTTTATTTTTTTACAAAACAAAAAAAGACTGACGCAAAAGCCAGTCTTTTTAATATCTTTTAAATACAATTGTAGCTATTATTGTAACCACAAGCATAATTCCATAAAGCTTAAAATCTAGTTTCTTCAAATTTCCATATTTAAAATAATTATATATAGATGCTATAATTATTACTGCTACATATCCCATAATATATCCAATTATTTTATCTTGCACTTATTTCATCAGCCTTTCAAATTCTTCTTTTAATGAAATATTAGTTTTTATTCCAAGTTCTTCAAATACTTCGTCTAATTTTTCATAAAGTTCGTGAAAGTTATCATATGATATATTATTTCCCATATGTCCTATTCTAAATACTTTTTCAAATATGTCTCCTGCTCCTTTTGAAATTAGTATTCCTTTTTTTCTAAGTGCTGATAATATATCTTCTGCAATGTAGCCTTCAGACACTACTACTGCTGTAAGCGTGTTTGAACGTGAGTTTTTTGCATATAATTCAAATCCTGCTTTTTCAAATATTTCTCTTGTTACTTCTGCATATTTTTTGTGAAGGTTTATTGAGTCCTTTTCAAATAATTGATCTAATGCAAGGTCAAAGGCATATGTCAAGTTTTCGTTCATTGTGTATGGAAATGCAAAGGAATCTGTGTATTCATAATAGTTTAAGAAATTCATGTAATAACTTGGCACTGGTTTCTTTCTATCTTTTATTGCCTTTTTTGCTCTTTCTGATATTGTTATTGTTGTAAGTCCTGTTGGTGCTGATATGCATTTTTGACTTCCGCCAATTGCTATATCTACCTTAAATTCATCGAAATTAAATTCTTCTCCTCCCATTCCTGAGACAGTGTCTACTACTGTGAGTATGCCGTAGGAATTTAATAGATTACAAATTGTATTAACATCATTTGTAAGTCCTGATGGTGTTTCGCAGTGAACCATTGTTGCAACTTTAAAGGCGTGGTCTTTTTCTAAGAATTTTTTAAGTTTTTCTATGTCAAATCCTCTTCTAAAGTCATCTTCATAGATTACAGATTCAGCATTATAAAATGCAACGTAATCTGCAAATCCAGCGCCAAAGACTCCATTATTTAATACAAGGACTCTGTCTTTTTCTTCTACTAAGTTGCAAATTGCAGCTTCAAGCCCTATCATTCCTTCGCCAAGCATTACAAATGAAGTCGCCTTAGTTTTTAAAAGTTTGGAGATTTTCTTCTCCATATTTCTATGTATTTTTTCATATTCTGGATCGACATCTGGATTTGTAAGTGATTTCCCCATTAATGCCATTACATCTTCATCTATTGATGTTGGTCCTGCACATAAGATTTTCATTCTACTACATCCTTTCTACTTTTTATTTTATTATACTAAAAAAGTTGCCCCGAAGAGCAACTTTCTAATTAATTTTTAAATATTGGGCTTATTCTCTTGTAAACTAGCATCATGACTGCTGATGTTGTAAATCCTTTTATTAGGTTAAAAGGAAGTACTGAGTATATCATCATGCTAAAAAGTCCATTAATTCTTGGTGTAATTGCTCTGCCCATTTCAATTATAGCTTCCATTGGCATTACTTTTCCGTAAAGTGGAAATACTACAAAATAATTTGAAATCATTGCAAGTGCTGTCATAGAAAGAACTCCAACTATTAGAGAAAGTATTGCTCCCTTGTATGTTCTTTTGTTTCTATAAACTAAACTTGCAGTTACTGCAAATGCAGATGAAACAATAAAGTTTGAAAGCTCTCCCACTCCTGCTGTCATTGTTCCTTTAAATATTAGCGCTAAAATGTTTTTAAATGCTGCTATTATTATTCCATATACTGGACCCATAGTGAAAGCACCTATTAAAACTGGAAGGTCAGATATATCTACTTGCATAAAGCTTGGTGCTACAAATGCTATTGGAAACTGTAGATAAGTAAGTATAAATGCTATTACTGATAACATTCCAATTTTTGTCATTTCTCTTGTCTTTAATACTGAACTACTATTTACTCTATTCATTTTACCTCCTGAATGTGGGCTTAAAAAAAGCCCCAGACCTTCGGGGCATGAAAGTTAAAATCATTCTCTCATCCAGACTATACTGTCGGTATTGGAATCTCACCAATTCGGCCTAGGCTCGCGGACTTTACCGCCGGTTGGGAATTACACCCTACCCTGAAGATTTAACATTTTATTAAATACTATACTATAATTATAACATTTTGATATAATTTTTCAACTATACTTTTTGACGATTGGAATCGTAAACTATAACAGGCATTCCGTTAAAAGTTTCTCTAAATAATCCCGGCATTACTTTTGGCGGAATATTGATACATCCGTGACTTCCACCTGATAAATAAATATTTCCACCAAAGCTTGATCTCCAAGTTGCGTCATGAAGACCAATTCCACTCCAGTTAATTGGCATCCAGTAGTTAACCTTTGATCTATAAGTTTCTCCAGTTAAATATCTGTCCTCTTCTCTTGACCAAATTCTATCTGTGCCAGTTGGAGTTCCATTTCCCTTTCTTGGGTTACCTGTTACAACTGGTGTTTTTAGCTGAAGTGCTCCGTCCTTGTAGTACCAAAGAGTTTGTCTAGCAAGATCAACTTCTATATAAGTGTTTCCAAGATCGCTATCACCTCTTGCCATTGCAGTTTGTTTATAAGATGGCTCTATGGATTCTACTCCATTATTAAGCGCATTTATAATAGCTTCAGTTGTCCTTGGAATATCTGTAAGCCAACCGTAAATTCCACCATCAACTTTAACTTTTCCAATATCAGTTGCATTAAAAATTCTTGATGTCCTATATGTGTCAAAAGTTCTTGCAAGTTCTTTTACAAAATTCTTTACCTTTTCTTCATCTAATTTAAGAGGACCTTCATCAGTTTTAGAATACATTGAAATCATTCTTTGTCCAGTTACTTCGTCTTTAGTACCACCTAAATCTATTATGAGTTTTTTATCATATATGTCTCGATATGAAATTAGTTGTGATTTTAAATATTCACTATCAGAAGTTATGTTTGGTCCATAATATAAGTCTTCCCCCGCAAGATTTAACTTATCTTTTTTATCAGAAAAATGATTTAATATCGCTTTTTTTAAATCTTCTTTTTTAACTATATCTCCTATAACTTCCTCTTCAATAGAAAACTTTCCATCACTATATACAACTTTCGCATCCTTAGATGGAGTAGTTCCATTTCTAACAACTTTTAAGTTTTCAATTTTATTATTAAGGCGAGTTTCGTCATATTGTAATTTGTGATCTAGAGTAAAGTTTTTATTAATTAAAGATTCTATAGGCCAGTAAAATGGAGTTTGTTTTACAAATCGATCACCGATTTTTTCAACATAGCCTATGTCTTTTGCTGCGATTTTCTCGTTGTTACTACTATCTTTAGCCACAATATCTACCACAAAATTTCTTGATAAATTGTTGTAATTATCTTCAAACTCTGAAATTTTCGTAAGTCCAAAGTCATGTCCATTTATAAATGTCCTTGGCAAAAATCTATCTTTAAATAAATAAACTCCAGAAATATATATAAAAATTATCAGTGCTACTATAAACACCATAAATATTTTAAAAGCTTTTTTCATTATCTTCCCCCACTACATACCTATTATACAATAATAGATTTATATTTTAAGAGTTTTTTTAATTTTTAAGATAAATTTAATTTAAAAAAATAATTGACCTTGTGAAGATTAATGGTATAATATTATTTACAAATATTGCAAAAATAAATATAAAAAACATAAATATTTACAAAAACTTTAAAAAAGTTGTTGACAAAGTTTATAAATGTAAGTATAATATATTTTGTTGTTAAACTTCATGCGGGAGTGGCGGAATTGGCAGACGCGCTAGACTTAGGATCTAGTTCCATTGGAGTGGGGGTTCAAGTCCTCTTTTCCGCACCATTTAAGCTCAGAATTATCTGAGCTTTTTTTATTTTATAAAATTATTTATTAATACTTTTCCTATGTCCTATATTAATAAATAATATTATTAGTTCATCATCTTGAATTTTACATATTAATCTATAATTACCAATTCGATATCTCCATAGCTTTTTTTTATCACCAACTAGTGCTTTGCCATAAATCCTTGGGTTTTCACAGCCTTCAAGATTATTTTCCAAATAATTAATAATATATTTTTGTATAGGCCTGTCTATCTTTTTAAATATTTTATTTGCTTTTTTTGAAAACTTAACCCTATAAGTCATACATTTCCTTCATTTCATCTAAAGAATAAGTCACAGGATCACTTTCATATTCTTCAAGAGCTTCTTCTGCAAGTTTTATATCAAATTCATCTTCAATCTGGTCTGCAAGAGCAGTTTTAAAAAGTTCAGATAATCCCTTGCCGGTTAATTTTGAATATGCTCTAAAATATTCCTCTTCTTCTTTATTAAGTCTCAAAGAAACCATTGCCATATTATCACCTCTGATATACATTGTATCACGATAATTAAAAATATAAAAGAGAAAACTATTTAGATTATTGCAAAATCCTAAATTAAAGTTTAAAATAAATGTATTTAAGGGAGGGAAAAATATGAAAATAGGTATAATAGGATCAGGTTATGTAGGCGAAATAGTTGCTTACAATGCTTGCATGAGAGGTCTTGCGACAGATATTATATTAAACGATATTGACAAAGAAAAGGCTAAGTCACAAGCTATTGATTTAAACGATGCTAGAGCATTTTATCCTAGAGATGTAAAAATAACAACTGGTGAATACGAAGACATGCGTGATAGGGATGTAATTGTCATTTGCATGGGCAAAATTCCCGAAGAAGACAGATTAAATGAACTTGAAGGTAATAAAAAAGCTGTAGCAGATTTTACAAAGAGAATTGTAGATGCAGGCTTTAATGGATTTTTTGTAGTTGTTACAAATCCAGTTGATATTATTACTTACGAAGTTTACAAAGTTTCTGGATTCCCATCAAATAAGGTTATTGGATCTGGAACTGCTCTTGACAGTGCAAGACTTCAAGTTGTAATTGCCGATGCTCTTAATATTTCTCCTAAATCAGTTAATGCAACTGTACTAGGTGAACATGGAGAAAGTCAGTTTGTGCCATGGTCTCAAGTAAAAATTGATTCTATGAATATTGATGAATATGAAAAAACTCATCCTGAAAAGTTTGCAAATTTTGACAAAGATGAAATAGAAGATGCTACAAGACGCCGTGGCTGGGATATATTTAAAGGCAAGGGTGCTACTCAATATGGCATTGGAAATACTGTAAATAATATTATTTCTGCAATTAAAAATGACGAGAAAATTATTCTTAAAGCATCTGCACTTTTAGAAGGAGAATATGGACTTTCCGACTTATATATTTCTACTCCAATAATGATTGGAAAAAATGGTATCGAAGAAAAATTTGAACTTAACTTAACAGATAGAGAATTGGAAAGACTTCACAAAACAGCTTCTGTTATTAAGGAACATATTAAAAAACTTGATTTAAATTAATTTTAGAAATGAGGAAATTTTGAATTTCAGAAATCGATTAGAAAATTTTATGCGTGGCAGATATGGTGCCGATGAACTAAACTTTTTTATTTTCATATTAATTCTTATAATGATTGTTGCAAATGCATTTTTTAAAAAACCAATTATAAATGGAATTAGTACAATTCTAATTGTATATGCTTATTATAGAATGTTATCTAGAGATATTACATCAAGATATAATGAAAATAAGAAATTCTTAGACATAATGAGTCCCCTATCTTCTAAGATTTTCTCTGAAAAGAATAAATTTAAAAATAGAAAAACTTACAAATACATTAAATGCCCTAATTGCAATTTAGAGATGAGAGTCCCTAGAGGCAAGGGAAAAATTATTGTAAAATGTAACAAATGTAATGAAAAATTTAATGCAAAAAGTTAAAGGACTGAGGTTTCAGTCCTTTTTTTATTAGCTTTTATTATTTAATATTTTAAAACTGTGTGTACATCTATACCTTCTAGCTTGTCTCTACCATTTAAATCTACAAGTTCTACTAAAAATACTAAGCTAGAAACTTCTCCGCCTAGTTTTTCAACTAATTTAACAGCAGCTTCAGAAGTTCCTCCAGTTGCCAGTAGATCATCAACTATTACAATTTTTTCTCCTTTTTCTATAGCGTCTTCGTGAATTTCTATAGAGTCGCGACCATATTCTAATTCATAAAATTCGCTTATCTTGTCGTGAGGAAGCTTGCCTGGTTTTCTAACTGGTATAAATCCCTTGTTTTGTTTATAAGCAAGTGCTGCACCAAATATAAAACCTCTTGCTTCTATGCCAATTATTTTATCTACATCTTTATCTATTTTATCAGCCATTTCATCAACTGCCACTTTAAAAGCATCTTTGTCTTTAAGTAGAGTAGTGATGTCTCTAAATATTATTCCTTCGGCTGGATAATCTTCTATTGATCTAATTTTTTTCTTTAAATCCATAATTCCCTCCAAATCAATGTCTATTTCTAGTATACAACATTTTTAACATTAGAGCTTAAAAACTTTTACAAATCTCTGTTTAGTGTTATAATAGGTTAAATTTCAAAAAATTTAAGAGGTGTGAATTGAAGGATAATTCTGTAAAAAATGGAAATAAAGTTGTAAGAAAAGCAAATCTTGCAGAAGCATTTTTCACTTTTATATGCTTAATTATAATAATGTTTATAAGTATAATTAAATACGGTGAGTCTCCACATATCCCAATGCTAATAGGGGTACTTATAGTATCTGTCGTAGCTCTTAAAATTGGATATAGTTGGAAATTTATTGAAAACTCAATGATTAAGGGAATTTCACAGGCAATGCAGTCAATTATAATTCTTGCAATAATTGGTGTATTAATTGGAGTTTGGATACTTTCAGGAGTTGTACCAACAATGATTTATTATGGACTTATGATTTTAAAACCATCTATATTTCTTGTTGCAACAGTTTTAATCACATCTATTACATCACTTGCAACTGGTACAAGTTGGGGAACTGCTGGTACAATGGGTATTGCACTTATGGGAATAGCACATGGACTTGGAATTCCAGCACCTATAACAGCTGGAGCAGTCCTTTCTGGAGCTTATTTTGGCGATAAAATGAGCCCTTTATCAGATACTACTAACTTAGCCCCTGCTATGGCAGGTACTGATGTTTTTACCCATATAAAGGCAATGCTTAAACCCACAATTATAGCCTATGTGCTTACTCTTATTATTTTTGGAGTCTTTTCAATAAAATATTCTGCAACATCTGCAGATTTATCTAGTGTGGAACATATAACAGAAGGACTTAAAAATAGTTTTAATATATCTCCAATTTTACTTTTGGCACCACTTGTTGTAATACTTTCTATTGCAATGAAAATGCCAGCTGTACCAGGCATTACTCTTGGAATAATTACAGCGGCAATTTTAGGCCCAATATTTCAAGGAATAAACTTTGGAGAAATTTTAAAAGCAGCTCTTGAAGGTTATGTATCTAATACTGGTGTTGAAGCAGTTGATGAGCTACTTACAACAGGAGGGCTTAACAGCATGATGTCCTCTATATCACTTACAATAATAGCAATGATGTTTGGTGGTGTTGCTGAAGAAGTTGGAATACTTGAAGTAATAGTAAAAACTTTTGTACGCCGAGTGAAGTCAACTGTTGGTATAGTTATATCTACTCTTTTGACATGTTTTATTACAAATGCAACAATGCCTGAGCAGTATATTTCAATAGTTGTCCCTGGCAGAATGTTTAAAAATGAATATGAGGACAGAGGTATAGATGCAAGACTATTATCCTCTACTTTAGAATCAGGTGGCACAGTAACATCTGCAATGATTCCTTGGAATACATGTGGAGCATATATGACATCAGTTTTAGGAGTTGCAACTACTGCATACCTTCCATTTTTATTTTTTAATTTACTAGTGCCAATAACTCAAATAATAGTTACAGCTATTGATTCAAAAAAATATAATACTGAAAGTTAGTTTGATAAAGCTCCCCCTTTTGATATAATTGTTATATTATGTTATTAGGGGGATTTTATGTATATAGAAATTATTAAAGGAGTATCTGCCGCGGCGAAAAAAAAGGGCAATTATCTGCATCATTCAGAATTGCAATATATCTTAGCATCAATTTTAGCTGGTTTTTTTGTAGGAATAGGAACAATAATGATGACTTTATCAAGTACAATATTTTTCAAAGTTCCCATTGCCTTTGTTAGCTTTACCAATGGAATAGTCTTCTCACTAGGACTTACCTTTGTAATATTTGCCGGAGGGGAATTGTTTACTGGAAATGTATTAGTTTCATCAATTGGACTCTTAAACAAAATTCTATCCTTTGAAAAGTTTATTAAAATTTTAATTTATTCTTACATAGGAAATTTCATTGGAGCTATTATACTTTCGTATTTCTTCTCCAAAACAGCACTTACAGATAATTATTTAAATGCACTTTCAACACTAGTTACTACAAAGACAAGCTATGATTTTATGACATTAGTATTTAAGGGAATATTATGTAATATACTAATTTGCATTGGAGTTGCATCATGTACTAGAAAGATTTCAGATTCAGCAAAACTCATAATGATTTTCTGGGTAATATTTGCCTTTGTAAGTCTTGGATTTGAACAAAGTGTAGCAAATATGACTTTATTTGCAGTTGCAAAATTCCTAGACCCTAATCTTTCAATTTCTACAATTGCATCAAACTTAGTACCAGTAACAATAGGAAATATAATTGGAGGAGGACTCCTTGCAATAATGTATTATTTCTTAGAAGACAAAAAATATAGAGATCAGAGATTAAATAAAGAACTTCCAGATGATTATGAAATTTAAAAGACAGAAAACCTGTCTTCAGACTGTTGACAAAGTAAAAAACCCACTATATAAGTGAACCATATTGAGCTTTCTCTTCAAATTCAATTCGAAAATGAGCGCCCGAAAAACGCATTGTATGAGCGTTAGCGAGTTTGCGTTTTTCAGCGAGTTAAGAATTAGAATTTGTAGAAAGCGAAATCCGGTGAGCGTTATAGTGGGTTTGTATACAACCTCAAGACAGAAAACCTGTCTTTTTTTATTTACACAAATTTTATTTAATTTTTATAAAATATTCATTTTTTAAAATTGCATGCATTGATGCGTCTACTACCCCCTGGTTATTATAGTCATAGTCTCTAAGAATTCCTTCAAATTTAAGTCCGCAATTTTCCATTACTTTTCCTGAAGCAGGATTATTAGGGTCAAATTGTGACTCTATTCTATTAACCTCAACTTCTTCAAATAAAAATTTAATAATTCTTTTAAATGCTTCTGTCACAATGCCTCTATTCCAAAATTTTCTTCCAATTGCATAACCAATGTGAACTTTATTTACTTTTTCATTCATATTAACTACTGAGATTGTGCCAATTACTTCATCAATTTCTTTAAGCTCAATAGCCCACTGATAGAAATTTTCTTTATTGTAATTATTAATCCATGAGCTTATCACATCTTGAGTTTCAGATGCTGAATTATGAGCCTTCCAAGTCAAGTATTTTGTCACTTCTCTATCACTAGTCCAATTTTTATAAGCTATTTCTACATCAGATGCTTCAAATCTTCTCAAGATTAATCTCTCTGTACATAGCTTTACAGTACCTTTGTGATTCATATTAACTCCTACTTTAGATTATAAAAAGTAAAACTTGCCTTAGCTAGAAGTAGATTTTCTTCTGTATAGGCAAATGCATCCACTACCATTGTACTTGCTCCATTGTGCAAAAACTTTGTCTTAGAAAAAATTGTCTCGCCAACAGGTACATTTTTTATAAAATTAATTGTGGAATTAAGTGTTACTACATTTTTCCCCTGTGCAACGCAAAGAAGTCCCGATGCAGTGTCAAGTAGCGAGAAAATTTCTCCACCGTGAATCATTCCATAAATATTTTGTTGACGAGATCCTGGTTTCATCTTTAATATCATATTGTCGCCATCTAAGTTTACAAACTCCATGCTTGAATACTTTGAATATTCATTTCCATTAAATAATTTTTTTATTTCATCTAAATTTTTCATTCTTCCCCCTAATTAAAAAAGCTAAGCTGTCTTTTATTTAAATCTGTTAAATTAGAAACTGTAAGGCCAATTAATCTTAGTTTTGAACCTTCATAAGTTTCTTCAAATATTTCTTTGCCCTTTTCATAGATATCTCTTTCTTCAAAAATTGCAATATCATAAGTCTTAGATCTTGTTTTAACTTTAAAATTTTCATCCTTCATCTTTAGTGTTAGAGTATAACCTGCAATTTCCTTAACTATTAAATCCTCAGATATTTCTTCTGCAAATTCTTTTAAATAATTTTCTAAAATTTTTCTAGAACTAGTTATTTCAAAAGTGGATTCTGTGCCAAGACTTTTTCTAATGGTGTTTGGCGTAACTTCTCTTCTATCAATGCCCCTAATTCTAAGATATATTTCTTCACCTGATTTCTTAAACATTTCTGTTAAAAATTCATAGGAAAGATCATATAAATCTGATACAGTATTTATTCCTATATTTCTAAGTTTTCTCTCAGATTTATTGCCAATTCCATGGATTTTTCTAATGTCAAGTGGCAGCAAAATATCTGGTATGTCGCTTTCTTTAATTATCTTTATACCCTTAGGTTTATTCCAATCACTTGCAAGTTTTGCCAAAAATTTATTATAACTCATGCCACAACTTACATTTAATCCAGTCCTCTCATAGACTTCATCTTGAAGTTTTTTAAGTAGATTCTCATCATATCCTATGCCTTCAATTGCAAGATAGGACTCATCAATTGATACCTTTTCAATTTTATTAGAATAATTTTTAAGTATTTCAAAAACTTCACGTGATTTTTCTAGATACCTTGCTCTTCTCATTGGCTTTATAATTAAATGATCGCAGAGATTTTTTGCCATATACATGGGCATGGCGGAGTGTATTCCATATTTTCTCGCAACATAATTAGCCGTAGTTACAACTCCGTGATTGCTCTTTCCACCTACGACTACTGGTTTACCTATTATGCTATTGTCATCTAATTCTTCTACCGATGCATAGAAGGCATCTATATCAACATGAATAATAATTTCCATAATACATCACAACTAAAGTATACCACATTTAGCTTTTTAATAAGTTTTCTATTTGGTATAATCACATAGAGGTGAGATCTTGAAAAAGACAGTCTATCTATATGATTTCGACAACACAGTTGTAGATTGTGAATCAATTGTTGAACTTTGGAAATATGCTTATATAAAGAGAAAACCAATAAAAAGACTTACACTTAGTCTATTTATTGCTTTTTTTCGTTCAAATATAAAAAAAGATTTTAAAATTGTAAAAAATGCAATGGTTTCGATTCTAAAATATTTCACAGATAATGAGATGCGTGAATTCATGGTAGATTATATTTTGCCAAAATATGTATTTAAAGAATTTGAAGATACATTTAATTCCCACGAAGAAGATTCTATTAAAATATTATGCTCTGCATCTGCAACAAATTATTTAAAATATGTAAAAGAAGTCTATGATTTTGATTATATAATCGGAACAGATTTGGATTTAAATTATAAACTTCTCTTTGAAAATAATAAGAGAGAAGTTAAGGTTAATAATATAAACAATTTATTAAAAAGAGAAGGAATAGAAATAGATTTTGAAAAATCAAAGGGCTATTCAGATTCTTACAAAGACGATAGATTTATGCTTGATATGGTTATGATGAAGTATCTTATCAATTCAAAAGTTGTGGAAGATGGGTTTGTGAATTTATTTTGGCATAGGAAGAGTAAGTGAGTTGGGGTAAATTTTAAAATAATTTTTAATTATATAGATTAATTTTATTTCTTTAAGAAATTTTTCTAAAGCTGGCGCTTTAAATTTCCTTTCGAAGGGGAATTAGGACGTTCCGAATCGTCCTTTTCCCCTTCGAGCATCCCCTTTACACCTTAACGGCCTGGCAGGGGCCCGTCCCACTTATACGCAAAGAGGCGTTCGACTAAATTTTC
>Ga0129315_1000209_pt1 | contig 63101 bp, 59 predicted proteins | sample Cm827metagenome_FD_94432 | JGI IMG/M metagenome (GOLD analysis project Ga0129315, IMG submission 94432) | Eastern black-and-white colobus group fecal microbial communities from Wisconsin, USA - Cm827 metagenome | ecosystem: Host-associated > Mammals > Digestive system > Large intestine > Fecal... | reverse complement strand
AGGTCCAGCATATATTGGTATTATCAGTATGATTCCAATGATTATTGTAGCAGTCATCATTTGCGTAAAGACGAAAAGGAATTGAGTATTAAAGAGATATTCAATCTCACCCACAAATTTCAGGTTGTCGGATTGTAAAGGCAGAGCCTTACGCAAGGTGCAGGAGAAAGACTCCGCTTGGGTTAAGGGCGAAGCGCCTTAGCCGTTCAAGGGTGAAACCATTGCCCAGTTAGTGGCGTTTCGCCACTAAGTACTGGGTATTGCTTGTAGCAAAGCTTCACAAGATTAAGCAACTTCGTTGCAATTCCCTTCGGGAAAAGAACTAAATATTGTTACGATAAACAGACTGAGTAGAGAGATTTACTTGGTCTTTTTTTATGGAAAGAAAGGAAAGATTACTCAGATCCTATAAGGACACTCTGCATGGTCAGAGAGGAGGAATTTGAAACCATGCTGATGGATATTTTGGAGAAAAAGGAGCTTTCTGTTTTAAGACAGGGAGCAGTCTGTACGGCCGGGCAATACCGGGAGGAAATGATCGCCAAAAAGGCCTGTGCGATCTACCGGGCAGCCATAGCGGGCTTTGCTAGTGGGCTTGCAAACGGAATTTCAGAGCTGGTTGCAGTGCAGTAAACAAAAAAAGAAAGAAACAGCATTTTTTGCACAGAACTACCCCCAAAAAGCTCTATTGAGATTGGAAACTGTGTGGTATGATAACAGATAGGAAGGAATTCAGCCAAGTAGAGAGGAAAGGCGGTAGCTATGAAGTTTACAAAAATGCATGGATGTGGCAACGATTATATTTATGTGGACGGCAGCAGGGAAATTATTCCCGCAGAACAAAAGCCGGAGCTTGTGAGAAAACTCAGTGACAGGCATTTCGGGATCGGCGGCGATGGGGTGATCTTTATTAATCCATCCAAGGAAGCGGATTTTGAAATGGAAATGTACAATATGGACGGTTCCAGGGCGGAGATGTGCGGAAACGGCATAAGGTGCGTAGGCAAGTATGTTTATGATAAAGGACTGACCGAAAAGACAAAGGTCAGCGTAATCAGCTGCGGCAGGATCAAATATCTGGAGCTTACCGTTGAGAGAGATGGTCAATGCAAAAATGACAGCCGTGGCACAGTATCTGCGGTAAAGGTCAACATGGGCTCCCCCATTCTGAAAGCAGAGGAAATTCCGGTTGTTTCCAAAAAAGAAGAAGTCATAGACGAGGAGATCATTGTAGAGGGCAAAGCATACAAAATGACATGCGTGTCAATGGGAAATCCCCATGCGGTAGTCTTTTTAGATGACACGGAAAGCCCTCTTGCAGGAATGAAAATAGAGGAACTGCCCTTAGAGCAGATCGGGCCTTCTTTTGAAAATCACGAAAGATTTCCCAAAAGGATCAATGCAGAGTTTGTGAAGGTAACGGACAGGGATCATATAGAAATGAGAGTCTGGGAAAGGGGAACGGGAGAAACCCTTGCCTGTGGAACGGGCGCCTGTGCCAGCGTATGTGCCTGCATCTTAAATGGTTTGACGAACAATCAGGTTGCTGTTAAACTATTAGGTGGCGAACTGAACATTCAGTGGGACAGAGAGGAGAACCTGATCTATATGACAGGCCCTGCGGAAACAGTTTTTGAAGGTGAAGTAAAGCTGTAGAAGCAGAGGACCCCCTTTGGAAAGCAGATGCAGCAGAGCAAGGACAGGAGGAGCAACCATATGTTTAAGATCAATGAGAACTATTTGAAGCTGCCCGGAAGTTATCTTTTTTCCACAGTAGGGAAAAAGCAAAGGGCTTACGAACAGGCACATCCAGATAAAAAAGTAATCAGACTGAGCATTGGAGATGTGACGCAGCCCCTTGTTCCGGCAATCATTACAGCACTTCATGGCGCTGTGGATGAGATGGCAAAGGCGGAAACCTTTAAGGGCTACGCACCGGATCTGGGCTATGAGTTTTTAAGAAATGCCATTGCAGAAAATGATTATAAGGCCAGAGGCTGTGAGATCACGGCAGATGAGATTTTTATTTCCGATGGCGCAAAGTGCGATTCCGGAAACATCCAGGAAATTTTCAGCGTAGATAATAAGATCGCAGTCTGCGATCCCGTGTACCCGGTTTATGTGGACACCAATGTAATGGCGGGAAGAACCGGCGTTTATGACAGCAAGAAGGAAACCTGGAGCGATGTGATCTACATGCCCTGTACAGCAGAAAATCAGTTTGCGCCGGAGATCCCGAAGGAAACGCCGGATCTGATCTACCTTTGCTTCCCCAACAACCCTACAGGCTCCACGATTAATAAGAGCCAGCTTCAGGAATGGGTTGATTATGCAAATAAGGTAGGGGCAGTGATCATTTATGACGCTGCTTACGAGGCTTATATTTCCGAGGCAGATGTACCGCATTCCATTTATGAATGCGAAGGGGCAAGAACCTGTGCCATTGAGCTTCGTTCTTTTTCCAAGAACGCAGGCTTTACAGGTGTACGTCTTGGATTTACTGTCATTCCCAAGGAACTGAAGTGCGGAGATACCTCTCTTCATTCCTTGTGGGCAAGAAGACACGGAACCAAATATAACGGCGCTCCTTACATTGTGCAGAGGGCAGGCGAGGCTGTTTACTCCCCGGAGGGCAAGGCACAGCTAAAGGAGCAGGTTGCTTATTATATGAAGAATGCAAGCTATATTCTGGAGGGCTTAAAGAGCGCTGGCTATACCGTGTCCGGCGGTGTAAATGCACCTTACATCTGGCTGAAAGCACCGAAGGGCATGACAAGCTGGGAGTTCTTTGATTATCTTCTGGAAAATGCCAATGTAGTAGGAACACCTGGCTCCGGCTTCGGACCCAGCGGGGAAACCTATTTCAGACTGACGGCATTTGGCAGCTACGAAAATACCGTAGAAGCCATCCGGAGAATACAGGCTCTGTAAAAAAGCATAGCGGCGGCTGCACTTAGACTAGCAGTGCAGCCGCTTTTTTGTTCTATAGGAAATTGCTATTTCCTATAGAACAAAAAACCTCCGGGGGATGCGCACTCGTGCAAGAGGAAAATGTCGCTAAAGCGACCGCACTCGGCGCGAGAGTTCCACAAGCGGAACTCTTTTCTCCATTTTTCGAGGAAATGACCTGTCGGCAAAATTGCTTTACCAAAAGACCTGTGATAGAATATGCCATAAATACAGGGAATAGAAAACGTATCATAACAGGAGGGAGGAAGCTTTGACAGAGCAACAATTTGAGAAAGCTGTCCGGCTGATGGTAAATGGAGATAAGGCCGGACTTCGTGAAATTTACGAAAATTATCTTGGATATATTTACCGCATTGTTTATGAGATCCTGCAGTCCAAAGAAAATGCAGAAGATGTGACCAGCGAATTTTTTATCAGGCTGTGGAATAAAGCAGAGCAGTATAAACCGGGGAACGGTCATAAAGGATACCTGGCGACCATGTCCCGGAATATGGCCATCGATTTCCTGCGCAGACATAGGAGGGAAGAGCTCACAGAGCTTTTACAGGATATGGGAAAAGAGGAAGAGGAAGGACAGGGCGGCAGTGAGCTTTTGAAGAAAAGCAATGTGAATGTGGAGGAAGAGGTTCTTTCCAACCTTTCCGTTAAACAGGCTATGGAGCAGCTTGGATGGGCAGAGAGACAGATCGTCAGTCTTAAGGTTCTTGGGGAGATGACCTTTAAGGAGATTGCCGCAGTAATGGAAATGCCCATGGGAACGGTGACCTGGAAGTATCAAAACGCAATGAAAAAGTTAAGGAGGTGTGGATATGAGTAAGAACTTTGAAGAAGAATACAAGGCTCTGGCAGATCAGGAGCTTCCCGATCTCTGGGATCGTATTGAAGAAGGTCTGGCACCCAGCTCCACACCCAAAGAGCCTGTGAAAAAAAGTACGAAGATAGTACAGTTTGTAAGGCGGTATAAAGGATCACTGGCGGCTGTGGTCTGTGTTCTTCTCATTTTACCTGCCGCAATTTTGATCAGCCAGAATACAAAGAAATCAGATGCAGCAGACCAGATAGCAAATGAACGCTTCAGACGGCCGGTGGTACTTACAGAGGAGCTTGAAAGCATGCCGGAGGAAGCAGCGGCAGCAGCCGGAGAAGAAGCTTCCTATCCAGAAGATGCGGCAGAAGAAGACTTCGACCTGGAAGGTGCAACCCAGGATACAGCAGAAACTGGTATTGCGCTCCTTTCGGAAAATCCAAGCGCAAAGCAGTCCTCCGCTGAGAAATCTCAGGCGCAGGCAGATGAAGAAGACTCTTCATCATCACAGATTATCTACGAAAAGGTTGCTTTTCAGGTAGAAAAGGTTTCGGAAGAAGAACCTCAGAAAATAGAGATCGTAGTTTTGCAGGAGCAGGAAGCATTATCGGCAGGAACAAAGCTGTGGGTGCAGAAATTGGAAGACATTAAGCTGACGTCAGGTGAAAGCTATTATGGAGACCTGGTATTCCAGGAGAAGGAACAAAGCTATATGCTTGACTCCATTTATCCGGATCGCCCGTAATCGTGGGGCATGGGTGTAAACGCCAGGAAAAGCGAAAAGCACCATAAAAGGGCCGTTGCTTATGCAACAGCCCTTTTAAAGGTCGCCTTAAGACACCTGTTTATTTACTTCTGCTCGGGTCCAACGTACTGAGCATCACCAAGACCAAGGATCAGAATGAAAATGGTGTTCAGGAAAAATAATCCAACACCAAATCCTGTGCTCTTTCCAAAAGCCTTTGCAAGCTTGATGCAGTACATAATTGTAATTACGATATTAACGCAGGGAACCAGGGTAAGAAGGAACATCCATCCATTTCCCCATGCAATATCATACATGCAGTATGCGTTGTAGAACGGAACGATTGCAGCCCAACCGGGTTTTCCTGCTTTTACCATGATCTTCCACATTGCAACGACAGTAAGTACAGCGATAGCAAGACAGAAAATATAGTAAAAAGCAAGCACTCCGCCGCTTACACCTGCAGCAACAGCATCATAATTGTAACTTTCCATATGTAACTTTCTCCCTTCATAAAGAATTGTTAATTGATATCTATATCATAATAATGGAAGGGGAAATAAATGTCAATACCTAAAATATTGGAAAGAAAATCTATAACCGCAATCTTAAAGCGCATCTGCCAGCTTTTCAAGCCGGGCGGTATCACTTTCCTTCAGGGCGCCGCGAATCGTTACGGTCTGATCCAGAAGCGTGATGTCCTTCATGGAGGATAAAACGGAAGCCATGGCTTTGGCGGCGCAGGGAGCCCAGGAGCCGTTTTCGATCAGGGCTACCGTGCGGTTTTGGAAGGCTTTGGCTTTCAGGTGTGCCAGAAAGCTTTCCATGACAGGCATGATCCCGCCGTCATAGGTAGGAGAAGCCAGTACCATTTTTCCGTAGCGGAAGGCGTCCTCAATGGCTTCGGAAAGCTCCTCTCTTGCAAGATCTGTAAGTACCACCTTGGGACAGCCCCTTTGCTTTAAAAGCTCTGCCAGCTTAAGGGCAGCCTCCCGGGTGTTTCCGTGAAGGGAAGCATAAGCAATGAAGACCCCTTCGGATTCCGGCTGGTAACTGCTCCAGATTTGATATTTCTCAAGATAGTAGCCCAGGTTTTCCGTTAAAACGGGGCCGTGGAGGGGACAGATGATCTGAATGTCAAGGGCGGCAGCCTTTTTCAGAAGGGCGGCTACGGGAATGCCGTATTTTCCTACTATATTAAAATAGTATCTTCTGGCTTCACAGGCCCAGTCCTCCTGAACATCCAGGGCGCCGAATTTTCCAAAACCATCCGCAGAAAAAAGAACCTTATCGCAGCTGTCATAGGTGACCATGACCTCTGGCCAGTGAACCATGGGCGCCATGACGAAATGAAGCTCATGCTTTCCAAGGGATAAGGTGTCGCCCTCCTTTACGGTAAGGGTATTTTTAGGAGAAAGATCTTCAAAGTATTGCAAAAGCATGGGAAAGGTCTTGGCATTGCCGATCAGGGTAGTGTCCGGATACTTGTCCAGAAAGGCCTTTACGCTGGAGGCATGATCCGGTTCAACATGGGAAATGACCAGATAATCAGGCGTTCTGCCTGCAAGAGCCTTCTCGAGATTTTGGAGGAAAGGCAGAGCCTTTCTGTGATCGACGGTGTCCATAACGGCGATCTTCTCATCCGTGATCAGATAGGAATTGTAGGAAACTCCGTTTGGAACGGGGTATTGCCCTTCAAACAGATCGATGTCATGGTCATTGGTGCCAATATAAAGAATATCCTTTGTGATTTCCAAAGCAAACACTCCTTTCGTAAGACATGATTTTATTTGAACAAATTATACACAAAAAAGGAAACGAGGGGAGCAGGTTTTTATAAGAGGATAAAATAAATCAATAAATTTGATTAAAATGCAACCTTGAAATGCAGAAAAAGGGATGTTAAGATAGGTCAAGAAATACGGCACAAATGCAATGTGTTATGCTTATTATATTTGACTTGGAGGAAAAAGACATGACTGATGTAGCAAAAAAATACGGAAGAGCATATTTTATGCCGCCTGAAGTAACCTATGATTGGGTAAAGAAGGATACCATAGAAAAACCGCCCATCTGGTGCAGCGTGGATCTCCGTGATGGAAACCAGGCGCTGATCGAGCCTATGGGATTAGAGGAAAAGCTGCAGTTTTTTGAGATGCTGGTAAAGGTTGGATTTAAGGAAATCGAAGTAGGATTTCCGGCGGCTTCCGATACAGAATATCAATTTGTAAGAGCATTGATTGAAAGAAACATGATCCCTGAGGATGTAACCATTCAGGTACTGACACAGGCAAGAGATCACATTATCAGAAAGACCTTTGAGGCGGTGAAGGGAGCGCCAAGAGCGGTGGTGCATCTTTACAACTCTACCTCTGTGGCACAGCGGGAACAGGTATTTAAGAAATCCAAGGAAGAGGTAAAGCAGCTTGCAATTGACGGCGCAAAGCTGTTAAAGAGTATTGCAGATGAGACAGAAGGAAACTTTACCTTTGAATACAGCCCGGAAAGCTTCCCGGGAACAGAGGTGGATTATGCCGTTGAGGTGTGCAATGCCGTTTTGGATGTATGGCAGCCGGATGCAGAGCATAAGGCGATCATCAATATTCCTACAACCGTACAGATCGCAATGCCCCATGTTTTTGCCTGCCAGGTAGAGTATATCCATAAGCATTTAAAGTACCGCGATGCAGTGGTACTGAGCGTACATCCTCATAATGACAGAGGCTGCGGCATCAGTGATGCGGAATTTGGAGTTCTGGCCGGAGCGGACAGAGTGGAAGGAACTTTGTTTGGCAACGGAGAGAGAACCGGAAACGTGGACGTTGTTACCCTGGCCCTTAACATGGTATGTCATGGCGTGGAGCCGGGACTTGATTTTTCCCATATCAATGAGATCAGAGAGACCTATGAGCTTTTAACAAGGATGCGGGTTTACGAAAGAGCGCCCTATGCCGGAGATTTGGTGTTTACGGCATTTTCCGGATCCCATCAGGATGCGATTTCCAAGGGAATGGCCTGGTGGAAGGAAGGAAAGAGCCATGGAAGATGGGAGGTTCCTTATCTGCCTATTGATCCTGAGGATGTGGGAAGAGAATATGAGTCTGACGTGATCAGGATCAACAGTCAGTCCGGAAAGGGCGGAATTGCCTTTATCCTGAAGCAGAACTTTGGTATTGCCCTTCCGGATAAGATGAAAGAGGAAGTGGGCTATCTGATGAAGGGAGTCTCCGATCAGTGTCATAAGGAGCTTGCCCCTTCAGATGTTTACCAGATCTTTGAGGATCATTATATTAATCAGAGAGAGATCTTTGATATTCCGGAATGCCACTTTAAGCAGGTAGAGGGAGGAATTGAGGCAGAGGTCACAATCTCCCAGGGAAGAGAGCGCAGGGTGATCATTACAAACGGAAACGGCCGCTTAGATGCAGTCAGCAATGCCATTAAGCTTTACTTTGGCGTAAGCTACGAGCTTTCCAGTTATGAGGAGCATGCGGTTTCCAAGGGATCTTCCTCCAGAGCGGCAGCTTATGTTGGAATTTTGTGTGAAGGAAAGATGTACTGGGGCGTAGGTCTTGATGAGGATATCATTAAGAGTTCCATTGCAGCGTTAGTGTCAGCAGGAAATAAGATGGCGCAAAGTGAAAATATTACAGAGGGCAGGGAGGAAAGGATTGTAGAGATCATGCGTTATGTCCAGGCCAATTATAAGAGTGTGACCTTAGATGAGCTTTCCGAAAACTTCCATCTTTCCAAGCCCTATCTTTCCAAATATATTAAGGAACACACAGGAGCCACCTTCCAGGAGGCAGTGAAGAAGGCCCGCATGAAAAAGGCAAGGGCCATGCTGAAGGAAACCAATCAGACCGTGGAGAGTATTGCGGCAAATGTGGGATATGAGACTGTGGAACATTTTAACAGGCTTTTCAAAAAGACGTATCAGATGACGCCCGTACAGTTCAGAAGAGAAAATCTCAAAAAATAGCGGTTGAAATAAGAAGGCTGTTTTAGTAGAATGTCTTTATAGGAAAAATTATGCTAAAGCGGAGGCTCTGTATGGAATTTTTGATTTTAGGCGGCGGTTTATTGATTGTGATCTTTGCAGCAGTCATTGCAGTGGTATCATCCGTTGTGTCAGCAGTAGCGGCTGAGCAGGATGAGGAAGCAGAAGACTAAGGCGGAGAGGAATCGGAAGCTGTCATGATGAAAAAGCTTTTGGAGTTGTATCATAAGTATGAGGAACTGGTAAACTATGTGATCGTAGGAGGACTTACCACACTGGTAAGCTGGATCGTTTATTTTGGAAGCGTTCTCACCTTTTTGGACGCAGAGAATGCCATCCAGCTGCAGATCGCCAATATCCTTTCCTGGGTTGCCGGTGTTGCCTTTGCTTATGGCACCAACAGAAAATTTGTTTTTAAAAGCAAGGAAAAAAATATATTAAAGGAAGCATCGCAGTTTACGGCTTCCAGAGTGTCAACGCTGTTTCTGGATATGATCGTTATGTTTGTGATGGTGACAGTCATGGGATTAAATGACGGCGTCAGCAAGATCGTATCGGCAGTGCTGGTGACTATTACCAATTATGTTCTCAGCAAGCTTGTGGTCTTTCGCAAGCGCGCATAAGACAAGCCCGTAATCCGCATACTATTTTCAAGGCGCAGAGCGTCTTGGAATGGAGAAAGAGGATGGATTACGAAATGAATGGAATTCCTCTGGGTCTTTCTATGGCATTACTCATGAATGAACAGGCGAAAGCCGGTTATGATGCTTTAAGCGAAACACAGAAGGAGCATCTGATCTTGAAATGTAAGGATGCCGGATCAAAGGAGGAGATGGATCGGATCATTTCCTCTATTTACCCGGCAGAAAGCGTGGAAAGCTTGTTTGAGGAACCGGATATTGACTAAGTGAAGGGTGTGGGCAGCTGCCCGCACCCTTTTGACACGGTAAGGAGAAGAAGATATGCTGAAATATCTGACGATCATTCTGACCGCCACTGCAATCCTGACTGCAGCGCAGGAAGAAGAGCTTCCAGGAACGCCCCGCAGCAGCTATGGTCTTGGAAGCGCAGCTTACCTGGAAGACTGCAACCTGCTTTACAGCCTGTTTGTGGATACGCCGGAGAACTGCTTTACGGAGCAGGATCGGGAACAGGCGCTGCAGCAGCTTGGGATTGCCTGTGATTATATTGAAGAGCAGGCCGTGGCTTATGGGAAAGAGGCAGCCCTTCTTTACGATTTTTCCCAAAATGAGGATCTGTCAGGAACAGCAGAGATCTCCTTTGAGGCAGCAGAAGGAGAGGCGTTTACGGAAGCCCTTGATGAGGAAATTGCAGGATGGAAGCAGACTTTGGTGTCCTATGGGGAGCTTCAGGAACGCTATCAGGCCAGTGGGATTGCCATGATCGTATGGATCAAGGGAGAGGGAACCTCCTATGCCATTGTCTTTGACGGAACGGACAGTCCTTTGGAAAGCGTGGTTTTGTTTTCTAAGGATCCGCCTGCGGCCTATGCCCATGAGATCCTGCATTTATTTGGGGCACATGACCTGTACCGGGGAGCAGAATATCAAAGGCCGGTAACAGATTATATTAAGAAGGAATATCCTTTAGAGATCATGTATACCATTACAGATGAAGAGGGAAAGGCGTATGAGGACCGGATCGTCAACACCCTTTCCCCGGTTACAGCCTATCAGCTGGGATGGCTTGAGGAAACGGAGGAGCTTTTAAAGTTTCCGGAGCTGAAACGAAGCATATTTTATTAAGAAGAAACAGGAGAACGGAAAGATGACAGAACGAAAGCAGGCGCTTTTGACAGGGGCATCCAGGGGGATCGGTGCGGAGATTGCCAGAATGCTTGCAAAGGAGGGCTACGATCTTTTCCTGATCTGTAAAAGCGCAGAAAAGGAGATCGCCCAGATCAAACAGGAATTGGAGGCAGAATTTGGAATCTGCTGCAGGACGGCTCTTTGCGATGTGTCAGATGCAGGGCAGGTGGAACAGGCAGTTGGGCAGGCCGGAGAGGTTCATGTGCTGATCAATAATGCAGCCATTTCTTATGTAGGGCTTTTGACGGATATGACGGTGGAACAGTGGCAGCAGGTGATCAATACCAATTTAAGCTCTCTGTTTTACTTTTGCAGGCTGGCCGTGCCGGGGATGGTGCACAGGAAACAAGGGAAGATCATTAATATCTCCTCCGTGTGGGGAAATGTAGGGGCTTCCATGGAGGTGGCCTACAGTGCGGCAAAGGGAGGCGTAAACAGCTTTACCAAGGCCCTTGCAAAGGAGCTGGCACCCAGCAATATCCAGGTGAACGGTGTTTCCTTCGGGATCATTGACACCCGTATGAATGCCTGTTTTTCAGAGGATGAGCTTGCCGCGATCCGGGAGGAAATCCCTGCCGACAGGATCGGAACGGCAAAGGAAGCGGCAGAGATGGTACGTCAGGTTTTAAATGCTCCCTCCTATTTTACGGGACAGATCGTCACCATGGACGGAGGCTGGCAGGGCTGATATTGGCAGGCGCAAAAGGCGCAGAAAAGAGGAAATTATGTATGATGTGATTATAATAGGAAGCGGGCCTGCGGGACTTTCTGCTTCCATTTATGCAAAGCGGGCAGGGTTAAATGCTCTTACCCTGGAAAAAAATCCCATGAGCGGCGGGCAGATCCTGAATACCTATGAGGTGGATAATTACCCGGGACTTCCCGGCATCAGCGGCTTTGACCTTGGGGTAAAGCTTCGGGAGCATGCGGAGAAGCTTGGCTGCGCATTTCAGGAGACTGAGGTTTTGGCGGTCAGAAGAGAAAGCAGCAGGGCAGAGCTTACCGCTGCCGGACATTCTGCGGAACAGGAGTTTTTCGTGCTTGAGACCAGGGAAGGACAGCTTGAGACCAAAACCCTGATTGCAGCCATGGGCGCCCATCATGCAAGGCTCCATGTGCCCGGAGAGGAAGAACTGTCGGGAATGGGAGTCTCGTACTGCGCAACCTGTGACGGCGCATTTTTCAGGGGAAGAGTAACCGCTGTGGTAGGCGGCGGGGATGTGGCGGTGGAAGACGCTATTTTTCTGGCAAGAGGCTGCAGTAAGGTTTATCTCATCCACAGAAGGGATAAACTGCGGGCGGCAGACTCTCTGCAAAGAGAGCTGATGGCGCTGCCTAATGTGGAGATCATCTGGGACACGGTGGTAAAAAGCATCGAGGGAGAGGATCAGGTAGAAGCGCTGACTCTTTTAAACAAAAGCACGGAGGAGGAGAAAATGCTTCCGGTAGACGGCGTATTTATTGCAGTGGGCATTATACCGGAAAGCGGACTGTTAAAGGAGCTGGCAGAATGTGACGGGAAGGGCTATCTGCTGGCAGGAGAGGATGGAGTGTGCAGCACGCCCGGTATTTTTGCAGCGGGAGATGTGCGCTCCAAGAAACTGCGACAGGTAGTGACGGCGGTGGCAGACGGAGCAAATGCGGTTACATCTGCGCTGGAATATATGAATGTTTTGTGAACAAAGGCTGGAAATATCTTCCATTGGTTGACATACTGTAATATAAGTGCTATATTTATTAACAGATTTAACAATTTTGTAATATTTAAGCACGAAACAGGGAAACCTTTTGATAGACCAGATTGGAGGATGACATGCGTAAGAGAAATGCGAAAGCAGCAAAGCAGGCAGCAGTTGGATTTTTATCTGCGGCAATTCTGTTTTCCAGCATTCAGATAGATGCCTTTGCAAAAGAGGCAAACGGACTGCCCTCCGCAGGAGTGGATTTTATCCTTTCCTCAGATGCAACCAGTGTGAAGAGCTTAAAGGAAGAAAAGGAAAGCCAGAATGCAGACACTGCAGCAACTGCTTCCCCTTCCCCATCGGCAACGCCCCAGGCAAGCAGCACGCCTACAGCGATCGCCAGTCTTCCCAGCGCCCTGCCCACAGCTACAGCGGGACGGGTAGGAGTGGTAAGCGATTCAGAAGAAGAGATTATTGAAGAAAAGATCATAGAAGAGACCATGATGGCAACCACTGACAAGACTGTTAAGCAGATGGATCGTCAGCTTGAGAACAAGCGTGAGGAAGAGAGCTTTAAGTCTTTAGTGATCGCAAAGGTCAATGACTATGTTAATGTAAGAAGTATCCCCAGTGAAGAGGGAGAGATCCTTGGTAAGCTTTATGACAAGTCCGTTGGAGAATATATTTCCGAAGAAAACGGATGGTATGAGATCACCTCAGGAAGCGTTACTGGTTATGTGAAAGCGGAATACTGTGTGACCGGTGAGGACGCAGTAGAGCTTGCAAAGAAGGTGGGAACCAGAATTGCAACGGTAAATACCACCACTCTTAAGGTTCGTGAGGAGCCCGGCCTGGACGCAACGGTTCTGGGTCTGATCCCCATTGATGATCAGCTGATCGTCACAGAAGAATTAGGAGACTGGGTTAAGGTTAATATCGAGGAAGGTGACGGATATGTTTCAACCGATTACGTTACCCTTTCCACAGAATTTGTAAAGGCAGAATCCAAGGAAGAGGAAGAAGCCAGGCTGGCAAAGGAAGAAGCAGAGCGCAAGGCTGCACAGGCAGCAGCAAAGGCAGCGGCAAAATCAAGCAGCAGTTCCTCATCAGGAAGCCAGGAGGTCTATGCTCCTGTGATTTCCGGAAGCGAAAGCGAGCTGGGACAGTCCGTAGCAAACTTCGCCTGCCAGTTTGTAGGAAATCCTTATGTATGGGGCGGCACCAGCCTGACAAATGGTGCGGACTGCTCAGGATTTGTTATGAGCGTTTATAACAACTTCGGCGTAAGCCTGCCTCATTCTTCTTCAGCAGACAGAAGTGTGGGCGCAGCAGTAAACGGCATTGAAAATGCCCAGCCCGGTGACATTGTATGCTATTCCGGACATGTGGCAATTTATATCGGAAATGGACAGATCGTTCATGCATCTACCGCAAAGACGGGAATTATCATTTCCAATGCAAGCTATCGTTCCATTCTTTCCGTCAGAAGAATTTTCTAAGCAGAAACAGAAAGTGACAACGGGCAGCGGCCAAAGCCGCTGCCTTTTTTGTGCGCCTAGCGGAGCACGTTTCTCACAAACAGAAAGAAAGTGTCAGACATTTTTTTTTTGAAATAAAGTGGTTGACAAGCGGTCACTTGTACATGTTTCACAAACTTTTTTTCAAAGGAGAAAAAACAGCCCTCAAAAGACAAAAGACACAGGCGTCGGGTTATCCACAAAAAAAGGCTGTCATATGTCTGCAAAATGACTTATACACGATTTTATCCACATTATCCACAGAAAATCACAGAAAAACAGCCGCGCCGGAAAGAGAGGGTTTGGAACGGGTGTTTTGTGGATAATGTTCAGAGGGAAGAAAAAGATAGAAAAATGTCGAACAAAATGGATAAATGAAATTGTCCGAAAACAATTTGGATTGCAAAACAAAAAGATGGAATTGTTGCAAAACAGTAGTATAGTGTGGTATAATGTCCATACAATAATCCAGAGAAAGGATGATGAATATGAAATTTATTATCGTTGGTAAGAATATTGAGGTTACCCCGGGGCTCCGCAGTGCAGTTGAGGACAAGATTGGCAAGCTGGAGAAGTATTTTACACCGGAAACAGAGGTTCATGTAACTCTGAGCGTAGAGAAGGAGAGGCAGAAGATAGAGGTTACCATTCCCGTGAAGGGCAGTATCATCCGTTCTGAGCAGGTCAGCAGCGATATGTATGTATCCATTGACCTTGTGGAAGAGATCATTGAAAGACAGCTGAAGAAATACAAGAGAAAGCTGGTGGATCAGCAGCAGGCGGCAAGCTTCTTCAAACAGGAATTCATTGAGAAGGATTATATGGATGAGGACGAGATCAAGATCATCCGTACCAAGAAGTTTGACATTAAGCCCATGTATCCTGAGGATGCCTGCATCCAAATGGAGCTTTTGGGACATAACTTCTATGTTTTCGTAAACGCAGAAACAGAGCAGGTCAATGTTGCCTACAAGCGTAAGGGCGGCACATACGGCCTGATCGAACCGGAATATTAAACAGAACAGAAGCTTCTGCAAAAAGATGTGTGGTAACCCACACATCTTTTTGTTATAATATACCATACTGAATAAGACAGGGGCGCAGGGAGTTGACAGAAAGATATTTTCCCTGTGGCAGGCTGTTTTGAAACGAGGATAAGGATGGCAGTTGTACAGATCTTGGCATTTCTGCTGGCGGTGCTTGGGATTGCAAAAAAATTTCAGCTAAAGTTTGTGGAGGCGGTTCCCGTAGGAACGTCTTTGCTTGTGATGCTTCTTTATGGGCTGTCTTTTTTCCGCGCCCTTTCCCTGTCGGATTATCTTGCCGCCGCTTTCCTCCTTTTTGTGCTGATCCGGTTTATCAGGGCTTCCCGTGATGAGAAAAGGAATATGCTCTCCTTTGGAAAGGACTGCCTGACAGAGGGAGGAGCGCTGACAGCGCTGCTCATGACGGCAGTGGTGACGATCTGTGTGGGAAGCAAGCTGGTGAGCTGGTGGGATGATTACAATTTCTGGGCAACAGATGTAAAATCCATTTATTATTTAGATGGCTTTGCGGGAAAATATACAAATGTGGCGCCGGAATTCGGGGACTATCCGCCGGCAACCCAGATGATCAAATGGTGGTTTCTGCATTTTTCACCCGGACAGTTCAAAGAAGGACTGATGTTTGGCGGTTATTATTTTATGATGCTGTCCTTTTTATTTCCCCTGCTGTCCTTTTTGCAAAAGAAAAATCCAATAAAGATGCTCCTTGGAGGCGCAGCACTGTGGCTTTTTCCGGCAGTGGCAGAGGCTTTCTGGCTTGACGGCTGCTGTGCAGATCTGATCATGGCGGTGATCTATGGTGCGTTTTTGACGGCGGTATGTGAGGAAAGGCGGGAAGAGAGCCTGCTTTATTATGGACGACAGGCGCTGTATCTGATGGTACTTGTGCTTTGTAAAAACACAGGAATTCTGTGGGCAGTCTTTGGCCTTATATTCAGCTTCGGCTATCAGCTTCTAAAACGGAGGCGGACAGGGGAAGACCTGCAGGGGCGGAAAAGGGTGCGCAGAGCTTTTCTGATAGTAAGCCTTCTTACGCTGTCTGCGGAGGGTTCCTGGCTGCTCTTCTGCCTGATGAACAGGAGAGTGGCGAAGCTGACCGGCACAGCCATCAAAATGGCAACCGGTTCTATGGGGATCCCGGAATATCAGGACACCATGGTAAAGGCATTTTTGGAGGCCTTTGTGAGCTGGCCCCTGCACAGGGGGAAAACACCGGCGCTGGATCTCAGCCCTCTTGGCCTGTATCTGATCCTGCTGCTTGTGGTGGCGCTCTTTTATAAATTCAGGATCTGGAACCGCAAAAAGGCGGTATATATGGGATGCTTTTTTGGCATATCGGGACTGGTGTTTTACGGCTTTAATCTGGTGAGCCACCTGACGATCTTTGCCGTGGAAACACAGTATCTGGAACCCTTTGGGATGGTATCCTCCATTGAGCGGTACGGAGCGCCCTTTACCATTGGAGGCCTGTATCTTCTGGCTGATACTTTGCTGCGGAACGGGCGGAAGAACTCTGACAGGAAATACAGAAACGCAGGGGCCTATATCTGTCTGGCCTTTGTCCTTTTGACAACGGATTATGCAGGGGCCTATCGTGCGATCTGGGGATACCGTGAAAAGACGGATGAAATCCTTTCCGAAAGAGAAGAGATTGTAGACCAGGATGCAAGGGACTTTTTGAACCGGATCGGCGCAGGGACGAAAAAAAGCCCGGGACGGGTGTTATATTTGCGGGACAGCTCAGACGTCAGCTGGGTGCGCAATACCTATATCAGCTTTGAGGCAGCTCCGGTATCTGTGATGTACGGAAATATTGATTCGCAGAATACCGGTGCAGAGGATGTGGCAGCGGCAGTACGGGAGGCCCATGCCGGATATCTTTATGTGGAGGAGCTTACTGGAAGCGGTGCCTTTCTTTCCGAGCTTTTGCCTGATGGAAGCTTTGAGTATGGCAGGCTGTATCAGGTAACAGAAGAGGGAGAAAGCCTTTTTCTGAAGGAGCCGGGGCAAAAGACAGAAGGAGAACAAGAATAAATGGAAAAGACAGCGCTGCAGATACCGATCATCATTCCATCCTATGAACCGGATGAAAAGCTTCCGGTGCTTTTGGAAAAGCTGAAGGAAGCAGGCTTTGAAAATATTGTGATCGTGGATGACGGAAGCGGAGAAAAATATGCTCCCTTTTTTACCCAGGCAAAGGAGCAGTTTGGGTGCAGGGTTCTGCATCATGCCATCAATCAGGGAAAGGGAAGGGCGCTTAAAACAGCCTTTAACGACTGTTTGAAAAACTATCCGGAGGCCGTGGGAGCAATTACGGCTGACTCGGATGGTCAACATACACCGGAATGTATCATGGCATGTGCCCAGGCTCTTTTGAACCACCCGGAGGCGCTGATCATGGGATGCCGGTGCTTTGAGGGAGAGGACGTTCCGGCAAGATCCGAGTTTGGAAATAAGTGCACCAGGGTTGTAATGAAATATCTCACAGGGGTTGTGGTGTCAGACACCCAGACAGGACTTCGGGGCATTCCGGCCGGCTTTATGAAAGAGCTTCTTACGGTAAAGGGAGAGCGGTTTGAATTTGAGACCAATATGCTGATGGAGACCAAGCGGCTTGGCATTCCCATTGTGGAAGTGCCCATTCAAACCATTTATATAGAAGAAAACAAAACCAGTCATTTTCATCCCATCAAGGACTCCATGCGCATTTATCTGCTGTTTGGGAAATTTATGTTTTCCTCCCTGTCCTCCAGCGTGGTGGATCTGATCCTGTTTTCCATCTTCTGTTATTTCCTGAAGGGAAGGCAGTGGGGAAGCATTTCCTATCTTACCGCCGCAACGGTATTTGCAAGGATCCTTTCCGCCTTTTATAATTATTCCCTGAATTATAAGGTGGTATTTCAAAGCGAAGGCACAGTGGGAACCACACTGCCGAAGTATGCGCTTTTGGCGGTAGTTCAGATGGGACTCAGCGCACTTCTTGTCAACTTCCTGTATCCCTTTTTTGGAGGCTTAGAGGTGCTCATCAAAATACCCGTGGACATATTCCTGTTTTTCCTCAGTTTTGTGATCCAGCGGGAGTTTGTGTACGCAAAAAAGCATTGACAGCCGGATCCCTCATCTGAAAGCAGCGGAGCCATTCCTTGGTTTCCATGTTCTTTTCTGTGAGGGATCTGTTTTTGGACAAAAACCGGGTAAGAGCGTAGCAGTCGATCCAGATCTCATTGTTTCCTTCCTTCTGGGACTCGTCGAAAATGAGCTGCAGGCCCCAGTGGAGATGAACGGTGTCGATATTGTTGGTGTTCTCCTTGGTGCTGTAGCCGGTGTGGCCCATATAGCCGATCACATCCCCGGCAGTTACCACACTGCCCTCCTTCAGATCAAGGGCATAGGGAAAATTCTGCCGCAGATGGGCGTAATAATAATAGCGCTTCTGATCAAAGCTGCGGATGCCGATCCGCCAGCCTCCGTACTGGTTCCAGCCAAGAGCCTCCACATAGCCGGATTCAATGGCGGTTATGGGAGTTCCGACCTGCCCCATCATGTCATGGCCAAGGTGGGGTCTTTTGTAGCCATAGCTTCTGGAGGAACCAAAATCGTCATAATCGCTGTAGTCAAATCCTTTGGCAATGGGAGAAAAGGCTTTCAGCCCGTAAACCTTCTTCCATACCTTCCTGCCGGTATCATCCATCTGTTCAATCTCATATTCGCCCACCATCCCGCCAAGAACAGCTTCATAAGCTTCCAGGTAATAAGGATAATAGGGAAGCTCCTTTGTCAGCTCCTCTAAGGTGGCAGAACCTTCCGAAAGCTCCCCTGAAAGCTTTCGCATCACAGAAAGGCTTTTCTGGTCAAACTTTCCGCCGGTTTTGGCGGCAGCGTAGGCAAGAAGCTCTGTCCAGCGGACGGGATGGCCTGCGGCATACTGCTCGATGTCAAGATCATAAGCGGCGCACAGAGCCTCATAGGTTACCGTAAAATCCACCCACTTAATATAGTCTCCCTGGGCGCCGGCAGCTACCTCAATGACAGGGGACAAGGAGGCAGGGGAGGGTTCCTTTGGGGCGGACAGACGGAGAAGGAAAAAGAAAGAAATGCAGAGCAGTATTGCCAGCCCTGCTTTTCGGATGAGCTTTTTGCGAGATTGATCCATGACCTTTGGAAATTCCTTGTTTTTTGAGCAGGAGTTAATGATATATATGAAAGGCCGGGGCGGGATATGCTAAGGGGCATGGGCAGGATATGCAAAGGGCGTGGGCGGAAAAACGGACAGGCAGGAAGCAGGGCGGAATTTCCCGGATGGCGGTTGACAAAGGGAAAAGAGTTTAATATGATACAATTCAAGGCAGAATAGAGTGGCTTTTACAGTGGAAAAAGGAGAGAAAAAAAAGAATGTTTGGAAAAAAGCAAAATCAAGACGGACCGGAACGCTTCCGGGAAGAAAATAAGGGAAAGAAGATCACAGGAGCGATCAGCCTGGTAGTGATCGTGCTGCTTGTGCTGGTACTTTTATCCTCCAGCTTTTATTCCCTGCGGGAAAATGAATACGCAGTGGTGACTACCTTTGGCGTGCCCAAGGTGGTGGAGCAGTCGGGCATTCACTTAAAGGTGCCCTTTGTGCAGCAGCTTTTGCGGGTGCCCAAGACCATTAACGGATTTCCCATCGGATATTCTACCGAGGATAACGAAAACGTGGATGCGGAATCCTTTATGATCACAAGGGACTACAATTTTGTGAATGTGGATTTTTATGTGGAGTACCGGGTGACAGATCCGGTGAAGTACAGCTATGCATCAGAAAGCCCTGTTGATATTTTGAAAATGCTGACCCAAAGCTATATCAGGGACACTATCGGACTTTATGATGTGGACAGCGTGATCACAACGGGAAAGAGCGAGATCCAGGCATCCATTAAGGAAAAGATCATGAAGCGTTTAGAGCAGGAGGATCTGGGGATCCAGCTGGTAAATATCACCATCCAGGATGCAGAGCCGCCTACCCAGGAGGTCATCAATGCCTTTAAGAATGTGGAAAACGCAAAGCAGGGGAAGGAAACCTCCATCAATAAGGCAAACCAGAAGCGGAATGAGGATATCCCCGCAGCCAGGGCAGCCGCTGACGAAACAGTAAAAACGGCAAACGCACAGGCACAGGAGAGGATCAACGAGGCCAAGGGACAGGTGGCCAGATTAAATGAGCTTTATGCAGAATATCAGAAATATCCGCTGATCACCAAGCAGAGAATGTTTTATGAGACCATGGAAGAGATCCTGCCGGATATGAAGGTGATCATTGAAAAGAGCGACGGCAGCACACAGACCATGCTGCCTCTGGAATCCTTTGCAAGCTTTCAGACAGAAAGCGCCGGAAAGACGCAGGAAACCATGACAACGCAGAATGCAGGAAATCCTGCAGATGGGGAGGAGGAATAGAGATGAAAAACAAATCGGTTATCTGGATCGCGGCAGTTGTAGTGATCCTGCTGCTTCTTGCAGGCAACAGCCTTGTAGTTACATACCCCAATGAATACACGGTGATCAAGGAATTTGGAAGGATTGAAAGCATCAGGCAGGAGCCGGGGCTCAGCATCAAAGTTCCCTTTATCCAGACGGCGGAAAAAATTCAAAACGAGGTGCTGCTTTATGACCTTGCCATCAGCGATGTAATGACCAAGGACAAAAAGTCCATGATCGCAGACTGCTTTGTATTATGGAAGATCGAGGATCCCTACAAATATACCCAGACCTTAAGCGCCCAGAAGGGGAATGCAGAATTCAGGATCGATACCATTGTGTACAACAGCCTGAAAAATGTGATCAGCAGCCTGAGCCAGGAGGAAGTGATCAGCGGAAGGGATGGAGAACTGGCGGCAGCCATTAAGGATAATATCGGCAATACCCTGGAGCAGTACGGAATTTCCCTGATCGCAGTGGAGACCAAGTCCCTGGATCTTCCGGATGAAAATAAGAATGCGGTTTACGAGAGAATGATCTCAGAGCGGAATAATATTGCAGCCACCTATCAGGCGGAAGGACAGGAGGAGGCAAAGGAGATCTCCAACAATACCAATGCGGAGATCATTGTCATGCAGTCCGAGGCGGACGCCCAGGCGGCAGAGATCATTGCCAGCGGCGAGGCAGAGTACATGAGGATCTTAAGCGAGGCCTACAACGATCCGGAAAAAGCGGACTTTTATCTGTTCCTCAGATCTCTGGATGCAGCCAAGCTGACCATGACGGGAAATAACAAAACATTGATTATTGATGAAACTTCTCCTATTGCACAGCTCTTTTATTAAGGATGCCGTTGCAAAAAAAGAGACACTATGTTATAATGTAGACCGTGGAAATGATAAAAAATTAACAATCATTTTAAAAACCTAACGGAGGAAAGAAACATGGCAAAGAAAGTAGTTTTAGCCGGTGCCTGCCGTACTGCAATCGGTACAATGGGCGGCACACTCAGCACAACCCCAGCAGTAGAGCTTGGCGCAATCGTGATCAAGGAAGCATTAAAGAGAGCCGGTGTGGCTCCTGAGCAGGTAGACCAGGTATATATGGGCTGTGTTATTCAGGCAGGACAGGGACAGAACGTTGCTCGTCAGGCAACTCTCAAAGCAGGTTTGCCGATCGAAGTACCTGCGGTTACCATGAACGTAGTTTGTGGTTCCGGTCTGAACTGTGTAAATCAGGCTGCACAGATGATCATGGCAGGAGATGCAGACATCGTTGTAGCAGGTGGTATGGAGAATATGTCCATGGCTCCTTACGCAGTTCCTCAGGCACGTTTTGGATATAGAATGAACAATGGTGTTCTGGTAGATACCATGATCAAGGATGCTCTTTGGGATGCATTCAATGATTATCACATGATCAAGACAGCAGACAATATCGCAGAGAGATGGGGACTTACCAGAGAAGAGCTGGATGAGTTCGCATTAAAGAGCCAGCAGAAGGCCTGCGCAGCACAGGAAGCAGGCGCATTTGACAAGGAGATCGTTCCTGTAGAAGTAAAGAAGAAAAAAGAGACCATCGTATTTAATAAGGATGAGGGCCCTCGTCCGGGATCTACCATCGAAGGTCTTGCAAAGCTCCGTCCTATCAACCAGGGCGGCTTCGTAACAGCAGGTAATGCATCCGGTATCAATGATGGTGCAGCAGCCGTTGTAGTAATGAGCGAAGAGAAGGCAAAGGAGCTTGGCGTAAAGCCTATGGCAACCTTTGTAGCAGGCGGTCTTGCAGGTGTTGATCCTGCAGTCATGGGAATTGGCCCTGTAGCTGCAACCAAGAAGGTTATGGCAAAGGCCGGTTATAAGATCGAAGACTTTGATATCATCGAGGCAAATGAAGCATTTGCAGCACAGTCTGTAGCAGTAGGCAAGGATCTTGGCATTGATGTAGACAGACAGTTAAATCCTAACGGCGGTGCAATCGCCCTTGGACATCCTGTCGGAGCATCAGGCTGCCGTATCCTGGTAACCCTGCTTCACGAGATGGAAGCAAGAGATGCAAAGAAGGGTCTTGCAACCCTTTGTATCGGCGGCGGCATGGGCTGCGCAACAATCGTTACAAGAGAGTAATTTCATAAAAAATAACCGGATAAGCAGGCTTCAAAACAGGAGATCCATTCCTGTTTAGGGGTCTGCTTATCGAGGTGTAAAGAAAAGGAGTCATAACAATGGATTTTATTTTGTATGAGCAAAACGGCAGCGTGGCAACCATCACCATCAACCGTGAAAAAGCATTAAACGCACTGAATTCACAGGTGCTGGACGAGCTGAACGCTACACTGGATGCTGTTAATCTGGATGAAGTGAGATGCCTGATCTTAACAGGCGCAGGACAGAAGTCCTTTGTTGCCGGTGCAGACATCGGCGAAATGAGCACCCTTACCAAGGCAGAAGGCGAAGCCTTTGGAAAGAAGGGAAATGATGTTTTCCGCAAGCTTGAAACTTTCCCGATCCCTGTGATCGCAGCAGTAAACGGCTTTGCACTTGGCGGCGGCTGCGAGATCTCCATGAGCTGTGACATCAGGATCTGTTCCGATAACGCTGTATTTGGACAGCCCGAGGTAGGCCTTGGCATTACCCCCGGCTTTGGCGGTACTCAGAGACTTGCCCGTCTGGTTGGAGCCGGCATGGCAAAGCAGATGATCTACACAGCAAGAAATATCAAGGCTGACGAGGCATACAGAATTGGTCTTGTAAATGCAGTATATCCCCAGGAGGAGCTCCTTCCCGCAGCACAGAAGATGGCAGCAGGCATTGCAAAGAATGCGCCCATCGCTGTACGCAACTGCAAGAAGGCCATCAATGAAGGACTGGATGCAGATATGGACGAGGCGATCGTGATTGAGGAAAAGCTTTTCGGCGACTGCTTCGAGACAGAGGATCAGAAGTACGGCATGGCATTCTTCCTTGATAAGAACAAGGAAAAGGTAAAAGAGCCTTTTAAGAACTGCTAAGGTAAATATGGTTTTATTATCAGGGCAATGACCTGATGAAAAATAAATTAACTATTATTAGGAGGACAAAAAATGAAAGTAGGTATTATTGGCGCAGGTACCATGGGACAGGGTATTGCCAAGGCCTTTGCTCAGGTTGAAGGTTATGAGGTTGCACTCTGCGATATTAAGCAGGAGTGGGCTGAAGGCGGAAAAGAAAAGATTGCCAAGGGCTATGCAAGACTGGTTGAAAAAGGCAAGATGACACAGGAAGCTGTAGACGGCATTCTTGCCAAGATCACACCCGGACTGAAGGAAGACCTTTGCAAGGACTGTGACCTTATCGTGGAAGCTGCATTTGAAAATATGGAAGTAAAGAAGACAACCTTTGGAGAACTTGATAAGATCGCAAAGCCGGAATGTATTTTTGCATCCAATACTTCCAGCCTTTCCATTACAGAGATCGGAAACGGCTTAAACCGTCCGATGATCGGTATGCATTTCTTCAATCCTGCTGACCGTATGAAGCTGGTTGAGGTAATTGCAGGCGTAAATACTCCTGCAGAGACTGTAAATGCTATTAAGAAGATCTCCGAGGAGATCGGTAAGACACCTGTTCAGGTAAATGAAGCAGCAGGCTTTGTTGTAAACCGTATCCTGGTTCCGATGATCAACGAAGCAGCCTTCATCAAGATGGAAGGTGTTTCTGATATTGCAGGCATTGACGCAGCAATGAAGCTGGGCGCAAATCATCCCATGGGACCCCTTGAGCTGGGTGATTTCATTGGTCTTGATATCTGCCTTGCAATTATGGATGTTCTTTACAACGAGACCGGCGACAGCAAGTATCGTGCATGCCCTCTGATCCGTAAGATGGTTCGCGGCGGTAACCTTGGTGTTAAGAGCGGTAAGGGCTTCTATGTTTATAACGCAGACAGAACAAAGACCCCGGTTGATGCTCAGTAAATAATTGGGGCCTGAATACTGTCCCAGTATAATCATATTTTATGGAGGAAATAAAAATCATGGATTTTACGTTAAGCAAACAACATGAAATGGCAAGAACTCTTTTCAAAGAGTTTGCAGAAAAGGAAGTAAAGCCTTTAGCACAGGAAGTAGACGAAACAGAAGTTTTCCCCAGAGGAACTGTTGAGAAAATGGCAAAGGCTGGTTTCCTTGGTATTCCCGTTCCCAAGGAGTATGGCGGACAGGGATGTGACCCTCTGACCTACGCTATGTGCGTAGAGGAACTCTCCAAGGTCTGCGGTACAACAGGCGTTATCGTATCCGCACATACCTCTCTTTGCTGTGATCCTATCCAGACCTACGGTACAGAAGAGCAGAAGCAGAAATACCTTGTTCCCCTTGCAAAGGGCGAGAAGCTTGGTGCTTTCGGTTTAACTGAGCCTGGAGCTGGTACAGATGCACAGGGACAGCAGACCAAGGCTGTTCTGGATGGAGATGAGTGGGTATTAAACGGCTCCAAGATCTTCATTACCAACGGTAAGGAAGCAGACGTATATGTTATCTTTGCAGTAACCAGCGTTGTAACAGATGCAAAGGGAAGAAGCAAGAAGATGATCTCTGCCTTTATCGTAGAGAAGGGAACACCCGGATTTACCTTCGGTACCAAGGAAAATAAGATGGGTATCCGCGGTTCATCCACTTACGAGCTGATCTTTACTGACTGCCGTATCCCGAAGGAGAACCTGCTTGGACAGGAAGGAAAGGGCTTCGGTATTGCAATGCATACTTTGGATGGCGGACGTATCGGTATCGCTGCACAGGCTCTTGGACTTGCTGAGGGCGCTCTTGACAGAACCATTGCCTATGTAAAGGAAAGAAAGCAGTTCGGCAGAGCAATCGGCGCATTCCAGAACACCCAGTTCCAGTTAGCAGATATGGCTACCAAGGTTCAGGCTGCACAGTACATGGTTTACAGAGCCGCTATGGCAAAGGCTACCCAGAAGAGCTACACAGTAGAAGCAGCTATGGCAAAGCTTTATGCAGCAGAGGTTGCTATGGAAGTTACCACCAAGGCTGTTCAGCTTCACGGCGGTTACGGCTACATCAGAGAGTACGATGTAGAGCGTATGATGAGAGATGCCAAGATCACCGAGATCTATGAAGGAACCTCTGAAGTTCAGAGAATGGTTATTTCAGGTTCCCTGCTTAAGTAAGACGGCATAAAGTGATAGATTAAATTTAAAAGGAGAGAAAATACAATGAAAATCGTTGTTTGTGTTAAACAGGTACCTGATACAAAGGGCGGCGTAAAGTTTAACCCCGATGGTACACTTGACAGAGGTGCGATGCTGACCATCATGAACCCTGATGATAAAGCAGGTCTGGAAGCAGCGCTTAGATTAAAAGACCAGTATGGAGCAGAGGTTACCGTTGTTACCATGGGACTTCCCAAGGCAGAAGAGGTTCTTCGTGAGGCAATGGCTATGGGCGCTGACAAGGGTATTCTGGTTACTGACCGCGTACTCGGCGGTGCTGATACCTGGGCAACCTCCCAGACCCTTGCAGGAGCACTCCGCAACCTGGAGTATGATCTGATCATCACAGGACGTCAGGCTATCGACGGCGATACCGCACAGGTTGGCCCTCAGATTTCCGAGCATCTTGGTATTCCTGTTATTTCCTACGCACAGAAGATCGAGGTGGAAGGTGACAGCGTGATCGTTGAGCGTCAGTTTGACGACAGATATCATGTATTAAAGGCTAAAATGCCCTGCCTGATCACTGCACTTGCAGAACTCAATGAGCCCCGTTATATGACACCCGGCGGAATTTTCGATGCCTACAAGGCTGACATTACCGTATGGGGAAGAGCTGATCTGAAGGATGTAGAAGACTCCAACCTTGGTCTGAAGGGTTCACCTACCCAGATCGCAAAGGCTTCCGATAAGGTAAGAAAGGGAGCAGGCGAGAAGGTAGTTCTTGATCCTACAGAGGCTGTTGACTACATTGTTGACAAGTTAAAAGTAAAGCATGTCATCTAAGATATCGAAAAGAAAAATAATGGAGGTTCATCATGAATATTCAAGATTATAAAGGAGTATTTGTCTTTGCTCAGCAGGTAGACAATGTACTCAGTGGAATTGCTTTGGAACTGGTTGGAAAGGGAAAAGACCTTGCCAAAGATTTAGGAACAGAAGTAACCGCAGTTCTGGTCGGCAGCGATGTAAAGGCACTTGCTGACGAACTGGCTGAATACGGTGCTGATAAGGTGATCGTTGTTGATGATCCTGAATTGAAGGAGTACAGAACAGAGCCTTATGCACATGCACTTGCATCTGTTATCAATGAGTTCAAGCCTGAGATTTTCCTGGTAGGTGCTACAGCTATCGGCCGTGACCTTGGCCCTAGAGTATCTGCAAGAATTCATACCGGTCTGACAGCAGACTGTACACAGCTTGAGATCGGTGATTTCCCGATCAACCCGATTCCCGGAAAGGAACAGCTTCACAATCAGCTGCTGATGACTCGTCCTGCATTCGGTGGAAACACCATTGCAACCATCGCATGCCCGAACTTCCGTCCTCAGATGGCAACAGTTCGTCCCGGTGTTATGCAGAAGGCTGACAGAGTTGTAGGCGCTAAGGCTGAAGTGATCGAGTTCAACCCCGGATTTACACCTGACAACAAGTATGTTGAGATCCTTAAGGTTGTTAAGGCTGTCTCTGATGTAGCTGATATTATGGATGCTAAGATCCTGGTATCCGGCGGCCGTGGCGTAGGAAGTGCAGAAAACTTCAAGATCCTTGAGGATCTTGCAGAGGTACTTGGCGGTACCGTAAGCTGCTCCCGTGCTGTTGTAGATGCAGGCTGGAAGCCCAAGGATCTACAGGTTGGACAGACCGGAAAGACCGTTCGTCCTAACGTATACTTTGCAATCGGTATTTCCGGAGCAATCCAGCATGTAGCTGGTATGGAGGAATCCGATATTATCATTGCCATCAATAAGGATGAGTCTGCACCGATCTTCGATGTAGCTGATTACGGCATTGTTGGCGATCTGAATAAGATCGTTCCTGCTCTTACCGAGAAGTTAAAAGCAGAGCTTGCTAACAAATAAAAACCAAAAGAAAGCCCGGCTGCCATGAATGGCGCCGGGCTTTTCGTTTGCTCTATAGATGACTGATCCGCTACTGGATCAGGTTATAAAATTCATTCCGCAGTTCATGATGGGAATGGAAGCTTCCCCGCAGGGTTGCCGTCCGGGTTTTGGCTCCGGTTTTCTTGATGCCGCGGGCAGTCATACAGCTATGCTCGCCTTCAATGACTACGATCACATCATCAGAGCCTGTGACCATCTGCATGATGTCGGCAATGTCTGCACCAAGCCTTTCCTGAAGCTGCAAACGCTTTGCAGCCATATCGCAGATCCGGGCGATTTTGGAAAGACCAATGACCTTTTCCTTTGGCAGATATCCTACATGAACCTTCATATTATACATCAGTGCCATGTGATGCTCGCAATACGAAAAGACTTCAATGTCCTTTACCACCACAAGATCGCGGCTTGAGGGCATCTCAAAGCACTTGGAAAACATTTCTGCGATCTCCTCATTGGAGTACCGCATACCTTCAAAGATCTCTGAATACATTCGAGCTACCCGTTCCGGAGTATCCTTAAGACCTTCGCTTTCCACGTCGCCGCCAAGCTCTATCAGCAGCTGGCGCACAAGCGACGCTATTTTTTCTCTATCAAAATCTTTTTTCAAAGCAGAAAAGCTCCCTTCCTATTTCAACAAAAACTGTCAGGTTATTCTAACTTGACATTATACTATACTTTTCCGCATTTTTTAAGATTTTTTTGAGAAATCTCAGTTGGTGTATTTTTCAAGTGTTTTGGCAACGGCGCCCGGCTGGGCGGTCATTTCCTCGAAATGCAGAAGGACTTTTTCAGCAAGTCCGCATTCATACAGATCAACACCGAAAATATCGCTTCTTTTTAATAGGGGCTGCAGCCGCTCTTTGGCATCTGCCACATGTCCAAGGGAAAAGCCCTCCACATAAGGGGTTAAGGTATCAAGGAGCGGATCCGGGCTTTTCTCAAAGGGCCTTCCCAGATCGTCAATTCCCATAAGATAGCGGAGCCAGCCTGCAAAGACCAGAGGGATCAGTACGAGATCAGACACCTGTAAGGTATCGGAGGCCTCATAAGCCTTGATGGTCTCTCCAAAACGGATCGGAAGCTTCTGGGAAGTATCTGTGGCGATCCTCTGCGGGGTATCCGGCATAAAAGGATTGGGGATACGCACATTCAGCACCTCGGCAAGGAAATCTGCAGGCCGGATGATGCCGGGATCTACCACAACCGGTAAGCCTTCCTGGTAGCCGATCTTTTCGACCAGAGCCTTCAGAACCGGATTTTTCATTTCCTCCGAGATCAGTGTGTAGCCCAGCAGGCAGCCAAAGATGGCAAGAGCTGTGTGCAGCGGATTTAAACAGGTACATACCTTCATTTTTTCTACTTTATTAACCGTTTCCCGGTCTGTAAAGATCACCCCTGCCTTTTCAAGAGGGGGTCTTCCGTTGGGGAACAGATCCTCTATTACAAGGTACTCGCATTCCTCCGCATTGACAAAGGGCGCAACATAGGTGTTTTTGTCGGTAATGACCGGAGAAAGGTCTTCTATGCCGTCTGCCATGAGCAGGGCTTCCACCTTGGGATCCGGTCTGGGAGTGATCTTATCGATCATGCTCCAGGGGAAAGAAACAGAAGCAGGATCTTCCAGGTAGGAGAGAAAAGCAGGATCCGCAAGCCCGTTTTCACACCAGCGCTTTGCAAAGCTGTGAACCGCTTCGTAAAGCTTAGAGCCATTGTGGGAGCAGTTGTCCATGCTGACAAGGGCAAGAGGAAGTTTTCCGGCGCTAAAACGTTCATAGACCAGTGAAGTCAATTTACCGATGTAGCTTTCCGGCTGCGCAGATCCTTTAGAAAAATCCTTTTCCACAGAGGGCAAAAGCTGTCCCTTACCGTCCACCAGGCTGTAGCCCTTTTCGGTAATGGTAAAGCTTGCCATCTGCAGGGAGGGGGAGCGGAAAATCTTTTTTAACTCCTCATATTCCGGAAGGTCATTGCTGTCAAGGATCAGGGAACGGGCAATGCTGCCGATCACGGTCTTTTCGATCTGTCCGTCGGCCTTCAGGGTTACCAGGATGGAAAGATCGTCATGAGGACGGTACATTTTCTTTACGATCTCATAATCAAAGCCCTCGGCAACGATCAGTCCGGTATCAGAAAGTCCTTCGTCAAGGAGGCTCTGCATGAGATTTGCCTGGAAGGCACGGAAGATGTTTCCTGCGCCAAAGTGGATCCAGGCAGGGGCTTCCAGGGTCTTTTCTGTCATGGCCTTACGGTCAAAGGAAGGAAGCCTGTAACCGGCCCTTTGAAAAGAGGCGGTATCCATAAGTCCGCTGTTATTTAGCTGCATGCTGTTTTTCTCCTTTCTCGATAGCCTCCCATAAGCCGTTCAGATAGGCGGCGCCCAGGGCTCTGTCATACAGGCCGTAGCCGGGCATTGCCACTTCCCCCCAGATCATCCTGCCGTGGTCAGGTCTGATGGGGCCGGAAAAATCAATGTCATAAAGGGCCTTCATGATCTCATACATATCAAAGCTTCCATCCCTGGAAAGGTGGGCTGCCTCTTCAAAGTCCCCGGGGAAATTATGCTGCAGGTTGCGCACATGGGCAAAATGGATGCGGCCTTTCAGGGCACGGATCATTCCCGGAAGATCATTGTCCGGGTTGGTGCCGTAGGAACCGGAACAGAAGGTGACACCATTATGTGGATCATCTACCATTTTCATCATGCGCTGCAGATTAGGCAGGTTAATGATGATCCGGGGCAGTCCGAATACGCTCCAGGCAGGATCGTCCGGATGGATCGCCATATTGATGTCATATTTGTCGCAGACCGGCATAATGGCTTCCAGGAAATATTTCAGATTTGCAAAGAGCTTCTCGTCGTCAATATCCTGATACATTTCAAAGAGCTCCTTGATATGGGCCATGCGCTCAGGCTCCCAGCCGGGAAGCACAAAACCGTTGGAATCAGAAGAGATGGAATCAAACATTTTGGCAGGATCGATACTGTCAATGGTCTTCTGGCTGTAGGCCAGTACCGTGGAGCCGTCATACCGAACCCGGGCAAGCTCCGTTCTTGTCCAGTCAAAGACGGGCATAAAGTTGTAGCAGACAATATGAATGTCTTCCTGTCCCAGACGCTCCAAGGTTTTAATATAATTGTCAATATACTTGTCCCTGTCCGGGGAACCGATCTTGATAGAGTCATGGATGTTTACGCTTTCAATGCCGGAAATATGCAGACCGGCGGCCTCCACTTCCTCTTTGCGGGCATGGATCTCCTCCCGGCTCCATAGATCTCCCGGCTGCGTTTCATAAAGGGTGGTGATCACCCCGGTGACCCCCGGGATCTGCCGGATCTGCTGTAAAGTGACGGAATCTGATTTGCTTCCGTACCAGCGCAGTGTCATTTCCATAATAGATACCTTTCCTTTCTGTGAGTATGCTCAATTTACTGATCTCATCATAACACAGGGAAGGGGGAAGAAAAATAGCGTGGATTGGCTAGAACATTGCAAAAGTTGCGGAGGCGCTTTCCTTGTATTCGCGGGGGGATGTGCCGTATTCCTTTTTAAAGGCACGGAAAAAAGCGGTATAGCTTCGGAAGCCGCAGGCGCCGCTGACCTGTTCCAAAGGCATGCCGGAAAGAATACAGCCCTTGCTGGCCTGCAGTCTTTTTTTCAGAATATACTGATGGGTGGAAAGACCGATATTTTGGGTGAAAATATGAGAGATATGATATTTACTTACAAAAAATTGCTTTGAAAGCTCCTCCAGGGTAAGCTCCTCCTCCAGGTGGGTGCTGATGTAGCTGCAGATCCTGGCAAAAAGAGGCCTGTCGCTGTCCGGGGACAGAGGAAAGGCGTCCTGCTTTAGCAGTCTGCCTAAGGAAAGCAGAAAGATCTGGGCGTAGGAGCGCAGAAGCTGGGAGCGCAGAGGAAGGTTGGAGTGGTATTCCTGGATCAGGTCAAAGAGTTTTTCAAACAGAAGCTGGGCGCTTCCAGGGTCACAGGAAAAGTGATATTCCTTTTTCCGGATGGCAGGTTCAAAGCATTCCAGGATCTGAGGACAGGAAGCAGCAAGCTGGTTCATATAATCCTGGGAGATCCAAAGAACGATCCTCCGATAGAGCTTTGAGGGATCGTTAAAAACCGGCTGGTGGTAGATGCCGGGAGGGATCAGGCAGACATCCCCATAGGAAAGGGGATAGAGCAGGCCGTTAATGGAGCAGCTTACCCCGCCGCTGATAAAAAAGTAAATCTCATAATGATCATGCCGATGGCTTGACACCGGATGGAGGATCTGATCTTCATAATAAAAGATCTCCAGCTCCTTTTCCAGCATATGCTGTCTGGTATTAAAGGGAGAGGTATAATGCCTTGCCATGTTTTTGTCCTTTCCGACTGCTCCTGCCGTAATTTCTTTCAGATACTATTATACGGTAGCTTTGGAAACCATGCAATGACAGGAAGGGCTTTTCTTTTGCGCCCAAATGTGAGACAATCAGAAAGAAAAAAGCCGTGGCAGGAAAGGAATGGCGATCAGCATGGCAAAGAATAAGGACGTTAAGACCAATGTGATGAGAATTCTGGAAAAGGAAAACATTCCCTACCAGCATTTTACCTATGAATGCGAGGAGTTTGTGGATGGCATACAGGTAGCAGACATGCTTTCCCTTCCCCATGAGAAGGTGTATAAGACCCTTGTGACCCAGGGGAACAGTAAAAACTATTTTGTGTTTGTGATCCCCATTGAGGCGGAGCTGGATCTGAAAAAGGCAGCAAGGTCCGTAGGGGAAAAGTCAGTGGCAATGCTGCATGTAAAGGATATTAACCAGGTCACCGGTTATATCAGAGGGGGCTGTACCGCCATCGGTATGAAAAAGCAGTATGTGACCCGGCTGGATCAGGGAGCAAAGGAGCAAGAGACCATTATCGTCAGCGGAGGAAGGATCGGCTCCCAGGTAGAGCTTTCGCCGGATGATCTTTTAAAGGCGTGCAGAGGAGAATATGGTGACATTATTGTCAGATAAGGAGAAAGGGATTTCATGGAACAAAAGGAAAAAGCTACGATTTTAGATTATGAGACAGTTGCATTGAGTGAAAATGACAGAAGCGTCATTATCATTGACCAAACCGTTCTACCCGGACAGACCAAGCTCATAGAGCTGAGAAGCGCAAAAGAAATCTGGGATGCCATTTATCTCTTGCAGGTCAGGGGAGCGCCGGCCATCGGCGTGGCGGCAGCCATGGGGATTTATGTGCTTGCAAGGGATATTGCGGGGGAAACAGGAGAGGACTACGAAAGCTTTTACCGGGAATTTACGGAAAAAAAGGAATATTTAAATTCAGCAAGACCTACGGCGGTCAATCTTTCCTGGGCCCTTAACAGGATGGAAAGAGTCTGCTGCAGGGCGCACGAAGAGGGAAAAACCGTTTCTGAGATCGTAGAGAGGCTTGGGACGGAAGCAAAGGAAATGAAGGAAGAGGATATCCGGGTGTGCAGGGCCATTGGAGAATATGGGCTGAGCCTGGTAAAGCCCGGGGATGGGATCCTGACCCACTGCAATGCGGGACAGCTTGCCACATGCAAATACGGAACGGCAACCGCACCGATTTACCTGGGGCAGGAAAGAGGATATGGGTTCCGAGTGTATGCGGATGAAACGCGCCCCCTTCTGCAGGGGGCAAGACTGACGGCCTATGAGCTGCAAAGCGCCGGGGTGGATGTGACGCTGATCTGTGACAATATGTCGGCAATGGTCATGCGAAACGGCTGGGTGAATGCAGTTTTTGTGGGCTGCGACCGTGTGGCGGCTAACGGGGATGTGGCAAATAAGATCGGAACCAGCGTTGTGGCAACCGTGGCAGCCCGTTATCATGTTCCGTTCTATGTCTGCGCTCCCACTTCTACCATTGACCTGCATACGCCTACCGGCAATGAGATCAACATTGAGCAAAGACCTGCCGGGGAAGTGACGGAAATGTGGTATCAGAAGCGGATGGCACCTGAAAATGTAAAGGTCTTTAATCCGGCATTTGATGTGACCGATCATGAGCTGATCACTGCGATCGTAACAGAGAACGGGATTGCAAGAGCACCTTTTGCAAAAAGTCTTGAAAAAATGTGCAAACACTGAGGGAAATGTGCAAAAGTGTTGACTTTTTGTCATAGCATGTTAAGATTAGTAGAAAGTAATTCAGAGAGGAAGACTTTCGTCTTTCTCTTTGTTTGTTTCAGGAGAAGAATAGGAAACAGAGGAGAAAATTATGAAAAAGAAAATGTTATCGCTTATTCTTTGCGCAGCAATGGTAATGGGACTTGCAGCCTGCGGCAGCAAAGAAACAACCGCAGCAGAAAGCGCACAGGCAGGAGATGCCAAGGTTTTGAAGGTTGCTATGGAGTGCGGCTACGCACCTTACAACTGGACACAGCCAGATGATACAAACGGAGCAGTTCCCATTAATGACAGTTCCGATTATGCTTACGGCTATGATGTTATGATTGCAAAGAAGATTGCACAGGAGCTTGGCTATGAGCTTCAGATTGTAAAGCTCGACTGGGATTCCCTGGTACCGGCTGTACAGTCAGGTACGGTAGACTGTGTCATTGCAGGTCAGTCTATTACCTCAGAGCGTCTTGAAATGGTAGATTTTTCCAGTCCTTATTATTATGCGTCGATCGTAGGTCTGGTAAAGAATGACGGCCCTTATGCAGAAGCAGCAGGAATTTCCGATTTAAAGGGTGCAACCTGTACCTCACAGCTTGGAACCATCTGGTATGATGTGTGCCTTCCCCAGATTGAAGATGCAGATATCCAGGCTGCACAGGAATCCGCACCGGCTATGCTCGTTGCACTGGAAAGCGGCAGAACAGATCTGATCGTAACAGACATGCCAACAGCAATGGCAGCCTGCGTTGCATATCCGGATCTGAAGCTTCTGGATTTCTCAGACAGTGATGATAATTTTGAGGTTTCCGAGGAGGAGATCAACATTGGTATTTCTGTACAGAAAGGAAATACCGAGCTTCTTGATGGAATTAACAGCGTGCTTTCTAATATGACAACAGAGGATTTTGACAGCATGATGCAGGAAGCGATCAAGGCACAGCCCCTTTCAGAATAAAGAAGGCTGAGAAAAGGAAAGGTATGGCGGACCAATGATATCGGAAATGAATTTTTTGGAAAGAATTGGATACATTTTGAGTAAATATGGAACCTCTTATCTGAAAGGGGCAGGAACCACTCTGGTGATTGCCCTGGTGTCCACCTTTATAGGGTGTATCATAGGATTTCTGGTAGGTATCGTACAGACCATACCTGTGGACAAGACCAAGGGAAGCAGAAACAGAGATCCCCTTGCAAAAAGAATTCTGTTGATCATAGTCAATGCGATCCTGAAAGCTTATGTGGAAATTTTCAGAGGAACGCCTATGATCGTCCAGGCTGTTTTCATTTACTATGGATTATCCCAGCTTTTTGGAGTACAGCTTGGCATGTGGCAGGCAGCCTTTCTGGTGGTTTCCATCAATACGGGCGCTTACATGGCAGAATCGGTGAGAGGCGGTATTATTTCTGTGGATCCGGGACAGATGGAGGGCGCCAAGGCTATCGGCATGACGCATTTCCAGGCCATGATCAATGTGATCCTGCCCCAGGCTTTCAGGAACATCCTTCCTCAGATCGGAAACAACCTGATCATTAACATTAAGGATACCTCCGTGCTTTCCGTAATCAGTATCGTAGATCTGTTCTTTGTGCATAAAAGCGTTTCCGGTGCGCTGTATACCTACTTTGAATCAGCAACCATCGTCATGGTGATCTATCTGACCATGACCCTGATCACCTCAAAGCTGTTAAGGCTCTGGGAAAGCAAAATGGATGGCAGTGAAAACTATGAGCTGGTGGATATGATGGATATCGGAACACAGCTTGGCAGTAAGCAGAGAAAGGCATAGGAGGGAGAAAAGGATGGATACAAATCAGGTTATATTGGAAGTTTCACATCTGGAGAAATCCTTCGGAACACACTCTGTCCTGAAAGATATTGACTTTAAGGTAAAGCAGGGAGATGTAGTTTCTGTTATCGGTGCCTCCGGCTCCGGCAAGTCCACCATGCTCCGCTGTATTAATCTTTTAGAGATCCCTACCGGCGGCAGTATTTTGTATCACGGAAAGGATATTACGGATCCCAAGGTAAATGTACCTGCTTACCGGGAAAAGGTGGGCATGGTATTCCAGAACTTTAACCTGTTTAACAATCTGACGGTACTGGAAAACTGCATGGTAGGTCAGATCAAGGTGGCCAAAAAGTCCAAGGAAGAAGCAAAGAAACGGGCGCTTCAGTTCCTGGAAAAGGTGGATATGACCGCCTATATCAATGCAAAGCCCAGACAGATCTCCGGCGGACAAAAGCAGAGGGTAGCCATTGCAAGAGCGTTGGCCATGGATCCTGAAATCCTGCTTTTTGACGAGCCCACCTCTGCGCTGGATCCCCAGATGGTAGGGGAGGTGCTGAGCGTTATGCGGACGCTGGCCAGAGAGGGACTGACCATGATCGTGGTGACCCATGAAATGGCCTTTGCCAGAGATATTTCCAGCCATGTGATCTTTATGGCCGACGGACTGATCGTCGAGGAAGGAACGGCAAAGCAGATCTTTGAAAATCCCGCAAAGCAGGAGACCAGAGAATTCCTTTCCCGTTTCAGAAACGAATAAATTAATTGCATAGAAAAAGAGAATGTGATATAGTATGCTTTGTTGGGAAAAATCCCTGACTCTGGAGAGTCCCTGAAAACAGGGCGCCGAAGGTGTACGAGCGGAAAAAGATGGCAGAGCCGTCCCGCTTAATCTCTCAGGCAAAAGGACAGAGCATTCTATATGCATGTTCTAACTCTTTAGAGGACTGATTTTTATCAGTCCTTTTTTGTATTTCAAAAAATCAGATGAAGGGGAAGCATGAAGGCGGTGATTTCGGTCTGCAGCTGCGGCCAGCCCAGCAATTTAACGCAGGCACGCTTTCGCTGCATATCGCTGGCAGCGGTACATAAGGCGCTAAAGAACAGCGCCTAAGTACCGGCCGCTCTATAGCACCTGCTTTTAAATATGCTGGCGGCGCAGCTGCGTTCCGGTATGGATCGGCTTCATGCTTACCCATCAAATGGCAGAAATGAGAGGGAAGAAAAATGTTGGAACAAATCAGTAACATATTAACAGCCATTGACAACTTTGTGTGGGGAATTCCCCTGATCGTCCTGATCCTGGCGGTAGGAATCTTTCTTACCATCCGCTTAAAGGGTCTGCAGATCACGAAAATGCCCATGGGCATTAAGCACATCAAAGACAACGAAAAGACCGGAGAGCATGGAGAGGTGTCCAGCTTTGGCGCACTTTGTACCGCTCTTTCCGCAACCATCGGAACCGGTAACATTGTAGGTGTGGCAACGGCGCTTGTGGCAGGCGGCCCCGGAGCACTGTTCTGGATGTGGGTTGCAGCGCTTCTGGGAACGGCAACCAAATATTCCGAATGTCTGCTGTCCGTGAAATACCGTGTGGTTGCAGAGGACGGACATATTATCGGGGGCCCCTTTTATTACATTGAAAAGGGAATGGGGAAAAATTGGAAATGGCTTGCAAAGATCTTTGCTTTCTTTGGCGTAGGCGTAGGCCTTTTCGGTATCGGTACCTTTACCCAGGTAAACGGAATTACCAGTGCGGTAAAGAATTTCTTTGATCCTGAAAGCCAGAACACCATCAGACTGTTTGGAGCAGATTACTCCTGGGCAGTTGTGATCGCAGGCCTTATCATTACCATTTGCGTTGCGCTGGTAATTATCGGAGGACTGAAAAGAATTTCCAAGGTGGCAGAGGTGATTGTTCCTTTTATGGCCATCCTTTATGTAATAGTAGCCCTTGCAATCCTGATCTGCAATATTACCAAGATCCCAGGAGCGATCGTTGAGATCGTGCAGGGAGCATTTGGTCTGCGTGCAGCAGCAGGTGGAGCCATTGGCGCTATGATCATTGCCATGCAGAAGGGAATTGCAAGAGGTATTTTCTCCAATGAAGCAGGACTTGGTAGCGCACCGATCGCAGCTGCAGCAGCACAGGTAGAAGAACCTGCCCGTCAGGGTCTGATCTCCATGATGGGAACCGTGATCGATACGCTGGTGATCTGTACCATGACAGGACTTACCATTGTCATTACCGGAACCTGGGATATGGGACTTGAAGGCGTAGCCGTGACCGATAAGGCATTTCAGATAGGTCTGCCTCTTCCGGATTCGCTTTGCTCCTTCCTGTTAATGATCTGTCTGGTATTCTTTGCATTTACCACCATTTTAGGATGGGATTATTACAGTGAAAGATGTCTGGAATATCTGTGCGGCGGAAAGCAGAAGGTGGTAAAGGTGTACCGCTGGCTGTATATCCTGGCAATTTTCATCGGTCCCTTTATGACCGTGGAAGCAGTATGGACGATCGCAGATATCTTTAACGGTCTGATGGCGATCCCCAACCTGATCGCACTTGTAGCCTTAAGCGGTGTGATCGTGGCAGAGACCAAGATTTATTTTGACAGTATCAAGAAATAAAGAATAAAGTTTACAGAGCTGAAAATACATAGCTGCCGGGCGGAGGATCTTCTGCCCGGCAGTTTTGTGTGTAATGGAAAATCCTACAATCCTAATACCTGCTCTACCACTTCTACTCCATGGCAGATACAGTCGGGACAGGAACAGAGCACCTTACCGCTTTCAATCCCCTTCAGTTCCTTGCAGACAGTGCTGCCTGTTTTCTGCTGGAAGCAGGTAACCATCTGCTTGGAAAGCTGGTAGGTGGAAGCCTTGGTGCCGGGATCTTCCGTGTTGCCGTCGCTGTTCTTCATTCCCGCAAGTAAAATAGCGCCGGAAAGCGCGCCGCAGGTACCTTCCATACCGCCCATACCAAGCCCTAAGCCTTCGGCTGCACGGAAAAGAGTTTTTTCATCTGCGCCTACTTCCTTAGCAAAGGCACAGGCTACTGCCTGGGCACAATTAAATTTTTTGTCATGATAGGCAATGGCCAGTTCTTTTTTCGTCATAGTATCTTCCCTTCCTTTTTCATCTGCCGGTATTCCCGGATTGATCTTCCTGTACTATTACTATAAGTTTCAGACACAGCTCTGTCAATGAAAACAGTGGACAGAACCCGGCAAACGTAGTAAATTACTAAATAGGTATATCCACTTTTAAAGTGCTTATCGAGCTGCGGGAAAAGCAGCCGGAAAATAAATCAGGAAAAGAGGAGACAAACATGGCAAGAAAAGTAGTTTTGGCAGGTGCATGCCGTACGGCAATCGGAACAATGGGGGGAACCCTTTCCACCACTCCCGCTCCCGAACTGGGAACCATTGTGATCAGGGAAGCATTAAAAAGAGCAGGCCTTAAGCCTGAGCAGGTAGATGAGGTATATATGGGATGCGTGATCCAGGCAGGACTTGGACAGAACCCGGCAAGGCAGGCGGCTGTCAATGCAGGTATCCCTGTGGAGGTTCCGGCAACGACCATTAACGTGCTCTGCGGTTCCGGCCTGCATTGCGTCAATCTGGCAGCAAAGCTGATCGCCAGCGGCGATGCAGACATTATTGTGGCAGGCGGCATGGAAAATATGAGCAAGGCGCCGTATCTGCTTTATGACGCCCGTTTCGGATACAGAATGGGCGCAGCAAAGATGGATGATGCACTGCTCCGTGATGCGCTTCAGGATGCTTTTGGCGGTTATCATATGGGAATTACCGCTGAAAATATTGCACAGGACTGGGGACTGACCAGAGAGCAGCTTGACGAATTTGCAGCATGGAGCCAGAACAAGTGTGAAAAGGCACAGGCGGAAGGCAAATTTAAGGAAGAGATCGTGCCGGTAGAGGTAAAGAAGAAAAAAGAAACGATCTTGTTTGATACAGATGAAGGCCCTCGTAAGGGCGTGACAAAGGAGAGCATAGGCAAGCTTCGTCCGGCTTTCAAGGAGGGCGGCGTTGTGACAGCAGGAAATGCTTCCGGAATTAATGACGGTGCGGCTGCCATTATCGTGATGAGCGAGGAAAAGGCAAAGGAGCTCGGCGTAACGCCTATGGCAACCTGGATCGGAGGCGAGCTTGCAGGAGTAGAACCCCGCATTATGGGAATCGGGCCTGTTGCCTCCACCAGAAAGGTAATGGCAAAGACCGGTTATAAGATCGAAGATTTTGATCTGGTTGAAGCAAACGAGGCATTTGCAGCACAGTCGGTAGCAGTCGGCCATGACCTGGGCTTTGACCTGGAGAAGCTGAATGTAAACGGCGGCGCGATTGCCCTGGGACACCCGGTAGGTGCATCAGGCTGCCGTATTCTGGTAACACTGCTCTATGAAATGGCAAGGAGAGATGCAAAGAAGGGACTTGCAACACTTTGCGTAGGCGGCGGTATGGGCTGCTCTGCCATCGTAACCAGGGATTAAAGCGAAAGGAAAAAAGAAAGTGGCAAACATTATTTCAGACGAAACCATTGAATATGTGGGGATCCTCGCAAAGCTGGAGCTTTCCGAAGAGGAAAAAGAGCAGGCCAAAAAGGATATGGGCAGCATGCTGGACTATATCGATAAGCTTGGAGAACTGGATACCACAGGCGTAGAGCCTATGTCCCATGTTTTTCCGGTAAAGAATGTATTCCGTGAGGATGTGGTGACAAACGGGGATATGCGGGAGGACATTTTGAAAAATGCTCCCGGTGAAAAGGACGGCATGTTTGTAGTGCCCCGTACATTTGAATAGGAGGACGACAGAAATGGATCTGCTTCAGATGACTGCCGTTTCCCTTGGGGCGGCAATTAAAAGAAAAGAAGTGACTGTGAAGGAGGCTGCAGAGGCTGTCCTTGCACAGATCGAAAAAAAGGAAAGCGATTATCACTGCTATGTAACGGTAGACCGGGAAGGCGCCTTAAAGCAGGCAGAGGAAGTACAGAAAAAGATTGATGCAGGAGAACTGACAGGGCCATTGGCGGGAGTGCCGGTTGCCATTAAGGATAACATGTGCACTAAGGATCTTCTGACCACCTGTTCTTCAAAAATCCTTTGTAATTTTGTGCCTACCTTCAGCGCGCAGGCAGTAGAAAACCTGCAGCAGGCAGGTGCGGTTATCCTGGGGAAAACCAATATGGACGAATTTGCCATGGGCTCCACCACGGAGACTTCAGCCTATGGAGTGACCAAAAATCCCTGGAACACAGAGCATGTTCCCGGCGGATCTTCCGGCGGCAGTGCGGCAGCAGTGGCAGCGGGGGAATGCTTTTATGCCCTTGGCTCCGATACCGGCGGCTCCATCCGCCAGCCAGCCTCCTTTTGCGGGGTGGTAGGACTGAAGCCTACCTATGGAACGGTATCACGTTATGGACTGATCGCATATGGTTCTTCCTTGGATCAGATCGGCCCTTTATGTAAGGATGTGACCGACTGTGCCACCATTATGGAAGTGATCGCATCACATGACTCCAAGGATTCCACCTCCATGAAGCGGGAGGATACGGATTTTACCTCAGCGCTTGTAGAGGATGTAAAGGGGATGCGGATTGGAATTCCCAGAGATTATTTTGGAGAGGGACTGGACCCTGAGGTGAAGGAGGCTGTGCTTGCGGCAGCAGAGACCCTGAAAGAAAAGGGCGCTATTGTAGAAGAATTTGACTTAAGCCTTGTAGAGTATGCCATCCCTACCTATTATACCATTGCAGCGGCAGAGGCCAGCTCGAACCTGGAGCGTTTTGACGGGATCAAATACGGCTATCGCACACCGGAGTACGAGGGACTTCACAACATGTACAAAAAGTCCAGATCCGAGGGCTTTGGGCCGGAGGTAAAAAGAAGGATCATGCTGGGCAGCTTTGTGTTAAGCTCCGGTTATTATGACGCTTATTATCTGAAAGCCCTTCGTGTAAAGGCGCTGATCAAAAAAGCCTTTGATGATGCTTTCACAAAATATGATGTGATTTTGGGGCCGGTTGCGCCCACAACGGCGCCTAAGCTTGGAAACAGCTTATCCGATCCCATCAAGATGTATCTGGGAGATATTTATACGATCTCCATTAACCTGGCAGGACTGCCCGGACTTTCCATTCCCTGCGGAACAGACAGTCAGGGGCTTCCCATCGGCATGCAGCTGATCGGGGACTGCTTCCAGGAAAAAAATCTGATCAGGGCAGCCTATACCTATGAAAAGGCAAGAGGAGCCTTTGGCAGGAAGGAGGAACAGTAGAATGGCAAAGCAATACGAAACGGTCATCGGCCTTGAGGTTCATGTGGAACTGGCAACGAAAACAAAGATCTTTTGCGGCTGTTCTACAGCCTTCGGAGGAGAACCCAATACCCATACCTGTCCGGTATGTACCGGTATGCCCGGTTCCCTTCCTGTATTAAATAAGCAGGTTCTGGAATATGCGGTGGCAGTGGGACTTGCCACAAACTGTAACATTACAAGGTACTGCAAATTTGACCGGAAAAATTATTTTTATCCGGATAATCCACAAAATTATCAGATCTCCCAGCTTTATCTTCCCATTTGCCGGGATGGAAAGGTGGAGATTGAAACGGAAGCAGGAAAGAAGTTTGTAGGCATCCATGAGATCCACATGGAAGAGGATGCGGGAAAGCTGATTCATGATGAGTGGGAGGACTGCTCTCTGGTGGATTATAACCGTTCCGGCGTTCCGCTGATCGAGATCGTTTCGGAGCCGGACATGAGAAGTGCAGATGAAGTCATTGCCTATCTGGAGAAGCTGCGTATGACCATTCAGTATCTGGGCGCTTCCGACTGCAAGCTTCAGGAGGGTTCCATGCGTGCGGATGTGAACCTGTCCATAAGGGAAGTGGGAGCAAAGGAGTTCGGTACCAGAACAGAAATGAAAAACTTAAACTCCTTTAAGGCCATTGCAAGGGCCATTGAAGGGGAGACCGAGCGTCAGATCGATCTGATCGAAAGCGGCGAAAAGGTCATTCAGGAGACCAGAAGATGGGATGACAATAAGGGAGAATCCTATGCCATGAGGAGCAAGGAGGACGCCCAGGATTATCGTTATTTCCCGGATCCGGATCTGGTACCCATTTCTCTGACAGAGGAGTACCTGGAGGAAATCAGAAAAAGGCAGCCGGAATTCCGGGAGGCCAAGATGCTCCGTTACAAGGAAGAATTTGATCTGCCGGAGTATGACATTGACATCATTACCGCAAGCAAGCATATGGCAGATCTGTTTGAGGCAACAGTAGCCCTGGGCGGCCAGCCCAAGAAGGTTTCCAACTGGCTGATGGTAGAGACCCTGCGCCTTTTAAAGGAAAATGGGCTTGATGCGGAGGATATCTGCTTTTCTCCCGAAAATCTGTCAAAGCTGATCAGGATGACGGATGCAAAGGAGATCAACAGCTCTGTGGCCAAGGAAGTCTTTGAAGCCATGTTTAAGGAAAATGTGGATCCGGAAGCATATGTGGAGGAGAAGGGACTGAAAACCGTCAATGACGAGGGCGCTCTTAGAAAGACAGTGGAGCAGGTGATCGCAGAAAATCCTCAGTCTGTAGAGGATTACCGGAATGGTAAGGAAAAGGCCATCGGCTTTTTGGTAGGACAGACCATGAAGGTCATGAAAGGAAAGGCAGATCCGGGGATGGTCAACAAGCTGCTTAAGGAGCTGCTTTAAGGAAAAGGAGGAAGAATGTCAGCGACAACCAAACTTGCACTGGAGGCTTCCCTCAAAAAACTGCTGCTGGAAAAGCCTCTGGATAAGATCACGATCGCAGATCTGACCAATGAGTGTGGGATCAGCCGTATGGCGTTTTATTATCATTTTAAGGATATTTATGAGCTGGTGGAATGGGTCTGCGTGGAAGATGGAAAAAAGGCTCTGCAGGACAAAAAAACCTATGATACCTGGCAGGAAGGACTGAAGCAGGTCTTTGAGGCCGTTCTGGAAAACAAACCCTTCATTATGAACGTATGCCGGGTGGTCAGCCGCCAGAAGCTGGAGAGCTATTTGAACAAGCTGACCTATCAGCTCATTGCAGATGTGGTGGAAGAAAAATGCACCCATGAGGATGTGACGGAGGAAGAAAAGCGTTTTATAGCAGAGTTTTATAAATACGGCTTTGTAGGACTGATGCTTGACTGGATCGACCGCGGAATGAAAGATGATTACAAGATCATTGTAAAGCTGATGGGGATCACGCTTCGGGGAAATATCACCAACTCCATCCGGAACTTTGAAAACAGCAATAAAGGAAATTAATCAAAATTTGCGGAATGATAAAAATCTTATCATTCCGTTTTTTTTGTAAATTGGAAAAAATGAAGGACATGACTATTATAAAACCATGAAACAGGTAATTCTAAATAAGGAAAGGTGGTAAAAGTTATGTCTCATAAAAAAAGAATTGGATTTGGCGTTGCTGCACTGGCGGCAGGCGCAGGCGTAGCAGCAGTTGCTGCAAAGGGCCGCAGAAATAACGATAAGAAGGTAGAACAAAAGAAAGCGGCGCAGAAGGCAAGAGAGGAGTACCGCAACACAGAAAGAGGAAAGTACGATAAGAACAGCAAGGGCATTTATTATTCAAACGGAAACTATGAAGCTTTTGCAAGGCCTAAAAAGCCGGAGGGCGTGGATGAAAAGCATGCTTATCTGGTAGGCAGCGGCCTGGCTTCCCTGGCAGCAGCCTGTTTCCTGGTAAGGGACGGACAGATGCCCGGCAGCCACATTCATGTGCTGGAGGCAATGGATCTGGCGGGCGGTGCCTGTGATGGAATTGCGGATCCTACCAGAGGCTATGTGATGAGAGGCGGCCGTGAAATGGAAAATCATTTTGAGTGTCTGTGGGATCTGTTCCGCAGCATTCCGTCCCTTGAGATTCCCGGTGCTTCCGTTCTGGATGAATATTACTGGCTGAATAAAGAGGATCCCAACTATTCTCTCTGCCGTGCAACAGTGGAAAGAGGAAAGGACGCCCATACAGACGGAAAGTTTGACTTAAGTCAGAAGGGCTGTATGGAGATCATGAAGTTATTCATGACAAAGGATGAGGATCTCTACGATAAGACCATTGAAGATGTATTTGATGACGAGGTATTTAACTCAACCTTCTGGCTTTACTGGAGAACCATGTTCGCATTTGAGAACTGGCACAGTGCGCTGGAAATGAAGCTGTATTTCCAGAGATTTATCCATCATATTTCAGGCCTGCCTGATTTCAGCGCCCTGAAATTTACCAAATACAACCAGTATGAGTCTTTGATCCTGCCTATGCAGAAGTACCTGGAGGATGCAGGGGTTGATTTCCAGTTTGGAACAGAGGTCACCAATGTGCTCTTTGACATCCAGGATGGCCGCAAGGTTGCCAAAGCCATTGAATGCAAAGTAAATGGAGTGGAAAAGGGAATTTCCCTTACGGAAAATGATCTGGTATTCGTTACCAACGGCAGCTGCGTGGAGGGAACCATTTATGGAGACCAGGATCATGCGCCCAATGGAGATGCAGAGGTCAGAACCAGCGGGGCATGGAGTCTTTGGAAGAATATTGCAAAGCAGGATCCTTCCTTTGGACATCCCGAGAAATTCTGTTCAGATATCAATAAGACCAACTGGGAATCCGCAACCGTCACGACCCTGGATGATAAGATCATTCCTTATATTACCGACATCTGCAAGCGTGATCCCAGAAGCGGAAAGGTTGTTACGGGAGGAATTGTAAGCTGCAAGGATTCCAGCTGGCTCCTTAGCTGGACCATCAACCGTCAGGGACAGTTCAAGAAGCAGGATAAGGATCAGGTCTGCGTATGGGTATACGGACTGTTTACGGATGTTCCCGGTGATTATATCAAAAAGCCCATGAAGGATTGTACCGGTAAGGAGATCACAGAGGAATGGCTTTATCATCTGGGCGTGCCGGTGGAGGAGATCCCGGAGCTTGCAGAACACAGCGCTGTCTGCGTGCCTACCATGATGCCTTATATCACAGCCTTCTTTATGCCGAGAACAAAGGGCGACCGCCCGGATGTGATCCCGGATGGCTGTGTGAACTTTGCATTCTTAGGACAGTTTGCAGATACGCCGAGAGATACGGTCTTTACTACAGAGTATTCCGTCAGAACGGCAATGGAAGCTGTTTACGGACTTCTCGGTGTGGACAGAGGAGTGCCTGAAGTATGGGGAAGCGTTTATGACATCAGGGAGCTTCTTGACAGCAGCGTTAAGCTGATGGATGGAAAGTCTCCTCTTGAGATCGAGCTTCCCGGCCCCTTAAATGCACTGAAAAAGCCCCTGCTTCGTGTGGTGAAAGGCACGGTAGTGGAGAAGGTGCTTCGGGATCACAATGTGATCAAAGAAGGAATGATGTAAAAAACTGCTTGCCACAAGGGAGGCGCTATGTTACAATATCCCTCGGTGGCAAACAGGTGTCCGTCATACGAAAACATGAAAAGACACATGTACGCCACAGGAGTACATGTGTCTTTTTTACTGTATCCATGATACGGGAGTGATAGGAGAATGGGAACCAGATATTTTGTGGTAAAGGAGCAGGCGGTTCCGGAGGTTTTGCTGAAGGTTGTGGAGGCCAAAAAGCTGTTAGACAGCGGACGGGTGCACACAGTCAACGAGGCGGCAGACCAGGTGGGAATCAGCCGGAGTTCTTTTTACAAGTACAAAGATGATATTTTTCAGTTCCATGACAATGCCCAGGGAACCACGATCACGCTGACTTTTCAGATGGAGGATGTGCCGGGGCTGTTATCGGATGTGCTGAAGATCATTGCAGGGTTTGGAGCGAATATTTTAACGATCCATCAAAGTATTCCCATAAATGGGATCGCTTCCTTAAGCCTGAGCATCCAGGTACTTCCCACAACCGGAAATGTATCGGAAATGCTTGAGGCAATGGAACAGCAAAAGGGCGTGCGGAACGTCAAGATACTTGCTAAGGAGTAAAAGACAAAAGGATGAGCCGGAAGATGCGGCAGAATGTGAGGAGATTATGATTGAAGTTGCAGTAATGGGATACGGCACGGTGGGAAGCGGCGTCGTGGAGGTAATCGAGAAAAATAAAGCGGAGATCAACCAGAAGGCTGGCGAAGAGATCAACATTAAATATATTCTGGATCTGAGAGATTTTCCGGGCGACCCCTATGCAGATAAGGTGGTTCATGATGTGGAAGTGATCTTAAATGATCCGGAGATACAGATCATCTGTGAAACCATGGGAGGACTGAAGCCTGCCTATGAGTTTACAAAGAGAGCGCTGCTTAGCGGAAAGAGCGTATGTACCTCCAACAAGGAGCTGGTTGCAACACATGGGCCGGAGCTGATCCATATTGCCCATGAAAATAAATGCAATTACTTATTTGAAGCAAGTGTAGGCGGCGGCATTCCGATCATCAGGCCTTTAAATTATTCCCTCACTGCGGAAAAGATCGATGGGATCTCCGGTATTTTAAACGGAACCACCAATTATATCCTTACCAAGATGGAAAAGGAGGGAGCAGGCTTTGAGGAGATCTTAAAGCAGGCCCAGGATCTGGGATATGCGGAAAGAAACCCGGAGGCAGATGTGGAAGGCTATGACGCCTGCCGCAAGATTGCGATCCTGTCTTCCCTGATGTGCGGAAAGAATGTAAGATATCAGGATATTTATACAGAAGGGATCACAAAGATCACCACCGAAGATTTTGTTTATGCAAAGGCAATGGGAAGAACCATTAAGCTTCTTGGAAAGAGCAGGGAAAAGGACGGAAAGCTTTATGCCATGGTAGCGCCTTTCATGATCAGCATGGATAATCCACTTTCCATGGTCAATGATGTGTTTAATGCAGTCTGCGTTCATGGAAATATGCTGGGCGACTCCATGTATTACGGAAGAGGAGCAGGAAAGCTTCCTACCGCCAGCGCCGTTGTTTCTGACGTGGTAGACTGTGCAAGACATATCGGGAAGGTGATCATGTGCTTCTGGGATCAGCAGGATATTGCGCTGACAGACATCAAGCAGTCAAGCAGACGCTTTTTTGTCAGAACGGTCCAGGACAAGGAGAGCCTTGCGCTTCAGGAGTTTGAAAGCGTCAGCGTGATAACGGCAGACGTAGCAGGAGAGTTTGCCTTTGTGACGGAAAAGATGACAGAAAAAGAATTTGACGAGAAAGCACAAAAGGTTGGAATCATTTCCAGGATCAGAATAGATTAAATTAGGAGAAATCACAGAAAGGTATTGTTAGAAATGAAAAAGGTAGTAAAGTTTGGCGGCAGCTCTCTGGCAAGCGCCCAGCAGTTTAAGAAGGTAGCAGATATCATTCATGCTGACCCGGAGAGAAGGTATGTAGTGCCCTCAGCCCCCGGAAAGCGCTTTTCGGGAGATACAAAGGTAACGGATATGCTCTATGGCTGTTATCATCTGGCAGAAGAAGAGAAGGATTTCTCCAAGGAACTTGCAGCCATCGAAGAAAGATATCAGGAGATCATAGAGGGACTTTCCTTAAGCCTCTCCCTGAAGGAGGAATTTAAGCAGATTCGGAAGAATTTCAAGGAAAAGGCGGGAGAAAATTATGCCGCATCCAGAGGAGAATATTTAAACGGTATCATTATGGCGGCTTATCTGGGATATGAGTTCGTGGATTCAGCCCAGGTGATCCGGTTTGATGAAAACGGAGATTTTGATGCAGAAACTACGAACGACATTTTAAGAGAAAAGCTTGCAGGCATGGAAAGAGCTGTAATTCCCGGCTTTTACGGAGCTTATGCGGACGGCAGGGTCAAGACTTTTTCAAGGGGCGGATCCGACGTTACCGGCTCTATCGTGGCAAGGGCAGTGAAAGCGGACGTGTACGAAAACTGGACGGATGTATCCGGTTTCCTGGTAGCAGACCCGCGCATCATTGACACCCCTGTGGCCATTGATACCATTACCTATCGGGAGCTTCGGGAGCTGTCCTATATGGGAGCAGGAGTTTTCCATGAGGATGCCATCTTCCCGGTAAGAAGAGAGGGAATTCCCATCAATATCCGCAATACCAACAAGCCGGAGGATGCCGGAACCTGGATCGTGGAGAGCACCTGCCAGAAATCCAGATATGTCATCACCGGAATTGCAGGAAAGAAAGGCTTCTGTTCTGTGAACATTGAAAAGGCCATGATGAATTCCGAGATCGGCTTTGGCCGCAAGGTGCTTCAGGCTTTTGAAGACAACGGCATTTCCTTTGAGCATGTTCCTTCCGGAATTGACACCATGACAGTATTTGTGCATCAGGATGAGTTTATCGATAAGGAGCAGAAGGTGGTTTCTGCGATCCACAGACTGGCAAGCCCGGACAGCGTTGATATTGAAGCAGATCTGGCGCTGATCGCCGTTGTGGGCAGAGGAATGAAGTCCACCAGAGGAACAGCCGGCAGGATCTTTTCGGCGCTGGCCCATGCCAATGTAAATGTAAAGATGATCGATCAGGGCTCCAGCGAGCTGAATATCATTATTGGCGTGGCAAATGATGATTTCGCGGCGGCGATCAGAGCAATTTACAATATCTTTGTGATTGCCCAGCTGTAACAGGCGGCCTGTGCCCGAGCCGGCGGAGGGTATAGAGCACAAGATTAAATAGAAAGGGCCCCACAGTTTCTGTGGGGCCTTTAAATTGCCTGAAAGCTACAAGCCATAAAATAGAAGAGGAACCAGCAGGCGCTTCTTAATAGAGCGCTTCCTCCTTCATGGATGCAAAATCAACGTTGTCATCCCAGAGAAATTCCAGATATTTCCGGGCCGTATCCAGCCGCATTGTGGTGGCGGAAACTCCGAAAACCGGCTCCTTGTCTCCATATGCGTTTGACTTTACGGCAAAAGGGGAGTCCTTCATGAAAATACCTACCGGAATGGGATCCTTCATGCTTTGAGGATCCTTATGGCTGTCGGCCTCTGCCTGAACATCTTCCTGGGTGAGGGCAGCCCCCTCCTGATCGCTGATCAGCCCTGCGTTTTCGTAGTTGGCATCTTCATCTGCCGCATCAATTTCAGCCTGGTCAACATAGTAAATCCGGCCTTCATATGCGGAAAGCTCCTGCTCCGTCAGAAAATCCCGGAGATCCAGAAACATGCCATTGCTTGCATAATTATTATAAATAACGGAATCAAAGACAACGGCGTCTAAGTCCTTGGTCTGAACCAGGGCAATGAGCCTTTGGGCCGTAGCCATGTCAAATTCGGTCATGGTGTCATAGGAAAGAGTGGAGCTTGTGTCAATGGTGCAGTCATAGGTCTGGGTATCCAGATCAGCGTACTCGGCAAAGGTGGTTTCCAGTTTATCCTCTGACAGAAGAATGCTGTTTAACATAACGCCGTAAAAACAATAATCCTTACTGGAAGTAATATCGTGGATCAGCATGCCTCCAAAAATAAGGATGGCGATTACGGCAATCGTATGGATTTTATAGTAATACCAAAAATAAGCAAGCCGTTCCTTAAAGGTCATATTCTTGGTCTTTTGGTGCTGCTCCCGGATCTCATCAGAAACGCCCCGGTATTCCCGCGGCTTTTTTTCTTTTTGCTGCATGGCGGTCTTCCTCCCAAATGAAATGTCCTTTTTATCATAGCGATTTTAACGGGAGGTGTCAATGAAGGGGAAAGAAAGCGTTCCTTAAAAAAGAATAAACTGCCCGGGACTATGGTTTCAAACGGGTTTTACTTGCAAGTTTGAGGTAAATATACTATGATAAATGAGTATGGCTAGCGATAAAAGAAAGGTGTGAATTTAATATGAATGAAACTTATGTGGAATGGCTTGTAAAAAGAAAGACTCCGGCGTACATGACCCTCTTAAAAATCCTTACGATCATGCTGACAGTATGCTTTGTACTGCTGGGCTTTTTCCTTCTTCCCGCAATGATCATTGCTGTTTTGCTGGGAGTGGCGGCCTATTTTGTTTATTTAAATTCGGACGTGGAATATGAATATCTGTATGTGGACAAGGAGCTTACGGTGGACAAGGTAATGGCCAAGAGCCGCCGGAAAAGGGTTGCCACTTATGATCTTGGGAAAATAGAGATCCTGGCGCCTATAAAATCCTGGCATCTGGATAATTACAAGAACAGAACGGATAAGACGGTGGATTACAGCTCCGGGGAAGAAAAGCAGCCGGATCGGCGTTTTGCATTCTTCTATGACGGAAAGCAGAGGGTACTGATCGAGCCCAATGAGGAAATGATAAAGGCGATGCAGACAGTAGCTCCCCGTAAGGTCTTTAAGGATTAGGCAGCAATGAAAATTTAACATAATGAATTACAGGAGGAGAGAAAATGGGTCAGATAATTGGCGAAGGCATTACCTTTGATGATGTGCTGCTTGTGCCGTCCTATTCAAAGATCGTGCCAAACGAGGTTGATTTGACAACCTGGCTGACAAAGAAAATCAAACTGAACATTCCCATGATGAGTGCAGGAATGGATACGGTCACTGAGCATCGCATGGCAATCGCCATGGCAAGACAGGGCGGTATCGGAATTATTCACAAGAATATGTCTATTGAAGCACAGGCCGAGGAAGTGGATAAGGTAAAACGTTCAGAAAATGGTGTTATTACAGATCCCTTTTCTTTGACTCCGGAGCATACGCTGGCAGATGCAGACGCACTGATGGCAAAATTCAGGATTTCCGGTGTGCCCATTACAGAGGGAAGAAAGTTAGTGGGTATCATTACAAACCGTGATCTGAAATTTGAAACTGATTTTACCAAGAAGATCAAGGAATCCATGACCTCCGAAGGACTGATCACTGCCAAGGAGGGCATTACCTTAGAGGAAGCCAAAAAGATCCTTGCCAAGGCAAGAAAAGAGAAGCTTCCCATTGTAGATGACAATTATAACCTGGTGGGACTGATCACCATAAAGGATATTGAAAAGACAATCAAATATCCCTTATCTGCCAAGGATTCCCAGGGAAGGCTTTTGTGCGGCGCAGGAGTAGGAATTACGGCAAACGTGCTGGACAGAGTAGGCGCCCTTGTAGACGCCAAGGTAGATGTGGTGGTACTGGACTGCGCACATGGACATTCTGAAAATGTGCTCAGATGTCTGCGCATGATCAAAGAAAAATATCCGGATCTTCAGGTGATTGCAGGAAACGTAGCGACCGGTGCAGGAACAAAAGCGCTGATAGAGTCAGGAGCAGATGCCGTTAAGGTAGGAATAGGCCCTGGTTCTATCTGTACAACCCGTGTGGTTGCGGGAATTGGCGTTCCGCAGATCACAGCCATCATGGAAGCTTATTCCGTTGCAAAGGAGTATGGGATCCCCATCATTGCAGATGGCGGCATCAAGTATTCAGGAGATATGACAAAGGCCATTGCAGCAGGCGGAAATGTATGCATGATGGGAAGTATCTTTGCAGGCTGTGACGAGAGCCCCGGAACCTTTGAACTTTATCAGGGACGTAAATATAAGGTATACAGAGGAATGGGATCCATTGCAGCAATGGAGAACGGCAGCAAGGATCGTTATTTCCAGGAAAACGCCAAAAAGCTGGTACCGGAAGGCGTAGAAGGCCGTGTGGCATATAAGGGAACTGTGGAAGATACCGTATTCCAGCTTATGGGCGGTCTCAGATCCGGTATGGGATACTGTGGTACAGCAACGATCGAGGAACTGAAGCAAAACGGAAGCTTTATTAAGATTTCAGCAGCTTCCCTTAAGGAAAGCCATCCTCATGATATTCATATTACAAAAGAAGCACCAAACTATAGCGTAGATGAGTAAAGAAATCTAAGCGGGGAGTAAAAGGAGTATAACGTTAGTGGGGAACTTTGAAGACAAAGCGTCGGAGTGCAGCATGACAGCCTTGCTCCAGAGCCTGATAGAAGGGAAGGAACTGGAAAGATGGCAGCAGCACTTTTGCGAGATTGCAAAAGTGTTTATTTGCTGTGTGGACGGACAGGGTGAGGAGCTGACAGCGCTTGGCGGAAAAAAGAGCGAAGCGGACAGGATCGAGGAAGCGCTTGATAAAGAGCAGGTCAGTTCTATGCTAAAGAGAGTATCCGAGGACGGCCTGGAGGATCAGACCATTGAAAATACCGCATATCCTAACTTGCGTGTTGCGGTGATTTCCGCAAAGGCAGAAGGAAGAACTGTTATGAACTGGCTGGTATGCGGGGTGATTTCTGATGCCTTTTCAGAGGGCGAATATGCAATGCCTGCACTTACCGGTTTTTCCAGTACCTTAACGGAGGAACAGTTTGCACAGGTAGTGGATGCGCTGCGGGATACTACAGAGACCCTGATCGGGTACAAATATTCCATGATAAATGCCCAGGCCCAGAGCAGAAGAAGCCGTTTTTCCGAGATGGAAATGAGCGAGAACCTGAAGCGCTCAGAGGCGCTGACAGAGGTAGTGCAGCTGCTGGAAAGCGAAGATTCCATTGAAGAGGTGATGAGTGATCTGCTGGGCACGGTAGGACGCTTTTTACACTTAAGCACCGCTGCGGTCTATCGGATCGCCAAGCAGGGAAATAAGCTGAATATCGTATCCTGGTGGAGCAGAAGCGATGCTCCCGCCAGATCGGAGGGAAGCTTTGAAATCCCCAATCTGTCTCTGTTTAAGGCAGAAAAGACGCTGGTGCTGTCTGAAAATTCCGTTATGGGAACAGAGGAACGGGAAGAAATGGAGCGGCTTTCAGTGAAGGCTCTGATTATCCTCCCGATTATCATAAATGGCGCAGTCAATATGTATGCCTACTTTGGGGAAAACGAAATTTCCAGAACCTGGAAGATTGAAGAGATCCGGTTTTTGAATGACTCTGTCAAGATCCTTCAAAGCATTCTGACCAGAAGGATCCAGAAAAATTCTCTGGCAGGCTCCTACGCTTCCCTGGAAACCATTCTGGACAATGTAGGAAGCGCTGTCTATGTGAAAAGCCTGACCACAGATGAACTCCTTTTTGCAAACCGCAATCTCCGTCATACCTTTGAAAAGGAACTGAAGGACGGGACCCTGGCAGAGCTTTTGGATCAGGGGATCACAGGAGAGAGCGGCATCAGTGAGATCTTCCATGCCAAGAGGGAGCGCTGGTATGATCTGTATTATACCAGGATCAAATGGGTGGATGGTAATCCGGTCAGACTGTGTGCTCTTTACGATATTACAGAAAAGAAGAATTATCAAAGAAAAATAGAGCAGCAGGCTTATACAGATTTCCTGACAGGACTGTATAATCGTATGTGCTGCGAAAGAGACCTTTCAAGATATGTGGATGAGGCAAGGAGAAACGGCTCTAAGGGAGCGCTGCTTTATCTGGATCTGGATGATTTTAAGCATATTAATGACGGGCTTGGACATCAATATGGAGATGTGCTTTTGAAGGCGATTTCCCACAGCCTTCAGAGAATAGAAGGAATAGAAAATACCTGTTACCGCATGGGCGGCGATGAATTTGTCATTGTCATTCCTACGGAAGGGTATGAAAGACTGGAAAAGATCATTACCTCTATTAAGGAGATCTTTGCAAATCCCTGGTTTTTGAAGGACGCTGATTATTACTGTACCATGAGTATGGGAATTGTTGTGTATCCGGATTCCGGGGATCAGGTCAGCGAGCTGATCAAAAAGGCTGATATCGCCATGTACGAGGCCAAGAAGCAGGGCAAGAACAGGGTGGCGCAGTATTCGGACAACATTGAATCCAAATCAGGCAAAAGACTTGATATGGAAAAGAATATGCGGGATGCTACGGCAAAGGGATATCAGGAGTTTGAAATTTATTATCAGCCCATTATTAATATCCAGCAGGAAAAGCTGCCCTGTACCGGGGCAGAGGCGCTGATCAGATGGAACAGCACGGAGCTTGGCTTTATTCCGCCCTCAGAGTTTATTCCCCTTGCAGAATATCTGGGGCTGATCAATCCCATTGGAAATTATGTATTGCGCGAAGCCTGCAGAAGATGTAAACTATGGAACGAAAACGGACATCCTGATTTCAAGGTCAATGTCAACTTATCCGTGATACAGCTTCTCCAGCCGGATATTGTTGAGATCGTGGAAAACACGGTAAAGGAAACCGGCATCAAACCGGGAAATCTGACTCTTGAAGTAACAGAAAGCCTTGCCATTAACGATATGGAAAGAATGAAGCATATTCTGGCAAAGATCCGCAGCCTGGGAGTGAGGATTGCCCTTGATGACTTTGGAACGGGGTATTCTTCCCTGAACCATATCCGGGAAATCCCCCTTGATGTGATCAAGGTGGATCAGAGCTTTATTAAGGATCTGGAAAGAGATGCATATGCAAAATCCTTTATCAAAATGGTAGGAGAGCTGGCAGATGCGATCCATGTCAACCTGTGTGTGGAGGGTGTGGAAACCAGACGCCAGTATGAGATATTGTCTAAGCTTTGTACCTACATGGTGCAGGGATACTATTTTGACAGGCCGATGCAGAGAGAGGCATTTGAAGAAAAATATGTGCCGGAGCTGGTCAAAGAGCAGAATGGAGAAAAGGATGAGTGAGAAGGAATTGACAGAAAACGTAGTGACATCGGAGGCTGAGGAAGAAAAAGCCACAGTTTCCAAAAACTTTATCGAGCAGATCATTGACAAGGATCTGGCAGAGGGTGTTTATGATACCGTACACACCAGGTTTCCGCCGGAGCCTAACGGCTATCTTCATATCGGACATGCAAAGAGCATTCTTTTGAATTATGGTCTTGCAAAGGAATATGGCGGCAAATTTAACATGCGGTTTGATGACACCAATCCCACAAAGGAAAAGACGGAATTTGTGGAATCCATCCTGGCAGATATCAAGTGGCTTGGCGCAGACTGGGAAGACAGACTTTTCTTTGCATCTAATTATTTCGGACAGATGTATGAGGGTGCCATTAAGCTGATCAAAAAGGGAAAGGCTTATGTTTCCGACCTTTCCGCTGAGGAAATGCGAGAGTACCGCGGAACGCTGACAGAACCTGGGAAGAACGATCCCAACAGGGACAGAAGCGTGGAAGAGAACTTAGCGCTTTTTGAAAAAATGAAAAACGGGGAGTACGCTGACGGGGAGAAAACGCTTCGAGCTAAGATTGATATGGCGTCTCCTAATATTAACATGCGGGATCCCATTATTTATCGTGTAGCACACATTTCCCACCATAATACGGGGGATCAGTGGTGCATTTATCCCATGTACGATTTTGCACATCCTATTGAGGATGCCATCGAAGGGATTACCCATTCCATCTGTACTCTGGAGTTTGAAGACCACAGACCACTTTATGACTGGGTTGTGAGAGAACTGGAATATCCTCATCCCCCCAAGCAGATCGAGTTTGCAAAAATGTATTTGACCAATGTAGTCACTGGGAAGAGATATATTAAAAAGCTGGTGGAAGAAGGGATTGTAGACGGCTGGGATGATCCCAGACTTGTTTCCATTGCGGCCCTTCGGAGAAGGGGCTTTACGCCGGAATCCATTAAGATGTTTGTAGAGCTTTGCGGTGTTTCCAAGAGCAATGCTTCTGCTGACTATGCAATGCTGGAGTATTGCATCAGAGAGGATCTGAAGCTGAAGCGCCCCCGTATGATGGCGGTATTAGATCCGGTGAAGCTGATCATAGACAACTATCCCGAGGATCAGACGGAAATGCTGGAGGTTGCCAATAACCTGGAAAATCCGGAAATGGACACCAGACAGGTTCCTTTCGGCAGAGAGCTTTACATTGACAGAGAGGACTTCATGGAGGTTCCGCCCAAAAAATATTTCAGACTGTTCCCGGGCAACGAGGTGCGTCTGATGAATGCCTACTTTGTAACCTGTACCGGCTGTGTGAAGGATGAAAACGGAAAGGTCGTAGAGGTACACTGCACCTATGACCCTGAAACAAAGTGCGGAACCGGCTTTACAGGAAGAAAGGTCAAGGGAACCATTCACTGGGTACCTGCGAAGGAAGCTATCCGGGCAGAGGTCAGATTATATGAAAATATCATTGATGAAGAGAAGGGAGTATATAATGAAGAGGATGGCAGTTTGAATCTGAATCCCAACTCGCTGACTGTACTGAAGGATTGCTTTTTAGAGCCTGCACTGAAGGACGCAAGGCCCTATGACAGCTTTCAGTTTGTGCGTCAGGGATATTTTTGTGTAGATGCCAGGGATTCAAAGGAAGATGCCCCGGTATTTAACAGGATTGTATCATTGAAGAGTTCTTATGTACTGCCTAAGGCATAAGAAAAATTACACATATGCTGCAGAGCAGCAGAATGAGAGGATAAAATGGCTGGATTATTAGATGGACTTGAAAAGCTTGGACTTGGAAATTTAGAGGGCATGGATCTGTATACTGACAAGGAAAAGGCAGAAGCAGAAAAGAAGAAGACGCCGGCGCCGGAAATAAAGGAAACAGACTTTATCTTTGATAAAACCTATGAATGCCCTGTGTGCTATGAAAAGATCAAGGCAAAAACCATAAAGGCTTCAAAGGCTAGAATGGTGCGGACAGATCAGGATCTGAGACCCATTTATGAACATATTGAACCTCTGAAATATGATGTGGTGCTGTGCCCTCACTGTGGTTATGCAACCCTTGCGAGATATTTTGGCGGACTGACAGCGTCCCAGATTAAGGCGGTGAAGGAAAATATATCCAAAAGCTATCATTCCATCACCCAGGATAAAGAAACCTATACCTATGAGGATGCGCTTTACCGCTATAAGCTTTGCCTTGTGAATTCCATTGTCAAGAAGGGAAAGGCCAGCGAAAAAGCCTATATCTGTCTGAAGGCCGGATGGCTTTTAAGAAGTTATCAGGACTGTATTACCCAGTCGGGGCAGCAGACAGAAAAACTTCCGGAACTGAAAAAGCATGAACAGGAATTTTTGAAAAATGCACTTGACGGCTTTATCAGCGCAAGACAGACAGAGGACTTCCCCATGTGCGGTATGGATGAAACCACTGTGGAATATCTGATCTCCGTTCTCGCCATCGAGTTTGAGAAGTATGATATTGCTTCCAAGCTCATTGCCGGTATCCTGGCATCTACAACGGCAAGCAGCCGTATGAAGGATAAAGCAAGAGATGTAAAGGATCTGCTGGTGGCAAAGCGGAAAGAGCAGAGCGTCGAAAAGGATAGCTGATTCCACAGGTTCTGACGGAAAATTTTTAAATTAATGAATAACCCCCAAAAGCAGTAAGCTTTTGGGGGTCTTTTACATTACAATTATGGCAATATCCATAAGGGCGGTAGTGCTCATCTGCCTGTGCACTTATGCCTCATCATCAAAAAATTCTTCTACCTCTGCCTGTGGAGCAGCTGCGCTGGGATCAGCAGTTTCTTCCTGGGCGCTGTCTGCGGCGGCCTCATTGACAGGAGCAAATGCTTTTTCGGCTTCTTCCGTGGAGGAAGTCTCTTCGGATGCATCGGTCTGGGTTTCTGAAGGGGATGCATTTTCTTCCGGTTCGGAAGCTTTGGCAGTATCTTTATTGATCGCAGTCAGATCGGTAAAATTGCTGTCAGGAGAAGCAGTACCCTCTGCAACAGATTTTACAGTTTCCCTTACCTGCGCAACAGAACCTGAGATCACTTCCTTTGCCTTGTGGAAAGCTTCTGTGGCAAAAGCTTCAGCTTTATCAAGATTTAAGGAAACGTAGGAACGCTCCTTGCTGTTATTCAGATCCTCATCCAGATCCTCGCTGAAATCATCAAAATCATCATCATCATTTTCGTGGGTATCAGCAGAAACCATTTCATCTTTTTTTTGGAGATACTGGTACGCTCCGTAAATAGCGGCACCTGTAATTGCAGAAAAAAGTAAAAATTTTCCAAACTTCTTGGACATAACGTAGCTCCTTTCGGTGGATTTTCAGATAGTAATATCTTAATACTATTTTGGGAAAATGAAAAGAGAATATGTATAAATAATCTATGAAATTTCATTGAAGTAGCCTGAAAAATATGATATATTTAATTTCGACTTACAAAGTCAATATTGGGGGACGGTAAAACGGAATGAATGAGAAATTTTTTGACCTGAAAAAGGAAAAGCAGGATCGGATGATCAATGCGGCACTGAAGATTTTTGGACTGAACGGCTACGAGCATGCAAGCACAGATGAAATCGTCAGGGAGGCCGGCATCAGCAAGGGCCTTTTGTTTCACTATTTTATCAGTAAACTGGGACTGTATACCTTTGTTTATGACTATAGTGTCAGATATATGCTTTTAGAGCTTGGAACCGGAGTGGCTGCGGAAGAAACAGACCTTTTTTCCCTTTTGGGACAGGTATTGCAGTCTCAGGTTCAGGTGATGAAAACCTATCCGTATATGCAGCTCTTTTTGCAGAGAAGCAGATCGGAGGACGTGGGAGAAGCGCTTCTTGCCACAGAGGAAAAGCGTATGATCCTGCCGGAAAAATATGGGGAGATCATGGAAAAGGCCGATCAAAGCAGCTTAAAAGCAGGAGTGGACAAGGACAAGCTTTTGCAGATGTTTGAATACACGGCAAATGGATTGATGCAGGAACGCTTCTGTGACGGCTCCTTTCAGCCGGAGTTATATCATGCAGAACTAAAGGAGTATCTGAAGCTGCTTAAGGGTATTTCATACAGGGAATAACTGAAAACGGATAAGAACGTAAAATGATAGAAAACAAGTGATAAAAGGCCGTGCAGAGGCAGATCATAAGTAATAAAATGTTCACAGAAATGGAGAGCGATCATGAAGGAAACACTTTATACCATTCCCTTAAACGATGCAGTGGCAGCAGATGACGAATGCCCCTTTTGTTTTATTGAAAGGGAGGTGGAGCAAAATCTGCTTGATTTTGTTTTAGGCAGCGGTTCTTCTTACATGGAAAGTGACGTGCGTGCCGCAACAGATGCAGCCGGATTTTGCAGAGAACATTTCCACAAAATGTTTGAATATGGAAATACCCTGGGAAACGGATGGATCTTAAAGACCCATTACATGAAGATGAACAGGGAAATGCAGGAGCAGTTTCAAAAATATGCGCCGGGCAAAACACCTCTTATGGGGAAATTCAGGAAAACTGCGGAAGGAACCAATTCCGTCAGCAGCTGGGTGAAGGAAAAAGAAAGATCCTGCTATATCTGCAACCGCTTTGCCGACACTTATGACAGATATATGGACACTTTCTTTTATATGTATAAAAAGGATGAGGAGTTTCAAAAGAAGATCCTTGGCGGAAAAGGCTTTTGTCTGCATCATTTCGGAGATCTGTGTGAATATGGGGAGATGCGGTTAAGTGAAAAGGAAAAGAAAGAATTCTATCCGGCCATGTTTGAACTGATGGAAAGAAATATACAGCGCCTCCAGGAGGATGTGACCTGGTTGGTCGATAAATTTGACTACCGGAACAAGGATGCGGACTGGAAGAATTCCAAGGACGCCGTCCAGCGGGGCATGCAGAAGCTGAAGGGCGGATACCCTGCGGATCCACCCTATAAGATGAATAAATAAAGAAAATAAAACAGGCCAAGGAGCCAGCTGGTAAAAATACCGTAAAGGATCACAGGGCCGGCAATAGTAAAGATCTTGCAGCCGATTCCAAAGACCTGTCCCTCTTTTTTGAATTCCACAGCAGGGGCGGCTACGGAATTGGCAAAACCAGTAATAGGTACAAGAGCGCCGGCTCCGCCGAACTTTACAATGGACGGATACAGATTAAAACCGGTCAGCAAAACGCTTAACAGAACCAAAATCAGGGAGCAGAAGCTGCCCGCCATATCCTGATCCATAGAAAGATTGTTTTTGGCAAAATTTAAAAGAAACTGTCCCAGGGTGCAGATCAGCCCTCCGGTCAGGAACGCTTTTGCCATTTGTAAAAGCAGGTTGTGGGTAGGGGTTATCTTTTTCACATATTCTTCGTAATCCTTTTCCATTTGAGCCTGTTTTTCTTTTTGCACTTCTGTCATCATAATCTCCATTCTGCAGATGCTTTTTTTGTAATGCTTAAAATCTTCTTTTCTAGTTTTTGCAAAGAAAGCAGATTTATTCCAAACTATTATTTTTTTATAAAGGTAGGCACGTCTCTTCTTGTAGATTGCCTGCAGGAATGATACAATGAAATCCGATAAAAGCATGAGGAGATGGGGCAGTGGTGGTTAATTTTTCCAGTATGGAATTTCTATTTCGATTTTTACCCGTTTTTTTGATCCTGTACTTTATTGTTCCCAGAAAATACAGAGAATTGACTTTGTTAGTCGGGAGCTTTGTTTTTTATGCCTTGGGGGATCTGAAATTCCTTCCGGTACTGGCGCTGCTGATCCTGTTAAATTATGCTCTTGCAAGCGCATCCTGGAAGCAGCAGGAGGGCTACAGCATTCAGGAATGGCAGCAGCAGAAACGAAAACGTTATTTGACCATGGCAGTTTTTCTGGATGCGGGTGCACTTCTTCTTTTTAAGTGTCTGGGAGTATTTGTATCGGAAACACTGCTTCCTTTGGGGATCAGTTTTTACATTTTTAAAATGATCTCCTTTCAGGCAGACATATATAAAAAAGAAATTTTCAGCAAGCCGAAGCTCAAATATGTAGCGCTTTATTTCAGCCTGTTTCCGCAGGTGATCTCCGGCCCGATCATGCGCTATGGAGAAGGGGAGTTTGAACTGGACAGAACCTGCGGACCGGAAGAACTGGAAGAAGGACTGTTTTATTTTGTTTCCGGTCTTGGAATGAAAGTGCTTCTGGCAGACCGTCTGGCAATTCTCTGGAACGACCTGCAGATGATCGGCTTTCAAAGCATTTCCACTCCTCTTGCATGGCTGGGAGCCCTGGGGTACTCCCTGCAGCTTTATTTTGATTTCTGGGGCTATTCCCTGATGGCCTCCGGGTTGATGGTGATTTTGGGATTTCCCTTTATTCAAAACTTTGACCATCCTTATGCGTCCAAAAGTATTGCAGAGTTTTACCGCAGATGGCACATGACTCTGGGAAGCTGGTTTCGGGATTATGTTTATATTCCCATGGGCGGAAGCAGATGTACAAACAAAAGGCTTGTGAGAAACCTTGCACTGGTATGGATTCTGACAGGCTTATGGCATGGAAGCGGCATAAACTTTCTGATCTGGGGAGGACTCCTTGGGCTTTTCATTATCTTGGAAAAGCTGTTTTATGGAAAGTATCTGGCGAAGCTTCCGGTTCTTGGGCATCTGTATGTGCTGGTGCTGATCCCGCTCAGCTGGGTGATCTTTGCCCTGACGGACCTGAAAGAGCTTGGCCTGTATTTTAGCAGGCTGTTTCCCTTTTTCGGAGAGGGGATTGCGGTTCACCAGGGAGATTTTCTGAAGTATGCCGAAAGCTATGGGATTTTTTTCGTGGCAGGAATCTTGCTCTGTATTCCTGCAAGCTTTCGTTTTCTTCAAAAGCACCGCAAAAATCCTGCGGTATTGCTTTTGATGCTTTTGGTTTTCTGGGCCTGCGTTTACCTGATTTCAGGCAGCGCCGGAAACCCGTTTATGTATCTGAAGTTTTAACTATGGCAGAAGCTGTCTGAAACAGATGGAAGCTGTTTGGATTTGTGGTTTGATCTGAGGAGTTGTTTGGAACTTGCCGTTTTTTCGTGATAGAGCGCTGGGAGAGGAAAAATGAAAAATTTGAAAAAATGTCCTTTACTGCTGCTGATCCTTTTTACAGGTGTACTTTTTACCATTGTGGCAGCAGTGGGAAAACAAAATATATATGCAGATCAGGGGTATGACCCTCTCAAGACGCCTCTTTTATCTGTTTTATTTACAGGGGTGCAGGATGATATTTATCCCTGGCAGATGTTAAGCGGGGCGGAGCCGGTTTCTGCGCAAAAGGCGTCAAAGGAAAATGATGCAGTTCAGGGAAATTCAGATCAGCAGGAGCAGTCAGTGCCGGGGCAGAACGGAGAAGCTTCCCCTGTGGCAGGAACGGAGAAGAATACCACAGAAGCAGAGCAGTCAGGCCAGGATGCAACAGAAGCCGGCCAGAGCGCAGCCCAGCCGGGTCAGGATGCGACAGGAACAGACCAGAGCGCAGCCCGGCCAGGCCAGAATGCGATGGGTGCAGGCCAGAAAGGTACCGGAAGCGATAATGCAGCCAAAACACCTGCCGCGAAGCCCTTAGAGCGGCTGCAGCCTTTGCGGGAAAGCACTTATGAGGAATATATAAATCATATATCTGCTGATATTTACGGAGACGCCGGGGCTGTCAGAGCGGCAGAATATCCTTTTGAAACGGTAACGGAGGATTATTTTGATGATGCATTGTTTATTGGAGACTCCAGGACGGTAGGGCTTCGGGACTATACAGATCTGGCGGAGCATGCGGATTTTTACTGCGAGACTTCCCTGACAATTTATAAGGTGCTGGAGGAGAGCTTTAAGGGAAAGGGAACCATTTTAGAGGCTCTCTCTAAAAAGAACTATGGCAAGATTTATCTGATGGTAGGGATCAATGAGCTTGGCAGAGGCACAACAGAGGATTTTATGGCAAAATATACCGAGGTGGTAGACACACTGCATGAGCTTTGCCCGGATGCCAAGATCATGATCCAGGGAATTATGCATGTTTCCGAGAAAAAGAGCAGCTCGGATGCTATTTTTAACAACAGCAACATTAATGCCAGAAACAATGCGATTGCTACCCTGGCCGACAATGTACATTTCTTTTATATTGATATGAATGAAGCTGTCTGTGATGAAAATGGAAATTTAAATGCAGAATACACGCATGACCAGATCCATTTGCTGGGAATGTACAATGATCTGTGGAAGCAGTTTCTGCTGGAACATGGCGTTGAGGGCTAAAGGGAGCCACAGAACTTGATATTGAGCCAAGAAGATGACTTCCGGTTTCCTGTAAACGATAAAATTCTTTAGGTTACAATCGATGATGGGGTAAACGAAAAAGCAGTTTTGACATTGCAGAGAACTGCCCCTTCGTTTACACCATTTTCGATTTGACCTAATTGAACAAAGTGAGCGTCCGGGT
>Ga0129315_1000207_pt1 | contig 63178 bp, 61 predicted proteins | sample Cm827metagenome_FD_94432 | JGI IMG/M metagenome (GOLD analysis project Ga0129315, IMG submission 94432) | Eastern black-and-white colobus group fecal microbial communities from Wisconsin, USA - Cm827 metagenome | ecosystem: Host-associated > Mammals > Digestive system > Large intestine > Fecal... | reverse complement strand
CCTCTAAACCACAAATTGGTAAAGCAATTACCACAAAATTTGACAAAGCCTAACCACAAAAACGTGATAGCAGTAACCACACAAATGGTAAAGCGACTACCACAAGATTTGACAAAATCCCAACTAGAAAGCTCTTCATGAATAGAAGCCAACAGGATAATTCTACCCGCGGCACTACTCACGAAGAGCTTTTAGTGCATTTAATAATGTAAACAACAATATCCAGAATAAAAATTACTCAAAGCGTCCTTTTAAAACGATTTCTTTATCCAGAATCGCAACTTGACCCTTAGCAAAAAGGCCATCAATATCTAGTGCCTCATCCAGCACCAGTAAGTCCGCATCTGCTCCAACAGCAACACAGCCCTTTACGCCGGACTTACCCAGCATTTCAGCGGGAGTAGAAGTCAAAAGCTTAATGGCCTCCTCCAAGGGCAGCCCTCTACGAACAAGGCTCTTGATAGTCAAATGCAGATACTTAGGAGAACAATAAGTTAGGCCAATACATTCACCCTGAGCATTAAACTTAGGTTGAGAACCAAATGCATCGCTGCTCATGGTCAAATGGTCTGTACTCATGCCTTCCCAGCTGAGAATTTCCATGATCTTTTCAGCACCAATTTCCATTTCCTCATCAGTGCTGCCAGCAGTCATATCAAAATATCCTCCCCTGCGTACCAGTTTAGCACCCTCCTCCATCAACTCATGGGTACGAAGCATATGAGTGGGCAAAAAGTTCTTAGCAGGAATATCAGAATTATCCAAAGCATAGAACAGCGGATCGAGCTTGCCATTACCGGAGCCCATATGCATGGTTACTAAGCCGGCCACGTTAGCAAGCATACCACCGCGACGAGTTGCAGAGCCAATAGCAATCAGCTCTTCTCCCTGAGGGTTGGAGCTGCGATGGTCGGAAACAGCAATTTTAGTACCAATAATCGGAGGAACCATCATGATATCCTTCTCCACAGAGCCGGTAATGGTGGGAGAAGGCAGACCATAAGCACCGGTCAGACAGTAAGCAGTAATACCCTCTTCAGTTAAAGCACGAGCCTTTGCCACCAAATTTTCTACGCTGCGAGTCACTCCATCAGTACCCAAAAGTCCTAAAACAGTCGTAATGCCACAGCTGGTAATCTGGCTTAACATAGCCTCCGGCACGCGAGATGCAGGTCCCTGCTCTCCACCGCCACCAGTAATATGCATGTGCATATCAATATAACCAGGCAGCAGCTTCTTACCGCTCAAATCAAAAATTTCAGCCTCCGGCAAGCCTTCGTAGCCTTCAATTTTATCATCAATACGAACTACCTTATCGGCAATCACCAATACATCCTTTTTTCCTAAATACTTGGGAGCATAAACTTCTGCATTTTTTAATAATTTAATCAAATTTATCACTTTACCTTTCGAATGTGCCCTTCACCAAAGCCTGACCATTCCTAACCATCAGTTTTCCCTTTGCAAGTACAGTATCCACAGCATAATCCTCACCATAAATAATGATATCTGCATCGCTATCTACACAAAGGCAACCCTTCTGGGGATACAAGCCATTGGCCTGAGCAGGGTTAGTGCTGACAACTCTTAAAACAGTCTCTAATGGTATTCCATCCAAAACAGCTGCTTGAACTTCCTCATGAAATGAGTCCGGAGAAACTGCCAACTGTTTTTGACTGCCATCTGGCAATGTTACACTCATACAGCCGTTAGCATCAGAGCTCATAGTAACTCTATCCATTGGAATATTTTCTTGATAAAGCACTTTAATTGCATTGCTTGGCTTGACACAAGCAGGAAATCCATCTTGCTCTCTGATACCAGAGGTTATATCGATATAGCCACCTAGCTTGGCAAATTCCTTAGCCTGCTCAAACAAATGAAAAGCCCTATTCACATGGGTAGGTATAAAATGCTTGGCAGGAATTTCCGTTTCACGCACTATTTCAAACAAAACATCAATGCCACGTTTACCAACACCCATATGGAATTGTACTACGCCCGCCTTACCTGAGAGCATACCGCCAAGTCGGCTTTGAGTTAGAATTTTCTCCAACTCCGCTCTGGTAGGTTGGGAGCTACGATGATCGGACAAGGCAATTTCACCTACGCCCAAGCACTCATTTATAAGAATAATATCCCTGCGCACATCACCGGTCATATTATGAACGGGGATTTCATAAGATCCCGTCAGTATGTAAGCACTAATACCATCGTGTGTTAAGCCTCTCGCCTTGGCAAGCAAGCTTTCATTATGCCTACTGGTACCATCAGTGCCTAAAACGCCAATCACAGTAGTTATGCCAACCTGGGTAAGTTCACTGAGGAAAATTTCTGGCGTTCTACTATAAGGCCCCGATTCGCCACCGCCACCAATAATATGCACATGCTGGTCAACATAACCTGGAACAACCTTGTGCCCCTCAGCATCCAGCACCTGACAATCCAAATACTCTGGAGCAGTAATTCCCTGCGCCATTTGCACTATTTTTTCGTTAATAATTAATATATCTAGCAAGCCCAAAGGCTCAGGAGCATAAACATCTGCATTTTTTACAAGCAGACAACTCATTTTTGTTCATCCTCCAGCTTAGCAATACCAATACCGGTATAACCATAGAACAGAGCAATAACAAAGCCAGTATAACACAGAATTGCCCAAGGAGCATAATCCAAAGTTTCAATACCAGTGCAGGCAGTCATGTAAGCACCTGCTGCAGACCAAGGAACCAAAGGAACGAAAACAGTACCTGCATCCTCCAAGGTACGGGACAGGTTCTTAGCGGCTAATCCCCTAGCCTTATAAGCGTCACGGAACATTTCGCCAGGAATCAAAATAGACAGATAGGAGTTACCGGTGCACAGGCCCATGGTAATGCAGGAAGCTACAGTAGAAGCAATCAAATCACCGGTGGTCTTAGCAAAGCCCAAAATCTTTTGCAGAACAACCTCCAAGCAACCAGCACGGCTCATAATACCAGCAAAGCAGAAAGCGCAGAATACCAACAGGGTGGTACCCATAATCTCAGCCATACCGCCACGGTTCAACAGCTTCACAATTTGCGGAGCGGCGGTAGCCGGATCAAAACCAGGACGTACAATCATAGCAATCTTAAAGCCCTTTACAGTAGCAACAAGCAGGCTCTTCAAGGTAATATTTTGGAAAATCAAGGCTTCAATACCTGCCAAAACAGTGGAGCCCATCATAACCGGCAGAGTGGGCTTTTTCATAATGGAACCAGCCAAAATCATTAGAACGGGTAACAAAAGCAGCAGATTAAAGTCATACATAGCATCTAACTGCTTCAACATAGTATTTACTGCTTCAGAGGAAACATCCTTGCTACCGCTATTTTGGAAACCTACAAAGGCATAGACTACCAAAGAAATAATAGTTGCAGGAATAGTGGTCCAAAACATATGACCAATATGCTCGTATAATTTAGAACCAGCAGCTACCGGTGCCAGATTGGTAGTATCGGACAAGGGAGAAATCTTATCACCAAAATAAGAGCCTGCGATAACTGCACCAGCAGTAGCAGCCAGATTAACGCCCAAGGTGCTTGCAATACCCATCAAAGCAACACCCATAGTTGCCACAGAGCCCCAAGAAGTACCTGTAACAACAGAAACCACAGCGGTGATCAAGAAGGCAGTAACCAACATAAAGGTCGGGCTTACAATTTGCACACCGTAATAAATCATCATAGGAATAGTGCCAGCGGCCATCCAAGTGCCTACCAGAGCACCAACACAGGTCAAAATCAAAATTGCCGGCATACCCTTGGCGATTTTTTGGCAAATTTCATCCATCATCTCGTCCCAAGTAACACCTACACGGAAAGCAATAATGCCTGCAATCGCAGCCACCAAAAGCAGCAACGGCTCAGTGGGATAACCCAAGTAACCTTTACCTACGGTAAGAATGACCATCATCGCAATAATAGGAATAATGGATTCTGTGAAGGTAGGCATTCTTTTAGCCTTTTTTACTTCATTGTTTGACATAATACCCCTCTTTTCTACTAGAAACCCCTAGTTAAATATTAACAGACCATACGTCTGTCTGATAAAATTTTATCATCTATGCCATCGCATAACAATAGATTGCCAACTAACGCTTATTGGGATTTTTCTAGTATCCATAAGCTAAAAATTACCTTTTGGGTATTATGTATACAATTTTAGTACTAAAAATAACGTACTTTTTTGCTTTCTACATGGTATTTGTATTTTTTTAATGGATTATATTGTATTTCGCCAGCTCCCTAACGTCTTGTCTTTCCATAAGATTATCTTTTTCATTTTGTGTATTCAATAAATTTTATTTATCGAAACTCTTGTCTCTTGAAGTCTGCAAAAGCTCCAAAAAACGCTTTGTGGGCAGGGTAAAATTGAATTCATAATCATATAATACAGAAATCGGCATATTACCAGAATACTTCATAGGGAATTCCACTAAGCTTCCTCTAGCCAATTCCTGCTCTATTTTCACCTGAGGTACTAAGGCGATACCTAAGTCCTTCTGAACTGCTACCAAAACTGACTCAGAGTCACTAAAGGTTAAAAAGGGTTTAAGCTTGGAAAAATCTATTTTAGATTTCAGATGCTTGTAATATACCTCACTATCAGGATACGCAATAAAAGGATAATTATAAAAATTATCATCCTGATTCATGCTATCATATAGCCCTTTAGAAGCAACCAAAACCATGGGCTGGTTCCACAAAGGCACCCTTCTAGTATATAGAGGCTGGACATCAATATGGACAAAGGCGAAATCATATAGTTTTTTATTGAATGCGTCATCAAGTGTCGATTCAACCGTCATGCATCTATTAACTTCTATTTTTAGCTCAGGAAACTCTTTTTTGAGCTGCAATAGCACAGGCAATAGATAAAAATTAATACCCTGAGTAGCCACAGCTATCTTGAGACTATATTTTTCCTTTTGGAATTGACGCATAGCCTCCTGACTATTTTGGTAATCCTGCATTATTTGTTTAGCTATAGGAACAAAATTCTTACCAGCCTGGGTCAAATATACGTTTTTACCATCCCTAGTAAAAAGAATTACCCCATATTCCTCTTCTAAGGCCGTAATATGGTTACTAATAGTCGGTTGGGTAAAATTTAAATATTTAGCTGCCTGGGTAAAACTGCGAAACTGCACTACAGTTAAAAAGGATTGATAAACTTGTATATTCATATATTGCTCTCACCCCCATTAAAAGCTTGCCTGCACAGCTACTTGCGAAGATATTTCCTACCTCTCCACCAAGCCGTAGCTTTTTTAATGCTTCACTATGTCACCGATATATAGTTCTCTGTCCATTTTACTCCCTCCATTTTTGCTAACTGTACTTCTTCTTATTATAACACGAATACAGCTCTCTTTATACACACCATGGCACACTCTACTCTTATTGAACCACTTCTACTAACTCGCCCTGACTTCTCAACCAAATATCTATGCCGCTGCCAAAAACCTCGGCGGTGAGCAAATACCCCTTCTCATTATGGTCAATAATTTCTGCTGTAGGCAGTCTGTCCAATACTGGCTCTAGGCCCCTTATAATAAAACTTTAGCTTCTGCAGCCTGCCACCATACATAAACTGCACCCGCTTACGGAACTCGCACTCCTCAAATCTACTCTCATAGGGCACATTATAATGCCTATCTGTAACCTTGAGGCTCTCAATCCTATCTATCCTATAAATAGTAGGAAATGGGTCATTTTCAACCTCGAACTCAATTCTCTCTTCCTGCTGAGGCACAATAAACCCAGCCAAGTAAAAATAAAACTCCGAAAACATTACCCCGGCCGGGCGCAGCACCCTATGCACAAGGCTTCCATCAGCGGGCTTGCAGTAGTCAATCTCTACCTCCTTATGCTCCCTTAAGGCCTCGCCCAAGCGCCACATGGTCTCTAACACCTCTTTGTTATGACGAGGTGGCACATAATGAAAGCGCTCATTACTAATCAAGCCAGTCACATAGCACTTGCACTCCTTGGGCACGCAGCAATCAATGAGCTTATCCAAAATCGGGTCCAGCTCAGCCTTAGAAAGAGACCTGCTTTCCAACAAAATTTTCAGTACCGCAAAAACCTCTTTATTGCTCAGCACGTTGCGTAAGGGTGGCACAAGCTTATAGGCATTATGCTTTTTATCATAAACTAATTCCTGCACTACTCCACTAGCATCACTCTGGTTATGAAAAAATGCCCGCAAATCCTCAATGTCACGCTGGATGGAGCGCAAAGAGCATTTGTAATGCTCCGCTTCCTCCAATTTATGGAGCATCTTACCCTCTGCCAGCCTAGCATACATTTCTAGCAGCCTATCCTTGCCAATTCTGTCTTCAGCCATTTTTGCATCTCCCTATTTGCTTTGCATAATAAAAGGTAACTCCTTACCGCTATAATATTGGGGCAGCTTGCCATCCCATTTATCAATAGCTTTTTCCTGCAGCACCATGGAGTTCAGAGACCTTTGCTTTTTCAATTGTGCTTCAGCCTCCAAGGTTACACGCTCAAGGTCATACTTAGCCTTCAGTGCACCCTGTTCAGCAACCTTCTTTGCTTCGATAGCTTTATTGTATTCATCGCTGAAATCATGATTAGTCAGAGACAAGGATTTGACAATAATACCACTGTCCTTTACCTTTTCCGTAAAACGATTGTTGATTTTATCACTAATCTCACTACGCTTTTCCACGAACTGCTCAATGGGATAGGCGGCGATAACGCTGTTGGTGATCTCGGCCAGTGTAGGCTTAATCAAAATATCCTCATATTTAGTGCCGTATTTTTGGTAAATCAAGCCCACGTCCTTTGTATTGAGAGCATATACCAAGCTTTCCTCCACCGCAATGGTCTGCATGTCACTAGAAGACACCTCAAGCTTGGCAGTATATTTGGTATCGCGCACAGTAAGCTTCACTACTCGGTCAACCATGGGAATTTTAAAGTTCAGGCCCTCGTCCATGGTTCCTGCATAACGACCCAGGCGCAAAACGACGCCACGCTCACCAGTTTCAATAACCGACAGACCGCTAGCAATAACTGCAGCACAAATCATACCTACAGCAATAATAGAAGTTCCTCTAATAGCAAAATTTTTCATACTTTGTTCCCTCCACTCTCTTTTCATAATCATGAACCTACACAAAAAACAATTGGCTGAGCTTCACTGTTCCAATTTTATAGTTCAATTGCAAAAGTAAATGCAAAACTAGCGTCTGCAAAGTAAAAAAACAGGACTTTAAAATTTCAAGAGTTTCTCAAGCTCTGTTTATACTTAACACGGTCCAACTTATGCTATTATAAAGAAACAGAGCAGAGCCCTGTGCCCTGCTCTATTATTTTATGCCTTCCGGCCGCATAAAAGCTCCACTTCCTGCAAAAAGGCAGCTGCTTCCCTGCTCAAAGGTTGAAACTGCCTCCAAGCTAAATCTAAATGCATCTCCATTCTTGGAGTTAAGGGGATAAATTTCAAATTGCTATTTTCACTTGTACCAACTAATTTATCCAAGCATAAAGCACAGCCTAACCCTTCCTCCACCAGTAGGGCAGCATTAAATATCAAATTATATTTTCCTATGATATTCAGCTTTTCTGCTGGCAAAGCAAAAGATTCCTGCAAGCTTTGCAATACCATCTGTTGAGAGCTTACAAGCAATGGAACATCAAACAAATCATCCACTGTAATGCAATCTTTTAACGCTAGTAGTGAATCACGACGCACTAATAGGCCCCAGATATCTTTATAAGGCAGCTTTAAAGTCCCATACTTTTGTAAATTAGTAGGCTCAATAAAAAGTCCAAAATCTAACAAACCCTTATCAAGGCGTTCCTTGACATCTTCTGCATTACCACTAAAAATGTTAAAGGTTATCATGGGATATTTTCTTTGCAAGTTCTTGGCAGCCTTTGCTATAAACCGCATACCCTCGCTTTCGCCGCCACCAATATGCACAGTGCCATTTAAAAACTGCTCATCCTGCTGTATTTCCATTTTTGTTTTATCAGCCAGTAAAAGCAAGTCTTCGGCTCTCTTTCGAAGAAGCTGACCTTTATCTGTTAGTATTAACTTTTGTGATTTGTGTCCACGCACAAAAAGCTGCGTGCCTAGCTCCTGCTCCAAATCCTTCAATTGCCGAGATAAGGTTGGCTGGGTCATATGCAAAGCATTAGCCGCAGCCACAATGCCTTCCTCCTGCACTACCGTTAAAAAGTAACGCAAAACTCGTAAATCCATCTTTATCACCTAGTATATTATAACATATTACATACCTTCCAAGTATGCAGTGTTAATAAAAATACCGTGAGCACCAGGCTCACGGCAAAGTTTTAATCCAAATATTGATGGAAGAAGTCACCTAAACGAGTAAACGGAATCAAATCCATGCGATCATACAAATCAACATGCCCTGCACCCTTGACAATGTACAGCTCTTTGGGCTCTGCAGCAAGCTTATAGGCAGCCTCGCTAAACTCAATCGAATGAGCATTTTCACCAGCAATAAACAGCAAGGGACGAGGAGAAATAGTTTCAATATCATTAAAAGGATAGAAATTCATAAATTTTACAAAGCTGGTAAGGGTGGGATGAGTTGTTGTTTCAGGTGTAGCCCCCTTAGGCGTAACCATACCACGGTCAGTGCGGTAAAAATCAAAGAATTCCTTTTCTATAGCATTGGATTGCTCGGTTATTTCGTGGACAGTTCCGCTGGTATAGGCTTTTTTCCCTCCCAAGAACTCTTGATAACGCTGCTCTGCTGCTTGTACAGTCATAGCTTTGCGTTGCTCAAGAGTGGTGCTGTGGCGCAACCCATTCCTAACTGCAGCCCCCATATCATACATACTTACAGTTGCTACAGCCTTAATACGGGGATCAATTTTGGCAGCACTTATAGCAAAGCCACCACTACCACAAATACCGATTACACCAATTCTTTCACGATCGATAAAGCTTTGAGTGCCCAAATAATCTACAGCTGCACTAAAAGCTTCTGCGTAGAGGGTGGGGGCCACCGCATTACGGGCAGAGCCGCCGCTCTCACCCCAATAAGGCAGGTCAATGGACATAGTAATAAAGCCCTTTTCTGCCATTTTTTGAGCATACAGGTTAGCGCTCTGCTCCTTGACTGCACCCATAGGATGGGCGACGATGATAGCGCCATACTTTTTATTCAGCTCCATTTGCTTGGGAAGATAAAGATTACCTGCAATTTTAATATCAAAAATACTCTTGAAAGCAACCTTTTGCATATTCAAGACTTGACTCTTGTAAAAATTATCAGCATCAGCAGGCTTGAATGGTTCATAAGCAGCAGCAACCCCCATTGTACACATGGCAGTTCCCAGTATTGCGACACTTAATAGGCGTTTGATTTTATGATTAATAAGCTTCATAATGCAACCTCCATATACTATACTTAAACGATACATTTATCATGTTGGCTATCTCTACTATCATGCTTCTAGAAGTTGCTTACATTATAATATGCTTGTTTTAATATATCAAATACCTATTTTATTATCTTTAAAATACTTTTTAAGCATATTATTTTTTCTTCAACGTGACTCACGAAGTAAAAAAGAGCAGAGCCCTGTGCCCTGCTCTTATATTTTATTCCAAAACATCGTCCATGAACTTTAGCAATCCAGCCTCTACCTTGTCCCGCAAATCCTATCCTCAAAAAACCTATTTCTCAAAGCGATTATGTCCGTTGCAAAGGAATAAGTGCCATCACTTTGGTGCAGAGGATAGACATGCTCCCGCAGCCACTTATAGAACTCCTTGCTTTCCTCATCAATAAGCTGCCATTTGGCCTTAATTGCCCCATGCCGCAGCGTAGTATCTGCAATCTGGCGCAGCTTTTTCCATTTGGAGTAGTATGCTAGCTTAATTTTAGTCATAAAATGGCTTCCATCCTCAATAACAAAGCCCTCGATGTGCTCTCCGTCATAGAGATAATCACTCTTCATGCAAGTCTTGAACCATTTATAGAATTCGTCCCAAGAGTTTAGGGTATAAGCTAGCTCCTTTACTTCAACTCCCAATTTCTCTGCCAAAGCACACAGCTCCTCATAGGACCGATGCTTAAAGGTCATATCATTCTCAATAATTTCCAAAAGCACCACATGAGGTCTATCATATTCAATAATATGAGGGTCCTTAACGGGCTCCACGCACTCAAAAATCACGGAGCAGTTGTTATCACGGACAAATGCTTCCAGCACTGGCATCTTCTCCTTCAGCTGCTGTGCCAAGGTATGATAAAAAATCTTAGCATAAAGGCCCAGCATATCGCCCTTAGAGGTAACAATCATCTGCTTTTTAGCATTATCATAGCCCACAATCCCTAAAAAGCCGTTGACTTTCACATAGGCCTGCACCGGAAAAACAAGATTTTCTCTAAGCGCCCTTAGCCTCGTTTCCGGACGCTCCTCCAGGTTAAAGAATTTATCGTAGCTGCGGGCTACGATTTTTTCTTGCGCCCTATCGATAAACAAACCCCTGGCCCTGCAGGTAATATCGTCCCAGGCCTTGTTATAGAAGGCTTCACGGCTGAAGTTGAAGGAAGAAATACTGCCAAAGCTACGTTCCTTGATATAAGGATTGCCACTGAAGGATTCCAAAAGTTCATGGATGGTTTGAGGATTATTGTTCACTACTATTTATTCCCGCAATCTGGCCAAGGAAACCAAGAAGGGGCTGAACGAGAATGCCCATAAAGCCCAGTTCAACGGCGGCACTGCTCCCTTTGGTTACAAGCTAGTTGATAAGCATTATGTGATTGATGAGCGCGAGGCCGAGGGCGTGCGCATGATTTTTAGAATGTATTTAGATGGCAAAGGTTATGGTGAAATTGCTAGAGCCCTTGCCAAAAAAGGCTTCAAAACCAAAAGTGGTAAAAATTTCTCCAAGGTAAGCCTCCACGATATTTTGCGCAATGAAAAATATATCGGTATCTACACATTTAACAAAGTAACCAAAAAATCCGATGGTACTAGAAACAGCCATGGCAAACCCAGCGAAGAACTGATCTGCGTCGAGAATGCAATCCCGTCCATCATCAGCAAAGAGGATTTTATTATGGTCCAAAAAATTAAAGCAGATAACCAAAAACACGCCGCTCGCTTTCGCGCATCTATTCCCTATCTTCTCACTGGCAAAATTTTCTGTGAGCACTGTGGCAGCGAGATGAACGGCCACAGGATACGCCGCAACGAAAAAGAATACAGCTATTATGTCTGCAACAGGAAAGAGCGCGTTGCTGGTGAAGCATGCCCGAATAAATATATCAACAGCGAGAATCTCGAGCGCTGGGTTATCGAATCTATTGAGCAATGTGTTTTTACGCCTCAGAGCATGGCCAATATTGCAAAAGAAATGGCCAATCAATACACCAACCATACAAAAAATAGCAAAAACCGCCTTATCCAGCTTAAGAGGCAGAAGGCTACTCTTGAAAAGCGCATGGGCGGTTTGTATGACATTATGGAATTAAACGGTGTTGATGATTACAACCTTGACAGGCTGAAAGCGGTTAAGGCACAGATTATTGACATTGAAAACGAAATGGCCAGCTGCAGAGCTGATGAGAATGCACCAACGCTGACCGCTGAGCAAATTGAAGCTACCTTGAAGGCCCTTCATGAAAAACTAGGTACTGGTGACGAGATTGCAAGAAGATTTTTAATAAATACTTTTGTGGATAAAATCGTAGTTGGAGAAAAAAATATCTCCATGCGGTTAAGCATGGAGATATTTTAGACAGTTTTGGACAAACTGTAAACAAACGTTTGGTGCCGCGGACCGGAATCGAACCGGTACGGGTATCACTACCCGAGGGATTTTAAGTCCCTTGCGTCTGCCAGTTCCGCCACCGCGGCAGACAATCTAAAAAAGAAAATAAAAATGGAGGCGACACCCAGAATCGAACTGGGGATAAAGGTTTTGCAGACCTCTGCCTTACCGCTTGGCTATGTCGCCTTTAAATGGAGCGGAAAACGAGATTCGAACTCGCGACCCCCTCCTTGGCAAGGAGGTGCTCTACCACTGAGCTATTTCCGCATAAATGGTGCCTCAGCACAGAATCGAACTGTGGACACAAGGATTTTCAGTCCTTTGCTCTACCAACTGAGCTACCGAGGCAGATTGGCGACCTGGATGGGACTCGAACCCACGACCTCCGCCGTGACAGGGCGGCATTCTAACCAACTGAACCACCAGGCCAATCAACATTGATATTATAACCTAAAACCGTTTGCCTGTCAATAGATTATTTTATTTTTTCTAGCTCTGCCATTACCGGCCGTAAATGCAGCTGCATTAAATCAGCAAGCAAAGCAAGTTTGCGATCGTCACACACAGAAGCAGGCACATCAAAAATATCCGTGGTCAACGGCAGATAACCCTGCTTTTTCTCGGCAAAAATTTCGTTGCGAAAAATATTGTATGAAAAATAAATTTGATTACCGTTTTTAAAATCTGTATAATCTAAAAAAATAAACGAACCGTTGATATATGCCAAAGGATTATCCGGAGTAATAAAAAGCTCGTAATTGCCTATTTGTTTAGGAAGCGAACGCCAATAGTCCCATCGAGGAAAATTCAGTCCGGCAGCCTCAAAATCCATAGTATGAAGCTGCTGCCGATCCATATCCCGTAAAATATCCGGCAGATGCTCTAAAAGCATATCGGCAAATTTATCACGTTCACGGCAAAAATAACGCTCATCACGAAAATTATGCAGGCCAACCGTTTTTACAGGAACATAATCAAAAGTTTCGGAAGTATAGGTAATATCTAAACGGCAGTGAACAGCATCGTTGACATAAGCCGCAATATTCAATATCTGACCTTTAATCCCTGTTCCCGCAACCAGCTTGAAACCGTTAATTTCCGCAGGCAGATTTGCCAACAAATCCCATTCCTTTAAGCCTGCTTCAATTTCTGTAATGCTTGGTTGTCCCACTCTTGTCACCTCAATTTATAATACATCAATTATTTTCATTTGCAACGCTTCTTTTTCAGCTTATGCTTTTTGCTTATCCCGGGGCAGAATAAGATTCAGCACCATCGCCATAATAAATACTACGACAACGCAGTTTTCTGCAAAAACATTTTTTACCGGTTGACTACTTTCGTCATAATTTTTAAGCCTCACGGAAACGAATTGTTCTGGTTGCAGCGTCCATTTCATCAATAATTGCTAAAGAATGAAGATTTACGCCCATGGAACGCAGCTTGTCGCCGCCACCCTGAAAGCCTTTTTCAATAGCCACGCCAATTCCCTCAACAACGCCGCCGGACTGTCGCACGATATCCATCAAGCCCTCAAGAGCGCAGCCGTTTGCCAAAAAATCGTCGATAATCAAAACATGGTCGCCCTTATTCAAATATTTTTTAGAAACAACTACGTCGTTGGTTTTGCTATGGGTATAAGAATAAATTTGAGTAAAATAAACGTCCTTATCCATATTGCTGCCGCTGGATTTTTTAGCAAATACTACGGGCACACCAAAAAACATGGCGGCTATACAAGCAATGCCAATGCCGGAAGCTTCAATCGTAAGAATTTTGTTGATGGGACAATCGGCAAACTGACGCTGCATCTCCTTACCCAGCTCGGCAATAAAAGGCACGTCAATTTGGTGATTCAAAAAGCTGTCAACCTTGAGCACGTTACCACTTTTGATTACGCCGTCTTTAAGAATTTTTTCTTCCAATAAATGCATACAAATTCCTCCGCTTTCCAAATTTTACGCTTAAATGATAAGCTTTATTCTATCACAAGCAGCCTGCTCGGTAAAGAAAAATCTGCTGATCGCCTACTCCCCTTGCTTCAGCTCGGCAAATTTTGCAGCCATCGTCGGATTATTTCTCGTCAAACGCTTAATCGATAAGTCCTCTGCCTTATTATTAGCCAAACGCAAATTATTTTCGGAGGACAGCAGCGCTTCCTTAGTTTTTTGCAAATGCTCGATAGTTTTGTCGATTTCTTCAATAGCCTTTTTAAATTTTTCGCTGGCCAAGCGATAATTGCGGCCAAATTTTTCTTTAAACTCGTTCATATCGGCTTCAAAATGCGAAATATCTATATTTTGATTTTTAATAGCCGTCAATTCCTTTTTATATGTTAACGAATTCATGGCCGCGTTGCGCAGCAAGGTGATAATGGGAATAAAAAATTGCGGTCTGATAACATACATTTTGGGATAACGATAGGAAACGTCCACTATGCCGGAATTATACAGCTCGCTGTCCGCCTCCAGCAAGGATACCAGCACGGCGTATTCGCAATTTTTCTCCTTGCGGTCCTTATCCAATTCCTTAAAAAAATCCTCATTTTTATGCTTGGTAGCCGTTTGATCCGCTTCGTTTTTCATCTCAAACATAATGGAAATATATTCTAAGCCATCGTCATAATCGCGAAAAATAAAATCGCCCTTGCTGCCGCTTCTGGCGTCATTATCCTTTTCAAAATAGGCATTGGCAAAAGCAGTAGGACGCAGTCTGTTAAACTCGGTGCTGCAATGCTGCTCCAAGCTCTCGCCTATCATTTTCGTAGACTGGCGCGCCTTAAAATCCTTGTAATAAGCTATTTGCTCGTCCTTACTTTTAAGCTTGTTTTCGTAGCCTTCAATAAGACTTTTTTCTTTCACAAGATATTCCTTTTCCGAGGCCTTGATATCGCCTTCTAATTTAGTGATGTGAATATCTTTTTCGGTAAGCTGCGCGTCCTTTGCCACAACGGCTTTTTTGACAGCCAGCTCCAGCTGCTGCTGATTAGCGTTTAGCTGCGCCCGTAAGGCTATAATTTCGTTATCCTTTTTAGCAATGGCTTCGCCAATAGCCAAAAGATTTTCTTTTTCCTTAGCGTCAATTTTAGCGTTGAGCGCCACAATTTGTTTATCCTTTTCGGCAACAGCATCTTTGACAGCCATTGCCTGTTCGTTTTTATTAGCTTCTATTCGAGCGTTTAATTTTGCAATTTCTTCCTTGCCCTTAGCGACAACATCCTTAAATTTTATTTGCCAATTAGCAATTTCATTATCTTTCTGATGCAAGCTTTCCCTTAAATTTTTTTCTGCTTCTACCTTAGCCAGACTGACAGCATTATTTTGAGCGATTTTTAGCTGCGCTTCCCGCTCCTGAAGCTCTTTATTAAATTCCTTATCACGTACTTGCTTTACAATAGCAGCATATCCGGCCTCGTCAACCTGAAAAACCTCTCCGCATTTGGGGCATTTAATATTTTGCATCTTAACAACTCCTTTGTAGCAAACTAAAGAATTTTTTTCTTTCACAAAATTTATCTTTCAATATTATACCACAAGGGTACTAAGCTTTGCATTCGCTTTCGCTCTGCAATCGCTAAGTATTCACATGTTACTACAAAAAAATAAATCCCTCCGCCAAAAATGACGGAGGGCTACAGGTCTTATTTTATTTCACTTCGGTTTCTACGCGGGCTAAAATAAAGCACAAGTCAGACAGTCGGTTCAGGCAAATAAGAACCTGCGGATTAACAGGCTCAGTTTCAGCTAAACGCAACAGACAACGCTCTGCTCGACGGGTGGTAGTGCGGGCAATATCCAGCGCAGCAGCGCCAACAGTATCGCCGGGAATTATAAAATGACCCAAGGGCTGTAGCATTGCGTCAAACTTATCAATAGTGCTTTCAAACATTTTAACGTGCTCTTCCTTAATATAAGGCTCGGGAAGATTTAAGCTGGCAACATCAGCCATCACGCTCATGAGCAGCTTTTGTACGTTAAAAATAGTTTCCTTAACATCCTCGCGAGTTACCTGCGCGCGCGCCAGTCCCAAAGCAGAAGTAATTTCATCCACAGTGCCGTAAGCTTCTACGCGCAGAGATTGTTTAGACACACGCTCGCCGGTATACAGGCCGGTAGTACCTTTATCGCCGGTACGGGTGTAAACAGCAGCTTTTTTCATTCTGCACCATCCTTTCTATAATGAACGTGAGAGTGTCGTTAAAGGCTGACGAGTCAGCCCTAAGCAAGCTTTTTAGTTAATCTTAGTAGATTTCTTCAGGAGCAAAGAAGTTAGCAATTTCACGAGCAGCAGCTTCCGGGCTGTCGGAACCGTGCACAATGTTTTCACCGATGCTCAAAGCAAAGTCGCCACGGATAGAACCGGGAACGGCTTCCAAAGGATTGGTAGCGCCGTTTAATTGTCGAACAGCTTTAATAGCGTTTTCGCCGCGGATTACTGCGCAAACAAGCGGAGAACCGGTGATGAAGTCGACCAATTCACCAAAGAAAGGTTTGCCTTCATGTTCTGCATAGTGAAATTTAGCCTGAGCTTCAGAAACCTTAACTAATTTCAGAGCTGCAACTTGCAGGCCTTTGTGTTCAAAACGAGCGATAATGTCGCCAATCAGGTTTTTCTTTACGCCGTCGGGTTTTACTAATACTAAAGTTTGTTCAATAGCCATTGGAATCTCTCCTTATTTTTATAAAAATTTTTATCTAACAGACTGATTGGCGAACGCCCCTCAATCATATTAAGCAAAAGCTTCTCTACTATTTTACTTGAAATATATTTTTTAGACAAGTAACAGATAAAGTTTTTTATTTATGCATAGCCAAAGCCTGCTCGCGCAGTAAACGCACGCGTTCTTCCGTAGGCGGATGGGTACTGAATAATTGTTTCATGTTGACGCCGGAAAACGGATTGATAATAAACATGTGGGCAGTTGCTTCCGTAGCGCCGGGCATTACGCGGCGCTTGGCAAAAGCTTCAATTTTCAGCAGCGCGCTTGCCAAAGCGTTAGGGTCGCCGCACAGCTCACCGCCGGATTTATCAGCCATATACTCACGGGAGCGGGATACCGCCATTTGAATCATCGCCGCAGCTAAAGGAGCCAGCAGCATTACCAAAACAGCAGCAATAGGATTGCGGCTTTCGCCGTTTTCATCACGGCCGCCGCCCAAAAACATGCCCCACTGGGCAATAGTAGAAATTGCACCTGCCATAGAAGCGGCAACAGTACTGATTAAAATATCGCGGTGCTTAACATGGCTCAACTCATGCCCTAAAACTCCAGCCAATTCGTCCTCGTCCAAAATATCTGCCAGCGCAGTATTTACGGCAACCGCAGCATGCTCCGGATCGCGGCCGGTAGCAAAAGCATTAGGAATAGGACTATCAATAATATAAACCTTAGGCATGGGCAGCTGCGCTTTTTTTGCCAAACGCTCTACAATACCGTAAAGCCTTGGCGCACTGTTTCTGTCCACTTGTTTGGCGTTGTAATGTGCCAAAACCATTTTATCACTGTTCCAGTAGGTGAAAAAGTTCATAACCACGCCGATTACCAGCATAACGGTCATGCCCTGCAACCCACCAAAGAAATCACCGATGACCATTAAAAGCAAAGTCATCAGTGTCATTAGCATAGCTGTTTTCATTAAACTAAATCCTCCTCAAAACAAATACAACATTTTAGTGTATCACATACTGCTTTTATTATAGCAAGAGTTGCTTTATTTTTCAATTTGCTCTTTGATAGATGTCAACATATTTTCACTGTTTTCACGAACTTTTTTCTTTAAAATAGGATTGAGCAGACCGGCAATCATGGGAATACCAAATTCAAAATCTACAGCCAGTGTTACTTCGCAGCCGTCTTCTTGAGGAACAATATTCCATGCGCCCTCCATTTTTTTCAAATCGCCCTCGGTCTGCGCGTAAGTAATCTTTTTTTCTTCGGGATAAAAAATATCGCGTTCCGTCCAAATAATTTTACGTCCGTCAACATTGCTTACCCAGTGGGAAATAGTATAATTTTCACCGCGTTCCAAAATTTCTACGCTGACTAAATCCTTCATAAAATTAGGATAAGCAGCCATATCCTTTACAATATCATAAACTTTTTGCGGTTCAGCTTTAATTACAGCTTTGGTTTCTACATACGGCATAATTTTTCTCCTCGCATAATTATAAATCTTCGATTACATCGGCAGTTTGCTTAACGGCATCGCGGAACTCCTCCAGCACATGGTCAATAACCTTTTTGGGCATAATCAGCGGCGGTTCCATGCGGATTACCTTAGGATTGTTTAAGGTGTAAGCAACAATAATATGCTTCATAATCATTAGGCTCATAAGCATACCGCCCGCGCCTTCTTTAGTCAGTTCAATACCCAGCATCATACCACGACCGCGCACCTCGGCAATAACGCTCGGAAATTCTGCGGCAATTTTTTCCAACCCGGCTTTTAAGTAAGCTCCTGCTTCTTTGCCGCGACGCAATAAATCTTCTTCTTTAATTGCTTTAATGGCAGCTACGCCGGCAGCGCAAGCCAGCTGGTTGCCGCCAAAAGTAGAAGTATGCAGAAACGGCGCTTCAATCAATCCCTGCCAAGCGCGCGGCGTACCGATAATCGCGCCGATTGGCATCACGCCGCCGCCCAAGGCTTTAGCGCACGCCATCATATCAGGCTCCACGCCTTCATCATTCACGCCGAACCAAGCGCCGGTGCGGCCAATACCGGTCTGCACCTCGTCGGCTATCAACAGCGCGCCCTTAGCTTCGCAAATTTCTTTAGCTCTGCGCAGATAACCTGCCGGAGGAATAACAATACCGCCCTCGCCTTGGATTGGCTCTAAAATTACCGCAGCAGTATCTTTATCCACAGCCGCTGCCAAAGCGTCTGCGTCGCCAAACTCCACATGCGTAAAACCGTTTAACAGCGGTTTAAAAGGCTCGCGATATAATTCGCGGCCGGTTGCCGTTAAGCTGCCAAAGGTTTTGCCGTGAAAAGCATTTTTTGCTGCTACAAATTTGGCGCGTTTAGTTGCCAGGCGCGCAATTTTCAAGCATCCCTCAACAGCTTCGGTGCCGCTGTTGACAAAAAAGCTGTATTGTAAAGCTCCGGGAGTAATTTCAGCCAAAGCTTCGGCTAAATCTGCCATAGGGCGATTAAACAAAACTTTGCCGCACATAGGCATGGCATGCAGTTCCTTTTCCACAGCCTCTATAACTTTAGGATGACGGTGTCCCAAAGCAAACATACCGTAGCCGCCTAAGCAGTCAATAAACTGCTGACCCTCGCTGTCCGTAATCGTCCAGCCTTCGGCGCTGGCTTCAATGCTGCCCAGACCCATAAAGCGGAATAGTTTGGCTTGCGCCGGATTGACATACTTTTCATATTTAGCGATTGTTTCTTCTACATACATTTTCTATTACCTCGTAATTATATAATTTAGGCTTTGTGCCTTTCGTTGCTGCATAACCTTATATATTATACCACAAGGATACATGTTCTGCTAGGCTCTGCGTTCGCTTACAGCTCCGCAATCACCAAGCATTTACATTATATCACATTTTAGAAGCTGCAACAGTCTTATGCTCTGCTTTTGCAAATAAAAGCTTACCTTGCAAAAGCAAAAAATCCTCACCCTTTTCCGAGTGAGGAAATAAAAAATTTTACAAATTTTTTTAAGCTTCGTCTTAGCAAAAAATTTTCTTTTGCGCTTTATTTTTCTATCGGACCGTCAATATCTACAAAAAAATCGCGCACAGGACATTCCAAATTTTCACTTAGCTTAATAAGATTTTCCAAGGTACAATGACTGCGACCGCATTCAATATTACTCATGTGCGCTTGGCTAATCCCAATTTTTTTAGCAAGCTCCACTTGAGACAAATGTTTAGTTATACGAATATCTTTAATTCTAAAACCTACCTTGGCTGTTTTTTCACTTATCATGATGCTGACTCCTTGGAACATATCCCACATTGGGTTTTATTGTCTAAATAATATTGCTTGATACCAAATATATTTTAACATAGTTATATTCTAGCACGTTTTTACCCCCCCCGTAAAGACCTTTCATTATAATATTCTTATTTAATTTTCGTATGTTTATACAAAATCCCCTCACTCATCAAACAGCGAGGGGATTTTTTGCTAATTATCAATACAATAACTTAGTTACAGGCACAAAGGTAATACCGGATTTTTTAAATTCGTCTGCGTATTGCTGCCAGCATTTTACTGTATTGGTACGCGCGTGACAAATGGCAATAGCGCTGCCGTTTTTTTCGGCCATAGCAAAAGCTTTATAAATTTGCCTGCGAATATCTTCTACATTACTGCTGTTATCTAAAAAAATATCATTGCGGGCAGTAGGCACGCCCATTTGCTTGGCCATATCCCGCGCCACTGAAGCAGAATTAGTTCTGCTGTCCACAAAGAAAAGTCCTCTGCGTTTCAGCGTCTGTAAAACTGCCTGCATAGTTTTTTTGTCGGCAGTCGCTCTGGAACCTTGATGATTATTGACACCTGCCACACCGGACAAGCCGTTTAAATGCTTGGTCACTAAAGCCTGCTGCTGTGCAGCGCTTTGGCTGACCAAAACTGTACGGCTGCCTTCGCTCATAGCGCTTTTGCTCAACGGCTCCATAGGCAGATGCAGCATAGCAACATTACCCTTGCTTCTTACCATTTCCAGTACGTCGCTGGAAAAATCCTTGTCAGGCAAAATAGCAAAACTAAAGGGCAAGCCGGTATTGAGCAAACCGCGCACGGCGCTCATATCGGCGCCGCAGTCGTCAATGACAACAGCCAGCCTGCCTTGGTACTGCTTAATTTCGGCCACCGGTTCTTCCGGCAAATCCTTAACATCCTTATCCTGCTTTTTTAAATTGCCGTTATGGAAAAAAACTATAGTATCGCTTACAAAGCTTTTGCTGCCTGAGCCGGCCTGCACCTTAATACCAACCTCTGCTTTATAAGCATCCCATTTTTTATATTTGCTCATATTACCGGAAATAAATACCAGCCCCGCGCTCTCAACTTTTTCTTTGAGCCATTCGCCTGCGCCGGTAAGACTGGTGCTGTTGGGCACGCCCACAGCCAAATTACGTTGGTTAATTTCTACCTTAGCGCCGGATTCTTCAACCTCGATGTTTTTTTTGCTGTGATCATTTTCAATCAGCTGCCAATTATCCTTTTGCAGCAAGATATTATCCACCAACCGCTGCGCTTCAACAGATTCGTTAAGCAAACTGATTTCCTTAGCGGGAGCCTTGCGTTCACTGTCGCCCACATCCTTTTTGCTGCGGTCGTTGGCGTAGAACATGCCGCACGCTACCGCCAGCAAGGCGATAACGGCAATTAAAGCTAAAACTATATACTTACTGCCGGAAGATTTTTTCCGTTTTCTTCTTGCCATTTTTTGTACTCCTTTATCCGCTTTTAAGCCCGCGGATGAGTTTTATCGTAAACCTCACGCAAGCGCGCTACATCCAAATGGGTATAAATCTGTGTGGTAGAAATATCTGCGTGCCCTAAAAGCTCCTGTACTACGCGCAAATCGCTGCCGCGATTTAAAAGATGCGTAGCAAAGGAATGACGCAGCATGTGCGGCGTTACTTTCTTAGTAATGCCTGCGCTTTGGGCATAAGCATCAATCAGCTCGTTGACCCTTTGCCGCGTCATAGGTCCGCCCCAGTCGGTAATAAAAACCTCCGCTACGTCGGGATCCCTGCCTAAAAGCTGCGGCCGCACAAATTTAAGATAATGCTCTAAATATTTAATCGCTACACGGCCTAATGGTATTATTCTTTCCTTAGAGCCTTTGCCTACGGCCAGCACATATTCTCTTGGCAAATCAAGCTTTTTCAGCGGCAGATTAACGACCTCAGAAACGCGCATCCCCGTGGCGTACATAGTTTCCAGCAAGGCCTTATCACGATACCCATTGAGAGTGCCTAAATTAGGCTGGTCCAGTAAAGCTTCTACTTCCTCCAAGCTTAAAAACTTGGGCAGTGCAATGCCTTTAGCCGAAGCTTCCAATGCTTCCGCAGGATTTTGCTCAATATAACCGTCGTTAGTTAAAAAATTATAAAAAGCTTTAATCGCTGCCAGTTTGCGCGCAATAGTCGCAGGCTTGCGTCCGGCTTCCTTCAGCTTAGATAAATAATCACGCAGCTGCAGCCGCGAAATATGCAGCATACTTTCAAAATCCTTGATTTCCAAAGATTTCTGCATAACGTGCAAATCGCGGCAGTAGGCGGCACGGGTGTTCTCCGACACGCCTAGCTCTACCAATAAATAATCTTCAAAAAGCTGTTGATAATCAACCATAGCTCGAAGCACCTCAAAAAGAAAAACAACGCCCAAGCGCCGTTTTTCTAAAAATAATATTACTCTTTGCGCTCCGGCTGCATGATAGTAATATTCGTCGCCGGAGAAATAGTAGAAATAGCGTGCTTATAAACAAGCTGCTGCTTGCCTTCGTTTTCAATAATCACTGTAAAATTATCAAAGCCGCGTACTAAGCCGCGAATTTGAAAACCGTTCATCAAATAAATAATCACGCCCAAATTTTCTTTACGCACGTGGTTTAAAAAGCTGTCTTGTAAATTCATTGCGGGTTTTGCACAATTAATCATAAAAATCCCCTCCGATTTTATCTCTATATTTATAATTTTACAACGAAATATCTTTTTCTACAAGTATTTCACAAATTCTTCCAATTATGTTTGCATAATTTGGTTGAGTCTCTAAGGGCAGCCAGCAAATATATGGCATTTTTTTATACCAGGTAATCTGCCGTTTAGCAAAATTGCGAGTAGCTTGCTTGATTTTTTCCACAGCCTGCGCGTAAGGCATACTGCCGTTTAAATACCAAACCATCTGCCGGTAGCCAATGCTCTGCATACTTTGGCAGTCCGGACTTACACCGCGATTTAAAAGTTCGCGCACTTCCTGCTCTAAGCCTGCCTCCAGCATTAAATCCACTCGGCGATTTATTCTTTCATAGAGAGCCTGCCGTTCCATTTTCAACCCGACTACTACCGCGTCGTAAGGCATTTCCGGCGCGCCATATTGATTGATAGCTTCGCCTTGCAAGGCAGCCTCCAAAGCGCGCACCACCCGCCGGACATTATGCGGATGAATTCTTGCGGCAGCTGCGGCATCCAGCGCCGCCAAACGAGCGTGCAGCGCAGCCGCCCCATGCGTTTCCGCTTCCAGCGTCAGCTTTTGGCGCAACTCGCTATCATTCGAGACATTATTAAAGGCATAATCTTCTAACAGCGCTTTAATATATAAACCCGTACCGCCGACAATAATCGGCAGATGACCGCGAGCGTTGATTTCGTGAATCAATTTCTGTGCCTGCTCCTTAAAATCTACTACGCTGAAATCTGCGTCCGGCGGCAAAATATTCACCAAATGATGAGACACGGCAGCCAGTTCCTCCGCCGTAGGTTTCGCAGTGCCGATATTCATATAGCGATAAACCAGCATAGAATCGCCGGAAATAATTTCTCCCCGAAATTTTTTGGCAATTTCTATGGCGCAATGGCTTTTGCCCGTAGCTGTAGGGCCCAGAATAACCAGCACCTTTTCCTTTAGCTTCGCAGTCTGCGTTTCCACATCATCACCTCCTTAAAATGCCATATTTTACACGGCTGTATTTACCGCCAAAAAATTCCGTGCAGCCGTAAGACGCCAATAACTCTTCGCTGCGCTCCTTAATAACCACTCTCGGCGCAGCTTTGAGCGCCAGCTCCACAGTTTTCTTAGACAAAGGCTCATCAAAAGACAGCGGGCGCAAAGCCTCCATAGCTACCGAACCCTCCACAGGTCGGCGGAACATAGGATCAAAATAAACTGCGTCAAAGCTGTCGCAAGTACAAGTTTTTAAATAATCCTCCGCTAAAATATTTATCGTTTTAATGCGCCGCAAAGCAGCATTTAACAGCGGCGCTTTCGTTTCGTAATGAAGCAAACCATAGGTAACTGCAAAATGTAACAGCGGCGACGCTTCTAAGCCCACAACCTGTCCCGCTCCGCCAACAACAAAGGCAGCTACGGCAGCGTCGCTAGCTAATCCCAGCGTGCAGTCTAAAACGCGGAAACCTTTTTGAATTGCCATAGCCTTGACAAAATTATCGGCGGACCCGCGCACCAGCTGCTGCACTCTAATCGCCGCCATACCCGGATGATAAGCAAAAGCGCCAGCCGCGCTGTGAATGCGTGGGCCGGATTTTTCCAGCACAATTAAAGCTACTAAATTATTGGCAGCTAAAACATCTTCTACTCCATGATTATGAGGTCGGTCAATATAAATTGCGCCTAGTTTGTCAGCTACAGCCCGCGCCTGCTCCATAGCACCGCTGCCGCGGGCGTTGCGCGCCATAGCTACGCCAATTTTTCCCCGCAGCATTTAAAAGCCTGTCCTTTTAAACATTTTATACAGCTTGCCGCTATCAAGAGCGATCATACAGGGGCGGCCGTGAGGACAAGTAAAGGGATGCTCCGTATTGCACAAATCAATAATCAGCTGGCGCATTTGGCGCATGTTCAAAAGCTGTCCGGCTTTGATGGCAGCCTTGCAGGCGGTCATGTGCAGAATATTTTGGCGTAAGTCGCTGCCGCTCACATTCCGCAGCTCGCCCAGCATTTTGCCGATTTCCCGAATAAAATCTTCGGCATCCTCAGCTTTAATATCCGTCGGCAAGCTGGAAACGCGCAGAATTTTTTCGCCGCCGGCTTCTGCATCCACTCCCAGCTTCAAAAATTCTTCGCGAAAATTTTCAATACGCTCAATATCTTCGGCATCCATATCAATATACAACGGCAGCAAAAGCTGCTGTGCCGGAATTTGTTCATGAGAAGCTACCAATTTGTCGTACAAAATACGCTCGTGAGCTGCGTGTTGGTCTATCAAATACAAGGTATCTTCCGATTGAGCAATGATAAAGGTTTTATCCACTTGACCAATGGGCCAAATGGTATCAATACCGCTGTCAGTATTTGTAAACTGAATAGTCTGCCTATCAGAAATTTTCGCAGCAGCTTCCACAGTGTTCTCAACATTTTGCTGAACAGCATTTTGGGCAAAATTTCCGGCAGTAGTTTCGTTGGCTTTACCAAATTCCTCTCTGGCTTCGTGCACACCGATAACGGTTTCTCTACTGCCTGCGGTATATTCATTTTCCTTAAAAATACTTTCTGTTTGGGGCTCCGGAGTTTTAAAAATCGGCTCCGCAGCAGACTTGAAAATTGGACTGCCGCTTAAAGAGGAGGCAGCCGGTCGCGTATTTTTGCTACTCACACTGCCATGCAGAGGCGGCAATGCATTCGCTGGCTGTACCGCAGCTTGCTTTAAGGGCAGCATTTCTGCTTTTTCAAATGTCGCTGTTAGATTTTGCTTCGGTTTGACAAAAGCATTCAACTCCGAATCAGGGAGCAAGGTAATTTCCGTTTTCTGCGCGCTCATAGGTCTAGTCAAAGCGTCGGTCAGCGCTTTATACATGGCCTTATAAACCAAGCTTTCGTCACTGAATTTGACCTCGCTTTTTTGCGGATGCACGTTGACATCCACGCTGGCTGTATCCACAGTAATATTTAAAACGGCAAAGGGAAAGCCGCTTTTGGGAATCTGCGATTGATACGCATGGTCAATAGCCTTCGCCAGCATTTTATTACCGATACTGCGGCCGTTGACAAACAGCGTCTGCCACTGGCGGGAGCTTTTTAACAGCATAGGTTTGCCGATAAAGCCGCTGATTTTTATCGCAGCGTCAGAAAAATTCACTGTCAACAGCTCATCTGCCACGTTGCGTCCATATAATGAGCGAATGGTTCCGGCTAAATCGCCGTCTCCTGAAGTGTGCAGCACTTCCTTATCGTTATTCATCAATTTAAAACGCACATCCGGCCGCGACAGCGCCAGCTTAGTCAAAAGCTCACTTATGTAACGTCCTTCGGTAGCAGCCGTTTTTAAAAATTTGCGTCGCGCAGGTACATTGAAAAAAAGATTTTCTACAACAACAGTAGTCCCCGCGCTGCCGCCGGTACTGCTAACCTCCATGTCTGCGCCGCCATCAATATGCACGGAGGTAGCAAAATCCTGCTCCGCCGGACGGGTCAGCAGCGTAAATTTGGCCACGGAAGCAATACTCGGCAAAGCTTCGCCGCGAAAGCCCAAAGTATGCAAATTAAGTAAATCCTCGGCTTTGGCCAGCTTGCTGGTAGCGTGACGCAGCACGGCTAGACGAGCGTTTTCTTCGCTCATGCCGCAGCCGTTATCCACCACGCGAATATATTCCGTGCCGCCGCCAAAGGCTTTAACTTCTATTTGCGTAGCACCTGCGTCCAACGCGTTTTCAACTAATTCCTTAACCACAGAAGCAGGCTTTTCCACCACCTCGCCAGCCGCAATTTGGTTAGCCGTATTGGTATCTAAAATTTGTACTGTATATTTATCTGCCATCAGCGGCCGCTCTCCTTCCTTGCTTCTTCTTGTAATTTAAATAAAGTATTCATCGCTTCAATAGGCGTTAAGCTCATAACGTCAATTTTTAATAGCTGCTCCGTAATAGCGCTGGTAAACAGCGAACCCATCATATTATTGGACTCCGAAATCTGCACCGGTGCAGACTGGCCGTTTTCACTGTCATATTCCTGCAAAATGGCTTCCGCTCTATCCAAAACTTTTTTTGGCAGGCCAGCCAAACGCGCTACATGCACGCCGTAACTGCGATCCGTACCGCCGGGCACAATGCGGCGCAGAAAAACAATATCCCTGCCCCTCTCCTTAACGGCAACGCTGTAATTTTTTACGCCGCCCAATTTCTGCTCCAGCGCAATCAGCTGGTGATAATGAGTAGCGAAAAGAGTTTTGGCTTTGATTTTATCGTGAATATATTCCATGACGGCGCGGGCAATACTCATACCGTCAAAGGTAGAAGTACCGCGGCCAACCTCATCGAGAATTATCAGGCTGTTTTTGGTAGCGTAGCGCAAAATCTGCGCTACTTCGTTCATTTCCACCATAAAGGTGCTTTGACCTGTTGCCAAATCGTCGCTGGCGCCTACGCGGGTAAAAATTTTATCCACGGGACAGATATTTGCCTGCCGCGCCGGAATAAAGCTGCCCATCTGCGTCATCAAAACCAGAAGCGCCACCTGACGCATAAAAGTTGATTTGCCTGCCATATTAGGACCCGTAATCACAATCATGCGCTCGTCGGCGTTATTGAGATTAACGTTATTGGGCACAAAAATTTCCTTTTCCAGCAAACGCTCCACCACGGGATGACGACCGTCGGTAATTTTAATTTCACCCTGATTATTTAATTCGGGACGCACATAATTATATTTATAAGCGGCGATTGCCAAGCCGTTGAGCACGTCCAAAGCACCAATAGCGCGTGCCGTCGCCTGAATTTCGGCAATCATGCCGCGAATTAAAGTGCGCAGTTCGTCAAAAAGATAGTATTCCAGATTTTGAATTTTTTCCTTAGCGCCAAGAATTTTATTTTCGTAATCTTTAAGCTCTGGCACAATAAAGCGTTCGGCGTTCACTAAAGTCTGCTTGCGTACAAAATAATAAGGTACGCTGCCCGCCTGTCCCTTGGAAACTTCAATATAATAGCCAAAAACCTTGTTGAAGCCAACCTTCATAGTTTTAATGCCGGTTTCTTCCTTAATTTTCTGTTCAAAATTTTGCATCCAGGTTTTATTATCAGCTGCAATCAGCTGTAATTCGTCCAGCTCAGCGTTATAGCCTTGGCGAATCATGCCGCCCTCGCGCACGGAAAACGGCGGTTCGTCCACAATGGCCTGCTGTAACCGCACAGCCAGCTCGCGATGCTCACCAAGCTCCGTATAAAGCTTAGTCAGCGCCTTACTTTTGCAGGCTGCTAAAATTTTCTTCAGCGTCGGCAAAACGCTCAAAGAACTGCGCAGAGCGACTAAATCGCGGGCGTTTGCGCTGCCCACCTCAATGCGGCTCACAATACGCTCCAAATCTGCCACTGCTTTTAGCTGATCAGCCACAGCGTCGCGCAACTCCGCACTTGTTGTCAGTTCAGCAACAGCCTCCTGCCGCTCATAAATGCGGCCGATATCTAACAGCGGGCTTTCAATCCAGCTGCGCAGACGACGCGCTCCCATGCTGGTTTTGGTAAAATCCAAAACGGACAGCAAGGTGCCGCGCTTACTGCCGTCAACCATGCTGCGCACCAGCTCCAAATTGCGAATAGCTGTCACATCTAAATTCATAAAGCTTTCGCGTTTAATTTCATTTAATCTGTTAATATGACTTAAATCAGCCATCACCGTGCCGTGCAGATAACGCAGCAAAAGCTCCACCGTCTGCCGCACAACGGCATCTGCATCAATAGTTGGAAAATGCCGCGCAAAATAATCGGCTTGCGGTGCTTCCTCTACATAATTAGTCAAAGTACAGTCAGGCAGTTTAGCGTGCAGCCATTCCAAAAGCTGCTGCGTTTGTGTTAAATTTTCGGTCAACACTAATTCCGCAGGCTGCAGGCGATAAAGCTGCTCTGTAATATCAAGCAATTTTTCTTCGCCTGCGACGCGATACCACTGACATTCGCCTGTGGAAACGTCCGCCACCGCCATGCACAAATTATCGTTTTGCTCCAGCAGCAAGGCTAAATAACGGTTATGCTTATCCTGCAGCAGCTGCTCGCTCAGCGCCGTACCCGGAGTAATAATTTTAATGACCTTGCGCTCCACAATACCTTTGGCAAATTTCGGGTCCTCCATTTGCTCGCAAATAGCAATACGATACCCTTTCTGCACTAATTTAGCAATATAACCATCTACCGAATGATAAGGAACGCCGCACATGGGCATATTTTCCGCACCACCGGCGCGTTTGGTCAGCGTAATATTCAATTCCCGCGATGCCGTCAGCGCATCGTCAAAAAACATTTCGTAAAAATCACCCAAACGGAAAAACAGCAGCTCGTTTTTGTGCTGTTTCTTTACAGCAAGATATTGCTGTACCATGGGCGTATACGTATTTTCAGCAGCCATCAATCAACCGCCTTACCTTTCACCAACCAAGTTTGAGCTGTGCCAATCAGCACGTTCACCTTTTGACCAACTTCATACTGTTTATTTTCCACTGGCCACAGCACCAACACGCCGGTACGGCTGCGTCCACACCAAATATCCGCCTGCTTGCTGGGGCCTTCTGCCAAAACCTCCACGGTTTTGCCGATAAGTTTTTCGTGACAGCGCAGGCTGTTTTCATTTTGTAAAGCCATGAGACGATTCAAACGCTCTTTTTTTACTGCCAGCGGCACTTGATTTTCCATTTTTGCCGCCGGAGTACCGCTGCGTTTGGAATAAATAAAGGTAAACGCCGAAGTAAAACCAACCTGACGCACCACATCCAAGGTTTCGGCAAAATCCTCCTCCGTCTCGCCGGGAAAACCAACAATAATATCCGTAGTAATGGCAGCGTCGGGAACATACTGGCGAATCATCTTAATCAAAGCCAAATATTTTTCTTTAGTATAGCCGCGGTTCATACGCCGCAAAATTTCACTGCTGCCAGACTGAAACGGCACATGGAAGCTCTCACAGATATGTTCGCATTCCGCCACAGCCTTAATTACCTCCTCGCTCATATCGCGGGGATGACTGGTCATATAATGCAGACGCTCCACGCCGGGAATATCGTTGACGCGGCGCAGCAGCTTAGCAAAAGCGTCCTTTTCGCCAAAATCCTTGCCATAAGAATTAACATTCTGTCCCAGCAGCGTAAACTCCTTGTAGCCTTCCTTCACTGCCGCTTCCACTTCGGCTACGATATTTTCTACGCTGCGGCTGCGCTCTCTGCCGCGCACATAAGGCACTATACAATAAGTACAAAAATTATTGCAGCCGTACATAATGGGAATCCAAGCCGCAAAAGGACTTTGGCGCACTCTATGTCCTTCAAATTCGCTTTGATGAACAGTCAAATCAGTATAGGTAGCTCCCTTGCGTTCCGCCAAATAATCCAAAAACAGCTGCTTAAAGTCGTTCACATAAGCCGTGCCCAAAAGCAAATCCACCTGCGGATGCTTTTTTTGCAGCTTCTCGCCGTCCTTTTGCGCCATACAGCCTGCCACGCAGATAACATTATGGGGATTGCGTTTTTTCTCCGCCTTCAGCTCGCCAATTTTACCGGCGATTTTTTTCTCGGCGCTCTCGCGCACACAGCAGGTGTTGACTAAAATAACGTCGGCGCCATGGTAATCTGTAACCGGCTTATAGCCTAATTCCTCCAGCTGTCCGGCGTAATGTTCCGTATCCGATTCATTCATCTGACAGCCGTAGTTAATTAAACAATATGTTTTTTCTTGCATTCAAGCAACCTCCATCATCTATTTAAAATCACTGGTTATTCTTATCCATTATTATATTATACTAAATTTATCTGTTTTCCCGCAAGCAGAAAAATATTTTAGCAGCAGGTATTGAAATCTAACCTCAACATGATTACAATATAGGGAGTGAAAATGCTTACTTTAGTAAAAGCACTTGAACTACAATTATTTTTATCGGGACATAAGGTATGAGAAGGCAAAAAATGAAAAACAAAAAAACTGCTGTACTTATTCTTATCATTATTGCCGCGCTTGCAGGAGCGGCCTTTTATTTCTTATATTTCATCCGCACGCCTGCTTATGCGCTAAACCAAGCGCGACTGGCCGTGCAACAGCATGACACTGAAAAATTTCAACGTTATGTAGATTTACAATCGGTTATGGATAACGCTTTTGAGGATGCCATTAAAGCCGAGAGCAAAATTACTAATAACGACCTGTTTGCCAATCCTTTTGCTTTAGGTATTCTGCACATGCTTAAGCCCTCTGTAGTAGAGTTGATGAAACAGGAAGCGCTTACTAAAATTGCCGCTAAACCTAAGCAGGCAGACAAAGCCGTTGACCCCGTTCCGGATGCTATGCGACGCAATATAGAACGCCACATCCCCTTGGACAAATTTGCTTTTAAAGATTTAAAGCTTACCAAACATGGCGCTGCTGAAGCTACCGCTGCTTTAGTATTGCGTAACGCCAACCTGAACAAGGATTTTATTGTTAATCTGCAAATGCTAAACAATGAAAACGGCGACTGGCAGATAAAAAAGGTCAGCAATCTTACGGAGCTTATTATTCAGTTGGAAGCTGTTAAGCAGGCCAAACAAACTGCCGAAAATAAAGCGGTTATGGAACGCTTAAACAAGGCCGTCAGCACTGCCGAAATCCGCCTGAATATTTTTGCCGACAATAACGCTCAAGAAATAGAGCCGCAGAAAATACTTCTCGCCGCTATTTCCGTAAGAAATATGACTAACGTCACCATTAATCGCATGTATTATGATGTGACGATTGAAAACGAAAAAGGCGAAGCGCTGTATTCCTACCCCGAGCATTTCCGCGGAGCCATTGAACCGGGACAGGTGCGTGAGCTGAACACCAGCAAAAAGCTCAACGCGATGCTGCCCGACGACAAAAAGCTTATGGAGCAGGATGTAAGTAAAATCACCGGTAAAATCCAAATAACCTACATCGCTTTTAACGACGGCAATGTCATTTCACCCAATACCTTTATAGAATAGCAAAAAGCCTGAACGAAAAGTTCAGGCTTTATTTTTTACCGCGATACTTTTTATAGCCCCAAAAAATCAACGCCACTACTACAACCAATATACCTAAACGCGTGCTGTGCTGCTGAAAATTTACTATGTCATGCCCTATAACTACCTCCAGCGCCGTAGAGGGAAACTTGCCAATTAAGTTGGCGATAATATAATCCTTAGCGCTGATGCGGCTTACCGCACCTACGGCAGTTAAAATACCCGACGGAAAGTACGGCAGCGTTCTGGCAAAAGCCATCCATTCCAAGCCATGCCTGCCGCTGGCTTCATCAATATGCTGTAAGGCATTGCTTTTAGCAATAATAAGTTCTGCCGTACTGCGAAAAAAGAAACGCATCAAGAAAAAACTGATAACAACACCAGTTGTCTCTGCCAGCCAAGAAATAAGAATACCCAAAGGCAAGCCAAAAATCAAACCGTTCGCCGTGGACAGAAAAATAGAGGGAAATATACTGCCTGCATTAATAAGCACATCTAAAATAAAGCTGACGCCCACAGCCCACGGACCAAAAGAACGCAGATAATCCACCAAACCGTTCACATCACCGCTCACAGCCAGCTTAAAGGTAGTCGAAAAAAAATTATCTGCAAAGAATTGAATGACGCAAACTAAAATTACTAAAAACAGCGCTGCTACCAGCTTAGTAATAGTATCGGGATTTTGCAGCCATTTTTTTTGCTTGTTCAATGTTCTAACCTCTTTATGTATTAAAAATCATGGCGAAGCGTTGTCCAAACTGCATTTCTACAAGCCGCTGTATATCCTGCCATGCACCGAGCTTAGCAAGCTCCTCTTGAGCCAGCTTGCGCACCTGGACAATAGTTTCAGTATCTCGAATTATATCAGCAATCCTTAAATCTGGCAAGCCGTGCTGACGCAGGCCAAAAATCTGGCCTGCTCCGCGCTGCTCCAAATCCTTTTCTGCCAAATAAAAGCCATCTTCGCTGTCACGCAGCACCTGTAAGCGAGCCAGCGCCTCCGGTGCGTCAGCGCCTGCCAAAAGTACGCAGTAGGACTGCTGCACGCCACGTCCAACGCGCCCTCGCAGCTGATGCAGCTGCGCTAAGCCAAAACGCTCGGCATTTTCTATAACCATCAGCGTAGCATTGGGAACATTTACGCCTACTTCTATAACGGTAGTGCTAACCAAAACTTTAATTTTTCCTGCGGCAAAATCAGCCATAATCGCTTCTTTTTCCGCATTTTTTAAACGTCCGTGCAAAAGCGCGCAAGCAACGCCACGCAGCACGCCGCTGCTCAATTCTTCGTAAACACTCTCGGCGCTGCGCACTTGCAAGGCTTCCGATTCTTCGATTAAAGGACACACCACATACGCCTGCCGCCCTTCCTGCACCTGACGCAAAAGCCCTTCGTACACCGCTTGGCGTTTTTCGTCGTTGTAGCACAATGTCTGCACCGGCTTACGTCCCGGCGGCCTGCCCTTCATGAGGGAAATATCTAAATCGCCGTACACAGTTAACGCCAAGGTACGCGGAATTGGCGTAGCCGTCATAACTAAAACGTCGGGAGCAATAGCCGATTTATTTGCCAAACGCGCCCGCTGCTCCACGCCAAAACGGTGCTGCTCATCCGTAACCGCCAAAGATAAACGGGCAAAACGCACATCCTCTTGCAATAATGCGTGCGTACCTACTAACACGTCAATTAAGCCTAATTCTAAATTTAACAGCAGCTCCCGTCTGGCTTTGGCACGCATACCACCCACTAAAAGGGCCACGCGAATGCCCGCAGGCTGCAAAAGTTCGCGCAAAGTATCAAAATGCTGCTGCGCCAAAATTTCTGTCGGCACCATAATGCATCCCTGACAGCCGTTTTCTACAGCCTTAGCCAAAGCCAACGCGCTGATAACTGTTTTACCACTACCTACATCGCCCTGTAAAATGCGGTGCATAGGCAAAGCTTTTTCCATGTCGGCGCTGATTTCCCGCCATGCCTGCTGCTGCTCTTTAGTCAGTACAAAAGGCAGATGCGCCATCACCTGTTTTACTTTTTCGTTATCCACGCCATGCGCTACGCCCTGCCTTTGGTCGTGGTTCTGCTGACGATAAAACAGCAGACCGCATTGCAATAAAAAAAGCTCCTCAAAAATAAAACGCCGTTTGGCCTGCTTTAAAGCATCCCAGCTGTCCGGAAAATGAATATTTTTTAGCGCCGTCAAACGATTGGGCAGCTTACATTTAGCAATAACCGACGCAGGCAGGCTTTCCGGTAAATCCTGCTCCGCCTTCTGCAAAGCTTCGCGCATCCACTGCCGCAGATTATTTTGCGTCAAATTGCCGCTTAAAGCGTACACCGGCAATATCTCCGGCTGTTCCTGCTCCCGTCCTTCAAAAGGTTGCACCTGCACTTCGCTGACAGTGCGCGCCATGCGTCCGGGACGCACCCGCCCCATAACTAAAACTTCCATGCCCGGTTTTATCTTTTGCGCGCTATATCTTTGACTAAGAAAAAAATACAGCGCGGCATAAGCCGTTTCATCGCGTACAGTTACTACAGTATAACGTCTGCCATGAGCGCCAAAGCCATTGCGCACACTATAAACCGTCGCGCGAAAAATCTGCCGTGAACCGTCCACAGCCAGCTCCTTGATTTTTTTCAAATTGCCGTAATCAAGATAAGCCTCCTGCCGCGGATAATATTCCAGCAGCTCGCCTAGGGTAAAAACACCTAAGCTTGCCAGTTCCTGTGCCTTTTTCGGTCCAATACCCTTTAATACTGTTACTGCTTCCTGCCACCACATATAAAATACCTACCTCTATGTAAATTTTTCTTGCTTTTCTTCGCTCTTTATGGTATGATACTCATGTTAAATTTGAATGTGCCTTATGTCTTATCACGTTTAAGGAGGTGGGAAATTATGGCATCTATCTGCGAAATCTGCGGTAAAGGAAAATTGTCTGGCAACAACGTCAGCCACTCCAATAGACACACCAAACGTGCTTGGAACCCGAACATCCAACAAGTAAGAGCAGTTGTTGACGGTTCCGTAAAGCGTGTAAATGTTTGCACCCGCTGCCTGCGTTCCGGTAAAGTTAACCGCGCTATCTAATCTTCGGATTTAAAAAGAAGCCAAATACCTAATGGTATTTGGTTTCTTTTTTTATGCTTATTTTACTTTATAACCACATTCAGGGCAGAATTTAGACAAAGAAGAAATTTTGGCAGAGCATGCCGGACACAGAATAAAGGCTTGGAATTCACGCAGTTTTTTTTCAAACAGCTCGTAAAAAAGATTTACCTCTTTATCCTCGCGTTTCCAGCTATAAATCTGCAATCTTTTACCCGTAGAATCCATAATAATCTGCAAGGTATCTTCATCCAGCTGTTGAAAGCCTACTTGCATAATTTTATGCTTATTATGAAAATGGATAACCTTGTTTACTTCATCTATTTCATCAAAGGTTACGCCCATTTCGTTAATGCTCAGCATAGCAATCTGCCAAGCAGTCGCTAAATCCAGCTCATAAACTCGATTGTCAAAGCATGCGCCTGCGCCATCTATTCTCATAATTATCCTCCCAAATTCTATATATGTCTTATTATATCACAAAAAGCACGCCTCGATTAAGAAGCGTGCTTTAAATTTATTTGAATTATTTTGCGTAGTCCACAGCACGAGTTTCACGGATGATAACCACTTTGATTTGTCCCGGATATTCCATTTCAGCTTCAATCTTCTTAGAAATATCACGCGCCAGCAACACAGCTGCTGCATCGTCGATAATCTCGGGCTTAACCATAATGCGAATTTCGCGGCCGGCCTGTACGGCATAGCATTTTTCTACGCCGTTAAAGGATTCGGAAATTTCTTCCAAGCTGGTTAAGCGTTTCAGATAGCTTTCCAAGGTTTCGCGTCTAGCACCCGGACGGGCAGCAGATACGGCATCAGCAGCAGATACCAAAACAGCTTCCACACTCTTAGGCTCGCAGTCGCCATGATGCGCCAAAATAGCGTTGACAATAAGCTCGGATTCGCGGAATTTTTTAGCGATTTCGCCGCCAATTTCTACGTGAGAGCCTTCCATTTCGTGGTCAATGGCCTTGCCGATATCATGCAAAAGACCGGCGCGTTTTGCCAAAACAACATCCACGCCTAATTCAGAAGCCATAACGCCTGCCAAATTTGCTACTTCCACAGAATGATTCAGCACATTTTGACCATAGCTGGTGCGGTATCTTAAACGACCCAAAAGCTTAATCAGTTCCGGATGCAGTCCGTGCACACCCACAGTAAAGGTGGCCTGTTCGCCTGCTTCCTTAATTTTCTGCTCAACCTCTTTTTGCGCCTTTTCTACCATTTCCTCAATACGGGACGGATGAATACGGCCATCATTGATGAGCTTTTCCAAAGCAATTCTGGCAACTTCGCGGCGAACCGGATCAAAGCCGGAAATAATAACCGCTTCTGGAGTATCGTCAATAATCAAATCAATGCCCGTTAAGGTTTCCAGCGTGCGGATGTTGCGTCCTTCGCGACCAATAATGCGGCCCTTCATTTCATCGTTGGGCAAACCAACTACAGAAACAGTGGTTTCAGCAACATGATCGGCAGCACAGCGCTGAATAGCTAAAGAAATAATTTCGCGCGCTTTTTTATCAGCCTCATCCTTAGCCTGCTGTTCCAAATCTTTAATGAGCATAGCAGATTCGTGCTTAACTTCATCCTCTAAGGATTGCAGCAGCTCCTGCTTAGCCTCATCGCTGGTCAGACCAGATAAGCGTTCCAATTCAGCCTGCTGCTTTTGACACAGCTGCTCTGCTTTTTCCTGGGCAGCGTTTAGGCGCTGTTCTTTAGAAGCCAGCTTTTCTTCCTTACGCTCAAAGGATTCAATTTTGCGGTCCAGGTTTTCTTCTTTTTGCAGCAGACGACGCTCTTGACGCTGTAAATCGCTGCGTCGGTCTTTATTTTCGCGTTCCATTTCGGAACGCAGACGATGGATTTCCTCTTTAGCTTCCATCATCATTTCTTTGCGTTTTGCCTCGCTTGCCTGTTCGGCATCCTGTACAATGCGAATTGCCTGCTCTTCAGCAGTAGCAATTTTGCTTTCGGCTACATTTTTGCGTACCAAATAGCCTACGGCACCGCCAGCCAAACCAACTACAACGGCAGTTCCTATAATTTCTAAAATCGTCCTCACCTCCTGATACATAAATTTTTATATTTTTTGCATAACAACAGCAGGCGCCTTCGCGTCTGCTATAAATGTCCTTATTCCATTGAATATATAATCAATTAAATCTATATAAATATAGCAATTAACCTATTAAAATTCTGAAACAGGGCACAAAAGAAGGTAGCTTTTAAAAGTTACCTACTAAATCTCCACTGATAAAATCACAATGGTACGATTATATTTTAATAAAATTTACCAAAAATGTCAAGTAATTACACTATATATCGGTATTTACCTGCAATTTTTCCCATAATATCGTCATATATCTTGAGGAAAATCCACGTGAAGCCATAAAGCGTCCCGCCGCACCATATATTTTTTTATCCAACGGCTGTCCCGGTTTCAATTTATTTTTATTACGCTGCCAAAAAAGCTCTGCTGCATTTTCTGCCTGTTGTGCTTCCAGCTCCGGCGTAAAACGCTCTAAAATTTCCTGCGCCAATTCCCCGGCTATGCCACGTTTTTGCAGCTCAGCCTGTAAATGCAGTCTGCCGTAGCAGCGTTTATTCAGCCAGCCTTCGTACACGCGCACAGCGTAACGCCGTTCGTCTAAAATGCCATAATACTGCAATTTTTCTATGGCAGCATCAGCCTGCTCAGCGTCGGCACCCTTTTGCTGCAAACGCTCCCGCATTTTTTGCTTACTGAAATCGCGGTAGGAAAGCAAATTCAGCGCGCAGTCATATGCCTGCTGCGCGCTAGTAAATTTTTCTTTAGCCTTATTCTTTGAAGATTGGTTCCACATCTGCTGCTTCTTGAGCTCCGTCGTCCTTAACTTCTGTCTTTATCACTGTCAAAGCGCGGATTTTAGCTTCAATTTCCTGCGCCAGCTCCGGATTCTCACGCAGAAAATCTTTAACCTTTTCTTTGCCCTGACCTAAACGAGTATCGCCATAGGAATACCAAGCGCCGCTCTTATTGATAATATCCATTTCGGCGCCTAAATCAACTAAGCATCCCTCATGGGAAATACCCTTGCCATACATAATATCAAACTCTGCCTGTTTAAAAGGAGGAGCAACCTTATTTTTAACAACCTTCACGCGCGTGCGGCTGCCGATAACGTCATTGCCGTTTTTCAGCGTATCGATACGGCGCACGTCTAAACGCACGGTAGAATAAAATTTCAGCGCGCGGCCGCCGGTAGTTGTTTCCGGATTGCCGAACATTACGCCAACCTTTTCACGAATCTGGTTAATAAAAATTGTAGCGCATTTAGATTTAGAAATAATGGCGGTCAGCTTACGCAAAGCCTGGCTCATCAAGCGCGCCTGCAAGCCTACGTGGGAATCGCCCATTTCTCCTTCAATTTCTGCGCGGGGCACCAAAGCGGCAACAGAGTCTATAACAATAATATCAATAGCGCCGCTGCGCACCAAAGCGTCGGCAATTTCCAAAGCCTGCTCGCCGTTATCCGGTTGAGAAATAAGCAAATTGTCAATATCTACGCCTAAATGACGGGCATATTCGGGATCAAGAGCATGTTCCGCATCAATAAAAGCAGCATAACCGCCCAGCTTTTGCGCTTCGGCAATCATGTGCAAAGCAACAGTAGTTTTACCGGAGGATTCAGGACCGTAAATTTCAATTACACGGCCGCGGGGAATACCGCCTACGCCTAAAGCAATATCTAAAGACAGAGCGCCTGTAGGAATAACCTCAATATTCATTTTGGCGCTGGCTTCGCCCAATTTCATAATGCTGCCTTTGCCAAAATCCTTTTCTATTTGGCGCATTGCCATGTCTAAAGCTTTTTTTCTATCAGCATCCATTATTGGAACCTCCTAACATAATATATCTTCTGCGCTTATTATACAAACAAAAGTTCTAATTGTCAAGTGAAGTTTTGCCTATATTATTTTTGTGCCAACAGCTCTTGCATTTCTTTTTGCTCAAAAGTATAGGTTGAGTTGCAGAATTGACAGTGCGCTTCGGTAACCTCGTCCTGCGCCAATTCTTCTAAAGACTTTTTATCCAGTCTGCTTAAAGCATTGAAAATTCCTGCTCGGCTGCAACGGCATTTAAATTCCACGGGAACGGATTCTTTAATATCTACATCCAAATCGCGTCCCAAAATGCCGATAATGCGCTCCGGCGTAAAACCAATTTCTAAAAGCTGGGTGATATACGGCGTTCTGTTGACATTTTCTTCCAGCTTAGCCAAAACCTCGTCGGAACAGCCCGGCATAGCCTGAATAAAGAAGCCCCCTGCCGCTTCCACCTCGCCCTCTTTATTAACCAGCACGCCTAAAGCTACGCTGCTGGGAGTTTGCTCGGAAACATAAAGATATTTAGTTAAATCGCTGGCAATTTCGCCGTCTGCCAGCTCGCAGTAACCGGTAAAGGGCTCTGCATTCTGCAAATAACGGGTCACAACAATATTTCCCTTACCAATACCTGCGCCTACATCCAGCTTGCCGTCGTCTCTCAAAGGCACAAAAGCGTTGGGATTTTCCACATACCCGCGTACCTGATTGCCTTCAGCGTCCGCCACTACGTCGCCTAAAGGTCCGTCGCCCTTAAGGCGCAGGCTGATGCGCTCGGCGTCCTTCATAGTTGCCGCCAAAAGCAGCGCGCCGCTCATAGCGCGCCCCAGCGCAGCGCTGGCTAAATGAGAGCAGTTGTGACGCTTGGCTGCCTCCCGTACTAAATTTGTCGTACATAAAGCATAAATACGCACACCGTCAGCGGTGGCTTTAGTTAAAACATCCTGCATTTTGCTTACCTCTGCCAATTCGTTTACATATTTTTAAACAAATTAACCATTTCCATAGCAGCCATAGCGCAGTCCACGCCCTTGTTGCCAGCTTTAGTACCGGCACGTTCCACAGCCTGCTGAATATTTTCGGTAGTCAGCACGCCAAAAGCAACGGGCACGCCGGTTTGCAAACTTACTTGCGCAATACCCTTGGAGGCTTCGGCGCAGACATAATCAAAATGCGGAGTTGCGCCGCGAATAACCGCTCCCAAGCAGATTACAGCGTCATACTTGCCGCTTTCCGCCATTTTTTTAGCAGCCATAGGAATTTCAAAAGCTCCGGGAACCCAGGCTACTGTTAAATCTTCATCCGCAGCCTCGTGGCGCAGCAGACAGTCTATACAGCCGCTCAACAATTTGCTGGTAATAAACTCGTTAAAACGGGCTGCCACAATACCAATCTTCATACCTTTAGCAGTTAATTTACCTTCTAATACGTTCATTATAATATCCTCCCTTATGATTACGTTGAAAATTTTATTATATATTTACTAGACACAATTATTTATCTACATGGTGACAGGCACAACCGCAATCGTGCAATCTGTGTCCCATTTTTTCTTCTTTAACATCTAAATAATGCTCATTAAATTGATTGGGCTCCATGATAATGGGCACACGCTCCGTAATAGTTATGCCGTAACCGCTAAGGCCAATGCGTTTAGCCGGATTATTGGTAATCAGGCGAATACTGGTCAAGCCAAGGTCGGAAAGAATTTGCGCTCCTAAACCGTAATCGCGCAAATCGGGCGCAAAACCAAGCTGCACGTTGGCTTCTACCGTATCAAGTCCCGTATCCTGCAAAGCATAGGCGCGAATTTTATTAGCCAAACCGATGCCGCGGCCCTCTTGACGCATATAAACTACGGCGCCGCAGCCTTCTTTTTCAATCATACGCAGCGCAGTTGCCAGCTGGTCGCCGCAATCGCAGCGCAGGCTGCCGAAAGCGTCGCCAGTAAGACATTCGCTGTGTACGCGCACCAGCACGTCCTTTTTGTCCGCAATATCGCCCTTAACAATGGCGATATGACATAAATCGTCTAAATCATTTTCGTAAGCGATAATACGGAAGGTACCGTATTTAGAGGGCAGCGCAGCTTCTGCCGCACGGTGCACCATTTTTTCGTGAGATTTCCGGTAAGCCACTAAATCTGCCACAGTAATAAACACTAAATCGTACTTTTGCGCAAATTTTATCAAGTCGGGAGTACGCGCCATGTGACCGTCATCATTCATAATCTCGCAGCAAATGCCAACTGGGCGCAGGCCTGCCAATCTGCACAAATCCACAGTGGTTTCCGTATGACCGGTTCTGACTAAAACGCCGCCATCACGCGCGCGCAGCGGAAAAACGTGCCCGGGACGGCGAAAGTCTCCGGGCTGAACATTTTCCTCCGCACATTTTTTCATAGTGTAGGCGCGTTCGTAAGCAGAAATGCCTGTAGTAGTATCCACGTGATCAATAGAAACAGAAAATGCTGTTTCATGATTATCCGTATTTTTGCTAACCATTGCGCCAAATTGTAATTTATCCATAATGCTGCCGTCGGCGGGCATACAAATCAAGCCGCGGGCTTCTTTCGCCATAAAATTGATAGCTTCCGGCGTACACATCTCGGCAGCCATAATTAAATCGCCTTCGTTTTCGCGATCCTCGTCGTCCGTAACTAAAACCATTTTGCCTGCCTTAATAGCAGCAATAGCTTCTTCAATAGTATTGTATTTAAAATTTGTCTCCATTTTGTACCTCACAAAAAACCGTTTTCGAGCAGCATATTTTTATTCAAGCTGTCTGCGCTGGTAGTATTTTTTTCTTGCTGATTATACAGGTTCAGCATACGTTCTACATATTTACCAAGAATATCCGTTTCCAAATTCACCGTATCGCCCACGGTTTTAAAGCCTAAAGTAGTTTCTTTCGCCGTATGCGGAATCAGCGAAACAGAAAAACTGCTGCTCGTAACCTCCGTTACCGTCAAGCTGATACCGTCAACGGCAATACTGCCTTTTTTGATAGTGTATTTTAAGAGCTCCGGCGGCGCAGCAATAGTAACTACCACAGCGATACCATCAGCTTTTTGCGCAGCAATAGTGCCTAAGCCCTCCACATGACCGCTCACGATGTGCCCGTCCAAGCCGTCGCACAGCCGCAGTGTTCTTTCTAAATTAACCTTATCGCCACAATTTAGGCTGCCTATATTGGTCAAGCGCACGGTTTCCGGCATAACATCGGCAGTAAAGCCATCGCCGCTCATCTTAACCACCGTTAAACAGGCTCCGTTTACGGCTACGCTGTCGCCCATTTTTAGATTAGCCATAACTTTTTTGGCGCTTACCGTTAAATGATAGGAGTTTCCCTGACGGGCTAATTTCTGCACTGTTCCCAGCTCTGCTACTAAACCAGTAAACATCAGCGTGCCTCCTTCCGCACCAAACCGGTAATTAAAAAGTCATGTTCCAAAATTTTGTATTCAATTTCGTCCAGCTGCCAACCGTCTGCAATATAATCGCTGCCCACGCCGCCCATAGGCGTAAAGCCCTGGCTGCCGCCCACCAGCTTAGGCGCAATAAAAGCGCACACTCTGTCGGCAAAGCCTGCATCCTTAAACGCTCCGTGCACGGCGCTGCCGCCCTCTACCAAAACGCTGGTAATGCCTCTTTGAGCCAATGCTGTAATTACCAAATCTACAGGTAAATGTCCGTTTTCTTCCGGCAGCCTGATTACCTCCACATTAGGAAGCGCTGCCAAGGCTTCGGCTTTAATTTTATCAGCCTCTAAACCAGTGATGATAAGCGTGTCTGCCGCTGGATTCAAAACCGTCGCCATTAATGAAATTTTTAATTTGCTGTCTAAAACTACGCGTACAGGATTTTTCCCCTGCAGCATGCGGCAGGTCAGTTCTGGGTCGTCAGCAAGCACCGTGCCAATGCCCACTAAAACGGCATCATGCTGACGGCGCAGGCGGTGAGCAAAGGTGCGCGCTTCCTCTCCGGTTATCCATTTACTGTCCCCGGTACGGGCGGCAATTTTGCCATCTAAGGTCATGGCGTATTTTAAAGTAATAAACGGCCGCTCTTGGCTTATCCACGTAAAAAAACGCTCATTAAGGCGTAAAGCCTCTTTTGCGCAGACACCGGTTACCACCTCAATACCCTGCAAACGCAAATATTGGATGCCCTTCCCTGCCACCAGCGGATTGGGGTCAGTGCAGGCTACCACTACTTTTTTAATACCGGCTCGCGCCAGCGCCACACAACAGGGACCGGTACGTCCGTAATGAGCGCAGGGCTCCAAGGTAACGTAAGCGGTTGCGCCGCGAGCAAGCTGTTTCGCTTCAGCCAAAGCGTTGACCTCCGCATGAGGCTCGCCAGCCTTTTGATGATAACCCTCGCCTACAATGCTGCCGTCTTCGCCGACAATTACGCAGCCAACCATAGGATTGGGGCTAGTATTGCCCTCGGCTTTGGCCGCCAGTTCTAAGGCACGCTGCATATATTCTTCATCAGTCATTTGTTATCACCTGCAAACTTCAATTTAGAAATTTAGAAAGTAAAAGAAAAACCGCATAGACCGATGGAGCCCGTGCGGTAATAAACAATTTGCCACCTTTTATCATCCAGACTATACTGTCGGTACCGGAATTACACCGGTTCATGCCCTAAGGCTCGCGGACTATACCGCCGGTGGGGAATTGCGCCCCGCCCCAAAGGTTTACCTTATGAAAACGCAGCCGCAGCTAAAAACGGCCTGTGCGTTATCACTTAGTTTTACTATGCAATTTTTAAAGATACTTTATATAATGGATTTTATCACTGCTGCTGCACTTTGGCAAGTAAGCCGGCGGCATTTTAACGAAAAATTTACAAAAAGCTTTATTTTTCCCTTTGCAATATTCTTTGTGCCTGCTCCGGCTCCAGCTCCTCCACTGCTTTCAAACGCCGGTTCATCATATTAGTGCGGGTATTTATAAGATTTTCCAAATCCTCGCTCGTTTGGTTTAAATGCCCCTGCATTTTGTACAGTGCCGTAGCAAATTTGCCAAACTCCGTTTTTACCGCTCCCAATACCTCCCACGCTTCATTGGAACGCTGCTGAATAGCCAAGGTTTTAAAGCCCATCTGCAGGCTGTTCAGCAAGGCTGCCATAGTACTGGGTCCTGCCACGTTGATTTGATAATCGCGCTGTAAAATTTCTACTAGACCTCTGTTGACCACCTCGGCGTACAAACCCTCAAAGGGTAGAAACATAATGCCAAAGCTGGTGGTATAAGGCACGGCAATATATTTCTCGTGAATATCCTTAGCTTCGCTTTTAATAACCGTTTCCAAAGCTCGATAGGCTGCGTCAACAGCCACCTTGTCGCCGTTTTCCAGCGCGTCCAAAAGCTGTGTGTAGCGTTCGCCGGGAAATTTCGCGTCAATAGGCAGATACACCTTACCGTCTCCATGTGGCAGCTTCACCGCATATTCTACAGGATTGCGCGAGCCCGGCACAGTGATTACATTAGCTTCATACTGCTCCGGCGCTAAAATTTCTTCTAAAATTGCGCCCAGCTGCACCTCGCCTAAAATACCTCTTGTTTTTACGCCGGCAAGCACTTTTTTTAACCCGCCTACGTCGCCCGCCAAGCTCTGCATTTCGCCTAAGCCCTTGTAAACCTGCTCTAATTGCGTGCTGACGGTTTTAAAAGATTCGCTAATGCGTTTTTCTAAAGTGGTTTGCAATTTTTCATCAACTGTGCCACGAATAGCCTCCAGCTGCTGATTATTTTCCCGGCGCATCTCCTGCATGCCGCTAGTCAAACTGCTGCGGATAAGCTCTAATTGCTCGTGCTGGGTTTGCAGCAGTTTATGAAATTCTGTGAGCCGGGTCTGTAATTGCACTTCCATAGCAGCTAAATGCTGCTTTTGGGAATCAGCCGACAATTTTTGATTGTGCTGCATAAGCTGTCCCAGCTGCTTCAAAGTTTGCATATTACTGCTATTTAGCGCCTGCACTATATTGGTTAAATCTTGTTTGACACCTGTCAACTGCAAGTGAATTTCCTGCCTTATCAAAGGAGTATTGTCCGATCTGCGCAAAAGTATCGTTAGCAAAACCAGCAGCAAAATAATTATCACAGCTATGCCGCCTAAAAGTATATTTTCCAAATCCGCGCACCTCTTTTCAGTACAGATAATTAAAAAGCGCTATAAAGCCGCTACTTTCAGCGACACTTATAGCGCTTGCGTTTACTTGTTATTTTTTGTTAGTTTGGTCTCCCTTATGCATAATGCGTTCCAGCTCCTGCATAAAATTATTTACATCAGCAAACTGACGGTATACAGAAGCAAAGCGTACATAAGCAATTTGGTCGGTTTCTTCCAAATGCTGCATCACCAGCTCGCCAATTTTGGAGCTTACTACTTCGTTTTCACCGCTCATGCGCAGCTCACGTTCCACACTGTCGGCTATCTCCTGCACTTTTTCATAGGGAACAGGACGTTTTTCAAAAGCCTTCAGCAGTCCGCTCAAAAGCTTTTTAGAATCAAACAGTTCGCGCCGTCCATCCTTTTTGCTGACTACCAAGGGAGTCTCCTCGTATTTTTCATAGGTCGTAAAACGGCGGCCGCATTTCGGGCATTCACGCCGACGGCGGATAGAAGTACCGTCTTCTACGGCACGGCTGTCAATAACGCGGCTGTCTCTATATGAGCAAAACGGACACTTCATGTGCTTTCCTCCTCATAACCTATCAGCTAAATTATCTGCGCAGCCATGGCGGAATCTCGTTGCCGCCGTTAAAGCCGCTGATAACGCCGGAGCCCTGTTTGCTTGTAGATTCAGGATTTTTAATCACAGTAGCGTTTTTCAAAGCAGGATTTTTCTTCTCAAAGCCGGTGGCGATAACGGTTACGCGAATTTCATCCTCTAAAGTTTCGTCAATGACAGCGCCAAAAATAATGTTGGCATTGGGATCAACAGCTTCGGTAATAATTTGCGAAGCTTCGGTAACATCGAACAGAGACAATTCCTTACCGCCGGTAATATTGAATAATACGCCTTGCGCGCCGTCAATAGACGCCTCCAAAAGCGGACTTTTAATAGCAGCTTCCGCAGCATCCTTAGCGCCACCTTCGCCTTTAGCAGTACCAATACCCATCAAAGCGCTGCCTGCGTTGGTCATAATAGTTTTAACGTCGGCAAAATCCGCATTGATCAAGCCGGGAACGCCAATCAAATCAGAAATACCCTGCACGCCTTGACGCAGAACATCGTCGGCAATGCGAAAAGCATCCAGCATAGAGGTCCGGCGGTCAATAACCTGCAGCAAGCGGTCATTAGGAATAGTAATCAAGGTATCTACTTTTTCTTTTAATTTAACAATACCGTTTTCAGCCTGATTCATGCGGCGTTTCCCCTCAAACATAAAGGGTTTGGTAACAACGCCAACAGTCAGCGCGCCAACCTCTTTGGCACATTCTGCCACTACATGAGCTGCGCCGGTACCGGTGCCGCCTCCCATACCGGCAGTTACAAATACCATGTCAGCGCCGCGCAGAGCATCTACAATTTGCTCGCGGGTTTCTTCGGCAGCTTTTTCGCCAATTTCCGGATTAGCGCCTGCGCCCAAGCCTTTGGTCAGCTTTTCGCCAATTTGAATTTTAGCTTCTGCTTTAGAAAGCAGCAAAGCCTGAGCATCGCAGTTGACAGCAATAAATTCTACGCCGCGAACGCCCGCAGTAATCATTCTGTTGACAGCGTTATTACCGCCGCCGCCAACACCGATAACTTTAATATTTGCTAAATTTTCAAAGGTAGTTTCTACATCATCAAACATATTTTACGTCCCCCTTAATAATTGGGTATCATTATTAAAAACTCCAGATTTAATATCTTTCCACATAACTATGCAATTTTCCTGCTAAAACCAAAAATTTATTTTCCCATATATAATCTGCGGATAACGCCAATATTTTGGAACATACGCATGCCAAAAATCAAAATAGCTACCATGTATAAATCTATGCCAATCCAGTTGCTGGCATAACACATTAAAGAAGCCATAATGCCATTGATAAAAAATCCGGAAATAAAGACCATAGTATCATAATTGCTGGACATAGAAGCACGGATACCGCCCAATACAGCATCTAAGCCCGCCATTACGGCCACAGCCAGCAAGCGCGCATATTCAGGCGGGATGCTGAAAGGATAATAGGAACCGGCGATAAGACCGATAACTAAACCGATAATTGCAGCGTAAATCATTTTTTCTCCTCCTTATCAGCAACACTCTTAGCAAATTCAAAGCCACGATGAGCTTTGAAAGCAGGTATACGCAGATTTTCAGAAGATTTTATTTTTACCTGAATACCCCAAAACTCAAAAGTTTCTACTACGCCGCCGCGCAGTCGCATAGCGCTGGTCAGCGTTTTGGGCGCGCCAATAGCCTTAATCACGTAAGGAGGAGCGCTGCGCACATTATTTATGGAAACCGTGGGTCCTGCGCACCGCACCTCGCTCATAGCTACAATACGCTGGTCGTTGAGAGAAATCGCCTCGGCGCCGGCAGCCCGCAGCTCGTTGAGCACACGCAGCAAATCCTCGTCATGGATTATATACAAATTAGGATTTTCGTTAGCTTTTTTAGGAATATTACTGTCATCTAAAACAATTTCTATGCCGGCTCCCTCTACTTCCGTAGTTCCGGCCAACAGATTTAAACGCTCTTGACTTGGGTCATTGTGATTATCAACGTCGTTTTTTCGCAACTCGTTGACTTCCTCCAATAGATGCTTATTTTCTGTTTCCATAGCCTTTAAGCGCTCGGACAAATCTTCCACTCTGTCCATACGAATGGACCTTTGCTGTTCTGTCACCTTATACTGCACTGACAGCATAAAGCCCAAAACCATAAACACAATAGCAACTAAAACCTTGCCCTGCAAATCCATTGTAATCAATTTTTTCATTCTTGCACCTTCATTTTTTATTTTGTTCAGGTATCAGCTTAATGTATGGTTTAGCAAAGGTTAAATCAATATATTCGGCTTTAATATTTTTATTTTTTATTTCATTAAACACAGCCATAAACAAAGGCGCTTTTCCAGCCAGCGTTTCAGCCGCTCCCAATAGAACCGGAAAGCTGTTGCGCAGGCTAATTTTAATATTCTGTCTGTCGTCAATGCTTATCTCGGCAATTCTATCGCGGGCTTCGCCATCAAGCCGCTGTAAAAATTGCAGCACATAAGACACGTTTAGGTTATCCACCTTGTCGCCAAGAAAAACATTACCGCATTTTGCCCCTACCAAAATGGGCGCGCGGGCATCCGGAATGCCTACGGTCACGTTCATAATCAGGCCGTTATAATCCAGCTGTAGATAACTGCGGTAGGAATTGGCCACATACAGCGCCGGTTCTCTTTCTTCTACGTAAACTTCAAAATCTGCCGGCCAATGATACTCTACTCTAGGATTTTGAAATCTAATATCATGGCTCAATCCTTCCAACAGACGGCTGCGGCTGGCATTGAAAAAATTAAATGTCTCCCGGCAGCCTGCCATTTCAATAATTTTTTGCTCCGTCAGTTGATTGGTACCGTGAACGGTAACGCTGCCAAAAGCAAAGTCCGGCTGATGAATATAATTCCAGCCAAAATGCAGACCGCAACCCACCACGCCGATGCACAAAAGACGCAGGAAAATACGCAGTCGTCTGCGCCGTTTATGCCGTCGCAAGCGTTCTTTGATACTTTGCTGCGTCATTCCTGTTCCTCCTTGTGTTGGTTGTTTTATACCTTAAAAAATTTTACAAATATAAAGCAATTTAGTTAAGCGCGCTGTACTTAGTGAAGATAATCGATTTTTATTATTTTGCGGTCAACAAAATGCGCTCGCATAAATCCGGGAAGCTGATGCCGACTGCGGCAGCAGCCTTAGGCACCAGGCTGGTAGGTGTCATACCGGGAACAGTGTTGGCTTCCAAAACAAAACCCTGTCCCTGCTCGTTCAGCATAACGTCGATACGCGCTACGCCGCTAAGCCCCAAAACTTTATAGGCAGCTACGGCAAGCTTCTGCACGTGCTCGGTAACTGCCGCATCCAGCGGAGCCGGACAATGATAATCGGTAGCTCCTTTAGTATATTTAGAATGGAAATCGTAAGCGCCGCTGTGAGGAGCAATCCATACCACCGGCAGCGGTTTTACTTCGCCTTTTTCTTCCATCAGCGCCACAGTAAGCTCTTTGCCCTGGATACATTCTTCCGCCAGCACATTATCGGAATAAGAAAAAGCGTCGGTTAATGCAGCTTCAATCTGGTCAGCTTCTTTAGCGATAGTTACGCCAATACTGGAGCCCTGGCTGGCAGCCTTAATTACTACCGGCAGTCCAAATGCTTCCAAAATATGCGCTTTAACAACAGCCAAATCACCGGCCTCACGTTTGCTGATAATTAGGCAGTGGGGAGTAGAAACGCCTGCGGATTGCAGGTAACGCTTGGTAGCCGCCTTATCCATGCTTACAGCGCTGGCCAAAACGCCGCATCCGGTATAGGGAATGCCGGCAGCCTCTAAAATACTTTGCAGGCGGCCGTCCTCGCCGTATTTACCGTGAACCGCATTGAAAACCACCTTCGCACCCATAGCGTGCAGCGTGGCGAGCAGACGGTCGGGAACCAGCTCTACCTCTTTCGCATTATAACCCTTTTCTCGCAAAGCGGCAGCAATAGCACCGCCGGTAACGCGGGAAATGTCTGCCTCCGCAGAAGGTCCGCCTAAAACAACTGCAATTACATCTTGTTTCATCATTTTGCATTACGCTCCAATTCTCTTACTAATTCCTCGCCGATTTTAAAAACATCACCGGCACCCATAGTCATAATCAAATCGCCGGGACGCACCTGCTCCTGCAAATATTCTTCGGCTTTGGCCAAACGCGGAATATAATGCACTGTCTGGCCAGTGGCAGCAGCAATTCCTTCTGCCAGCTTAGAGCTGGATACGCCGGGAATAGGTGCCTCGCTGGCAGCATAAATATCCGTTAAAATCAGTTGGTCGCACTCTTTAAAGCACTCGCAGAACTCATCAAACAGCAGCTTAGTGCGGCTATAACGATGGGGTTGGAATACGCACAAAAGTCTTTCCGGTTTAGTTTGGCGTGCTGCTTTTAAGGTAACGCTTATTTCTGTGGGATGATGAGCATAATCGTCAACTATCCATACGCCGCCAACCTTACCTTTAGTTTCAAAGCGGCGTTTTGCGCCGCCAAATTTGTACAGCGAAGCCAAAATCTTGTCGATAGCAATACCCATTGCACGAGCCGCCGCAAACGCGCCCACGGAATTGAGCACATTATGACGTCCGGGCACAATCAAACGAACCTCGGTAACAAATTCATCTTTATAATATAATTGATAAGTAGTACCGTCCACGCCGTAAGCAATATTTTTTGCCGTATAATCGGCGTTTTCGCCCTCTACACCATAGGTAATTACATCCTTATCAATTTCCTTGGCTAGACGGCACACCTTGGGATTATCAGCGCACAAAATTGCTTTGCCGCCCTCTTTGATGTTGCCCAAAAACTGTTTAAACGCCTGATAAATATTTTCCTCGGTACCGTAATGATCTAAATGGTCGTCCTCAATATTAGTCACCACAGCCAGCTGAGGATAAAATTTTAAGAAAGAACCGTCGCTTTCGTCAGCTTCGGCAATAACAAAAGGACCGTGGCCGTTTAAAGCATTGCCGCCTATGCCGCTTACTTCGCCCCCGATAACTACTGTGGGATCAACGCCGCTTTCGGCAGCAATGCAGGAAATCATCGCACTGGTTGTAGTTTTACCGTGGGCTCCGGCTACTGCCACACCCCTGGCATCATTTAAAATAGCAGCCAATACATCACTGCGGTGCAAAACAGGAATATTGCGTTTTTTAGCAGCCAGCAGCTCCGGATTATTGTCATGGATGGCCGTAGAAACAACTACTGCGTCGGCATCGTCCACTTGACAGGCATCATGCCCCATAAATACCATGGCGCCCTCTTCCGCCAAATGGGCAGACATGTGTCCGGCATTTAAGTCAGAACCGCTTACATCGTAACCACGTTTAATCAGCACATAAGCAATGGCGCTCATACCGGCACCGCCAATACCGATAAAATGTATGTTATGCAGATTAGCTAATTTATTGTCAGCCACAGGATAACCTCCCTATTTTTTAATCAGAGCCAAAGCCTGCTTGGCAATGGTCTCCGCTGCCTGCGGCTTGCCCAAACTTTTGGCTGCCGCCCGCATTTTTTCTAATTCTTGATGGTGTACCAGTAAATGTTCAATAGTTTCTAAAACGCGCTCGCCGTTAAGTTCTTTGTCTAAAATAACTTTAGCAGCTCCTTTGGCCTCTACGGCGCGAGCGTTAAATTCCTGATGATTAGCCGTAGCATAAGGGTACGGCACTAAAATCGACGGCACACACTTCGCCATCAGTTCCGCTAAGCCAATAGCTCCGGCGCGGAACACAGCCAAATCTGCCGCAGCCAAAGCCACCGGCATATTGTGCAGATAAGGCCTGATAATAATGTTTTTACCTATACCGCCACGTTTTTTTATCTCCGTCATGTATTGCTCGTAATTAACGTCGCCGGTAGAGTGCAGCACCTGCACCTCCTGCCTGTCAGAAAGCGCAAGCTCCGCCTCCAGCATAGCCTTATTGATACTGCGGGCGCCGCGGCTACCGCCTGAAACCAACACGGTTTTTTTGTACGAATCAAGTCCCAGCTCCGCCAAAGCGGCTTTACGCTCGTACTCCAAAATTTCGGTACGGATGGGATTGCCGGTGTAAACCAGCTCGGCTTTACCATGAAAATATTTTCCGGCTTCCTTATAGCCTAAAAAAACTTTTTGTACATAACGGGACAAAATTTTATTAGTGACGCCGGGCATAGCGTTCTGCTCCTGAATACAGCAGGGAATATTACGCAGCGCCGCCATATATACAACAGGACCGCACACATAACCGCCCGTGCCAATCACGAGGTCGGGCTTTTCCTTTTTGATAACCTTATAAGCGTCATACAAGCCTTCAAAAAGCTTGCCTACGCTGCGCAGAGTATCCAGGCTCAAGCTGCGTTTGAAGCCTGCTACCTCTATAAATTTTAAAGGATAACCATATCTGGGTATAATATCCTTTTCCAAACCCTGCTTAGTACCGACAAAAACAATTTCCGCCTCGGGACGCAGTTTTTTGATTTGGTCGGCAATGGTCAGAGCCGGATAAATATGACCGCCGGTACCGCCGCCGGAAAGAATAACCTTCACAAGTTTCCCTCCTCCCTTAGAGCGGCAGGTCATTTACCAACTGCTTAAAAAAGCGTCCGCGCTCAGGGTAGTTTTTAAACATATCATAAGACGAGCAGGCCGGAGAAAGCAGCACTACCTGTGGTGGCTCGGCAATGCTATAAGCCCTATATACCGCATCTGCAAAAGAGTCAGCCAAAAGAATATTTTTGACGCCCGCTGCTTGAGCAGCCTCATAAAAGCGCTCCTTAGCCTCTCCTAAAAGAACTAACGCATCACATTTTTTCTTGACTAAATTCATCATGGGTGCCAGCTCCGTAAGCTTATCGTGACCGCCAGCCAAAAGAATAATGTGACCTTTAGCAAAGGCTTCTAAGGCTTTAATCGTCGAATCGGTATTGGTCGCTTTGGAATCGTTATAATAAGGTACGCCCTTAACGGTCTTGACATATTCCAAGCGATGCTCAATGCTGTGAAAATTACGCAGCACATCTGCCATATCCTTAACGGACACACCGGCAAAATAACCGCAGGCAATGGCAGCCAGCACATTTTCCTCATTATGGGCGCCAAAAAGCTGCAACTCGTCTATATTACAAACAACATTCGTTGTATTATTCCATTTTATCACAAAATTACCGTTTTGCATAAAAATTCCTGCGGGCAAAACGGTTTTTCTGCTAAAAAAGCAAATTTGTCCCTTACTTTCGACAGCCCAGGCACGCACCTGCGGGTCGTCGTAATTAAGGACAGTAATCTGCTGTGCTCCCTGCCGACGAAAAATATTTTTTTTCGCCGCCGCATAAGCCACCATCGTATGATGGCGTTCTAAATGGTCGGGAGTTAAATTCAAAACCACAGCTATATCGGGGCAAAAGCTTTTAACCTTTTCCAGCTGAAAGCTGCTTAGCTCCGCCGCCAACCAGCCGTTTTCCGGCAAATTTTTTACTTCTTTTGATAAAGCCAGGCCAATATTGCCACCCACCGCACTGGGCACGGATAAACGCTTAAACATTTCGCCTACAATAGTCGTAGTAGTAGTTTTACCGTTAGTGCCGGTAATAGCCGCCATATGTCCTTGGTAAAGGCGATAACCCAGCTCTACCTCGCTGATTACTTCTAATCCTTTAGCTTCGGCCAAAAGTACATTTTTATTGTCGCAGGGAATTCCCGGCGACAATACCAGTATATCGGCTTTAGCTAAAATTTTTTGCCAAGCATCGCTGCCAACAGCTAAGCCGCCGTCAACAGACTGCAAAGCTTTTAGTAAATTTTCATCTAAAGCAACAGGCGCATCATTATATAAAAACACCTGCTTGTTATGCTGCGCCAGTACCTCTGCCGCTCCCCGGCCGCTGATGCCTGCGCCATATACGATTACAGCTTTTTTTACAGAGTTCATTGCAAGCTGCCTCCTATAAAACTGCTGTCAGCCACAAACCTAAACCGACAGCCGCTAAAACACAGCTAATTATAGTAAAAACAAAAACAACCTTTACTTCATTCCAACCGCCCAACTCAAAATGATGGTGCAGCGGTGCCATATGGAAAAATCTTTTGCCGTGGGTCAAACGAAAATAAGTAACCTGGATAATTACGGATAAAGCTTCTGCTACATACACGCCGCCGATAATTACCAGCAACAATTCCGTATGCGTCAAGAGCGCCAAAGCAGCAACACCGCCGCCCAAAGCCAAGCTGCCCGTATCACCCATAAACACACGCGCCGGATGACGGTTAAATAACAAAAAGCCTAAGCAGGCGCCGGTCAAACCCAAAGCAAAACCGCTGACGTCCAACATCCCCTGCATATAAGCAATCACTGCAAAAGCCAAAGTCACTGGCAGGCTCACAAAGGAAACCAGTCCGTCCAAACCGTCAGTTAAATTTACGGCGTTAGTTGTACCCACAAGCAGAATAAAGCTTAAAACATAATAAGTCCACCCAAAATCCAAGGTCATATTCAGCAGAGGCACCCACAGGTCTGTTTTCTGCAAATGTGTTTCAGCAAAATAAACATAAGCGCCCGCCAAAATAAATTGCAGCAAAAATTTTTGCTTAGCCGTTAAACCCAAATTGCGTTTCATTACGACTTTAATATAATCGTCAATAAAGCCTATCACCGCGTGACCCAAAGTCAGCACCAACGCCATAATTACAGCAGGCGTAAACTTACCCCAAAACAAGGCCGCAATCAACGCAGCCAACATCATCAAACCACCCATAGTAGGAGTGCCGCTTTTCTGCATGTGGCTGGCAGGTCCGCATTCACGGATGGATTGTCCAAATTTTAATTTATGTAAAAACGGAATCAGTACCGGACCGATCAATGCGCAGACGATGAAAGCGGTAGCCGGGATTGCAACTAACTTCAGCATTTTGTTACCCCTCAAAAAAAATTTTATCTTTTATTTAAACATTTCCAACATTTTGCCTACCTGCATAGTATTGGAGCCTTTCAGCAAAATAATGTCGCCTGCATCTGCAAGGCAGCGCAGCTTATCCTCTGCCTCCTGCCGGTTAGCGCAATGCACAGCGTTACCGCCACGTTTAACAGCTTCGTCAGTAATATACGCAGCCTCTTGGCCATAAGTCAACACAAAATCTACGCCATACTCTACAGCCCAACGTCCTACACGGCGGTGAGCCTCCTCGCTGATAGCGCCTAGCTCCAACATATCTGCCAGCACGGCAATAGTACGACCTTTGCCGTTACCGGCTTTTTTGGCTTCCGCCAGAGTTTTCAGCGCCGCCTCCATGGAAGCAGGGCTGGCATTATAAGCGTCGTTGATAAAAGTAATGTCGCCAATGTAAATAATTTCCTGACGACTGCCGGTTAAGCGAGCAGTTGCCAAAGCCCTCGCGCTGTCCTCCATGCTTACGCCATAGCAGGCCGCTCCGGCAATCGCCGACAAAGCATTATAAACATTATGCTCGCCAATCAGCTGCAAATGCACCTTAACACTTTTACCGCCGGCTTTTTCCGTGCAGGTAAAAGTTGTGCCAAAAGCAGCCGTAACAATGTCGCTACCACGGTAATCGCAGTTTGCACCCATACCAAAATAAATTACTTTAGCTTTAGTTTTTTCCGCTGCTTTAACTACATATTTGTTATCGCCGTTCAAAACAGCAAAGCCGTCTTTTGGCAGATTTTCCACAATTTCGCTTTTGGCTTTGCCAATATTTTCCATACTGCCCAAAAGCTCCATGTGCGTTTCACCCACATTGGTAATCAAGCCGCTGTCCGGCTCGGCAATTTGGCTAAGCTCGGCAATTTGCCCCAAACCGCGCATACCCATTTCTACCACCGCAATATCCGTATCCGGCTGAATGTCCAGCAATGTTTTGGGCAGTCCGATTTCATTATTAAAATTCCCCTGCGTTTTGAGCACCTTATATTTAGCGCCTAAGCAGGCAGCCAAAAGGTCCTTAGTAGAAGTTTTACCGTTAGAACCAGTGATAGCAAAAACCTTTAAGTGCTGCTGTCTCATTCTGTAAGCATGAGCAAGCTGCTGATAGGCTTTCAAAGTGTCTTCCACCTTAAAAACGGCAACATTTGCAGGCAGGGGCGCAATCTCGTGAGAAATAACTACACCGACGGCACCCAACTCCACCGCTTGAGAACAATAATCGTGACCGTCAAAATTGCCACCCTTTAAAGCCACAAAAAGCTCACCCGGCCGTACAGCGCGAGAATCTGTGGTAACGCCTGTAAAAGCAAAATCTTCGCGCACGGCTTTGGTAGCCGCCATAATTTCACTGGCCTTCAGCATTTTTTATCACTCCAATATTCCGTAACAACTTCTTTATCGTCAAAATGAATGGTTCTGTCTTTCAAAATTTGATAATTTTCGTGACCCTTGCCGGCAATCATAATTACGTCGTTATCCTCGGCATGAGCCAAAGCAAAACGAATGGCTTCGCGTCTATCGGCCAAGCGGAAAACTTCTTTGCCTGCGGGAATATCCTGCAAAGCCGTAAAAATTTCGTCGATAATCAGCTCCGGATTTTCTGTGCGCGGATTGTCGCTGGTAACAACCACTTTATCTGCCAGCTGCAAAGCCAAAGCTCCCATAATTGGACGCTTTTTATTGTCGCGGTCACCGCCGCAGCCAAAAACTGCCCACAGCTTGCCTTTAGTAACGGAGCGCGCCGTTTTCAGTACGTTTTCCAAACCGTCGGGAGTGTGCGCATAATCTACGATAACCGTGTAGGGCTGGCCTGCCTCCACCAGCTGGAATCGTCCGGGAACGCCGTCAAAGCCGTCCAAAACAGCAATAATTGTTTCTTTCGCGATATTCTCTGCCAACATGGCAGCTACGGTACTCATCACATTATAAACGTTAAATTCGCCGGTAATTTTCAGCTCTAAATTCATCTCTCCCACCGGAGTATGTAAAGCCAGCTGCATATGTTTGGGTGCCACAGTAAAGCTTAAGGGATAAATATCGTTAGTATGCTCTTTACCGTAGGACCAAACTTTGGCCTGAGTCCGCGCCTTAATAACCGCAGAGCTGGGATCATCCATATTAAAAACAGCATTTTTATTAGACTTATCGCCATCAGTCAAACGCTCAAACAGCAAGCTTTTAGCGTCGCGGTAATTTTCCATAGTTTTGTGAAAATCAAGATGATCTTGAGTAATATTGGTCAGCACTGCGCAGTCGTATTCAATCCCGGCTACGCGGTTCAAAGCAAGCGCATGGCTGGAAACCTCCATTACACAATAATTGCAGCCTGCACACACCATGGCATACAAAGTTTTCTGCAAATCAACTACATCGGGAGTAGTATTGTGAGATACGGTTTTCTCGTCCTCAATCATAATATTAATCGTACCGATTAAACCTACTTTATAACCTGCTTTGCGCAGAATCATGCGAATAATATTGGTGGTAGTAGTTTTGCCGTTAGTACCAGTAACGCCAATCATACGCAGGCGTCTGCCGGGATAATCATAAAAAAACGGCGTAACAAGCTCCATAGCTGCACGGCTGTCTGCCACTTTAAGCAAAGTAATGTTTGCGGGAATATTTTCCGGTATATCTTCAACGATTGCCGCTACCGCGCCTTTTTCAGCCGCCATAGCCAAAAACTTATGACCGTCAACAGTCGCCCCTTTCAGGCAGATAAACAGGCTGCCCGCCTGTACAGTGCGTGAATCAGCGGTAATATCAGTAATCAGCTTATCGGCACTGCCAAAAATTTCTACTGTGGGCAATAATTTAAGGAGTAAAGCTAAACTCTTTTCCATACTAGAAACCTCCTAAATTGAAAGGGCAGCCGCTGCGGCTGCCTCCTCCTAAATTCCTATGTAAATTATATCACAAATCACTCTGTATGACTATGCTTATTTAGCGGCTACAGCTAAAGAGTTTGTTTTATTTTTCACATCCAAAGCCTTAACATAAATATTACTGCGAGCAACCTGCATTCCCAAGTTCTGCTCTGCTAAGCCAATAATTCTTTCCGGCCCTTTTAGTTGTTCCACTTCAATTTTTAGCTCGCTATTTTTATTTATCAGCATAGTTTCTTCCTGGCGCATGGTAATCAATTCCTGTGCTAAATTAGTCATAGCAAAACTACGCAATACTACTACAAAATATGTAGCCAAAAATATACATATAGTCAGCATAGCAAACTGACGCAAGCCTTTAAAAGGGTCACTATTTATTTTTTTTAGTTGCTGAGGTTGAACCTGCTCTTCGTATTGCTGCTCTTCCCAAGCGTAATTATCATATTTTCTGGCTAACATTTCTTACACGCCCTTTTTATCTCTTAATAGCATATCTAAGTCTTGCACTGCGTGAACGTGGATTTTCTTCAATTTCTTTTTTGGAAGGCACCGTATTGCCTGCTTTTTTTAATAACGGCTTGTTACCGCATACACACACCGGAAGCTGTGGTGGACAGGTACAACCCTTTACCAGCCTAGCGAAAGTCTGCTTGATAATTCTGTCCTCTAAAGAATGGAAGGTAATTACGCCGATGCGCCCGCCGCTTTTTAAACGCTTCACCGCCGCTTCCATGGTCTCTGCTAAAATTCCCAGTTCGTTATTTACTTCAATACGAATAGCCTGAAAGGTTCTTTTAGCAGGATGCGGTCCGTCAATGCGTGCGCCTTTAGGAATAGCTTTTTTGATTACATCTACCAATTCAAAAGTAGTAGTCAAAGGTTTTTCCTTGCGGGCAACAACGATAAACTGTGCAATGCGCTTACTCCAGCGCTCCTCGCCGTATTTATGAATGATTTCTGCTAAATCCGCTTCGGCATAATTATTTACCACATAAGCTGCATCCAGTTTAGCCTCTTGATTCATACGCATATCCAAGGGACCGTTGTGCATGTAGCTAAAGCCTCTTTCCGCACAATCCAGCTGGTAACTGGATACGCCTAAATCGAAAAAAATTCCGTCGATTTGCTCAATACCCAAGCTATCTAAAACTAAAGGAAAATCTTTAAAATTTGCTTTAGCCACCTTAGTTTGGCAGGTAAATTTTCCTAACAATCTTTCAGAAGCTGCCGCAACAGCGTCCTCATCTTGGTCGATTCCCAAAAGCAAACCGTCTGCTTCTAATTGAGCGGCAAAAGCACAGCTATGTCCTGCACCTCCCATGGTACAGTCAACATAAATTCCATTTTTATCTGTTATGAGAAAATCCACACTTTCTTGCAGCAGGATACTTGTATGCTTAAATTCCATAATTTTCACCTTAGATGCCCAAATCAGCCAGCTGCTCTGCCAGCTCATTTACGTCCTCGGCACTTTCCGTATTATATTCAGCCCATCTTTGAGCGTCCCAAATTTCTGCTCTGTTGCCAACGCCTACAATCACAGCATCCTTTTCTAAGCCTGCGTGACGGCGTAAATTTGCCGGCAAAAGTACACGTCCTTGTTTGTCGCATTCTCCCTCACAGGCGCCGCCAAACAGAAAGCGCGTAAAATCACGGGCTGTTTTGCGGCTCATGGGCAGCGCTGCCAGCTTTGCTTCCAGCTTTTGCCATTGCTCTATATCGTAAACGAAAAGGCAGCCGTCCAACCCCTTGGTAATAATAAATTTATTGCCCAAGCTTTCGCGCAGCTTTGCGGGCACAGCAAGACGACCCTTAATGTCTAAGGTATGTTCATATTCACCTAACAACATATAGTCGCCCCCTTTTAACCCACTTTTATCCACTTTTCTCCATTATACATTTATTTTTTGACTATTGCAATAGCAAAAAACTTATTTCCGACAATTTGTGAAAAAAATTCGTCATTTCCCAAATTTTTCCTTTATGAACTGTTTGCCAATATTCACCATTTCCCAAATTTTCCCTTATAAAAAGTTGGCAAATGTCTAGTCTTCTCTAATTTTTTCTTTGCATATAATTCGCAAAAATTTTTCCAGAACATATTTGGCTTTTAGCCTAGTAAATGCTATAATTAAACTGCACCTAAGAGTGCACTAAAAAATTTACTTATCAAGGAGAAATGCACAATGATTACTAAAGATACCGGCATTATTGAAGCCGTTCAATCCCATCCGGAAATTATGGAAGTTTTTGCAGAGTATGGATTAGGCTGCGTTGGCTGCATGGCTGCTCATTTTGAAACTATCGGTCAAGGCGCAGGCGCTCACGGCATAGACGTTGACGCTCTCATTGAAGACATCAACAAGGTCATTGCCGAAAACGCAGAAAACAAATAATTTTTAACGTAAAAAAAGAGTATTCCGCAGATTTTTCTGTGGAATACTCTTTTTTAGCAATTAAAGCAAAAAGCCTCCGGAGATTACTCTCCAGAGACTTAATCAGCTTTAATTATTCAGCAACAGCAATGACTTGCTTGCCATCGTAGTAACCGCATTCAGTGCAAACGCGGTGAGGCATTTTCAATTCATGACATTGCGGGCATTCAACCATGCCAGGAACGCTCAGCTTCCAGTTAGCACGACGTCTATCACGACGAGCTTTGGACATTTTTCTCTTAGGTACTGCCATTTCTCAATACACCTCCTCAGTGTTATGAAGTGAATTTAATTTTTGATGAATTGCTTTAATGCCGCCAGCCTTAGATCGACGGTAAGTCTGTCACAGCCGCAGTCGCCATCGTTGAGATCAGCGCCGCAAACAGGACACAGCCCCCGGCAGTCTGGTTTACACAGAGCCTGCATGGGCTCTGCAAGCAGCAGCCCTTCACGAAGCGGTTCTGTTATGTCGATAACATCCGAATCGTAAACAAAAGCATCATTTTCAATATTTTCAGCACTCGCCGGATAGAATTTTTCCACAACCTCTGCCTTAGTAACGCCTGTAAACTCTTTTAGGCAACGGCCGCAGGTGCGCTGCACCTTGGCTTCCATTACTGCCTGTAAAAGCAAAACGTCACCGGCATTGCTGATGCTGCCTGCCAGCTGCACTGTTCCGTCAATCGCCATTTCCTGCGGCGAAATTTCCAGTTCAGCGGGAGTCAGCTCAAAAGCAAGGCTTTTTTCTCCGACAAGTCTTTTCTTGATTTGTGCGACATTTATCTTAATCATATTTCACCAATCGTTACAATTATAGCGGTATCGAGGCTCTTTGTCAAGAAAAAACCTCGTTTTCCGTACATTTTTTACACAACAAACAGCGTAAAAATTTTACCTTACAGCTTAATAATTCTGCGGCAGATATTATATGTATCGCGGGCGATTACCAGCTCTTCGTTAGTAGGAATAACAAAAATTTTTACTCTGGCGCGACGCACGCTGATTTCCTTTTCCTGTCCGCGCACCTTGTTCAGCTCCGGGTCCACGCGCGTGCCCAAATATTCCAAGCCGTTGCAGATTTTATCGCGCATAAAGGGAGAATTTTCTCCCAAGCCAGCCGTAAACACAATCGCATCCACGCCGCCCATAGCCGCCACATAGCCGCCGATATATTTTTTTACCTTGTAAGCAAAAACGTCAATAGCCAGCTGACTGCGGTCGTCGCCGCGATTAGCCGCGCTTTCCAAATCGCGGAAGTCGCTGGACAAGCCGCTGATGCCCAAAATGCCGCTACGGCGGTTCAGATAATCGTCAATCTGCTGCGCCGTCATATTTTCCTTTTCCATTAAAAAGGGAATAATCGCCGGGTCAATCTCGCCGCTGCGCGTGCCCATAATCAAACCCTCCAGCGGTGTGTAACCCATGCTCGTATCAATAGATTTACCGTATTTGATGGCTGTAATGCTGGCGCCGTTGCCCAAATGGCAAGTGATAATGCGCAAATCGCTCATGTGCTCGCCCATCAGCTCCGCCGCGCGCTGCGCCACATATTTGTGGGAAGTGCCGTGGAAGCCGTACCGGCGCAGGCCATATTTCACATACATTTCGTAGGGCAGACCGTAAAGATAAGCGACCTTAGGCATAGTCTGATGAAAAGCCGTATCAAAAACCGCTACCTGAGGAATACCCTTCATAATATTCATGCAGGCCTCAATACCATAAAGATTGGGCGGATTGTGCAGCGGCGCAATTTCGCTGCAAGCCTTGATGCCGCTCAAAACCTCGCCGGTAATCAGCACGCTGTCCGTAAAGCGTTCGCCGCCATGCACTACGCGATGGCCTACGGCGTCAATTTCCGACATATCCTTGATAACGCCGTAATCGCTGTTCGTTAAAGCCTTGATAGCCATTTTGATGCCTACCACATGATCAGGAATATCTTCTTTTAAATCAATAGTATATTTTCCCGCGGGAGTGTGCTTTAAGGTTGAGCCTTCCATGCCGATACGTTCAATAAGGCCCTTGGCCATAACCTTTTCGCCTTCCATATTTATCAGCTGATATTTTATGGAGGAGCTGCCACAGTTTACAACAAATACAATCACAATATGCCTCCTGCTCAAGCTATACATCTTTCGCCGCCGACAACTGCCGCCAGCGGTATTCATAGTAATAGTATACATTATTTGCCGGAAAATGAACAGATTTATTTTATGTATACACGCCAATATGATATAATGTGAATGCTTAGCGATTGCGGAGCCGCAGGCAAACGCAGAACTTAACAGAACGTAAAAAGCAAGCAAATTTTTTGGCTAACAACAGCCAGCAGAGGATAACAAAATGATTTACACAACCGGCATTATCGCCGAATATAATCCCTTTCACAACGGACATCTGCATCATCTTACGGCAACGAAAAAAATTATCGGCCAACCGGTTATCGCCGTTATGAGCGGCAGCTTTATGCAGCGTGGCGAGCCTGCCTGCCTCAATAAATGGCTGCGCGCCAAGCTGGCTGTGCAAAGCGGCGTCGATTTAGTTTTGGAGCTGCCGGTAAATTTTTCTCTGTGCAGCGCCCAATATTTTGCCGGCGGCGCGGTGCAGCTTTTGCAAGCCACAGGCTGCGTTTCGCACCTCTCCTGCGGCGTAGAATCGCCGGAGCAGAATTTTACCGACTTGGCAAAAAAAATTACCGCGCCTGCCACGCAGGAATTATTGCGGCAAAAATTAAGCGAAGGTCACAGCTACGCCGCTGCCTGCGCCGAAGTATTACAACAAGACCTGGACAAGCCTAACGATATTTTGGCTTTGGAGTACGCTAAAGCGCTTTTAGCTACCGATATCAAACCGCTTTTTATCAAGCGTATTGACAAAGGCTATAACAGCACGGAATTTAACGGCAACTTAGCCAGCGCCACTGCTATTAGGCAAGCGTTGGCAATGCAGGAACAGCAAAATTCTTGGCAGCAGGCCGTGCCAAAGACAACCTTGCAGGCTTTGCTGCAAAGCTCCGTAGGCTGCGACGAAAATTTACTGTGGCAGCTAATCTGCTACCGCCTGCGCCTGTTGTCGCCTGCAGAAATTGCGGCTCGTTGCCAGTGCAGCGAAGGCTTGGAAAACCTATTAAAGCAAGCGGCATCTTGTCACTCTTTAAGCGAGGCACTACAGCTCTGCACCAAAAAGCGTTACAGCACCAGCCGCATTCGCCGCCTGTTCATGCAGCTTTTGCTGGATTCTCCCCGTGCGGCCTTTGAGCAGGCTGCGCCTGCTTACTTGAGAGTTTTAGCGTTTAACGATACTGGACGGCAGCTTTTAAAGCAAATGAAGGTCACTGCAACGCTGCCAATTATTACCAAGCTGAACAAAAATTATTCTGCTTACGCGGCGCAGTCTCACGCCGATACTCAAGCGCAAATTGCAGCGCAGAATTTGCTGCTGCAAATCCAAGCAGAAATTAAGGCCAGCGACATTTGGAGTATGCTGCAAAAAGAGCAGGCGCTGAACCGCCCCGGCAACGATTTTTTACTTTCGCCCAGCTATGTGGATGGCTAGAAGTGAGTAGTTGTATTATCACATAGTAAAATTTTCTTACATATCTTATATTGTAAATGGATAAAAATGATAACGTATAATAAGTTGCGCAAATTCAATTCATAAAAAAATAGACATAGAACTTACCTTTGCTTACAATTAAGTTACCACACAAAACTTGAAAGAAGGTAAGATCTATGTCTGGT
>Ga0129315_1000206_pt1 | contig 63478 bp, 67 predicted proteins | sample Cm827metagenome_FD_94432 | JGI IMG/M metagenome (GOLD analysis project Ga0129315, IMG submission 94432) | Eastern black-and-white colobus group fecal microbial communities from Wisconsin, USA - Cm827 metagenome | ecosystem: Host-associated > Mammals > Digestive system > Large intestine > Fecal... | reverse complement strand
TCTGCAGCCATATCCTCGTGGAGGTCGGTAATTGCATCGCCCTTAGACTGGAATTCACAGCTGTTAAAAGGTATTCCCCCGGCAGCCATGGGCCAGATGCCTACGGTATGATCAACATAGTAATTGGCAAATCCGGATTCTGCAATTTCCTCCATGGATAAGTTTCTGGTAAGCTGATGAACAATTGTGGATACCATTTCAAGGTGGGCCAGTTCTTCAGTGCCAATATCGGTAAGAATTGCGGCAACCTCGTTGTAGGGCATGGAATATCTTTGTGAAATATATCGCATGGATGCGCCCAATTCACCGTCAGGTCCACCATACTGTGTCAGGATCACCTGCGCGAGTTTGGCATTGGGTTCTTTGATATTAACAGGGTACTGTAATCTTTTTTCATAACTCCACATAACCTAACATCCTCCTTCCCAAGGCCAGGGCTGGGTTGCCCATTTCCACTCGTTTTGGTTGCAGCCGTCCGCATCGGATATTCGAAGCGGGCCGTATTTCATGGCGTACTCCCGCATTGCCTGATTTTGCATGCGGACATAGTGATTTAAATACTCCATGGCTTCCTTGTCAGTGGGATGAGTGTCCAGATATTCATTCATTTCCGTGACTACAAAGGAAATAACGCCGATATCATGAAAAAGTTGTTCACGCTCTGATTTCATTCGATTATTCATTTCACGCATCTCCTTCCGGTAAAAGGTTTTTCAAGTTCGGGGAAAATAGTACCTACATGGTATGCTTCATCCAGATTTTCAAAAATATTTGTAAGATGCTGCCAGGGGACATATGCCATTGCAACCGGAAAACGATCAAAATATTCGTTAAAACTGTAATCCTGCATAATTCTCCTCTCATAAAATGATGACGGTTTTAATATTATAGTATGATAGGTAGGCTGTGCAGTTCTTGTTGGACATAAAGTTTTCACACTTTTTTATTCTTTAGAACACAATTTAGAATTAAATTGGTAAAGGAAAAAAGAAAATAGATTGGAGGATAAAGGATTGATAGAAGCGGATAATCTGGTGAAAAGATATGGTGATCATGTAGCGGTGGATCATCTTAGCTTTCACGTTGAGCCCGGGAAAATTTATGGTTTCCTGGGGCCAAACGGAGCAGGTAAGAGTACTACCATGAATATCATGACCGGGTACATAGCGCCGTCGGAGGGAAGTGTAAAAATCAACGGTTACGATATTATAAAGGATGCCGAAGCGGCAAAGTCCTGTATCGGATATTTGCCGGAGGTACCTCCTCTTTATATGGAAATGACGGTAAAGGAATATTTGCATTTTGCGGCGGAATTGAAGAAAATACCTAAAAAAAAGAGAGAAGAGCAGATTACGGAAGCTATGGCCTTGACCATGACTTCGGGAGTGGAAGGCAGGCTGATCAAGAATTTATCTAAAGGATACAGGCAGAGAGTGGGACTGGCTCAGGCGATATTGGGAGAGCCAGAAGTGATTATTTTGGATGAGCCTACGGCAGGATTGGATCCTAAGCAGATCATAGAGATACGCAGTTTGATTAAGAGACTTGGGGAAAAGCATACGGTGATTTTAAGCTCCCATATTTTGTCAGAGGTTCAGGCGGTTTGTGATGAGATTATGATTATTTCCAAGGGACGGCTTGTAGCCTGTGACACTCCTGAAGGGCTGACAGGGCTTATGAACGGAAGCAGCAGACTGGAGGTTACCGTTTTAGGTACAAAGGAGCAGCTTGAACAGCTTTTAAAGCAATTTCCGCAGATCAAGGAGCCGGTTTATGAGGTATGCGGTGAAAGCGGCTTTGTTAAGGTTATTTTGGAGACGGAAAAGAACGTTGATATTCGCAAGGAGCTTTTTTATAAGCTTGCAGAGGCAAAGCTTCCGATTATGGCTATGAATCAGCTTGAGCGATCCTTAGAGGATGCGTTCCTTGAATTAACGGATGAGAAGGGAGGAGCAGAAGATGGCGGCAATTTATAAAAGAGAGCTGAAAGCATATTTTCATTCCTTCATAGGAGCGCTGTTTATAGGAGCAACACTTTTTCTTTTGGGAATATATTTTTCGGTCTATAACCTTTTTATGGGATATCCTTATATCGGATATGCATTATCCTCGGTGGTGTTTCTGTTCCTTGTAAGTATTCCTCTTTTGACTATGAGGATACTTGCCGAAGAGAGAAAGCAAAAGACAGATCAATTGATTCTTACTGCGCCGATAAGCGTAGGTAAAATTGTTACAGGAAAATTTTTGGCCCTTGCAACAATCTTTGCCATACCGGTGGCGATTATCAGTATTTATCCTTTGATATTAAGTATATTTGGGAAGGTTGCATTTGGAGAAACCTACCTTGCAATAGCAGGTTTTTTCTTATATGGGATTGCCAGTATTTCCATAGGAATTTTTATTTCATCATTGATGGAAAGTCAGGTGATTGCGGCGGTTCTTACCTTTGGTGTTTTGTTCCTGGGATATGTGATGTCGGGATTATGCAATATGATATCATCCACAGGGAACTGGATTACCAAAATACTTTCCGTATTTGACATGGTGGGGCGGTATGATGATCTTTTAAACGGTTCCTTGCATGTAAGCAGTATTGTCTATTATCTTTCGGTGACGGTTCTGTTCTTGATTTTCACCGTGCAGTCCATACAAAAAAGGAGATACAGCGTTTCGGTTAAGAATGCAGGTATCGGTGCTTACAATGTGTCTGTGACAGTGATCAGTGTGGCGATAGCAGTATTTTTAAATGTAATTGCCATAGAGCTTCCTTCTACTTACACGGTATTTGATGTTACCAGTCAGAAACTGTATACGCTGTCTGATGAAACCAGAGCCTATGTGGAGGATATTTCGGAGGACATCGATATATATGTGCTTGTCAATGAAAGTCAGGCTGATATGGTTCTTAGCATGATGCTGAAAAATTATGAAGAATTAAACCCACACATTAAGGTGTCCTATGTGGATCCGGCGGTTAATCCCAAGTTTTTTACCAATTATACGGATTCTGCGGTTTCGTCAAACAGTGTGATTGTGGAAAGCGCTCAAAGAAGCAGAATAATTGATTATGAAACCATTTATCAGACAGAATTTGATTACAGCACTTATTCTTCCACTGTAACGGGATATGACGGTGAGGGACAGATTACCAGTGCTATTGCCTATGTTGTCAGCGAGGATATGCCAAAGCTTTATATGCTTGAGGGACATGGGGAGCTTGAATTTGATTCAGGCTTTAAAACAGTTATTGAAAAGGCAAATATGGATTACAAAACAATAAATCTGCTGAATTACGATCAGGTTCCGGAGGATGCGGATTGTGTAGTGATCAATGCGCCTACAGAGGATTTATCGGCAGATGATACGGAGAAAATGTTAAGCTATATGGAGAACGGGGGATCAGTGCTTTTGGTCTCCACTTATACAGGAAAAGAACTTGAAAATTTTGACAGTCTTCTGGAATTTTACGGTGTGAAGGTAACAACAGGGCTGATCATAGAGGAGGATCAGAACCATTATTATCAAAATCCTTTTTGGCTTTTGCCGGAAATCGGGTATGATGACGTGACGGAAAAGGTATACGGAAACGGAAGCTATGTTTTTGTGCCCTATGCACAGGGATTATCCTATGAGGAATCTGATGAAGTGGAGATTTCCGTACTGCTGTCGGCATCGGATGACTGTTATGTCAGGGAGGATGTAGAAAATGCTGTGGATTACAGCAGGCAGGAAGGAGATTTGGAAGGCCCCTTTGATGTGGGGTTGAAATGCGTGAAGCTTTTGGAGGAGGGAACCTCTACGGCCATTATTTATTCCGGTGAGAATATTTTTACGCAGGGAGCAGACGAGATGGTTTCGGGAAGCAACCAAAAGCTGTTTTCCGGTACCCTTGGAGCATTTGCTTCTTATACGGACAGCATCAGTATTCCTGTAAAGGATTATGAAATCAGTTATCTGACCATATCCCAGAGAAATTTGATTTTGATAGCATTTTCCACTGTTATTATCCTGCCATTTGCCTTTTTGATTGTAGGATTTATTGTCTGGTTTAACAGAAGGAAGTTGTAAAGGAGGATGAGGAATAATGATTGCAAACAATGGCGCTTTGTGCTTTAATGTTATTGATTATTTTTATCAAAAACAAAAGAGGCGAAGAAAATGTCATTGTTTGAAGGAGTAAAGGGCAAAAGCTATGAAATAAAGGGTCTGTATGTCGAGGAGGGTCTTACCCGTCGACTGCAGGCCCTTGGTTTAAATGACGGAACGGTTATTACGGTGTTAAACCGCAAAAGAAATGGGGCACTGATTATTCGTGTAAGGGGTACACGGCTTGCCATTGGTAAACATATCAGTCAGGGCATTGAAGTGGAGGAAAACGTGCAATGAAAAAGGATCAGACAGTACATGTTGCGTTTGTGGGAAACCCCAATTGCGGTAAAACGACGCTTTTTAATGCAATTACCGGTTCAAAGCTAAAGGTTGCCAACTGGCCGGGGGTGACGGTGGAAAAGATCGAAGGTGAGGCGGAGTATGAAGATGTCTCATTGACGCTTATTGATACGCCGGGAATTTATTCCCTGACCTGTTATACCATTGAGGAAAAGGTGACAAGGAGCTGCGTGATGGATGATGACATAGAGGTGATTGTCAATGTGGTAGATGCCTCCTCACTGGAAAGAAATTTGTATCTCACGCTGCAGCTTTTGGAACTGGGAAAGCCGGTGGTGTTAGCGCTTAATATGATGGATGTGGTGGAGGAGAGAGGAATGGAAATAGACCTTCACAGACTTCCGGAGCTATTAGGTGACATTCCGGTAGTGCCTGTTTCCGCAGCGAAAAGAAAGGGATTGGATATTCTTCTTCATGCGGTTGTTCATCATTATGAGGAGGGATCAAAAGGAGATGTTCTCTATTACAGTAAGGAAATAGAAGAAAAGATAGACAAGCTCTCTGTTATCATGCAGGCTCATTATCCCACGCATTCCTCGGTAAGGTGGCATGCAATCAAGATGCTGGAGGATGATGAGGATGTTAAAAGTGAACATCCCGTCTCTGTATCCAATATTGTGGACAGAAGCTATGAAAAGGAGATCATACAGACTAAGTATTCCTATATAGAACATATTATGAAGGAAGTACTTTTTTACCGTAAAAAGAAAAAGGGAAGCACGGACAAGGTGGATCGTATATTAACACATCCTATTTGGGGCGTTCCGGTTTTTCTGTGCATTATGGCTTTGGTTTTCTTTTTAACCTTTACCATCGGAGATTGGCTTAAGGGATATTTTGAACTGTTTCTTGAGATTGTTTCAGAAGGCATCGGAAATGTCTTGGAAAGTATTCATGCGGCCTCGTGGCTTCAGTCGCTTATTGTGGACGGCATCCTTGCGGGAGTAGGAGGTATTCTTACCTTTATTCCCAATATCGCCATATTGTTTCTGGCGCTGGCAATTCTTGAGGACAGCGGTTATATGTCCAGAGTAGCTTATGTGATGGATGGCATAATGGGGAAGGCAGGGCTTTCGGGTAAAGCATTTCTTCCTATGGTTTTGGGATTTGGGTGTACTGTGCCGGCAATTATGGCATCCAGAGCGCTGGAAACGGAAAAGGACAGGCGCAGAACCATGATCATTACTCCGTTTATGTCATGCTCGGCAAGGCTTCCTGTGTATGTGCTTTTTTCGGGAATGTTTTTTGGAAAGTATGCTCATGTGGCAGCCTTTTCTATGTATGTTATCGGAATGGTTCTGGCTATTTGTATTGCCAAGGTGCTGCACATTTTTGAAAAGGGAAAGGTAAACGACAGTCTTTTGATTGAGCTGCCGGAATATAAACGTCCAAATGCAAGGACGATCAGAATTTATGTGTGGAATAAGCTGAAGGATTATCTTTCCAAGGCAGGAACCACCATATTTATTGCATCCATTCTCATATGGTTTGTTCTCAATTTCGGAGTGTCGGGAATGGTTTCACATCCTGCGGAAAGCTTTGGAGCAATGGTTGGCAGGTGGCTGGAGCCGGTGATGCGTCCGGCGGGACTTGGAATGTGGCAGATCATTGTGTCTCTGATAGCAGGAATTTCCGCCAAGGAAGTGGTGGTGTCAAGCTTTTCCGTGCTTTTTGGTGTGGGAAATGCCCAGGGGGCAGTAGGCATGAGTACTGTTGTGGAAAACCTGAAAACAATTGATCCTTCCTTTGGCCCCTTAAATGCATATTGTATGATGCTTTTCGTGCTTTTGTATGTTCCCTGTGCCGCAGCGATGGCGACGATTAAGAAGGAGAGCAAAGATACACGCTTTACTTTGAGGCTTGCACTGTTTCAGATGGTTTTTGCGTGGCTGGTTACTACAGCGGTATTTCAGATCGGAAATCTGTTTTTGTAATGCAGTAAAAGCTATGTGATGGAATAAAGGCTGTACTGCGTGGGTGTTGACTTCCATGTTTGTTTGTGTAAAAATATACAGGAACAAATTTAAATGTTGAACAGGGAGCTTAGTTATCGGTATGAGAGGAATTGACACCCAGGTACGTAAAAACAGAAGACGTATTTTTAAGGAAGTGGCTAATCTTGCATATCATTCTCAGAATTTGAAGGATGACGTGGAGGCGCTTCCCTATAAGATTGTTAATTATGATGAGTCTGAATATGAAAGTATTTACAGGGAGCGGGCGATTGTACGCGAACAGATCAGGCTTGCCATGGGACTTTCCTTAAGACCTGAGAATGCGCCTGTTCATGTGACACAGGGACTTGAGGAAAGCAATATTGATGAAAAATATTATGAACCGCCTTTAATGCAGGTTATCCCTTCTGCATGTAATGCCTGTCCGGAAAACAGATACGAGGTGACGGACAAGTGTATGGGCTGTGTTGCCCATCCCTGCAAGGAGGTTTGCCCTAAGGGGGCAATTTCCATGAAAAACGGACATTCCGTGATTGATCAGGAAAAGTGTATTAAATGCGGAAAATGTAAAGCGGTGTGCCCTTATGATGCCATATCTCATCAGGTAAGGCCTTGTCTGGCGCATTGCGGTGTAAATGCAATTAAAAGTGACAAGAAGGGACGGGCCTATATTGACACGGAGCTGTGCGTATCCTGCGGTCAGTGCATGGTCAGCTGTCCTTTCGGAGCGATTGCGGATAAATCCCAGATATTTCAGTTGATACGCGCCCTGCAGTCTGGACGAAAGATTATTGCGCAGGTTGCACCGGCCTTTGTAGGGCAGTTTGGCAAAGATGCAACGCCGGATAAGATTAAGGAGGCATTAAAGGAGCTTGGCTTTTATGATGTGTACGAGACTGCTATCGGTGCTGATATGGGCGCCATGGCGGAAGCAGAGCATTATGTAAAGGAGGTAGCTACCGGAAATCTGCCCTTCCTTTTAACTTCATGCTGTCCCTCCTGGTCCATGCTGGCCAAGAAGTTTTTCCCGGAAACCATTGATAAAATTTCCAATGAGCTGACGCCTATGGTGGCAACTGCCCGGAAGATTAAGGAGGATCACCCGGATGCCAGCGTAGTGTTTATCGGACCTTGTGCGTCTAAGAAGCTGGAGGCATCCAGAAGAACGGTTCGTTCGGATGTGGATTTTGTCATTACCTTTGAGGAGCTTGCAGGAATGTTTGAGGCGAAGGGGCTTCTACCGGAAGCCGTAGAGGCCGGAGATCCGCTGAATGATGCTACCGGTGCAGGAAGGGGCTATGGTGTGGCAGGTGGTGTGGCAAGCGCCATTGAGGAATGTATCTTGGAATACTATCCGGATGTGGATGTCAATATTGAGCATGCGGAAAGCCTTACCGAATGTAAAAAAATACTGATGCTTGCCAAGGCAGGGAAGAAAAACGGCTGTTTGATTGAGGGAATGGCTTGTCCCGGCGGCTGTGTTGCCGGAGCGGGAACCAATATTCCCATTCCGCAGGCTATGAAGGAGGTTGCAGGCTTTAAGAGCTCTGCAGCTAAAAAGATCCCTGATATGGAACAGAATGATTGAGAGGAGAATAGATTTTAAGATGACGAAAATCAGAACAAGATTTGCACCAAGTCCCACAGGAAGGATGCACGTAGGAAATTTAAGAACAGCGCTTTATGCATATCTGATTGCTAAGCATGAGGGTGGGGATTTCATTCTCCGAATTGAGGATACGGATCAGGAGCGTTATGTGGAGGGCGCTGTTGATATCATTTACAGAACCCTTGAAAAGACAGGACTTATTCATGATGAGGGACCGGATAAGGACGGGGGAGTAGGACCTTATGTCCAATCCGAACGCCAGCAGAAGGGAATTTATCTTGAATATGCCAAAAAGCTTATTGAAAAAGGACAGGCATATTACTGCTTCTGCGATAAGGAACGTCTTGCAGGCTTAAAGACTCAGATCGTTGAAGGAAAGGAAATCACCGTTTATGACAAGCATTGTCTTTCCTTATCCAAAGAAGAGGTGGAGGAAAAGCTGAAGGCAGGCGTTCCCTACGTAATCAGACAAAACAATCCCACAGAAGGAACCACAACCTTCCATGATGAAATTTATGGAGATATCACGGTAGACAACGCAGAGCTGGATGATATGATCCTGATTAAGTCCGACGGATATCCTACTTACAATTTTGCCAATGTGGTAGACGATCATCTGATGGGAATTACCCATGTGGTGAGAGGAAATGAATATTTATCCTCTTCGCCTAAATACAACCGTTTATATGAGGCCTTTGGATGGGAGGTTCCCGTGTATGTGCATTGTCCTCTTATTACGGATGAGGAGCATCACAAGCTCAGTAAAAGATGTGGTCATTCCTCCTATGAGGATTTGATTGATCAGGGCTTTTTGACAGAAGCCGTCGTAAATTTTGTGGCGCTCCTGGGATGGAGCCCTACGGACAGCAACGAAGAAATCTTTTCGTTAAAAGAGCTGGCAGAGGCCTTTGACTATCACCATATGTCCAAATCTCCTGCAGTATTTGACTATACCAAGTTAAAATGGATGAATGGGGAATATATGAAGGCCATGGAGGACGAAAAGTTCTTTGAGATGGCAGAGCCTTACATCAGACAGGTAATTACCAGAGACCTGGATCTTCATAAGATTGCTGCTATGGTGAAAACCAGAATAGAAATTTTCCCGGATATCTGTGAGCTGATTGATTTCATGCAGGAACTGCCGGAATATGATACAGCTATGTATGAGCATAAGAAGATGAAAACCACTAAGGAATCTTCACTGGAGGTTTTAAAAGAGCTTCTTCCTCTTTTGGAAAGCCAGGAGGATTACAGCAATGATGCACTTTATCAGATGCTGATTTCCTATGTGGAGAAGAAAGGCTGCAAAAACGGTTATGTATTATGGCCGGTGAGATGTGCGGTATCGGGAAAGCAGATGACTCCGGCAGGCGCAACCGAAATTATGGAGCTTCTCGGCAAGGAAGAATCCTTAAGCAGAATCAGAAAGGGCATTGAGCTTCTTGAAAGCGCCCAGTAAATACCAGCAAAAAGCAATTATGCATCTGTCAGGACCGGCGGAAGTGATTGCCGGTCCCGGCAGTGGAAAAACAACAACCATCATTCAACGTATTCTGTATCTTGTTTATCAATGTGGGATTTCTCCCCGCAAAATCCTTGTAATAACCTATACAAAAGCTGCTGCCGCAGAGATGAAAAGCCGTTACCTGAAAGCTGCTGCGGAATTTGTTCGTTTGGACAAGGCTTCCCTTGAAAGTACAAAAGCATATGAAGATGTGAATTTTGGAACCTTTCACAGTATCTGTTTTCATATACTGCGTCAGTCGATTCCCAAACAGATTTCCCTGATCGGAGAAAGAGAAAAGAGGGAGTTGGTTCTTTCGCTTCTTCGCAATATAGGTATTGACGGAAATCATCTGTATGATACGGTATCTGCAGTCTTAAATGAAATCAGCCGTGGGAAAAATTTGCCGGGAGACGGACAAGCCGGAGATAACAGCTTTGGAGTTGAGATTGCCGGAGAAGTGACATATGAGAAATACCTGAAGGTGAAGACGGGGTATGAACAGTATTTGAAGGAACAGGAAATGGTTGATTTTGATGATATGATTACGGATTGTCTGAAACTTTTTATAAGTCATCCTGAGGTGCTGAGAAGATATCAGCAGCAGTTTGAATATATTCTTGCCGATGAGTTTCAGGACATTAATTTTCCCCAATACCGCATATTAAAGCTATTGGCAGCCCCAAAGAATAATCTTTTTGTGGTGGGGGATGATGATCAGGCTATTTATGGCTTTCGGGGTGCAACACCCGGAATTATGAAACAATTTCTGGAGGATTATCCTCTGGGAGAGCGAATCATGCTGACGGAAAATTATCGCAGCGGGGAGAAGATCGTTTCGCTTGCGGGAAGAGTTATCAGACGTAATAAGGAACGGTTTGAAAAAGAGTTTCTTCCCATCAAAAAAGGGGGAAGAGTTGTACTTACCTGTTTTGAGGGAAGAAAGCAGGAGGAGGAAGCGCTTGTTGAAAATTTGAGAAAATTAAGCAGGCAGGAATTGGAAAAGACTGCGGTTATTTTAAGAACCAATCTGGCTGCCGTTCAGTATGCTGAGCTTTTGGCCATGTCCGGCATTGTGGTGAAAGGAAAGCAGAAGCGGGGAGAGGATATTTTTCACAGCTTTATCATGGAGGATATTATGGCATTTCTATCCTTCATTTACATGGGAAATAAAAGGCGTGACTTCATTGCCTTTATGAATAAACCAAACCGTTTTCTGCTTAGGGAAGCACTTTCGGAGGAGAGGGTTACGCTTGTGCAGCTGCAGCGATACTATGAAAAGAATGTCGAGCTTAAGAGAAAGACGGAAGGCTTTTGGAGACAGCTGATGCTTGCAGGAAGTTTGCAAACCTCCCTGGCGATTTCTTTGTTTAGAAATACACTGGGCTATAATGATTATTTGGCGGAAAAGGCGGTGGATGTAAGGCAGGAGTCAATGTATTTAAAGCAGGCAGATCAGATACAGGAATGTTTAAAGGATTACATTCCCGGAACAGACCCGCGCCACTTTGCGGCACGGAAGGAGAAATGCATGGGAGAAAGGAGCACTCCGATAATATCGGGGGAGGGAGTAAGCGTACTTACCATGCACGGCGCAAAGGGGTTAGAATTTGACAGGGTATGGCTGCCTGATGTCAATGAGGGAATCATGCCGGCAAAGAAATGTGTTACGGAAGTCTCCTTAGAGGAAGAAAGAAGGCTCCTGTATGTTGCCATAACAAGAGCCAGGAGTGATCTTAATATCTATTACACCAAAGAACGAGGAAGAAAGCTATCTCCTTATTTAGAGGGGCTTATTCCTCATCAATAAGTTCATCAAATTCTACATTGTCCAGATACTCGTCAAAGGCATCCGATACCATGTCATATTCTTCGTCATCCTCAATATATTCAAGGACAGGCTCCTCATCAGGATCGCTTTCATTTTCAAAGTAACGGTAGAACCATACCATACCGTCATGATTTTCACCATCCTCCTCAAGGGGAAGAAGGACAATATAATCCTTTTCGCTGACTGTCAGGATCGTGACAATGGCACATGTTACACTGGTTCCGTCTTCAAGATCCAGAGTGACGGTCATTTCTTCGTCCTGATCTTCCGGCTGCTGGCTTAAATTATTTTGATGCATATCCTTTTTGCTCATAAGAATCTCCTTTTTCGTCTGGAATAATTAAATAGTGTGTTTTCTCTTATTTTACTAGTACGCGCTTTCCTGTGCAATAGCGGAATGGACAAGTTTTTTACACAGCACTCTTAATTTGTGATAAAATAATATGCATAATCAAGAAAAGTATAATACTCCATAAGGAGGGCTAATGAATACAGAGTGGAAAGTAAGCTGTTTTAAACCGGAGGATGCGGGAGTGTTCCCCATTCCAAACGGAATGAGATTTGCGGCAGAATTTCCCGGCAACAGGGAATGCGGTATCATTTTATATGACAGACAGGGACGAAGGACAAGGCTGCCTTTTTCCAAAGAGGGCAGGCAAGGGAGACTGTTTGGTCTTCAGATAGAGGGAAATGGTGTTTCTGAGTGCAGATATCAGTATTATTATGGTGATCAAATCATAACTGACAAGTATGCTGTGAAGGTATCCGGTCTCGAAAAATGGGGCGCAGGAAGAACAAAGTCCAGGGCAGTTTACGGAAGCCTGGAGGCGGAAGCTTTTGACTGGGAGGGTGATGAGCCCTTGAAGCTGCCGTATGAGGATACCATTATATACGGGGTGAATGTGAGAAGTTTTACTATGCACAAAAGCTCCGGGGTTAAGCACAGAGGGACCTTTGAAGGAATAGTAGAAAAAATCCCTTATTTAAAGGAGCTGGGAATAACAGCTCTGCTTTTGATGCCCTGCTATGAATATGAGGAGTGTATGGTACTTCCGGCAGGACCGAAGCAAATGAAGGCAGAAGCAGAAACGGTGCTAAACGATTTGCCGGAGCGCACCAGATTAAACTGCTGGGGCTTTCAGGAGGGATTTTATTTCTCGCCTAAGGCATCCTACTGTGCAGGCGCATCCCCCGCAAATTCTTTTAAAACTATGGTAAAGGAACTACACAGAAACGGAATTGAGGTGATGATGCATTTTTATTTTCCGCCTCAGACAGGGCAGCTCTATATGCTTAAGGTGATCAAGTATTGGGTACGGGAATACCATATTGACGGTGTAAGGATCAGCGGTTTTCATATTCCGTTTCGGATGCTTGCACAGGAGGGATTTCTCGGAAATACGAAAATCTGGTGCAGCTATCTTCCGAAGCAGGAGATAGAAGATGTGGAAAATGATTTTAGAAACTTTGCATGTGATAACGGCAGCTACCGAAATGATATGAGGCGTTTCTTAAAGGGTGATGAGGGAATACTGAATGATATGCTTTTGTATCAGAGGCGTAACCCGAAGGAACACGGTGTAATCAATTATTTTGCCGATTATGATGGCTTTTCTTTATATGACTGCGTTTCCTATGAACGGAAGCATAATGAAGCAAACGGTGAAGAGAATCGGGACGGTACGGACTTAAACTTCACATGGAACTGCGGCGTGGAGGGAGCTACAAAGAAAAAGTCTGTTCAGGAGCTTAGGCAAAAACAGATGAAAAATGCTTTGACCTTTTTGTTTCTTGCACAGGGAACCCCTTTTTTGTTTAGTGGAGATGAGTTTGCCAATACCCGCTTTGGAAATAATAACTGTTATTGCAGGGATGATGCGACAGGGTGGATTAAATGGAAGGAGACCTTGTTTTCAAAGGAAATTCTTGCTTATACCAAATTCTTGATTAAGCTGCGGAAAAATAACAGGATCTTTCATATGAGGCAGGAACTGCGGGTAATGGACAGTTTGGGTTGTGGTTATCCTGATATATCTTATCATGGGACGGAAGCCTGGCGGCCCGATTTAAGCTTTATAAGCAGAATGGTGGGAGCAATGCTCTGCGGGCAGTATGCGAAGGAAGAACAATTTTTCTATATTGCATGTAATATGCATTGGGAAAATCATCAGCTGGCGCTTCCCAAGCTGCCCTCCGGTCAGATATGGGTTAAGATTTCCGATACGTCAAGCTCCTGCATGGAGACGGAGGATAAGAAGGAGGAAGCGTCTAAGGCAGAGGAACTGGCGGAGATTAGAGAAAGGAGCGTTGCCGTGTACCGGTCTTTGTCGATTGAAGTGCCTCCGGGGAAAAGCGGTTATAGGAAACGAAAAGGAAACGGGCGGAATAGTAAATGAGGGTCTGGAAGCATTTTAAAACGATTACCTACCACAAATACCTTGTAATGAAGGGATGCTTTAAGGTGGGCTTATATAAGCAGGGGATTTTACATGACATGTCAAAATACAGTCCCAGTGAATTTTTCGTAGGGGTAAAATATTATCAGGGCAACAGAAGCCCCAATAATGCGGAGCGGGAGGATATCGGATATTCCTCCGCATGGCTTCACCACAAGGGCAGGAATAAGCATCATTATGAGTACTGGATTGATTACAGTACCAAATCAATAGACGGCGGTATGGCGCCTGCACCCATGCCTGTTAAATATATTGTAGAAATGCTGATGGACCGCATTGCTGCATGTAAGGTATATAATGGAGAGCGATATACAACGGCTTCTCCATGGGAGTATTACGCAAAGGGCAGGGAAAAGGCACCCTTACATCCGGAAACGAAAGCTCTTCTTGAAAAACTGCTTTTAATGCTTGCCGAGCAGGGGGAGAATAAGACCTTTTCCTATATCAAAAAGGAGCTTCTTCGCAAATCCTGACAAAATAATCTGATTATAATAACTCTTTTTTATTTTCTGCATATGATAAAGCATAATAAAAAGGAGTGATGCAGGTATGAATTGTCTGATTTTAGTATTGCTGCTGCTGTGCTGTGGAAATGGTGACGACTGCCAGGACAGAGGATTTATGTGCGGCAACAGAAGAATGCAGGACAGAAGATGTGGTGGCTCGGATAGAGACAGAAATATGGATTGCGGTTGTCAGGATAGAGACAGAAATATGGATTGTGGCTGTCAGGATAGAGACAGAAGTACGGATGGCGGCTGCATGGATAGAGACAGAAGCATGAATTGCGGCTGTTCTGACAGAGATAGAGACAGGGATAGAGATAGGGACAGAAATACGAATGAGGACTGTGGCTGCAGAAACGAGTCTAGATTTGAGTCCAGGCCCTTTATTTCTTACCCCGGTTCAGGATCAACATGCGGCTGTGAGGAGTAAAGAAATACTTTTGTAACAGCTCAGCCTTTGAGAGCATACTTTTAATTAAAAATTTATGATGAAAAAAGTGAAATTGTCATGTATAATACACTGTGTGGCAATTTCGCTTTTTTGATTATTATAAGATAGGAGTAAGAATGAATGAAGCAGTTGTTTAGTCAGATTATTAAATTTGGTGTTGTGGGGCTCTTTTGTTTTGTGATTGATTTTGGAATTACGACAGGGCTTACCAGTTTGTTTGGGGTTCATTATCTGGTTTCCAAATTTTTGGGTTTTGTGATTTCGGCGATTGTAAACTATATTTTGAGTATCCGGTTTGTTTTTAATCCGAAGAAGGATATGGACAAGCGGAAGGAGTTTACGGTTTTTCTGATCCTGTCGGCAATCGGACTTGCTATTAATGAGATCGTTATGTACGGCTGCATAGACGGCGTATACCAGCATAGCGCTTCCTTAAGGAGCATGCTTGCCGAGGATATGATGGTTGCGATAAGCGCAGTGATTGCAACAGGCGTGGTTATGGTATATAACTTTATTTCCAGAAAGCTTTTTCTTGAAAGGAAATAATCCAAATGGATGAAAAGCGTTTTGAGGAAATCAGAAACAGTGTCATAGGCAGTAAACGGCAGAGGTACGGTATCGGTACCTACCAGGAAAAAACGCTTCATGCGGTTTTAAAGGATTATTATGCACCGGATAAGGACATGCAGGAGATCCCTGTAGACGGTTATGTGGCGGATATATATACAGGAGAGGAAATTATTGAGATACAAACCGGTAATTTCAACAAAATGAGAAGCAAGCTGGAGCGGTTTTTGCCTAAGTATCCGGTGACGATTGTCTATCCGGTACCGAGGATCAAGTATCTGTTATGGATAGATGAGGAGTCGGGAGAATGCTCCAAGCCCAGAAAAAGTACGGTAAAGGGTTCTGTTTACCGGGCTTTTTACGAGTTATATAAGATCAAACAATTTTTACCTGATCCCAATTTACGTCTGTGCTTTCCCCTTCTTGAGGTGGAGGAGTACAGGCTTCTCAATGGTTGGAGCAGGGATAAGAAAAAGGGCTCCTGCAGATATGACAGGATACCGACAGCTTTCTTGGATGAGGTACGCTTTGATAGGATTGAGGATTATGTACAGTTAATACCCTATGAGCTTGCAGAGCCTTTTACCGTAAAGGATTTTGCCAGGGCCATAGGAGAGCGGAAGGAAATTGCAAGCAATGTTCTTCATATTCTTAATTATCTTCAGATAGTTACAAGATGCGGGAAATCAGGAAATGCGTATCTTTATGAGGTAAGGGAAATCGGATAAAATACTAAAAAGCTTAGCGGTATTTGGAAAGCCGCAGTGTGGAGACTGAAAATGCAGATTACGGATAAATTAACGGGGGCGGAGGAAACCGCCCGTCAGTTTATATATATGGATAAAGCAAAGGAATATGTGGAAAGACTTGCAGCAAAGCTTGACCGCAGGCCAACCTGCTGCGTTACCACCTTTGGCTGTCAGATGAATGCCAGAGATTCCGAAAAGCTGGCAGGGATCTTGGAACGGGCAGGGTATGAACTGACAGAGAATGAGGATGCGGACTTTGTTATTTATAATACCTGCACGGTAAGGGATAATGCCAATCAGAGAGTGTACGGACGGCTGGGGCATTTAGGCAGCATGAAAAAGAAAAATCCCCATAAGAAAATTGCACTGTGCGGCTGTATGATGCAGGAGCCTTCCGTGATTGAAAAGCTGCAGAAGAGCTATCGCTTTGTGGATTTGATTTTTGGCACACATAATATTTACAAGTTTGCAGAGCTGTTGGTACAGATGTTTGAAGCGGATGGCATGGTGGTTGATATTTGGGAGGATACGGATCAAATCGTGGAGGATCTGCCTGTGGAGCGCAAGTATCCTTTTAAATCGGGGATTAACATTATGTTCGGCTGTAATAACTTCTGCAGCTACTGCATTGTTCCCTATGTAAGAGGAAGAGAGAGAAGCCGGAATCCGGAGGATATTCTGCGTGAGATCAGAGCATTGGTGGATGATGGTGTTGTTGAGATTATGCTCCTTGGACAGAATGTAAATTCCTATGGAAAAAATTTAGAACATCCTATGAGCTTTGCCCAGCTTCTCAGAGAAGTGGAGAAGATTGAAGGACTGAAGAGAATTCGTTTTATGACCTCTCATCCCAAGGATCTGTCCGATGAGCTGATCGAGGTGATGAAGCAGTCAACGAAAATCTGCCGTCATCTTCATCTGCCGTTGCAATCCGGTTCCACCAGGATTTTAAAGGCAATGAACAGAAAATATACCAGGGAGGATTATCTTGCTTTGGCAGCCAGACTGCGGAAGGAAATTCCCGATCTTGCCATTACTACCGATATCATTGTAGGATTTCCGGGAGAGGAGCCTTGTGATGTGGATGAAACTATTGATGTGGTGAAACAGGTTCAATATGACAATGCATTTACCTTCATTTATTCCAAAAGAACAGGCACACCAGCAGCTGCTATGGAAAATCAGGTCCCTGAGGAGATTGTCAAGGAAGGCTTTGACAGGCTGCTTAAGGTTGTGCAGGACACTGCAAGGGAGCGGGTGGCACTGCTGAAAGGGCAGACCTTAGATGCGTTGGTGGAAGAGGTAAATGAACAGGATGACAGTCTTCTTACAGGAAGATTGTCCAATAACACCATTGTTCATTTTAAAGGGGATCGGAGCCTGATCGGTGAAATTGTACCGGTTTATTTAAAGGAATGCCATGGCTTTTATTATCTGGGAGAACTTGTAAGGTGATAAGAGCCTGCAGAATATATTTACTTATGAGGAAGAGGAAGTATTATGGAAAAATTAAAACCAAAGCTGTTTTCGGTAATGAAAACATACACAAAGGAACAATTTGTTAAGGATGTGGTAGCGGGCATTATAGTGGCAATTATTGCGCTGCCCTTATCCATTGCGCTGGCACTGGCGTCAGGTGTGGGGCCTGAAAAAGGGCTTTATACCGCTATTGTTGCGGGATTTGTCATTTCGGCACTGGGAGGAAGCAGAGTTCAGATTTCCGGACCTACCGCTGCCTTTGCCACCATTGTGGCGGGAATTGTTGCCACCAGTGGTATGGAGGGATTGGTTGTTGCTACCATTATGGCAGGCATTCTGTTGATATTGATGGGGGTATTCAGACTGGGAAGCCTGATCCGGTTTATTCCCTACACCATTACAACCGGTTTTACGGCGGGCATTGCAGTAACCATTGCCATTGGGCAGATCAAGGACTTTTTGGGACTTACTTATCCTAAAGGAACCAGTCCGGTGGAGACCATGGAAAAGGTTAAGGCAGTGATTGCTTATATTGGAACAATCAATATACAGGCGCTGATCGTAGGTGTTGTCTGCTTTGCAATCTTGATTTTATGGCCTGTTTTGGGGCATAAGCTTCCGGGAAGGCTTGGGAAGGTGATTACTGCCATTCCGGCATCACTTCTTGCGGTTATTGCAGGAATTATTATGGTAAGCGGCTTACATATGGAGGTAAATACCATTGGTTCTCTTTATGAGATATCCAACAAACCGCCGGTATTTTCAATTCCTAAGATAAATTTCGCATTGATCAATGAACAGTTTGGAAATGCACTTACCATAGCAATCCTTGCGGCGGTTGAGTCGCTTTTATCCTGTGTGGTATCCGACAGTATGATCAATTCAAGGCATAATTCCAATATGGAGCTTGCCGCGCAAGGCGTGGGGAATATTTGTTCTGCATTGTTTGGCGGTATTCCGGCTACGGGGGCAATAGCAAGAACTGCGGCAAATGTGAAAAATGGAGGGCGCACGCCCGTATCCGGCATGGTTCATGCTGTAGTTTTGTTTTTGATTCTGGTGATTTTCATGCCCTATGCGGCACTGATCCCTATGCCTGCAATTGCCGCTATTTTGTTTATGGTTGCATATAATATGTGCGGTTTTAGAGAATTTATTTATCTGATCAAGACCTCACCTAAGAGCGATATTTCCGTTCTGGTGGTGACATTTGTTTTAACAGTGGTATTTGATCTTGTGGTTGCCATTGAGATTGGTATTGTGTTTGCAGCCGTTCTGTTCATGAAGCGTATGAGTGATGTAACCCAAGTAGAGGGCTGGAAATATATTGAGAATGACAATGATCCGGATGCTATTGAGCTTAAGGCTGTTCCCGAAAACACGCTGGTATATGAGATCAGCGGCCCTATGTTTTTTGCGGCAGCGGATAAGCTTCTTAGAATCACCTTCCGGGACAATACCAGAAGCTTAATCATTCGAATGAGAAGCGTAAGTGCGGTGGATGCCACAGCTATGCATAATCTGGAGCAGCTTCTTAACATGTGCAGGAGTAAGGGCGTACATTTGATCCTGTCTCATGTCAACGAGCAGCCTATGAAGGTCATGCAGAAATCGGGTTTTTACGAGGCAGTAGGTGCGGAAAATTTCTGCAAGCATATAGATGATGCTCTTATTCGGGCAAAAGAATACAACGAAACAGTTTAAAAGGTACAGGTAAGAAAATGGCTGAAATGACACCAATGATGCAGAAGTATCTGGAGACGAAGAAGGAGTACAAGGACTGCATTCTCTTTTACCGCCTGGGAGATTTTTATGAGATGTTCTTTGATGACGCCATTACGGCTTCTAAAGAGCTGGAAATCACCCTGACAGGAAAAAGCTGCGGGCTTGAGGAAAGAGCGCCCATGTGTGGAATTCCTTATCATGCAGTGGACGGATATTTAAATAAGCTGGTATCCAAAGGCTATAAGGTTGCAATCTGCGAGCAGCTTGAAGATCCTAAGCTTGCCAAGGGGCTTGTGAAAAGAGATGTGGTCAGAATTGTTACGCCGGGAACCAATCTGAATGTTCAGGCAATGGACGAGAGCAGGAATAACTATTTGATGAGCATTGCCTTCTTTCAGGGGAAAACGGGTATATCCATTGCGGATGTTACAACGGGAGATTATTATCTGACCGAGGTGGAGGATATTAAGAAGCTTCTGGATGAGATTAATAAATACCATCCCAGTGAGATTATCTGCAATGATGCTTTTTTGGTCAGCGGTGTAGACGTGGAGGATTTACGGGGGAGGCTGCACATTGCGGTTTATCCCTTAGAGCCTCATTTCTTTGATGAGGACCGGTGCAGGAAAAGTCTTTTAAAGCATTTTCATGTAACCACTCTGCAGGGAATGGGAATTGAAGATTTCCCTTCGGGACTGATTGCTGCAGGAGCGCTGATGCTGTATCTTACGGACACGCAGAAAACCTCCATGGATCACTTTACTCATTTGTATCCCTACCTGACAAGCAGATATATGCTTCTTGACAGCTCCACCAGAAGAAATCTTGAGCTTACGGAAACCCTTAGGGAGAAGCAGAAGAGAGGCTCACTGCTTGGTGTTTTGGATAAGACAAGAACCGCAATGGGAGCCAGATGCCTGAGGCAGTATATTGAGCAGCCCCTGATCGATAAGGAGCAGATTATCAAAAGGCTGGACAGTGTAGAGGCGTTGTCGAAGCAGGCAATCAGCAGGGATGAGATCAGAGAATATTTAAATCCGATCTATGATTTGGAAAGACTTTTGGGAAAGGTAAGCTATAAATCTGCCAATCCAAGAGATTTAATTGCCTTTCGAAATTCTCTTCAAATGCTGCCCCATATCAAAACCCTTTTGTCGGATTTTGATACAGAGCTTTTAAAGGAGATCGAAGAGGAAATTGATGATCTTTCCGATATTTGCATGTTAATTGAAAATGCGATTATGGATGAACCGCCTATTACCATTAAGGAGGGCGGAATCATACGGGACGGCTTTGACGAAACTATTGATAAGCTCCGCCATGCCAAAACAGAGGGGAAGGACTGGCTGGCAAAGCTGGAGGAGGAAGACAGGGAGCGTACGGGAATTAAAAACCTTCGGATACGTTACAATAAGGTATTCGGCTATTATTTTGAGGTGACCAATTCCTTTAAGAATCAGGTGCCGGAGGATTATATTCGAAAGCAGACGCTTACCAATGCGGAACGTTACACCAACGCCAGATTGAAGGAGCTTGAGGATACCATTTTAAATGCGGAGGATAAGCTGTTCGGTCTGGAGTATGATATGTTCTGCCGCATAAGGGATGCCATTGCAGGGGAAATGGAGCGTATCCAGCGTACCGCCAAGGCGGTAGCGAGACTGGATGTGTTTGCATCCTTTTCTGCCGTGGCAGAGCGAAATCACTATGTAAGGCCTTCCATCAATGAAAAGGGAATTATTGATATTAAGGGCGGAAGACATCCGGTGGTGGAGCAGATGATATCGGGGGATATGTTTATCTCCAATGACACTTATCTGGATAATAACAAATACTGTGTGTCTATTATTACAGGTCCTAATATGGCGGGAAAATCCACTTATATGAGGCAGGTTGCCCTGATTGTTCTTATGGCGCAGATCGGCTGCTTTGTGCCGGCCTCCAGTGCCAATATCGGTATGGTGGACAGGATTTTTACCAGAGTAGGTGCATCGGATGATCTTGCCAGCGGACAGAGTACCTTTATGGTGGAAATGAATGAGGTGGCCAATATTTTAAGGAATGCTACTTCCAACAGCCTTTTGGTCCTTGATGAGATAGGGCGGGGAACCTCAACCTTTGATGGACTTTCCATTGCATGGGCGGTGATTGAGCATATCAGCAACAAAAAGCTGCTTGGAGCCAAAACCTTGTTTGCAACCCATTACCATGAGCTTACCGAGCTTGAGGGAAAGATGAGCAATGTAAACAACTATTGCATTGCGGTGAAGGAAAAGGGAGACGATATTGTTTTTCTGCGCAAAATTATTAAAGGCGGAGCGGACAAGAGCTATGGTATTCAGGTTGCAAAGCTTGCGGGAGTACCGGATATGGTAATTGACCGTGCTAAGGAAATCGTGGCGCAGCTTGTGGACAATGATATTTTGGAAAAGATACAAAGCATTGCCATAGATCAGAAGGAAACCAGGCATAAGGCAGTTAAATATGACGAAGTTGATTTGTCGCAAATGTCTTTATTTGATACGGTAACGGATGAGGATGTGTTAAATGAATTAAAGGAAATTGATGTGTCAAATCTTACTCCGCTTGATGCACTTAACACGCTTTACCGCTTACAAAATAAGCTGAAAAACAGGTGGTAGAACAGGAGGTGTCTATGCCCCGTATTAATCTTTTAAGTCAAAATACGATTGACCAGATTGCAGCAGGAGAGGTGGTTGAGCGCCCGCTAAGCGTCGTTAAGGAACTGATGGAAAACGCTATCGATGCAGGGGCAAAGGCCATAACGGTAGAAATTAAGGACGGAGGTATTTCCCTGATCCGTGTAACGGATAACGGCTGTGGAATTGAAAAGGATGAGGTTAAGAAGGCCTTTCTTCGTCATGCTACCAGCAAGATCAGCTCTATTGAGGATTTGACCTTTACGGAAAGCTTAGGCTTTCGCGGTGAGGCCCTATCCAGCATTGCAGCGGTCTCGCAGGTGGAGGTAATTACCAAAACAAAAGATGCGCTTACCGGTATCCGGTATGCGATTTCCGGCGGCAGGCAGGAGGAGTTTGCGGAGGTTGGAGCTCCCGACGGAACCACCTTTTTGGTGCGTAATTTATTTTTCAATACGCCTGCCAGAAGAAAGTTTTTAAAACAGCCCCAGACAGAAGGAAGCTATGTGTCGGATATGATGGAGCATCTGGCTTTATCCCATCCTGACGTTTCGATCAAGTTTATCAACGGAGGACAAACACGTTTTCATACATCGGGCAACGGAGATTTAAAGGAAATCATTTATCGGATTTACGGAAAGGAGACGGTTGATGCGTTATTCCCCTTCTGTTATCAGGGCAGCTGTTTTTCGGTCAGCGGGTATCTTGGAAAGCCGGAGCTTAACCGCTCTAACAGGAATTTTGAGACCTGCTTTGTTAATGGAAGATATGTAAAGAATGAAACCATCATAAAGGCTATGGAGGAGGGGTATCGGGCTTATCTGATGCAGCATAAATTTCCTTTTTATGTGCTTCATTTAAATATTGAGCCTTCTTCTGTTGATGTAAATGTCCATCCCTCTAAGATGGAAATACGGATTCATCATGGGAATGAATTATATGCGGAGCTTTCAACGGCAGTTGCAAGTTGCCTTCATGAGATTGAGCTGATACCGGATGTGAAGCTTATCAAGGAACCGGATAAACCGGAAGCACCTTTAAAAACACCGGAGCCCTTTGAGGTAAGGCGGACCGCCATGCTTCGGGAGGAGGAGGCCTCTTATCATACGCAGGAGGCAGAGCCTAAGGTGGCGGATTTTTTGCAGAAAATGACAACAAACCGGGTAATCGGTGAGATAAATTCTGTTAAAAGCATGGAAAATGCAGGAATTCATGCAAATGTGATTAAAGCGGGAGAACATATTCTGGTAGAAAAGCCGCTTCAGCTGGATCTTTTTGAGGAGCGCTTTTTGTCGGAGGAGGCAAAAGGGGAGTATCAAATTATGGGTCAGATTTTTGATACCTACTGGCTTATTGCCTTTAAGGACAAGCTTTTTATTATGGATCAGCATGCCGCACATGAGAAAGTGAAATATGAGGGCCTTGTGAAGGAACTGGAGGATAAGAATGTTTCTTCGCAGATGTTAAATCCGCCGGTGATTATTTCCCTTACAGGAAGAGAAGAGCAGCTTTTAAAGGAATTTGAAGACAGCTTTTTGGAGCTTGGCTTTGAATTTGAGGAGTTTGGCGGCGGCTCCTATGCAATTCGTTCCATGCCGGTAGATTTGTATGGCTGTAATGAAAAAGAATTTTTCATGGATATTTTGGATGAAATTGCAGACAATCCTATGAAGGGGACGCCGGACGTGATTTTACATAAGCTTGCGTCCATGGCATGCAAGGCTGCAGTCAAGGGTAATATGCATATGACTATAGAGGAGGTAGGGGCGCTTCTTGACGCTCTTTTAGAGCTTAAGGATCCTTATCATTGTCCTCACGGAAGACCAACCATCATATCAATGACCAAATATGAAATTGAAAAGAAGTTTAAAAGAATTGTTTAAGGGCGGACGAGCTCAATGATGAATGATAAGAAAAAACTGATAATTCTCACAGGGCCGACAGCGGCAGGCAAAACCTCTCTTTCCATTGAGCTGGCTAAAAGACTGGGAGGGGAGATTGTTTCAGCGGACTCCATGCAGGTATATAAATATATGGATATCGGTTCTGCCAAGATTACTAAGGCGCAGATGGAGGGTGTTCCCCATCATCTGATTGATGTGCTGATGCCGGATGAGGAATTTAATGTATTTCGTTTTCAGCAGATGGCAAAGGAATCCCTTTCCGGTATCTATAGCAGAAATCATGTTCCTATTGTGGTTGGAGGAACCGGCTTTTATATTCAGGCGCTTTTGTATGATATTGATTTTTCACAGGAAGAGGGAAAGGAAGAGATCAGAAAAAGGCTGGAGAAGGAAGGGGAAGCTTACGGAGCCTTATACCTTCATGAAAAATTAAGAAAAATTGATCCTGTATCTGCAGAAAGCATTCATCCCAACAATGAAAAACGGATTATCAGGGCGTTGGAATTTTTCGAACTAAACGGATATCCCATCTCCCTTCACAATGAAAGAGAGCGGCAGCGCACCTCCCCTTATTCCTTTCATTATTTTGTGCTGACCGATGAAAGAGACCGACTGTATGAAAGAATTGATAAGAGAGTGGATCAAATGCTGGAAGATGGATTGGTGGAGGAAGTAAAAGGTCTTAAGGAAATGGGATATCACAGACAGATGGTGTCCATGCAAGGGCTGGGGTATAAGGAAATTCTGGATTATCTGGATGGCAGCTGTACCCTTAAGGAGGCTGTTTACCGCATTAAACGTGATACAAGGCATTTTGCCAAAAGGCAGCTTACCTGGTTTCGAAGAGAGCGGGACGTGATCTGGCTGAATAAAAAGGAATTTCAGTATGACGATCAGAAGCTGCTTAATTATATGGAAAACTATAGGAGGATAAATGATTGAACCTCGGGGATAAAAGAAATATGTTTGAGAAGTTGGGTATATCAAGGGAAGTTTATGATTATTGTGAAGAAATCTGGAATTCCTTAAGCTCCAGATGGGAACAGATAGATGCGCTTTCGGAATTTAACCAGCTTAAGGTAATAGAAGCTATGCAGAAAAACCAGGTCAGTGAGGCATGTCTTTTGGGCACCACCGGCTATGGCTATAATGATTTGGGGAGAGATACGCTGGAAAAGGTTTATGCGGATATCTTCCATACGGAGGATGCCCTGGTGCGTCCCCAGATCACCTGTGGAACCCATGCGCTGGCACTGGCGCTTATGAGCAACTTAAGACCGGGAGATGAACTGCTCTCGCCGGTAGGGAAGCCCTATGATACCTTGGAGGAGGTGATCGGAATACGTCCTTCCAAAGGATCCTTAAAGGAGTATGGGATAAACTACAGCCAGGTGGATCTTCTGCCAGACGGAAGCTTTGATTATGACAAGATTAAGGCGGCTGTAAATGAGCGTACAAGGCTGGTAACCATCCAGCGGTCCAAGGGCTATCAGACCCGGCCAACCCTGTCAGTGAAACGGATCGGTGAGCTGATTGCCTTTATTAAGGAAATTAAGCCGGATGTAATCTGCATGGTGGATAACTGCTATGGGGAATTTACTGAAAACCTAGAGCCCAGCGACGTGGGAGCCGATCTGGTGGTAGGTTCCCTGATCAAGAACCCCGGCGGCGGACTGGCACCTATAGGCGGTTATCTGGCAGGCAGGAAGGACTGTATTGAAAATGCGGCATACAGATTGACCTCACCGGGTCTAGGAAAGGAAGTGGGCGCATCGCTTTCGGCGCTTCCAGCCTTTTATCAGGGACTGTTTTTGGCACCCTCCGTTACGGCAAACGCATTGAAAGCAGCAATTTTTGCGGCAAATCTTTATGAAAGCTTAGGCTTTTCGGTGGTTCCGGACGGACGGGAGAGTAGGCACGATATTATTCAGGCAGTTACCTTTGGAAATCCGGAGGGAGTCATTGCCTTTTGTCAGGGAATTCAGCAGGCTGCAGCGGTGGACGGGCATGTAACGCCGGAGCCGTGGGACATGCCGGGATATGACAGTCCGGTAATCATGGCGGCAGGCGCTTTTGTGTCCGGCTCCTCTATTGAGCTTTCTGCTGACGGGCCGATTAAACCGCCCTTTACGGTGTATTTTCAGGGTGGTCTTACCTGGCAGCATGGAAAATTCGGTATTATGAAAAGTTTGCAGAAACTGGTTGAAAAAGGGATGATCCTGAAGGATTTTGACAAACGAAACTTATAAAAAATCCATGAAATTAGTATACATAAATTGCCAACTGTGTTAATATAAATGGTGGTTTACAAAAGATTTACTGGAGGTACTTTGATGCGCAAGAATAATTGGGCATGTTTTCTTTTGATCCTTGCGGGAATTGTGATCGGCGGCTTTATCGGAAGTCTGTTTCCCAGTACGTGGCTGAATTACGGACAAACCTTTGGACTGGCGAATCCGATTGTTTTTGATATCGGTATTATGTGTATTACCTTTGGCCTTACGATCAAAATTACTGTGGCAAGTATCATTGGCATTGTGATCGGTATCATTGTATATCGATTGATTTAGGGAATAGTGTTTTCCTTTGCGTTCCGAATGAGAGAAGGGATAGGAAAGGAAAAGAATGATTAAAAAAGAAATGACGCAGGAAGAGCTGCCTTACGAGAAATTTCTTACTCTTGGGCCTGAGGCACTTACGGAGGCAGAGCTGATTGCAATTATTTTAAGAACGGGTACAAGAAATTGTTCCGCTCTTGAATTGGCGAAGAAAATCTTATCCAGGGCAAAGGGACCGGAGGGCGGCCTTAATTCCCTGCATCATCTATCCTTGCAGGAACTGATGGAAATTCCGGGGATAGGGCAGATCAAGGCAGTTAAGGTGAAATGTCTGGCTGAAATGGCAATCAGAATGGCCAGGCAAAAAGCAGCTAAGGCGCTTCGGTTTGACACACCGGAAACGGTAGCAGATTATTATATGGAAGAGATGCGCCATCAGGAAAAAGAAAAAATATTGCTGCTGCTTTTGGATAATAAGCTGCAATTAATTGAAGAATATATGATATCTTTGGGAACAGTAAACGCCTCTCTTTTGTCTACGCGGGATGTGTTTATTCAGGCGCTTAGATGCCGGGCGAGCAAGCTGATGCTGCTTCACAATCATCCAAGCGGAGATCCGAGGCCCAGCAGTCAGGATATCATGATTACACAAAAGATGAAACAGGCAGGCGAACTGATGGATATTTCCCTTGTGGATCATATCATTTTGGGAGATGGATGTTATATCAGCCTGAAAAAGGAAGAGCTATTATAGAAAGAGGGGTACTTACTTTGTCAAACAACGCATTTGGTATTGATTTAGGAACCAGTAATATAAAGATATACAGCCGCAGCGATGATACCATTTTGGTGGAAAAAAACATGATCGCTATTGAGAACAAGGATACGCTGTTTGCTTATGGCGATTCGGCGTTTGAAATGTATGAGAAGGCACCCGGCAACATTCATATTTCCTATCCGCTTTCCAATGGTGTGATTGCGGATATCAAAAACATGGAGCTTTTGATTAAATATTTTATTAATGATCTTAACAGAAGCAATATGAAGCCTGCGGATTACTATATTGCGGTTCCTACAGATGTTACCGAGGTGGAAAAGAGAGCCTTTTATGATCTGATCAGGGATGCGGGAGTGAAGGCAAGAAGAATTATGGTAGTGGAAAAGGCTGTTGCAGACGGTCTGGGACTGGATATTGATGTGAAAAATTCCCAGGGCGTGCTGATTGTCAATGTAGGCTTTGATACTACAGAAATTTCTATTTTATCTCTGGGAGGAATTGTGCTTAGCCGGCTGATTAAGGTGGGCGGACAGAAGTTTGATGATGCCATCCGGGCGGCAGCAAGGAGACAGTTCAGCCTGATTATCGGCGGCAAGACGGCTGAGGGAGTTAAAATGTCGGCTGCCGAGCTGGAAAAGGAAGGCCGGGGAGCAGAGGTTTTCGGAAGGGATATTGTAACAGGGCTTCCGGTAGCGCGTGAACTGCCTACCCAGCTGATTGATGAGGCATTGATTGAGCATTTCTATACCATCATAGATAACATCAAGGTGATTTTGGAAAGAACGCCTCCGGAACTTGCGGCGGATATTTACAGACACGGTATTTATTTAACCGGCGGTGCTTCCCAGGTAAATCATTTGGCTGCATTGGTGCAGAAGGGAACGGGACTTAAGGTTAATGTTTCCGAAAATCCTGTTACAAGCGTTGCCTTAGGGCTTGCTAAAATTATTAAGGATGATAATTATAAATCGGTAGCCTATTCAATTGAAGGAATGAGCAAATGAGTCCAATCGTAAAGAAAAAAGGAGAGAAGTTTACATTACCCGGTAAATATCTCCTTTTTATTTTAACATTGTTATGTACGGGTTTAATTGTATTGACATTCAGTACGGATTTTTTAAGTGCGCCTGCCAGTGCAGTGGGAGGCTTTTTGATTACACCGTTGCAAAACGGAGTCAGCAAGGCGGGAGCCTGGTTAAATACCAGGTCTGAGGAATTGGTTCAGATCAGATCCCTGATCAGCGAAAACGAAGAATTAAAAGCGCAGATCGACGAACTTACAATGGAGAATATCAGGCTTCAGCAGGATCGGTATGAGCTTACCAACCTAAGAGAGCTGTATGATCTGGATGCGCAATATGATGAATATGAAAAGGTAGGAGCACGGATTATTGCCAAGGATTCCGGTAACTGGTTTCACTCCTTCGTGATCAACAAGGGTTCCAATGACGGGCTGATGATCGACATGAATGTTATGGCGGGAAGCGGGCTGGTTGGAAGAATCGTGGATGTAGGACCTACCTGGTCAAAGGTTATGTCCATTATTGATGATAATTCCAACACCAGCGGCATGATCCTTTCCACCTCCGATAATTTAATTGTCTGCGGTGATCTTGAGCTTTATGCCGAAGGCGTAATTCGCTTTGAAAAGCTGATTGACAGTGCGGACAGAGTTGTGGAGGGAGATAAAATTGTGACCTCCAATGTAAGTGATAAATACCTGCCGGGAATTTTAATAGGATATATTTCCAAGGTGAATGTGGATTCCAATAACCTGACGAAGTCAGGGCTTATCACGCCGGCGGTTGATTTTGAGCATCTGGAAGAGGTGCTCGTAATTACAGAGCTTAAGCAGACAACAGAGGATTAGGGGCATGTTTGGTGGTATGAAAAGATTTTTCGTATCTGTTTTATTGATTATATTATGCTTTCTGCTTCAAACCACTGTTTTTCAGTGGCTGGATTTCGGAGGCATTGTACCAAATTTAATGATAGTGCTAACCGCATCCTTCGGGTTTATGAGGGGAGAAAAGACAGGACTTCTGTTTGGCTTTTTCTGCGGACTGCTGATTGATATTTTCTTTGCCAATGTGCTGGGGCTCAATGCCATGATTTATATGTACATAGGATATGCAAACGGGAAGTTCAACCGTATTTTTTACCCGGAGGAAATTAAGCTGCCATTGGTACTGATTTTAATCAGCGATTTTTGTTACGGTTTATTGTATTACATTACGTTATTTTTGATGAGGGGACGTTTTCAGTTCGGCTTTTATTTTATGAATATTATTTTGCCGGAAATGGTTTATACCATTTTAGTCACACTGTTATTATACCCGCTGGTTCTGTGGCTGAATAAGAAGCTTGAGGAATCGGAACAAAGGAGTGCACGTAAGTTTGTTTGAGAATTTTAAAGAAAAATTTATTAATATCATAACCTCCAGAGCCTTTGTGATGGTGATAGTCATGATCTGCATCGGTGGAATTATGATTAACAGAATATTTGAACTTCAGATTGTTCATGGGGAAGAGTATTTGGATTCCTTTCAGATGAAGATCATGAAGGAGCGTACAATCAAGGGCAGCCGGGGCTGTATTTATGACAGAAACGGAAATCTGCTTGCCTATAATGAGCTTGCCTATTCCGTTGCCATTGAGGATGTATATGAAAGCGGACGATTTAAAAATCTGAATTTAAATACTACTATTTATAATCTGATCAATATGATAGAAGAAAACGGAGACAGCATAGTCAGTGACTTTAAGATCATATTGGACAAGAATAATCATTATGCCTTTACGGTGGAGGGAACACAGCTTTTGCGTTTTCTTGCCGATGTATATGGACATGCCACCATTGACAAGCTGGAGGAAAAGCAGCGGACAGCCACGCCGCAGGAGGTCATGGATTATCTGTGCGGATGGGGCAGGTTCCGAATTGGGGATTATGACAGCGAAACTACCAGTGATACCTTTGTCCCCGGAAACGGGTATACCAAAGCGGAGACCTTAAAGATATTGACAATCCGCTATGATATGAGTACCAATAATTTTCAGAAATATATTGCAACAACCGTGGCAACCGATGTAAGCGAGGAAACAGTAGCTGTTGTTATGGAAAACAGTTCTTTGCTTGAAGGCGTATCCATTGTGGAGGACACGGTACGCAAATATGTGGACAGCATCTATTTTTCACAGATTATCGGATATACGGGTAAGGTTTCCCAGGAGGATCTTGAAGAGCTTCAGGCATCGGGAAACGGTAAGTCCTATGATCTGAATGATACGGTAGGAAAGCTTGGAATAGAAAAATCCATGGAAAGCGAGCTTCAGGGAACAAAGGGCAGTGAGGTTATTTTTGTAAACAGTGTGGGCAAGGTGACGGAGACCACCAATTATGTGGAACCTGTTGCAGGAAATGATGTATATCTGACCATAGACCGTGATCTGCAAATTGCAGCCTATAAGATATTGGAGGAGCGGCTGGCAGGAATTCTCTGCACTAACATTATTAATGCTAAGGAGTTTAATACTGCCGAGGTGAGCAGCAGCAAAATTAAAATTCCGATTTACGATGTATACTTTGCTCTGATCAATAACTCTGTCATTGACACAAAGCACTTTGAGGAAAAAGATGCAGGGGAGACGGAAAAGCAGGTATACGAAAAATATCTGGAGAGAAAGGATGAGGTGTTTGACAAGCTTTATCAGGAGCTTACGGAAACACTGACCATATATGATGATCTGGATATGGAATATCAGGTCTATGAAAGTCATATTGCGGAGATGCTTTATGATAACGGTATTATAGTAAGAGACAAGGTAGATACTGACGATGCCACTTATATTGCGTGGACCACAGATGAGGTAATCAGCTTAAATGAGTATCTTAAGTACTGCATTGCAATGAACTGGATTGATGTGTCCAAGCTGGATTTAAAGGAACAGTATTCCGATTCGGAACAAATTTACTCAAAAATCGTGGAATATATTTTGGAGCAGCTTGACGAGGATCTTGATTTTACCAAAAAGATTTATCGTTTCATGATCAAAAAGGATATTATTTCAGGGACACAGATATGTAAAATGCTTCTGGAACAGGGCATTGTAGAAATATCTCCCGAGGATGAGGAACAGTTTATGCGTGGGGCGGTATCAGCCTATAATTTTATGATGGATAGAATACGCAATCTGGATATCACTCCGGCGCAGCTGGCGCTTGATCCTTATTCTGCCTCCATGGTCATTACGGATGTAAACACGGGAGATGTGCTGGCACTGGTTTCCTATCCGAGCTATGATAATAATAAAATGGCAAACGGTGTGGATGCAGAGTATTTTTCCAAGCTTTTAAATGATCTGTCAACGCCGATGAGAAATTATGCTACTTACCAGATGACGGCTCCCGGATCAACCTTTAAGATGGTATCTTCAACGGCAGGTCTTATGGAAGGGGTAATCACGCCAAATACCTCTCTGGTATGTACCGGAATCTTTGAAAAGGTCAGCCCTCCGCCTACATGCTGGATCTATGGAAGGGGAAGTCATGGCTCCTTAAATGTGACAGGGGCTATCAGGCATTCCTGCAATATGTTCTTTTATGAAATGGCGTATCAGCTGGGGACGGCAGGGGATGCCTATTCTTCCAATATAGGACTTGAAAAGTTGAAAAAATATGCGGACATGTATGGACTTACAGAGACCTCAGGTGTTGAGATCGAGGAATCCTCACCGCAGTTTTCCACGGAGGATGCCATTCGTTCTGCCATAGGTCAGGATAATCAAAGCTATTCTACGGTAGGTCTTGCCCGCTATGTGACAACCGTGGCCAATAGCGGCACTTGCTATAATTTAACTCTGGTAGATAAGATTACGGATCACAGCGGTATTCAGTTAAAGGATAACAGTGCCGAGGTACGCAACGTAATTGAAATGGAACCTTCCTATTGGAATGCTATTCATCAGGGGATGCGCCAGGTGGTTGAAAATAATTCATACTATAATGGTCTTGGAGTCAATGTTGCGGGAAAAACGGGTACTGCGGAAGAAAACAAGAGGCGTGCAAATCATGCTTTGTTCGTATGCTATGCACCTTATGAGGAACCGGAAATTGCCGTTGCTACAAGAATTGCTTACGGCTATTCCTCAAGCTATGCGGCGCAAACCACACGAGATATTATAGAATATTATTTTGAACTGAAAGATGAGGATGAGATTATTACCGGAACCGCGTCGCAGATCACTGCAAGTACAACGGTTACGGATTAAAGTTTGATAAAGGAGTTTATAGAAATTGAAAAATTATGAATTGAATAATTCTGTTATTATTAAAAGCTTTCCCAACGGAATAGTACTTCATTTGGATCCGGAGATTCCTTTTGAAGAACTGATGGTGGATGTGGAGGATAAGTTTCGGGAATCCAGCAATTTCTTTAAGGATGCCAAAATGGCGCTTTCTATTAAGGGAAGAAATCTACTGGAGGAGCAGGAACAGCGTATCCTTAATGCAATTTCACAAAATTCCAATCTGCAGATAATATGCCTTGTAGGAGATGACGAGGAAACCAATCAGCGCTTTGTAAAGGCGCTTCAGCGAACCGATTCGGATCGAATGGACGGCTCCAGCTCAGAGGGACAGTTTTATCGCGGAACTTTAAAAAACGGCGAGGTTTTGGAGACAGAATCCAGTATTGTAATTTTGGGAGATGTCTATCCGGGCTCAGCCATTATCTCTGCTAAGGATATTATTGTACTTGGCGGGTTGTTTGGGGAAGCCTATGCAGGAGGAAACGGGCGTCCCGGACATTATATTGCAGCGCTTGAAATGTCACCTTCCAAATTAAAAATAGGTGATTTCAAATATCATTCCAAAGAAAAGGGACCAAAATGGTCAATTAAGCCTAAGGTACAGCCGAAAATCGCATTTGTGAAGGACGAAACAGTAATTATGGAACCCATTACAAAAGAATTACTGAGTGATTTGCCTGTTTAGAGGATGATTCTCAGGGGACGAAATTAATTCATTATGGAGGTTTTGATATGAGTGAAGTAATTGTCGTCACGTCAGGGAAAGGCGGTGTGGGAAAGACCACCACATCAGCAAACGTAGGAACAGGTCTGGCAGCAATGGGAAAACGGGTAGTGTTAATCGATACCGATATCGGGCTTAGAAACCTTGATGTTGTTATGGGGCTTGAAAACAGGATTGTTTATAATCTTGTGGATGTGATTGAGGGAAAATGCCGCGTAAAGCAGGCGCTTATAAAGGATAAGCGCCATCCAAGCCTATACCTTCTTCCTTCGGCTCAAACGAAGGATAAGACAGCCGTGAATCCGGAGCAGATGGTAAAGATGATCAACCAGCTTCGGGAACAGTTTGACTATATTATTCTGGACTGCCCGGCAGGAATTGAACAGGGCTTTAAAAATGCCATTGCAGGTGCGGACAGGGCGCTTGTGGTGACTACGCCGGAGGTTTCGGCTATCAGGGATGCGGACCGCATCATCGGTTTATTGGAGGCCAATGATTTTTCCAAGATTGATTTGATTATTAACAGGCTGAAGGTAGAGATGGTGAAAAGAGGCGATATGATGAGTGCCGCCGATGTGGTGGATATTCTGGCTATTGGCCTTATCGGGATTGTACCCGACGATGAAAATGTTGTTATTGCTACCAATCAGGGTGAGCCGCTTGTTGGAAACAGTTCGCTGGCAGGGAAAGCATATCAGAATATATGTTACCGGGTGGCCGGAAAGGAAATTCCGTTTCTGGAATTTGAAAAGGGTGTTTCTTTCTGGACAAAAGTGTCAGGAATTTTCCATAAGAATTAGGGGGTGGCCGCATGAGAATGACAAGTTTTTTTAATCGAAGAAAATCAAGAGAAATAGCCAAGGACCGCCTTAAAATACTGCTTATTTCAGATCGGGTGAATTGTTCTCCCGAAATGATGGAAATGATTAAGACGGACATAGCAAAGGTTATTTCAAAGTACATGAAAATTGATACACAAAGCATGGAAATCCAGATTTCAAAGACGGATCGAAAGGGACGGGACAAGGTTCCCACTTTATATGCTAATATTCCGATCCTGGATCTCCATAAGAATGTAAATTGACGAAGAAGAAAACACTAAAGTAGTGGGGAGCAGCATGTTAAAGCATTATAAAATAAGACATTATAATTTTAAGCTGGCAATTATGGTAATTATACTGGCTGTTATCGGAATTATTGCAGTGGGAAGTGCGGAACCGGATCTGCAGAGTAAGCAGCTTTTCGGTTTTGTGTTCGGCGTTTTTTTGATGATAGTCATATCTCTTTTTGACTATTCAGTTCTGTTAAAGCTATATTGGCTGATGTACGCTTTTAATCTTGTACTGCTTATTTTGGTTATTGCGATGGGAGAAGAGGGAAAAGGAGCACAAAGATGGTTAAAGCTTCCGGGGCTTCCGCAGTTTCAGCCGTCGGAGGTTGCGAAAGTGCTCCTGATCCTCTTCTTTGCCCAGTTTATTTACCTGCATAAGGAAAAATTAAATACATTTAAGTATCTGGTTCTTTGTGTGGTTTTGTTTGCGGTTCCTGCATATCTGGTATATGAGCAGCCTGATCTTTCCACAACCATTATGATATGTCTGATTTTCTGTGTCGTTATGTTTATGGGAGGCTTAAGCTGGAAGGTGATAGGCGGATTGCTTGCAGTTGCAATTCCGGCGGCAGTTATTCTCTTTGTTCTGATTATGCAGCCGGACCAAAAGATCATCAATGATTACCAAAAAGGCAGAATAGTTGCATTTTTGAACAAGGAAGAATATGCCAATGCGGAGGGCTATCAGCAGGAATATTCGGTTATGGCTATCGGCTCCGGGCAGCTTACCGGAAAAGGGTACAAAAATAATCAGATCAGTTCGGTAAAAAATGCGGATTTTATTGCGGAACAGCAGACCGATTTTATTTTTGCGGTTATAGGAGAAGAATTCGGGTTTGCGGGAGGCTGCGTGGTTATTGTCTTAATACTTTTAATCAGCGTCGAGTGCTTTTTGACTGCCCGGCGGGCCAAGGATCTAGCCGGAACAATTATTGCGGCGGGAATAGGGGCCATGATAGGATTTCAGGGATTTATCAATATAGGCGTAGTTACCTATATTTTACCGAATACGGGACTTCCTCTGCCTTTTGTCAGCTATGGGCTCACCTCATTGGTTGCTTCCTTTATCGGAATTGGATTTGTTTTAAATGTGGGGTTACAATGCCAGGAAAAATGATGTATAATAAATACAATATAAGGGAAATAATAAGATGTTGGGAGGGTACATATGAATATCGCATTAATAGCGCATGATGCCAAAAAGAAATTAATGCAAAATTTCTGCATTGCTTATCGGGGAATTTTAAGCAAGAATGAGTTATATGCAACAGGAACCACCGGAAGGCTGATTGAAGAGGTTACCAACCTTAATATACATAAATTTCTGGCAGGACATTTAGGTGGCGAGCAGCAGATAGGAGCGCAGATTGAACATAATCAAATGGATCTCGTGATTTTTCTTCGCGATCCGCTGACTTCTAAAGTGCATGAGCCTGATGTAAATAATGTTGTAAGACTGTGTGACGTTCATAATATTCCATTGGCAACCAATCTTGCAACTGCGGAACTGCTGATCAAATCACTTGACAGAGGAGACTTAGAGTGGCGTGAAATGTACAAATAAAAGCAAGCCCCGAATTGTATGGATGCGGACGATAACTGCTTTTTCGGTAATCCTTGCTATGCTGGTTTGCACCGGATGCGGCAAAGCGGTATATGATATGCCTTATACCGCAGATTCCGAGGTTAGCAGCTACAGAATTGTAAATATAGAAGAAAATAACGGTATTGCAGAGCCTTTTGCAAGTGGTCTTTGCGTAGTGGATGGTGACATTGAAGCAGAGGGTGTTGATATGTCGCGGGCTTCCGGAGCTGCATTATTTGACATTAATAAAGGAGATACGCTGTATGCCAAAAATGTGCATGAGAAGCTGTATCCTGCCAGTCTGACCAAAGTTCTGACAGCACTGGTAGCTATGAAGAACGGCTCCAGTGATATGAAGCTGACTGCTTCCGCCAATGTAAGACTTCAGGAACCGGGAGCACAGGTGTGCGGTATTAAGGAAGGGGATCAGATGACCCTTAACCAGGCGCTTCATCTTCTTCTGATTAATTCGGCCAATGATGCTGCCGTTATGATTGCAGAGGGAATAGGCGGCTCCCTGGAGGGCTTTGCGGAGATGATGAACGAGGAAGCAAAGGCGCTCGGTGCTACCAATTCTAACTTTGTAAATCCTCACGGATTGCCGGATGATAAGCACTATACCACGGTGTATGATCTGTATCTGATTACCAATGCAGCCGTGAAATATCAGCTGTTTAATGAGATCATTCAGATGGACAGCTATACGACTGTTTATTATGACAAAAACGGTGCTGAGAAAGAAGTTTCGGTGAATAATACCAATGCATATATACAGGGAACGGTGCAGGCACCGGGAGGTGTAACTGTTCTTGGCGGAAAAACAGGTACAACCAATGCGGCAGGTCAGTGTTTGGTGCTTGTATCAAGGGATTCTTCCAGCAATCCGTATATTTCTATTATTATGCGTTCCGAGGGAAAGGATGCCCTCTACGAGCAGATGACAGATTTGCTGGATGAAATAGTTAATTAATAGTTGTTTTTTACCCTACAATCACTTATAATATTTTTAGGCCATATTGAAGCGTTATACATAGCCAATATACTTCAGGAGGGATTACCAATGGTTCAGTTAATCGTAGGAAAAAAGGGCAAGGGCAAGACTAAACATTTGTTGGATAAGGTAAACAGCGAAGTACTTTCAGTATCCGGAAATATCGTGTATCTGGATAAGAGCACGAAACATATGTATGAGTTAAACAATAAAGTCAGACTGATTGATGTTTCTTCTTATTTAATCAGTGACTCAGATGAATTTGTAGGTTTTGTCAGTGGTATTATTTCACAGGATCATGATTTGGAGCAGATGTATTTTGACAGCTTTTTAAAGATAGCATGTCTTGAGAATGAAAGCATTGAACCCATCGTTAAAAAGCTTGAAAAAATCAGTGAGGTATTTGGGATTGATTTTATCCTGAGCGTTTCATTGGATGAACAGGAGCTTCCGGCTTCTATGAAAGATAAAATTATTGTTTCTTTATAATTTACATAAAAGCCCCGGAGTTATCCGGGGTTTTTCATGTGATGGAATAGCGCAGCACAATATCAGGGAGTTTTATTTTGGAACAGAATGGAAACAACAAAATTGTAAAATACAGAAAACCGCTTAATATCAATATCGGCATGGTTATTTTTGCTGTTATATTTATTTATATTGTAATTTGTGTTTTCATGTATTTTACTCAAAAGCATATAGAGGCGCATCAGGTGAAGATGGGATCTCTTTCAACTAACAACATATACAAGGGAATCGCTCTTCGGGACGAAGAAATTATTACTGCGGATCAGGCAGGCTATGTGAATTATTATGCCAGGGAGGGTGAACGTGTAGGAGTAGGAAACCTTGTTTATACATTAGATGAATCCGGAAAGCTTGCAGATTACCTGAATACGGAGGTTTCGGGAACCACACTTACCACGAAGGATTTATCAGAGCTGAAAACAGAAATTCTTGGATTTGTGAACAGCTTTGATCCGGAGTACTTTTCAACGGTGTATGATTTTAAGTATAATGTTCAGGGAACGGTTCTTAAGCTGGCCAATGCCAATATCCTTGAGAATATAGATTCTATTAACAGATCAGGAATTTCCGAACTGATTTCCTTTTGTAATGCACCGGATACCGGAATTGTGGTGTATTCCATTGATGGCTATGAGGATATGACTATTGAACAGCTGACCAAGGAGAGCTTTGATACTAAGAGCTATGAGAAAACCCAGCTGATCAGCAATGAGCTGATTGCATCAGGGGATCCGGTTTATAAGCTGTCCACCAATGAGGACTGGTCGATAGTCATTCAGACTGATGAAGCTAAGGCGGAAGAGCTTTTGGAGGCAGAGTATGTAAAGGTAAAGTTTTTGAAAAACCAGCAGACCTCATGGGGAGAGGTGTCCAGTTATACCAATGAAAACGGGGAAACTTTCGTTAAGCTTACCTTCAATAATTCTATGGTTACCTTTTGTACTGACCGGTTTATTGATATAGAGCTTATTTTGGAGGATGAGACAGGCCTGAAAATTCCCAATTCATCCATTGTGGAGAAGGAGTTTTTCATTGTTCCGAAGGAATATGTAACGCAAGGCGGAAACGGAAGCAGTTACGGCGTTTTGAAGGAGACTTATACGGAGGATGGAACTGCAACCACGGAATTTGTTGAGACTACTATTTATAATGAGACGGAAACAGAATATTATCTGGATGATATGGTATTAAGGATAGGAGATTACATTATAAAGCCTGAATCCACAGAGAAATATGCCATCAGTAAGAGAGGAAGCCTTACGGGTGTATACAATATTAATAAGGGTTATGCGGATTTTAAGCAGATTAACATCCTATATCAAAATGATGAGTATTCAATTGTTAAGTCCAATACGCAGTACGGACTGAGCGTATATGATTATATTGTTTTGGACGCAACTACTGTTGAGGATGATGAATTTATCTATAACTAACAGGAGGCATTTTATGATAAAGGAAAATCTTGAGCTGGTTTCGGAAAATATTAAAAAGTCATGTGAAAATGCCGGCAGAAGCACTGAAGACGTAACTTTAATTGCGGTAAGCAAAACAAAACCGGTTTCTGCCCTGATGGAAGCATATAACTGCGGATGCCGCGAGTTTGGGGAAAATAAGGTGCAGGAGCTGGTTGAGAAATATGAGGCTATGCCATCTGATATACGGTGGCATATGATCGGGCACCTGCAGCGAAATAAAGTTAAGTATATTGTGGACAAGGTTTTTCTTATTCACAGCGTGGATTCTTTAAGGCTGGCAGAGGAAATAAGCCGCGAAGCAGTCAAAAAGAAGGTAGAGGTTTCTATATTAATAGAGATTAATGCAGCCGGTGAGGATACGAAATACGGAGTAAGCCCGAATGAGGCTCTCCCGTTAATTAAGGAAATTGCAGTTTTGCCGGGAATCCATATTAAGGGGCTTATGACAATAGCTCCTTATGTTGAAAATCCAGAAGAAAATCGACAATACTTTGAGCTGCTTCGGCAATTAGCTGTTGACATAAGTAGCAAAAACATTGATAATATTAATATGAATGTTCTGTCAATGGGCATGACAGGTGATTATATGGTTGCGGTAGAAGAGGGTGCATCTTATGTTCGTGTAGGAACAGGCATTTTCGGCGAGCGACAATATCCAATATAAGGAGTGACATTAAAATGGGAGTTATGGACAAGTTTCTCAATTACATGAAACTGAATGAGGATGAAGATGATTTTTATGATGACGATTACTATGACGAGGAACCGGCAGAAGAAAAAATCAAAAGACAACCAGTGACAAATGAGAACATGGGAACAGAAGAGGATAATAAGGTCGTTAAAAAAACGGTTCCCAAGGTAACACCCATGCGTCAGACCAAGAAGACAGGAAACGGCATGGAGGTTTGCGTGATTAAACCTACCTCTATTGAGGATGCAAGAGAGATTACGGAAACTTTGCTTGCTAACAGAACGGTTGTATTGAATTTGGAAGGCCTGGATGTAGATATTGCTCAAAGAATTATTGATTTTACATCAGGATCATGTTTTGCTATCAGCGGCAACCTTCAGAAGATTTCCCATTACATATTTATCATTACACCGGCAATCGTTGATATATCAGGCGATTTTCAGGAAATATTATCAGGATCTTTTGATGTGCCAATCAATAACGGCATCTAATATTGCGAGTCAGCATTTTAAAACTTCCTGTTTTTGACAGGAAGTTTTTATGTAGTAAAATACGAATAAATTTTGGGATTATATGTCGAAAGGATTGACCATGAGTACTCGAATGAATATTTTGTATAATAAAAAACCTTGTTATGATATTGTTTTTTCTGAGGATTTTGGAGAATTGTGTAATGAGCTTTTTAATCTCGGCATTCAGAACAGGAAGGTCTGTGTTGTAACGGATAGCAGAGTTGCGTCCTTATACGGAGATGAAATTATGGCACTTCTTGATGGAAAGTGCAGAAAAAATGTACTTTTCTCCTTTGAAGAAGGGGAGGAGAATAAGACTCTCGACACGGTAAAGAATATTTATACATTTCTGATCGGAGAGCAGTTTGACAGAAAGGATCTTCTCATTGCACTGGGAGGCGGCGTTGTGGGAGATGTTACGGGATATACCGCAGCAACCTACCTGCGGGGGATCGATTTTGTACAAATTCCAACAACCCTGCTTGCACAGGCTGATTCCAGTATTGGTGGAAAAACCGGAGTGGATTTTGACGGATATAAGAACATGGTGGGAGCCTTTTATATGCCTAAATTGGTTTATATGAATGTCGGCACCTTAAAAACGCTGTCTGACCGCCAGTTTTTCAGTGGCTTTGCAGAGGTTATGAAGCATGGTTTGATTAAAGACAGAGCTTTTTATGAATGGCTTCTTGAAAACATGTATGAGATATGTGACAGGGATGTTGCTACGCTGCTTGAGATGGTGCAAAAAAGCTGCATGGTTAAAAAGCTGGTGGTGGAGAAGGACCCTACGGAAAAGGGAGATCGTGCATTGCTCAATTTCGGGCATACCATAGGACATGCCATCGAAAAATACAAAAATTTCTCTTTATCTCATGGAGAGTGCGTAGCTTTGGGAGCAGTTGCGGCAGCTTTTATCTCATGGAAGCATGAATGGCTTTCCATGGAGGAATACTATGAAATCAGAGATATGTTTGTGCCTTTTAATCTTCCGATTTCTGTTGAGGATATCGAGCCGGAGGAAATTCTTAGATTGACCAAGTCAGACAAAAAGATGGAGGATGGTCAGATTAAGTTTATTCTGCTTAAAAAGGTAGGAAAGGCAGTAATAGACAGGACGGTAACGGATGAGGATATCTTAAATGCCATTGCCGAAATTCATTATGTGGAAGAGAACGAATAATTATGAATAAACGCAAATTAAAAATACTTTTACTTGATTTATTCTTTTTAATCCTTTTAATTTTTATTGATCAATTTACTAAATATATTGCCGTACTAAAGCTGAAAAATCAGCCGGCCTTTAATATTATCAACGGTGTGTTAGAGTTTAATTATCTGGAAAACAGAGGAGCGGCATTTGGCATGCTTCAAAATCAGAAAATTTTCTTTGTTTTTGTGGCAGTGATTTTTTTGGGTGTTATTATTTATGTTCTTGCAAAGGTGCCGGAGGATAAAAAATACAATAGGCTGCATGTTCTTCTTGTAATGATTGCAGGGGGAGCTATCGGAAATTTGATAGATAGGCTCCGGCTTGATTATGTGGTGGATTTTATTTATATTGTGCTGATCAATTTTCCTATTTTTAATGTGGCGGATATGTATGTTACCTTTTCAACGGTAATATTAATTATTCAGGTGCTTTTTGTGTACAAGGAAAATGACTTTAATTTTCTGAGCTTTAATCAAAAGAAATTTAGAGAATTGAAATAAATGATGATGGATACACGAAAAGAGTTCAACTTTATTATAACTGAAGAGTTGGAGGATTGGAGAATCGATAAGTGCTTGAATACACTTATGGATTCCTTGTCACGGTCCTATATTCAAAAGCTGGTGGCAGAGGGCGAAATTACAGTCAATGGGAAATGCGTTAAATCCAGCTACAGAGTCAGCACGGATGATGAAGTAAGGTTATTACTGCCTCCTTCCGTTACGCCGGACATTTTGCCGGAAAATATACCCTTGTCAATTCTTTATGAAGACAGCGATGTTATTGTAGTGAATAAGCCCAAGGGAATGGTAGTGCATCCTGCACCGGGACATTTATCAGGTACGCTGGTCAATGCACTTATGTATCATTGTGGAGAGGAATTAAGCGGTATTAATGGAGTTTTGAGACCGGGAATTGTCCATAGGATTGATCGTGATACTACCGGATCAATTATAGCCTGCAAGAATGACCGTGCCCATAATGAAATTGCCAGACAGCTTAAGGAACATACCATAGTCAGAAGGTATCAGGCGATTGTGCATGGAAGCCTTAAAGAAGAGGAGGGCACTGTTCGTACGCTGATCGGCAGGCATCATACAGACCGCAAGAAAATGGCGGTGGTTTCCAGCGGCGGAAAGGAAGCAATTACCCATTATAAGGTGCTGGAGCATTTTAAGGATTACACCTTTATAGAATGTGTTTTGGAAACCGGACGAACACATCAGATCAGGGTTCATATGGCACATTTGGGGCATCCTCTTTTGGGTGATGAGGTATACGGTCCTAAGGCCTGTCCGTTTCGTTTACAGGGTCAGACCCTTCATGCAAAAATATTGGGCTTTTGCCATCCGTCTACGGGAGAATATGTGGAGACCGATGCACCGCTTCCCGAATACTTTTTGAAGCTTTTAAAAATACTCTAATAAAACAAATACTCTAATAAAACATTGAATGGAATCAATTTTCAGGTTATAATAAATGCAAATTAAGAGAACAATGATAGACAAAGCGGTCTGTTATTGTTCTTTTTTGCATAAATTCTTAAGTACCTTGGCCGGTGGTTATCACTGAGCCGTACATTGGGAGGGCGTTATGAATATATTTGACATATTAGGACCGGTTATGGTAGGACCGAGCAGCTCACACACTGCAGGAGCCGTAAGGATTGGTTATGTGGCGCGCAGGCTTTTACAGGATGTGCCCTGTAAGGTATCTGTTTATTTTCATGGTTCCTTTGCAACAACAGGAGTAGGACATGGTACAGACAGAGCGGTGATTGCAGGACTTTTGGGTATGCAGCCGGATGATATTCGTATACCTGACAGCTTTAACTATGCCAAAAAGGCCGGATTGCAATTTGACTTTGGGCAGAGGGAAATCAGAGATGCGCATCCCAATACCGTTGTTCTTGATTTGGAAGGAAAAAACGGACGAAAACTAAAGGTTCAGGCATCTTCGCTTGGGGGCGGGCGAATTATGATCAATCAGCTGGATGGAATTGACGTGAATTTCACGGCAGAAAAGCCTACGTTAATTGTACACAATCTTGATCAGCCCGGCCATGTTGCCGAGGTTACATCCATGCTGTCCCACAAGTGTGTCAATATAGCCACAATGCAGTTATATAGGGATAAAAGGGGCGGCTATGCGGTTATGGTGCTTGAAACCGATCAGGAGATTCCGGCAGAATCCATTAGATGGCTGGAGCATCTGGAGGGAATTATCAAGGTCACTTATATTAATCTTGATGAGGAGGAGCTATGTTTCATTCATTAGAGGAAATTGTTAATCAATGTGAAAAAGAAAAGAAGGAATTTTGGGAAATTGTAATGGAGGATGATGCCCGGGAGAGAAGTGTTGAGGCAGCATCTTCCTATGCCAAAATGACGGATACATGGGACGCTATGCTTTTAGCAGCAGCAAACTATGATGATAAGCTAAAATCTGCCAGCGGGCTTGCCGGCGGAGATGGATACAAGATGGAACAATATATAGCAGGAGGCGAGCGTTTGTGCGGAGAATTCCTCGGGCAGGTGATTGCGGGAGCACTTCAGATGGGGGAATCCAATGCCTGTATGAAACGGATCGTTGCAGCGCCTACGGCAGGAGCCTGCGGGGTTATGCCGGCAATCCTGGTACCGTATTTTAAAAGAATTGGGAAGGATTCTGACCGTATTGTGCGGTCTATGTATGTGGCGGCGGGAATTGGGCAGGTGATTGCAGATCGTGCATCTATAAGCGGAGCGCAGGGCGGATGCCAGGCAGAAATCGGCTCTGCCAGTGCAATGGCGTCAGGAGCGTTGGTGTACCTTGAGGGTGGAAATGAGGCTCAAATAGTTCATGCTGCAGCAATGGCATTAAAAAACCTCCTGGGATTGGTGTGTGACCCGGTAGCCGGACTTGTAGAGGTTCCCTGTGTAAAAAGGAATGTAATAGGTGCGGTAAACGCTGTATCCAGTGCAGAAATGGCACTTGCAGGGATCATAAGCAGAGTTCCGCCGGATCAGGTCATTGATGCCATGAGAGAGGTGGGAGATAAGATGGATGCTTCCTTGAAAGAGACCGGACTGGGCGGTCTGGCAGCAACTGCCTTTGGGAATGAAATAAAAAATCTGACAATAGATTGAATTTTCCATAAATTTTGTGTATAATATATATAATCTATTCAGAACGAACAGGAGGCAAATATATGAATACGGTAATTACAATCGGACGCCAGTTTGGTTCTGCCGGACGTGAAATTGGTGAAAAGGTGGCAGCATATTTTGGAATTAAGTGCTATGATAAGGAGCTTCTTTCAAGAGCGGCAAAGGAAAGCGGTTTTTGCGAGGAAATGCTTGAAAACCATGATGAAAGACCTACCAATTCATTTCTGTATAATTTGGTTATGGATACTTATTCTTTTGGCTACAATGCTTCACATTTCGTAGATATGCCTATCAGTCATAAGGTTTTTCTCGCACAATTTGATACAATTAAAAAGATTGCCAAGGAAGAGCCCTGCGTAATTGTAGGAAGATGTGCAGATTATGCATTAAATGAAATGAAAAACTGCGTACATATCTTTATTTATGGTGATGAGGATACTAAGGTAAAACGCATCATGGAAAGATATGATGTGGATGCTGCGAAGGCAAAGGATATGTGCATCAAAAAGGATAAGCAGCGCCAGAGCTATTATAACTATTATTCCTCCAAGAAATGGGGACGTGCCGACAGCTATGATCTGTGCATTAACAGCAGTGTTCTTGGTGTGGAAGGAACTGTTAAGCTGCTTATTCAGTATATTGAGGATTTTGAAGCCAAAACGGAATAATCTTTTGAAACAAATAATAATCTTTAATTATTTCTAATTTATTTTATTTTATGTAGTTAAAACCCCTTCTATGGTATATAAAATGTTTAACCATAGAAAGGGGTTTTTATACTTAAGCTGATAACTTGTATTAAAAAGTAAAAACCAGCGTCAAAAAGCAAAAAAGAGAAGTAGTCTGACAAAGATACAACTATTCGCAAAACACAAGTTTAACGAATAGTTAGTGAGGTAAAAGCCCCAATATACGGGTTTTTCATTATTAGAATTGTAATTGCTTTGGAGTGCGTTTCGGTACAGGCTCCTTCATCTCCTGACTTTCTTTTAGGAATTCATCCCGTTCAATATAATCAACTGTACTGTTAAATTTGGTTGTGTATTTTATAAACTGATCATCAACGCCTTGCTTAAGAACTTCCGGTTCTTTTTGAACATACTTGCGCCTGAATTCATCGACCAGATGAACATTTTGCTTTTTGCGTTTTTTATATCTGATATAGGTATAGATATACATGATAACAAGAAATAAAATGATACCTGTTAATAGTAATTTCATATGCTTATCCTCTTAACGGCATATTTCATCCGAGTCAAGTACAATGGTAAATGGTCCGTGATTGGTCAATGAAACCTCCATATGGGCTCCAAAGATGCCCTGAGCAACATGAGGAACCGTTTCAGAGCATTTTTGGATAATATAATCATACAAATTCTTGGCAAATTCCGGTTTTCCGGCATTGATAAAGGAAGGACGGTTTCCCTTGCGGCAATCTGCATATAATGTGAATTGTGAAATAATTAACAAACCGCCATGGACGTTTTCAAGACTTAAATTTGTCTTTCCGTCTTCATCCTCAAAAATTCGCAGATTCAGCATTTTGTGAATCATTTTATCGGCAATTTCAACGGTATCGGTATCACTTATTCCAACCAGAACAAGATATCCTTCGGAGATTTCTCCTACAATTTGATTTTCAACCGTTACATTTGCATGTGATACTCTTTGGATTACAAATTTCATTCTGCTACTGCTCTCCTTTATCTTCCTGATCGGGAGTCTCTATATTTTGGGGGATATTATTTAATGATTCTGCATCATCCTTATCAGGAATAACTTGTTTTCTTTTATGTTTTTTTCCAAGCTTGAAGAAGCTTTTTCTTTTGTGCTCGTCCTTACGCGGAACAAAAAGCTTTTCATCTCCGATATAATCCAAATCACGGTATTTGTCGCTTTCCGTAGGCAATCCGCGTTTATGGAGCATTCTGTTGGTGATTCTTCTGGCTAAGGCGTATAAAACCGCAAAGAAAGGAACACCGATAATCATACCGGGAATACCCATGAGCCCGCCGAATATGGTAATGGAAAAAATAACCCAGAATCCGGATAAACCTGTGGATTCTCCTAATATCTTGGGACCTATGAGATTGCCGTCAACCTGCTGCAGTATAATAATAAAAAGGATAAAATATACACATTTAATTGGGTTTACCATCAAAATAAGTATGGCGCTTGGAATTGCCCCAAGGTATGGGCCGAAAAACGGAATTACATTGGTTACACCCACAATTACGCTTATGAGCAGTGCGTATGGGGTTTTCATGATATTTGTTCCCGCAAAGCATATACAGCCAATAATAATAGAATCAATGATTTTGCCGCTAATAAAGCCGATAAAGGTATCGCTGGTGAAGCGAATGTCTCTGATAATATTATTGGCCGTCTTAGTATTAAAAAAAGCAAAAACAATCTTTTTGGCCTGTCCGGCAAACAGCTCCTTGCTGTATAGAACATAAATGGAAATAATAAATCCGATAATAAAGTTCCACAGTATCTTAAGGAGACTGAGCATACTTAAGGAAACCTGCTTTAAAATAGTTTCCAACTGAGGCACAATGCTGTTGTTGAGATAATCATAAACTTCTTCTGAATACGTATCAAGAAAGCGAACTACCATTATCTCAATATCCGGATTATCCTCCAGAAATTTGGCAGACCACTTAGTTAGATTTTGAATGTAGTAGGGAAATTGATAGGAAATACTTCTCAAACTCTTAATAATATTAAAGAGAATGGAGAAAAATCCATAAATCAGAAGTCCTACAATGATATAGGTTGCCAAAATAGATAGAAAACGCATATATTTCTGCTTTTTGGCGGTAAGATGACGATTATCACCTGTGAACAATGGCAGTAAAATATGAATTTCAATGCCGTTTACAAGGGGGGTAAGCAGATAAGCAATAATAATACCATATATAACCGGACTTAAAATCTTAAACAATGTATTTATCTGAATCGAAAATCGATCACTATGGAAAATCAGATAATAAAAACAAATAGATGCTGCAATAACAATAAATAATGTAATACCGATGCGCAGATATTTTTTGTCAATTCTAAATTTCATGCTTTGATGGGAAAACCCATGTCCTCCTTATATATAATAAATAAGTATATCATTTTTTTCGGAAAGATACTATGGTATAATCGTGAAATATGTTAGAATAAATTGAAATTGGAAAGGTGTGATTGATTAGGATGAAATTACAACAGGTATTGAGCTACATACGCAGAGCGGTTGATGATTATCAGATGATTGAGGAAGGTGATCATATTGCAGTTGGGATTTCCGGCGGTAAGGACAGCCTGACTCTTTTGTACGGACTTCATGCTCTTAGGCGGTTCTATCCCAAATCCTTTCAAATACATGCCGTAACAGTAGATCTTGGCTTTGATAACCTTGATTTAAGCCGAATCAAGGAGATATGTGAGGAGCTTAAGGTACCCTACACGATTGTGAAAACAGATATTGCAGATATTGTTTTTAACCAGCGAAAAGAAAGTAATCCCTGCTCTCTGTGTGCTAAAATGCGCAAAGGGGCACTTAATGAAGCGATTAAGGCTGCAGGCTGCAATAAGGTTGCTTATGCGCATCATAAGGATGATGTGGTTGAGACAATGCTGATGTCATTGATTTATGAGGGGAGATTTCATACCTTTTTACCGGTAACCTACTTAGACCGCATGGATTTAACCGTTATTCGCCCACTCATGTATATGAGCGAGGCTGATGTGATCGGTTTTGTTAACAAAAATCAGGTACCTGTGGTGAAAAGTCCATGCCCGGCTGATGGATATACCAAGCGGGAATATATCAAAAACCTGTTAAAAAAACTGAATCAGGAAAATCCCGGAGTGAAGGAAAGAATGTTCACAGCAATTCAAAATGGAACAATGAGAGGTTGGAATAAGGAAGATGGAAAACAGCAGAAATTATCATGATGAACAAAATAATATCAATACACTTAAAATGAGACAAGTAGCCTCCACTCTTCCACCCTTCTGCAAGCAGTTTTTTCGCGGCATTCAGGAATATACCTCTTCAAGGACAAGACTTGCCTATGCCTATGATTTAAGGGTGTTTTTTGAGTTTATACATAATAATAACAGTGTGCTTGCAAGGTCGGACATTACAGAGTTCCCGATTTCAATTCTCGATCAGATTACCCGTGAAGATATCGAGGAATATATGGACTATATTACTTACTATGTAAAGGACGGTAAGGAATACAGTAACAATGAGCGTGGGAAAAAGAGAAAGCTTTCAGCTTTAAAAAGCTTTTATAACTATTTTTTCTGCGCCGAATTAATTAAAACCAATCCTGCCGCTCTTGTTCCCCTTCCCAAGCTGCATGAAAAAGAAATTGTGCGCCTGGATGCGGATGAGGTGGCAATTCTGTTAGACCAGGTGGAGGAAGGGGACAAGCTTACCAAAAACCAGCTTAAATACCATAATAAGACTAAAATCCGGGATGTAGCACTTCTGACTCTTCTGTTGGGAACCGGAATTCGTGTTTCTGAATGTGTCGGACTTGATATTAATGATGTGGATTTTAAAAATAATGGAATAAAGATAAGAAGAAAAGGCGGTTACGAGACAGTTGTTTATTTTAGTGATGAGGTTGCAGATGCGCTTCATGATTATTTGGAGAAAAGGCATCATGTGATACCCATGGAGGGACATGAGGAAGCCTTGTTCTTGTCAATGCAAAACCGCAGAATTACTGTTCGTGCGGTAGAAAATCTCGTGAAAAAATATGCATCAACCGTAACCGGTTTAAAGAAAATAACCCCGCATAAGCTTCGAAGCACCTACGGCACCGCATTGTATCAGGAGACCGGTGATATTTACCTTGTGGCGGATGTGCTTGGGCATAAGGATGTAAATACAACCCGCAAGCACTATGCAGCACAGGAGGATGTAAGACGCAGAATGGCGGCTAAAGCGGTACAGCTCAGGGAAAAATAGCTTCTCTTATATGATATATTTACATAAATTCCGGGCTGTAATAAGGGAGTATAATGTGCTGGCCCTTGGTGATATTATCATCAGTCAGCCCATTCATCTGCATAACCTCATTAATGTAATCCTGATGGCTGCTATAATGCTCCTTGTTTCCGTACTCATCGGCATAATTCCAGAGAGTATCTCCTGCTTCTACTACTACACTCTTATAATATTTATATAAAATTTCTTCATCACTGCCTTGGGCTTTGGTTCTGAAGCTAAAGAACGCTAATGAAAATCCGGCTGTTAAAATAAGTGTTAGAATGCAGGTGATAAAACGACGTCTTAATTCACGCCTTCTTCTTATTCGATTATTTCTAATTCTGCGTTCACTTACAGTAGTATTCATTAGATATTCCTCCATATTATCATTTGTATTCGAACAAACGTTGCAAACATCTGTTCTTATATTCGCATTATACCGAACAAACATTCTTGTGTCAATAGATTCAAACAAAAAAATCGAACAAATATTTGGAATATATGTTTGCTTTTTAGGATTCGCTATGATATAATCAATTTAAATAAAAGCCAATTAGGGAGGAAGCTTATGGGATACGGAAAAATCAGTGCGAAGCAACAGGAAATACTTGATTATATTAAGGAAGAGATATTAAAACGGGGTTATCCGCCTGCAGTAAGAGAAATCTGTGAAGCGGTAAAGCTTAAATCAACATCTTCTGTTCACTCTCATCTTGAGACCCTTGAGAAGAACGGGTATATTAGAAGAGATCCCACTAAGCCTCGTGCAATTGAAATTTGTGATGATAATTTTCAGATGGTTCGCACAGAGATGGTCAGTCTTCCGGTGATTGGGCGGGTTGCTGCAGGGACTCCTATTCTTGCCGAGGAAAATGTCGAAAGCTATTTTCCTGTTCCGGCAGAGATGGTTCCTCATGGTGAATCCTTTATTTTGAATGTTAAAGGTGATTCTATGATTAATGCCGGAATTTTCAGCGGCGACCAGATTTTTGTAAATTCCTGTAATACTGCCAGAAACGGCGACATGGTTGTTGCTCTTATTGATGACTCCGCTACAGTTAAAACCTTTTACAAGGAGGACGGTCATATTCGTCTTCAACCCGAAAATGATACTATGGAGCCGATCATTGTGGATGATTGTCAGATTTTAGGAAAGGTATTTGGTGTATTTAGACTTTTCCGTTAAAAAAAGTCCGGTTTACATAATTTTCTTATGTAAACCGGAACTTCATTTTTCTTATATATACTTTTCCTGTATAAAAGCATCTTAATTAAATCTTACATTAATATATGAAATAATTTCATCTACGCATCTTTCATACCCAAGCTTTGAGCTATCCAGACAGAGGTCATAATTTCTTGCATCGGTCCACTCTCTTCCGGTGTAATACTTATAATATTCTGCTTTATGCTTATCCGTTTTTAATATAAAACGTTCAAGCTCTTTAGAAGGCATGCTGTGCTTCTTGGCTGCCTGTTCCATACAGTATTCATGAGGCGCATGAATGAATACGCTGAGAACATTGTCATAATCCTTTAATATAAAGTCAGCGCAGCGGCCTACAATCACGCAGGCTTCCTCTTCTGCCAGACGTTTGATGATTTTGGCCTGATAATTAAACAGATTTTGTGTGGAAACAAAATCATCGCTTTCAGGAGGGATCAATTCCCCTTGATAAACGCTGTGGGCAATTTTAAACAGACTGGTGCTTTTGAGCTTTTCATCTGCGTTAGCAAACAGTGCCTCATTAATTCCGCTATCTTCGGAAGCAAGCTTTAAAAGCTCCTTATCATAGTAGTGAATTCCCAGCTTTTCGGACAGCATCTTTCCGATAGTACGACCACCGCTTCCATATTGTCTGGCTATTGTGATCACAATCTTGTCTTTCATAAATGCATACCCCCATTTTATGATTATTCATATCGTGAATTTATTATTTTATTCGCCTAAATATGCCTTTTTGATGGAATCATTATTAAGCAGTTCCTTGGAGTTGCCCTCCAAAACAATTCTGCCGGTTTCCAGCACATAACCCCTATCCGATATGGAAAGTGCCTTCTTGGCATTTTGCTCAACCAAAAGAACTGTCGTACCGCTGGCACTCACTTCTTTGATAATATCAAAAATCTCATTTACAAAGATAGGTGAAAGCCCCATAGAAGGCTCATCCATAAGAAGAATGCGGGGATGAGACATTAACGCTCTTCCCATGGCAAGCATCTGCTGCTCACCGCCGCTCAAGGTTCCGGCCAGCTGGTTTTGGCGTTCCTCCAGACGGGGGAAACGCTTATAAACCGTTTTCAGGGTTTCTTCAATCTCATGCTTATCTTTTCGGGTATATGCACCCATTTTCAAATTTTGGTATACGGAAAGATTGGCAAAAACACGTCGTCCTTCCGGAACATGAGCCATTCCCATAGAAACAATCTTATGAGCGGGAGTTTTGGTTATATTATTTCCATCAAAGATAACCGTTCCCTTTTTAGGCTCTAAAAGTCCTGTTATCGTATGCAAAATAGTGGTTTTGCCGGCACCGTTTGCACCGATCAGTGCAATGACCTCTCCTTCATTGACCTCGAATGATACACCTTTAATAGCCTGTATCATTCCGTAATATACTTCTAAATCTTTTATCTCAAGCATTGCCATGTTTATATTCCTCCACTTTTTTCACTCCGGATCAGCTTCTAATCAGCCTGCATTGGGGCGCTATTCGCCAAGGTATGCGGTGATAACCTGAGGATCATTAAGAACCGCACTTGTTTCTCCCTGTGCCAGAATACGCCCGAAATTAAGAACGGTAAGCTCTTCGCAGATACCGGAGACAAGCTTCATATCATGCTCAATCAGAAGAATTGTCATATCAAAGTTGTCTCTGACAAAGCGGATGGTATTCATAAGCTCAATGGTTTCATTGGGATTCATACCGGCAGCCGGCTCGTCTAAAAGAAGAAGCTTCGGTTCAGTGGCAAGTGCTCTTGCAATCTCAAGCTTGCGTTGTTTTCCGTAAGGAAGATTAGATGCAAGAAGATTGGCTTCCTCATCCAGTTCAAAAACCTTCAGAAGCTCCATTGCTCTTTCGTTCATTGCTTTTTCCGTTTTAAAATATCCGGGTAATCTTAAAATACCTTCAACAGTCGAATATTTATAATGATTGTGGAGCCCTGCTTTTACGTTATCGAGTACGGTAAGCTCCTTAAACAGTCTGATATTTTGGAATGTTCTTGCAATTCCTGCTTTATTGATTTCTATGGTTTTTAATCCTGTGATATTAACGCCGTCAAGCTTGATAATGCCTTCGCTGGGCTTATAGACGCCTGTAAGCAGATTAAATACAGTGGTTTTGCCGGCGCCGTTGGGGCCGATCAGACCATAAAGCTGTCCTTTCTTGATTGATACATCAAAATCATCTACTGCACGAAGACCGCCAAAGGAGATTCCAAGATTTTTAACCTCTAATAATGCTGCCATATTATTGTACCTCCCTGGTTTTGTTTAGTAGCCGTCTGGGTGAAAATCTTTTGCGAAGCTCCACCAGCTTGGGACTCCAGTTAAAGAGCATCATTACAATGAGCACAATAGCATAAATCAGCATACGATAGTTGCTAAGGCCTCTGAGAAGCTCAGGAAGCAGGGTAAGCACAACTGCAGCTATAATGGAACCGCGTATATTTCCTATGCCTCCTAAAACCACAAATACCAGTATCATAATGGACATATTGTACCCGAAGTTTTTGGGAGTAGCCATCAAGCTGTTGAGATTATGGGAGTAAAGCACTCCTGCTATACCTGCAAGGGATGCGGATATGGAAAATGCCATCAGCTTATACTTGGTAATATTGATACCAATGGATTCTGCTGCAATCAGGTTATCACGAATTGCCATAATTGCACGTCCGTCTCTGGAATGGATCAGATTAAGAACTATTATTAATGTGATAATAATAAGGATAACACCTATGGTAAAAGTAGAGTCCTTAGGTGTTCCGGTAATTCCCTGCGCACCGTTGATGATAACCTTTCCATCGGGCTCCAATCCGAGTGATAAGGAATCCTTCATAGAAATATGCAGACCATTACTGTCCTTTCCTATATATAAAACATTAACAATGTTTTTGATAATTTCACCAAAAGCAAGTGTTACAATAGCCAGATAATCTCCCTTAAGGCGAAGTACAGGCATGCCAATTAAAAATCCGATGACTGCTGCGCTGATGCCACCGATTAAAATGGCCAATATAAAACGTAAGAGTCCTATGGTAATTACATCCTCCATACATTTGGAGAAAAATGCACCGGTAAAGGCACCTACACACATAAATCCGGCATGACCAAGGCTCAATTCTCCCAAAATGCCGACTGTAAGGTTTAAGGATACTGCCAGAATAACATATACGCATAGAGGAACAAGAAGTCCCTGCATAAGGCTTGACATATTTCCGCTGCTTACCATAATCTGTACAATAATATATGCAAGGATTACAATACCATAGGTGATGATATTATCTTTTAAACTTTTACTTAAACGTATCTTTTTCACTGTCATCTCCTCCTTACACCTTTTCCTGAATTTTTTTGCCAAGAATACCTGTAGGTTTTACAAGAAGGACAATGATCAGAACCATAAAAACTATGGCATCTGCCATCTGAGAGGATATATATGCCTTGCCCAGAATTTCAATAATGCCAAGCACGACTCCTCCGATGAGTGCTCCGGGGATGGAGCCGATACCTCCAAATACCGCAGCTACAAAGGCCTTAATACCCGGCATGGAACCGGTATAAGGAGTTAAGGACGGATAAGCGGAACAAAGCAGCATACCTGCAATGGCAGCAAGTGCTGATCCGATGGCAAAGGTAAGTGATATGGTTCCGTTGACATTAATGCCCATAAGCTGTGCCGCACCCTTATCCTCAGATACAGCAAGCATGGCCTGTCCTGCCTTGGTTTTATTGATGAACAGAGTAAGTCCTATCATGATGATAATACAGGAAATAATCGTCACAATGGTTTCTCCGGATATGTTGATCTGACCATCTGCAAGCTTAATAGCTGGTATTGTTACTACAGAGGTGAAAGCCTTTGTATTAGCACCGAAAATAAGCAGCGCAAGATTTTGCAGAAGGTAACTTACACCAATAGCCGTAATCAGAACCGCCAGTGAAGATGCAGCCTGCCTTAATGGCCTGTATGCAATATATTCAATGGTAATTCCAAGTATTGTACAAAGCACTACCGCAAGAAGAATTCCGACAAATGGCGGAAGCCCCTGCATGCTGACCGCAAAGAATATGGTAAAGCCGCCCACCATGATTACATCACCATGAGCAAAATTGAGCATTTTGGCAATTCCATATACCATGGTGTAGCCAAGTGCAATAATGGCGTACACACTTCCTAAACTTATTCCGTTGATTAAATAGGATATAAAACTCATAAAAGACACCTCTGTGTAAAAAATTTATCTATTAAGTATATCAGATAAACAGTGATACTTGCAAGTATTTAACAATTTACAAGTAAAAGGGGCTGCATGTTCATGCAACCCCCATTGGTTACCTTGAAATATGGTAAATTATTTTGATTACTGGATTAATGAATAGTTACCGTCAACAATTTCCATAGCTTTAGGCGCTTTGTTTACTGCACCGTCAGCATCCCATGTCATTGCTTCGCCGGTAAGTCCATCAACAGAAATTTCAGCCATAGCTGCTTTCAGCTTATCGCAGATATCGGATACGCTGTCAGCAGGCGTTGCGCCGCTCTTTTCGATAGCTGCCTTAAGGATATAAACTGCATCATATGCATCTGCTGCAAACTGGTTAGGTGTTTCACCGTAAGCTGCCTCATAAGCGCTTACAAATGCTTTGGTTGCCTCATCTTCTGCATCTGCAGCGAAAGGTGTCAAAAGCATAACGCCCTCAGCAAGTGCTGTGTCAAAGTTTTCAACATTAAGAATACCGTCAAGACCATCACAACCGAAGAACTTGGGAGCATATCCCATGCTGTTTGCCTGTGTAAGAATTAAGGAAGCCTCGGTATAGTAAATAGGAAGGAATATAAGCTCTGCGCCTGCATCCTTTGCTTTCTGAAGCTGTACGGAGAAATCAGTCTTGTTGTCTGCTGTAAATGCTTCTGCAGATACGATTTCAAAAGGCTGGTTTGCTGCTTCCTGTGCAAATTTCTCATAAATACCTGATGAATAAACGTCTGAACTGTCATAGATAACTGCAACCTTAGATGCTACAGCGTTTGTTCCGATATAGGTAGCTGCACCAACACCCTGGTTAGGGTCTGTAAAGCATACCTGGTATACATTATCGTTGCCTGTAATACAATCAACGGAAGAACCTGAAGGTGTAAGCTGGAACATGTTGTCATTGGATGATTCTGCTGCTACTGCAATACAGCATCCGCTTGTTGTAGTACCTACCAGCATCTGCATACCCCAGTCCTTTAAGGTGTTATATGCGTTTACGGATTTTTCATTGTCACATTCGTCATCCTGGAAATTGTATTCGATCTGGTATCCATTGATACCGCCTGCTGCATTGATTTCCTTGATGGCAAGATCAGCACCGTTCTGTACTGCAATACCATATACTGCCGCACCGCCGGTGGAAGGTCCGATAGCACCGATTTTGAAAACAGCACCATCAGCTGCTGCATCAGCGCTGTCATTTGTTGTTGCTGCATCAGCGCTGTCATTTGTTGTTGCTGCATCAGCACCATCTGCTGCGTCAGCATTGTCAGTTGTTGTTGCATCAGCACTGTCAGCTGCTGCATTGTCAGAACTGCCGCCACAGCCTGAAAGTAATGACATTGTCATTGCTGCTGCAAGCATACAGCTCATGATTTTTTTAAAATTTTTCATAATTTTTTCCTCCTCAAAATTATTTGTATACGATTATACTCAAAAACAAAGTTATTGTCAACTTTATGGTTTGTATAATTTTCGGTGTTTTGGCAAAAATAAAACTGAAAGCTTGTGAAAGGGCTTTAAATTAATGTTTGGAGGTGGAGATAATGAATAATAAATGCTTGGACTGTATTGCTCTTACTATTGCTATTATAGGTGCTGTCAACTGGGGATTAATTGGTTTCTTTTCATTTGACCTGGTAGCTTTCATTTTTGGGAATATGTCCTGGCTGTCAAGGATTATCTATGCGATTGTAGGTATCTGCGGCTTATATTTGATTACTTTCTATATGTATGCCGGCGGAACAGAAAAAACAAAAAGCTAAGCTACTATATAATAAAAGGAACCAGAGTCTGCTCTGATTCCTTTTATTATTTTTATTCTTACCTATTTATATGTTTATCTATTTTAATTCATTGGGATCAATCAGCATTCCGTCTCTCCAGATACGTTCCAAATCATAAAACAAGCGGTTTTCCTTGTCAAATATATGGACAATGATATCTCCAAAATCCAGAAGTACCCAGTTAGCATGGTCATAACCTTCCTTTTGTTTTAAGGGATAGCCTGCTCTGTGAAGACGTTCCTCCACTTCATCTGCCATTGCCTGGACCTGGCTGCTGTTATTTCCGTTTGCTATAATAAAGTAATCGGCAATTACGGAAACCTGACTGATGTCAATTACTCTTATATCTTCTGCTTTTTTATCCTCCAGCGCAAGAATGGCTTTTCCGGCCATTTCTTTTATAGAAGCTGCAGATATGTTCTGCTTAGCTGTCTGTTTCGTCATATTGTTTCTCCGTTTCCGTGCAAGCTTGAAAAACGCTTATTCTGCGGGTTTCTGTGCACAATAAAAATCGTAGGTTTTTTGTGTCATAATATCTATCGGGGCATTAATACTTCTCAAGTAGTGAAGCGTATCTTCCAAAATTTTGATAAGCGCAAGATCAAGATCCTGAAAGGCAAGCTTGCGTATCTGTACAAGATTGGGAGCCTGCTTTCTGCCGGGCTCGATATAATCTGCAATGTAAATGATTTTTTCAAGCTGTGACATTCCCGGTCTTGCGGTGGTATGATTTAAAATGGCATTGATGATATCCTGATCATGAATGTTAAACTGCTTCATTGCCATATAGCTGCCCACCTTTGCATGTAGAAGAAAAGGATTTTTCTTCTCTACATCATTGATGGGAATATTATGCTTTTCGCATATGGCAATCTTTTTTTCGTCATTGAGGCATTTGGCACAATCGTGCAAAAGTCCTGCTGTCATTGCCTTATTTAAATCTGTGTCATAGCACATGGCAAGGCAGCATGCGGTATATGCCACTCCCAAGGTGTGTTCAAAGCGCTTGGGATCAAGGGATTTTTCCATTTTTTTTCTTATTTTTTTGATATCTGCAGCTTTCATATATATTACTCCATATCTGATTTTGCCCTGTAAAGTTGATTTTTATGAATGTAATCTATAACCTTGTCAGGGAGCATGTAACGGATGGATTTGCCGTTTGCTATTCTGTTTCTGATCTCAGAGGATGAGATATCTATAAATCTGGCAGGAAGGATACGTATATCAGCCTGATATTCATAAATCAAATGAGAAGCAATTTTTTGAATTTTGTATTCTGTGCCGGTACCCCTTACAGCAGCCGCAATAATACAATTCTGTAGTATTACGTCAGGATTTTTCCATGTTTCTATGGTTAAAAGGCTGTCCGCACCCATAATAAAATAATATTCGGTATCAGGATTTTCATCCCGAAGGGTTAAAAGAGTTTCGTAGGTATAGGTAGCCCCTCTCCGGTCAATTTCCATAGTGTTAAGATGAAAAGAGGGATGATCCTCAAGCGCAAGAGCTGTCATTTCTGCCCTGAGCTTTCCGTCAAGGATCGCATCTGCATTTTTCATATAAGGATTGCCGTTGGGGATAAAAAGAATCTCGTCCAGCGCCAAAGTCTCCATTGCCTGTTCAGCCAAAAGCAAATGGCCAAAATGAATGGGGTTAAAGGTTCCGCCCATAATACCAATTTTCTTTCCCATAGTTACCTCTTTTACTCCCTATCTGGGAAACTCAATTTTTTTGTGATCTTTACTTTCCTTATATAATACAATTTTTTTGCCGATAACCTGAACTACCTGTGCCCCGGTTCTTTCTGCCAAAACTGCGGCGATTTGCCTCGGATCATCCATACAGTTTTTCAGAACGGCAATTTTAATCAGTTCTCTTGTGTTAAATGCTTCACTGACTGCATTAGTCACCTCTGGCGTGAGAGAGGATTTTCCGATTTGAAAAACCGGTTCTATATTCATTGCCAGACCTTTTAAATAAGCACGCTGTTTACTGGTCATAACATTCTCCTCTATTTATAGTAATCAAAAGATAAGCCGTACATTCGAACGGTATCCCCTTCCTGAATTCCAAGCTCCTCCAGCTGTTCCAAAATGCCGTTTAATTTAAGGAAATTCTGGAAGAAGGTAAAGCCTTTTTCAGATTCCAGATTGGTATATCCAAGCATTTTCTCGATTCTTGGACCTTCTACCACATACTCATTGGCAGCTTCATCATAGGTGACAGTGTAAGGCTCGTTGACACCTCCAAGCATATATTCGGGATAAAATTCCTGTTCGAATATTACTGGCTTGTCCGGAACCTTATCTAACATTTCCCTTACATGATAAAGAAGTGGTCTTATGCCCTGTCCGCTGATTGCTGAGATGGGAAATACCATAATACCCTCCGGCTCAAATTCGTCCTTCAGTTTTTGGATGGGATCATTTCCGTCCCCGGAAAAAATCATATCGATTTTATTGGCGGCAATAACCTGTGGCCGTTTGGCAATCTCAGGATTGTAGTTTTCCAGCTCCTTGTTGATGGCGTAGATGTCCTTGACAGGATCACGTCCTTCACTGGAAGATGCGTCTACAATGTGGATGATTACCTTGGTTCTTTCTATATGACGAAGAAATTCAAAGCCCAGTCCCACACCTTCCGAGGCACCTTCGATAAGACCCGGAATATCCGCAATCACAAAGCCCTTTGCATCGGGGATGTCTACCACACCCAAATGAGGATTTAAGGTAGTAAAGTGATAATTGGCCACTTTAGGTCTTGCATTGGATACCTGTGTTAAAAAGGTGGATTTGCCCACATTGGGAAAGCCTACAAGTCCTACATCAGCAATAACCTTAAGTTCCATCAGAAGCTCCAGTTCACGGGCAGGCTGTCCCGGCTGTGCATACTTGGGTGCCTGCATAGTGCTGGTGGCATAGTGCTGGTTTCCGTTTCCGCCGTGTCCGCCCTTTAAAAGGACAAAACGCCTGTTTTCACCGGACATATCAGCGATAACCTTGCCGCTTTCGGCTTCTTTAATTACCGTTCCCTCGGGAACCTTCAAGATCAAATCACTGCCGTTCTTTCCGCGGCAATTACGTTTGCCGCCGTTTTCACCGTCCTCGGCGTGATATTTTCTCACATGACGATAATCAGTAAGGGTATTTAAACCGTCATCCACTTCCAGGATTACGCTGCCACCGTTGCCACCGTCACCGCCATCCGGGCCGCCGTTGGGAACATATTTTTCACGGCGGAAGGAAACATGTCCGTCTCCGCCCTTTCCGCTGCGTACATATATTCTCGCTCTGTCTGCAAACATGATGCTTTCCTTTCGCAAAGGGGAATTAGTTTCATTACAATTTTAAAAAAGGCTTCAAACAAATAGGATGTTTGAAGCCCAAGCATAAATCGTACTATTTCTCTACCGGATATACGGAAGCCTGCTTTTTGTCTCTTCCTACTCTTTCGAATCTAAGTACACCATCGACTAATGCGAATAATGTGTCATCACCACCGCGTCCTACGTTAATACCGGGATGGATCTTTGTTCCACGCTGTCTGTATAAAATATTTCCAGCTTTTACAAACTGACCGTCAGCTCTCTTCGCACCAAGTCTCTTGGATTCGGAATCTCTACCGTTCTTGGTAGAACCAACACCTTTTTTATGAGCGAAAAATTGAAGGTTTAGCTTTAACATGGTTTACACCTCCTTGAATTTGAGTTCTACATACCTTTTGCCGTATTCTGCGGCAATACTCCTTAATCCAAGTATGAGCGAATCTATAAGAAGTCTGCCGTCCTCTTTCAAATCCTCCGAAAATCGTACATCAATCATTCCGGAATTCTCATCAGTCTCTACCTGCATCTTGGTCTCTGTAAATTTCTCAAGAGAATTAATTGTATTGATAACAAGTACGGATATGGCAGCACAGACTATATCTTCGCCGGAATCGGCATAGTCTGCATGACCTGAACAGGTCATCTGCTTATAGTTCCCATTTTTGGATTTTTTAATCGATATGGTTGTCATATTAACCTTTGAGCATACCTTTATGCGTTGATCTTATCAATCTTAACCTGGGTGTATGCTTGTCTGTGACCGTTTTTCTTGTGATAACCGGTTTTTCTCTTATACTTGTAAACGATAACCTTGCGGTATCTGCCCTGTTCCATAACAGTTGCAGTTACGCTTGCACCCTTTACATCACCGGCAACCTTAAGCTCCTTATCGCTTACAGCAATAACCTGATCAAATGTCACAGTTGCTCCGGGCTCAACATCAAGCTTTTCAACTTTGATAATATCACCTTCGGAAACCTTATACTGTTTTCCACCTGTTGCAATGATTGCGTACATATGGGATACCTCCTTCTCACCAGCATAGCTGATGTTTCTCGCTAACTGCGGCGTCGCAAAAGTGCGCACTTAGGCCTCGTTATGCGGCATACTCATACACTATAGCATCAGGAGGAGGTCTTGTCAAGAAATTTTGCTAAATTTTGCTGCGATTTTGTTGAACATCCATGATCTGCTACTCTCCCAATCCCTTGATAATGGCGAAGGTTTCGTTTGCGTCATCCAGTATCATTACAATTTCCTGTTCTTTGCAGGTGTAACGATAGATCACCATGCGTCCCTGACCGATTGGACAGACAGTATTTATGTCAAGCTTCCATTCATCAGATGTATCTGCATGCTGATTTGTCAGGTATTGGTTCATGGCATAGCTGCTCTCAGATTCGAAGTTATACATGCCGTCTTCATCACCGTAAACGGTGTATGGAAGTTCAGAATGTTTCCCGATCATGTATTCCCAGCATAACAGTTTTACCTGATCCGTGTCATCGTCATACTCCCGGCATAATTCCTCATCATCTATGGTGTCTAAATAGTAATCCCATATATAAACAGTCATTTTTCGCCCGGACTTATCCAGATATGCTTCCTCATAATCGCCGGAGAGACCACCGCTTCCTTCCCTTTTCATATATCCATAATAATCTAAATCGGTACGGTTTCTTACCCATGTTTCATATGCATGTCTTAAGTACAGCTTTCCGTTTTCATAAACAATAATAAAGACTATCTGTGTATCATTCACCAGTGTACTTGCATCAAATTTAACTGCCAGTTCCTTATTTCCGTCATTGCAGCAATCAAGATAGGTATATTCTATGTGAGATATCCGTGGGTCATCTTCGTATTCCATATAAGCAGGATTGAGCTGTGTCATAATGTCTTCCATGTAAACGCCTGTTTGGCATAAGCTTTCCAGTTCGGAACCATATTGAAGCTCCGAGAGCACCTCCAAGATATCATCTTCAATATACAGCCTGCGTTTACCATCCAGAAAAGCCTGATAGGATTTTTCTGCGCCGGATTTTGCAGTATTGGAATTATTGTCATTTGCATAAACAATCCGGCAATCGGCACTGATACAGGAAAAAATCAGGCATATGGCAAACAGTATTTTACAAATATTTTTTCGGCTATTCTTAAGTTTCATTCCAAATTTTCCTCTTTTAATCCGTCATGAAATTCCCAATGATTGTTTGTGCTAAATTGAATCAGATAGGTGCCGTCATTTTGATCTGTTAAAATCCATTGATTATTTTCATCTAACGTACAGGTCGCATTTTGAAAAAGTATAAAGATGCTATCTTCGTCTGATGTGTCCTGATATGCGACATTAATATTCAATTCGCCGTTGTCACGCAAAATAAATTGAGTGCCTGCAACCTTATTGATTTCATCACCCTGCAGCATTTCTTCTACTTCAGCAGGAAAAGATGATATTTCGGCGGCTTCCTGACGGCTGACCTCATGTGCGCCGATCTCTGTCAATTTTCCGTTTTCAAAAATAAACGGATAATCTTTCCAGGTATGGCCGTAGTACATAACATTTCCGGTTTGCAGATTTTCCTCATAAAAATGGTCATAGGCGCTTTGCGTTACAAGAACATGCCCGTAATCATCCACATATTTGACTGTATCATCATCTATGGCCATTACCGCCCTGCCGTCTTTAACCGTATATACATCCGTTACATAGGGAACTCCGATGTCATGGGTAAAGAAGAAATAGATTTGCTTTCCTTCTTTAATGTATTGCTGTGTTTCATTGATACGTGATAATTTTTCCAAAAGAACGGGTGTTTTCTGGCTGTCAACAAACCAGATATCACCGCAAAAATAATCGGAGTCTTTTCCCATGATAACAAAGGCCTCTTTGCCTCCGTCACCATCAAAATCGGCTTCGTAGGTGTGGGAAACATAATTTTCGTCATAGTTGCCTTTTTCCCGGATGGCATCCACATATTCATTTTCAAAAAGATCCGGTTTCCAATAGGCATCCTGATAACCGCCATCCGGAACGGTGGGAGCCGGACTTGGGGAAGCGGTTTGGACCCCGTCATTCATGGCGCTGTTTGCGGAATTTTCCTCTGCCGCTTCCTTCCGGCAGCCGTAGAGCATAACTGCGCAGAAGATAAATATAAGTAAGCCTTTTATGATGCACATGATATGAGTTTGATATGACTTTTGTTTCATTCCTCTTGTCCTGACGCTTTCACAATTTCCTCATTGATTTCTACTTACAAATGATTATACAGAACAAATGCATCAAAGTTGCATACTAGTATAATATAAAGCAAATAACTGACACAAATATACTTTTGGTGTATAATAGAGTTACCAAATATACTGGAGGACTCCATTATGCCAAGAAAAACTGGGAAATTACAACTTCGTGAAGG